>JAANMV010002093.1_pt1 | contig 20282 bp, 21 predicted proteins | sample 7279661 | NCBI WGS metagenome assembly JAANMV01 (sample SAMN14094540, study PRJNA606508) | bioreactor metagenome | isolation source: A lab-scale SPAN reactor treating ammonium-rich wastewater day 121 | place: Ireland: Galway | collected 2017-05-16 | reverse complement strand
CACCAGGAGGGCCTGGTGGTCCACACCCTCGGCTGGCCACTCGCCAACGACACCGAGGGCGGCGGCTTCCTCTACCATGCGCCCGACCATCAGATTTACCTGGGGTTCATCGTCGCGCTCGACTATGCCAACCCCTGGCTCGATCCGTTCATGGAGTTCCAGCGCTGGAAGCAGCATCCGCGCATCCGTCGCTTCCTGGAAGGCGGCAAGCGCGTGGCCTATGGTGCGCGGGCCGTGAACAAGGGCGGCCTGCAGTCGCTGCCACGGCTGGCATTCCCCGGGGGCGTGCTCGCCGGCTGCGAGGCCGGCTTCCTCAATGGCGCGAAGATCAAGGGCACCCATACCGCGATGAAGACCGGCATGCTCGCCGCGGAAGCGATCTTCGCGGCGCTGGCGTCCGGCACGCCGGAGGTGCTGGAGGACTACGAGGAGCGGGTCCGCGCCTCCTGGGTCCATGAGGAGCTGCACCGCGTGCGCAACTTCGGTCCCGCGCAATACAAGCTCGGGACTTTCCTCGGCGCCGCCTTTACCTGGTTCGACCAGAACCTGGCCGGCGGCCGCCTGCCCTTCACCTGGCACAACCGCCTGCCCGACCACGCGGCCCTGAAGCGCGCCGCGGATTGCCCGCGCATCGACTACCCCAGGCCCGATGGTGTGGTGAGCTTCGACCGGCTGTCCTCGGTCTATCTGTCCAGCACCCACCACGAGGAAGACCAGCCCTGTCACCTTCGGCTGGCCGATCCGGCCATCCCGGTGAAGTACAACCTGCCGCTGTACGCGGAGCCGGCGCAGCGCTACTGCCCGGCTGGCGTGTACGAGATCGTCGCGGAGGCGGGCGGCGAGCGGCTGCAGATCAACGCGCAGAACTGCGTGCACTGCAAGACCTGCGACATCAAGGACCCGGCGCAGAACATCGACTGGACGGTTCCCGAGGGCGGCGGCGGCCCCAACTACACCGGCATGTAGCGCCCGGCGGTGCCGGCCGGTTCAGCCGGTCTCGACCGCCAGCGCCAGCGCTTCCCCGCCGCCGATGCACAGGGCGGCAATGCCGCGGCCACCGCCCCGCTGGCGCAGGGCATGCACCAGGGTGACCAGCACGCGCGTGCCGGTGGCGCCGATCGGGTGGCCGAGGGCGCAGGCCCCGCCGTGGACGTTGACCCGCGCGGGATCCAGCTCCAGTTCGTGGATGCTGCCCATGGTGACGCAGGCGAAGGCCTCGTTGATCTCGTAGAGGTCCACGTCGCCGGCACGCCAGCCGGTACGCTCCAGCAGCGTGCGGATGGCATTGCTGGGGGCGGTGGTGAACCACTCGGGCTCGTGCGCATGGGCGGCGAAGCCGGCGATGCGCGCCAGCGGCCGGAGCCCACGGCGCGCGGCCTCGGCCGCACCCATGAGGATGACCGCGGCGGCGCCATCGGAGATGGCCGAGGAACTGGCGGCGGTCACCGTGCCGTCCTTCGCGAAGGCCGGTTTCAGCGTCGGGATCCGCGCGACGTCGGCGCGGAACGGCTCCTCGTCGCGATCCACGAGCGTCTCTCCCGCGCGGCTCTTCACCGCCACCGGGGTGATCTCGGTGCGGAAATCGCCGCCGCTGCAGGCGGCCAGCGCGCGGCGCACGGACTCGGCCGCGAACGCATCCTGCGCCTCGCGCGTGAAGCCATACCGGCGCGCGGTCTGCTCCGCGAAGTGCCCCATCATGTTGCCGTCGTACGGGTTCTGCAGGCCGTCGGTGAACATGTGGTCGAGCACCTGCTGGTGTCCCATGCGGTAGCCGGCCCGTGCCTTCGGCAGCAGGTAGGGCGCATTGCTCATGGACTCCATGCCCCCGGCGAGGACCACCCCGGCGCTGCCGGTGCGGATCATGTCGTGGCCGATGATCACGCTGGCGAGACCCGATCCGCAGACCTTGTTGATCGTCATGGTGGGCAGGCGATTGGGCAGGCCGGCGGCAAGCACAGCCTGGCGGGCCGGCGCCTGGCCGACACCGGCCTGCAGCACGCAGCCCATCAGCGCATGGTGCAGCTCGCTTCCCGGCAGGCCGGTATCCTCGAGGCAGGCACGGATCGCCGTGGCGGCGAGCTGGGGCGTGGTGACCGGGGCGAGGCTGCCCTGGAAGGCGCCGATGGGCGTGCGCCTCGCGGCAACGATGACGACGGGTTCAGCACTCACGGTTTTGTTCCTGTCCGGCTGGGCCACGCCCGAAGGGCGCGATTATGCGGTGCCTCATGGGTTCCGCCAAGGCGGCCCGCCGCGCCGTGCCTGCCTTCACGATTCCTGGCCGACGAGGTCCGGTTCGGGCAGGTCCGCGAGGATGCTGGTCCGGCTGGCGCTGCGCAGGGTGGCCACCGCATCGCCCGCGGCGTCGTGGTGCAACGGCGGCTTGACGAGGACCTCGAGCGGCGCGCGGCGGGGCAGGAGCATGTCGGCTGCAAGCATCGCGCGGCTGCCGCGGATGATGACCGGCACCACCGGCACGCGGCCACGGGCAGCGGCGGCGAAGGCCCCGCCCTGGAACCGGCGCAGGCCCGGCTCCGCGCGGAACGTGCCCTCGGGAAAGAACACCAGGCTTTGCCGCGTCTCGGCCAGGGCGAGGATGCGGCGTGCATCGGCGGCGCCGCGGCGCGTGTCGAAGCGCTCCACGAACTGGGAGCCAATACGCCGCAGGAAGAAGTGGGCGAAGGGAACCCGGGTCATCTCCCGCTTGATCACGAAGGCGAACCGCGGCGGCAGGACCGCCGCCAGAATGACGCCGTCGAGGTAGCTCGCGTGGTTGGCCACCACCACGCAGGGTGTGGCCGGCAGCTGGTCGAGGCCGGTCACCCGCGGACTGGAGGCGATCAGCGCCAGGAACAGCCGTGCGCTGCGCTGCGTGGCAACGCGGCGCGGGCCGACGCCGGGCAGCAGCGCCGTCGCGACCAGCAGGCCCAGCGCCACCATGCCGAAGGCCAGCCAGCAGGCCAGGCCGTAGGCAATCTCGGCGGTGCGGGTGGCGGTGCGGGGCGGCGTTTGCATTCTGTCAAAGGGCGAATTTATGTAACCCGTTGAGGGATTTGTGAGTGTGATCACGCACAGGCAAAACCTTGCCGCGCATACTGAACCATAACTTCCGTCACCACGGGGCAGCTGCCCACCCGGTCATTGTGCGGTGGGGCCAGTCGCCGGCGGACCGTGTCGCGCACCGGTTATCGGCACGCGGTCCGGGCCACTGAACCTGCCCCGGGTCCGCCATGGATGGCGGGCCTGCGGCGGCCATGGAATTGCTGAGCGGAGCGAAGTTACGTAATGTCCCCGACTTCCGTCAACGCCGTGGCGGGCAACAGTCCGCCGCCCAACTCCACCGAGGCGATCATCGACAAGTTCCTCGACGCCATCTGGATGGAGCGTGGCCTTTCCGCCAACACGCTCGGCGCCTACCGGGCCGACCTGCTGGCGCTGCAGCGCTGGCTGGCCCAGCGGGACAAGAGCCTGATCTATGCGACCCGCGCCGACCTGCTGGCCTTCATCGCCTGGCGGGCGAAGGAGGGGGCGAAGCCACGCTCCACGGCGCGCCAGCTCTCCAGTTTTCGCCGCTTCTACCGGTTCGCCCTGCGCGAGGGAGTCATCGCCGAGGATCCCACGCTGAAGATCGACATGCCGAAGATCGGCCGGGCGCTGCCGCAGTCGCTGACCGAGTCCGAGGTGGAGTCACTGCTCGCCGCGCCCGATGTCAACGATCCCATCGGCCATCGCGACCGCACCATGCTCGAGGTGCTGTACGCCACGGGCCTGCGCGTGTCGGAGCTGATCAACCTGCGCCAGGCGCAGATCAACCTCAACCAGGGCGTGCTCCGGGTGCGCGGCAAGGGTGATCGCGAGCGGCTCATTCCGCTCGGCGAGGAGTCGCAGCGCTGGCTGCGGGAGTTCGTCACCGGCCCGCGGGTGGAGATCCTGCTGGAGCGACAGACCGAGTACCTGTTCCCGACGCGCCGCGGCGACCGCATGACCCGACAGGCCTTCTGGCACATCATCAAGCGCTATGCGAAGAAGGCCGACATCCTCGGCAAGCTGTCGCCGCATACGCTGCGCCATGCTTTCGCCACGCACCTGCTCAACAACGGTGCCGACCTGCGCGTGGTGCAGATGCTGCTGGGCCACAGCGACCTGTCGACCACGCAGATCTATACTCACGTGGCCCGCGAGCGCATGAAGGAAATGCACGCCCAGCATCACCCGCGCGGCTGATGCGGACGGGCCTGCCGCCGCCCGGGCGGCAGCGCACCCTGTGCTACCATGGCCTCCCGCCAGGCGGTACTGAACGCCGCCGGAGCACCGCGGTCGAACACCGCGTTCGTCTCCCCCACGAGGATCGCCCTATGCGTCGCTTGCTGTTTCCCGTCCTGCTCGGGCTGAGTGCCCCGGCGCTCGCCGCGGACGTGCCGGAGGCCATCGCCCGGCAGCTGCAGCAGACGTTTCCCGAAGTGCGCGCGGAACAGATCTCGCCGACGCCGGTTCCGGGGCTGTTCGAGCTGCGCGTCGGCCCGCAGATTGCCTATGTCTCCGCCGACGGCCGCTACCTGGTGCGCGGGGACATCATCGACGTGAAGTCGGATACCAACATTTCCGAGGAGCGGCGCGCCAGCGCGCGGCTGGCGGCCATCGACGACATCGGCGAAAGCCGCATGATCATCTTCACGCCGAAGCAGGTGAAGCACACGATCAGCGTCTTCACCGACGTCGACTGCGGTTATTGCCGCAAGCTGCACCGGCAGATCAACGACTACCTGGCCCAGGGCATCCGCGTGCGCTACCTGTTCTTCCCGCGCAGCGGGCCCAACACCGACAGCTGGGCCAAGGCCGAGAAGGTCTGGTGCTCGGCCGATCGCGCCGATGCCTTGACCCGCTCCAAGCGCGGCGAGGCACTCACCGCCAGGCCCTGCAGCCCGACGCCGATCCGGCAGCACTACGACCTGGGGCTGACGTTTGGCGTGACCGGCACGCCGGCAATCATCACCGACACGGGCGAGCTGCTGCCGGGCTACGTACCGCCTGCGGAACTGGCGGACTACCTCAACGGCAAGACGGCCGGCTGATCCCGCCGGCCGGGAAGTCTGCGGGGCGCGGCACCGTGACGGCTAGCGCTCCAGCAGGTGGAATTTCTCGAAGACCTTGGCCCATTCGTCGGCATCACCCGGGGGCGTGCCCGCTTCGGTGATCACCGGCCAGGCCTTGGCCAGCTCGCCATTCAGCTTCTTGTAGTGCTCGTGCTTGGCGGGGACTTCGTCCTCCGACATGATGGCTTCCACCGGGCACTCCGGCTCGCAGAGCGTGCAGTCGATGCACTCCTCGGGGTCGATGACCAGCATGTTGGGGCCCTCGTGGAAGCAGTCCACCGGGCACACTTCCACGCAGTCCATGTACTTGCACTTGATGCAGTTTTCCGTGACGACGAACGCCATGCTCTTCTCCTGGAGCGCTTGCCCGGGTCAGCGGGCCGAAAGATGGGGGCTAATTTAGGGGTTTGCCCCGGAAAATCAATTGTATTTCATACGGGGATGCCTTGCTGCGACCATTCGCCGCGTGGTACTGGCATTGCGCAGCCGTTCAGCCTAGGCGGATGCGTGGGACACTGGCGAGGTGCAGCGTCCCATTGCCGCTGCCGGTGTCCGCCAGGCAGCGTTCCAGCGCGATGCGGACGCTTGGAAAGGCGATCTCGTCCCAGGGGATGGCGGCAGGCGCGAACAGCCGCACCTCCAGGGATTCCTCCCCCGCGGCAAAGGCAGGCTCGCGCAGCCGGCCGCGGAAGAACACGTGGACCTGGCGTGCGTGCACCACGTCGACGATGGCGAACAGCGCGCCCAGCTCGACCTGCGCCTCGGCTTCTTCCCAGGTCTCGCGGATCGCACCCTCGGCCAGTGTCTCGCCGATCTCCATGAATCCCGCGGGCACGGTCCAGAAGCCGCGCCGCGGCTCGATGGCACGACGGCAAAGCAGGATCGCGCCCTGGTACTCCGGCACACAGCCGACGACGATGAGCGGGTTCACGTAGTGGACATGCCCGCAGCTGCCGCAGACATGCCGCGGCCGGTTGTCGCCCGCAGGCACCTTCAGGCTCACGGGCTGTCCACACTGGCTGCAGAAGTTCATCGGAGGCCGCCGGGATCATCACGCTGGCTGCGGACCCTGCGCGCCGCTGCGCGCTGGTGCCGGGAGAGGGACTTGAACCCACACGGTGTCGCCACCAACGGATTTTGAGTCCGCCGCGTCTACCAATTCCGCCATCCCGGCGCGGGGCGCCAAGGATACACAGGGGTCCCCGGGGCGTCCACGCGCCGCGGGTACAATGCGCCGCCGTGAAACCCGAGGACTTCAGCTACGCATTGCCGCCCGGGCTGGTGGCACAGCAGCCACTGGCCGAGCGCGGTGCCAGCCGGCTGCTGTGTCTGCATGGCGACGGCACGACCGCGGACCTCGTGTTCCCGGACCTGGCCAGGCTGCTGCGGCCGGGTGACCTGCTGGTGGTGAACGATACCCGCGTGATTCCCGCGCGGGTGCTGGGCGCCAAGCGCAGCGGCGGGCGCGTCGAGATGCTGGTCGAGCGCGTGCTCGGCGAGCGTCTGGCGCTGGTGCAGCTGCGCTCGAGCCATGCGCCGCGGCCGGGCACCTGGCTCGACTTCGGCAGCGATGCGGCCCGCATGTGCGAGCGCCGCGGCCCGTTCTTCGTGCTGGAGTTCGCTGCACCGGTGATGGCGGTGCTGGAGCGCTCCGGCCACGTGCCCTTGCCGCCCTACATCCGCCGCACCGATACGGACGCCGACCGCCAGAGCTACCAGACCCTGTTCGCGCGCCATCCGGGCGCCGTGGCCGCGCCCACGGCGGGCCTGCATTTCGATGCCGCGCTGCTCGCGCGCCTGGCGGCGCTGGGAGTGGGCGTGGCGAGCGTCACCCTGCACGTTGGCGCCGGCACCTTCGCGCCGCTGCGGCCGGAACAGCTGTCGGCCGGGAGATTGCATGCGGAGCGCGTCGAGGTGACGGCAGCCACGGTGTCGGCCATCGCCGCCGCGCGCGCCACGGGTGGGCGCATCGTCGCCGTGGGCACCACCGTGGTGCGGGCACTGGAAACCGCGGCCCGCGAGGGCACGCTGGCGCCCTATGCCGGCGAGACCGAGCTCTTCATCAGGCCCGGTTACCGCTTTCACGCGGTCGACGCGCTGGTGACCAACTTCCACCTGCCACAGTCTTCGCTGCTGATGCTGGTGTGCGCCTTTGGTGGCACCCCGGCGGTACTCGCCGCCTATCGTCATGCCGTGCAGGAGCGCTACCGTTTCTTCAGCTATGGTGACGCCATGTTCCTGGAGCGGCGGCAGCTGCCCGGAGAAGGCGCGTGAGCACGACATCCGGCTTCACGGTCACGGCAACCGACGGCGCAGCCCGCCGCGGCCGCCTGCACCTCGCGCGCGGTGTGGTCGAGACACCGGTCTTCATGCCCGTGGGCACCTACGGCACGGTGAAGGCCATGACCGCAGAGGAACTCCTCGACGCGGGCGCGGAGATCGTGCTCGCCAACACCTTCCACCTGATGCTGCGCCCGGGCAGCGAGCTGGTCGCCAGCCTCGGCGGCCTGCATCGCTTCATGCACTGGGAGCGGCCGATCCTCACCGATTCGGGCGGCTTCCAGGTGTTCAGCCTCGGCGGCAAGACCCGCATCCGCGAGGACGGTGTGGAGTTCAGCTCGCCGGTGAACGGTGACCGCGTGTTCCTCACCCCGGAAAAGTCCATGGCGGTGCAGGCCGCACTCGGCAGCGACATCCACATGATCTTCGATGACTGCACGCCGTGGCCGGCCACCGAGGCGGTGGCGCGCGAGTCCATGGAGCGCTCGCTGCGCTGGGCCCGCGCCAGCCGCGGCGCCTTCGAAGCCCATGGCGGGCACGCCGCCGGGCATGCCGTGTTCGGCATCGTCCAGGGCGGCATGTACCCGCGGCTGCGCGCCGCCTCGCTGGACGGGCTGCTGCCGATGGGTTTCGACGGCCTGGCCATCGGCGGGCTCTCGGTGGGCGAGCCGGAGGCCGAGCGGCTGGCGGTACTGGAGGCACTGCTGCCGGCGATGCCCGCCGGACGACCCCGCTACCTGATGGGCGTGGGCACTCCCTCCGACATCGTCAAGGCCGTGTGCCTGGGCGTGGACATGTTCGACTGCGTCATGCCCACGCGCAATGCGCGCAACGGGCACCTGTTCACGGAGGACGGCGCGCTGCGCATCCGCAATGCCTGCTACCGCGACGACCCGCGGCCCATCGAGGAGGGTTGCGGCTGCTACACCTGCCGCCACTACAGCCGGGCCTACCTGCGCCACCTGGACGCCTGCGGCGAGATCCTCGGCAGCCGGCTCAACACCATCCACAACCTGCACTTCTACCTCGGCCTGATGCGGCGCCTGCGCCAGGCCATCGAAGCCGGCAGCCTGGCCGCCTTCGCCCGGGGCTTCCTCGCGCGGCAGGAAGCCTCGTCCGCCGGATCATCTGTGCAATAATAGCGGGCCTTTTTCGCGAACCCCCAGGGGACTTTCAAATGAGCTTGCTGATCCAGGACGCATGGGCTCAGGGTGCGGCCGCGCCGGCGGACCCGCTGTTTTCCATGCTGCCGCTCGTGCTGGTCTTCGTGGTCTTCTATTTCTTCCTCATCAGGCCACAGAGCAAGCGGCAGAAGGAACACAAGGAGATGGTGGCCAAGCTCGCGGTGGGTGACGAGATCGTCACCGCCGGCGGCGTGCTCGGCAAGGTGACCGAGATCGGCGAGCAGTTCCTCGAGGTGGAGATCTCCAGCGGCGTGCGCATCAAGGTCCAGCGCCACACCATCGGCGCCGTGATGCCCAAGGGCACCATCAAGAGCACCTGATCCGGCTGGCCCACATGCTGAACCACTATCCGCCGTGGAAGAACATCCTGATCGCCGTCATCATGGCTGCCGGCGTCCTCGTGGCGCTGCCCAACATCTTCGGCGAGGACCCCGCGCTGCAGATCACCCTGGAGAAGGGCGGCAAGATCGACGAGGGATCGGCCGAGGAGATACAGCGCACGGTGCAGTCCGCCGGGGTCGGGCAGTCGCGGCTGTATTTCGAGAAGGGACGGGTGGTGGCCACCTTTCCCACGGTGGACGGCCAGCTGCGCGCCGGTGACAAGCTGCGCGAGGTGCTCGGCAAGGGTTACATCGTCGCCCTGGCGCTCGAGCCGCGCACGCCGCGCTGGCTGGCGGCGCTGGGCCTCAAGCCCGTGAGGCTGGGCCTGGACCTGCGCGGTGGCGTGCACTTCCTGTTCCAGGTGGACATGGAGGCGGCGCTCAACCAGCGGCTCGACCGCTACGCCTCCGACTTCAGCCGCATCCTGCGCGACAACCGCATCCGCCGCAACGTGCGCCTCGACGGCAAGGAGGTGCGCATCGAGCTCGCGGATGCCGCCGATGCCGACCAGGCGATGAAGCTCATCAAGGAGTCCGACCCGAACATCGAGCTGCGCCGCGAGTCGGCCGCGGAGGGCGTGGTGCTGGTGGCGCGCATGACCGAGCAGCAGGTGCGCGAGCGGCAGAACTTCGCCATCGAGCAGAACACCGTGACGCTGCGCAACCGCGTCAACGAGCTGGGCGTTTCGGAGCCGGTGGTGCAGCGGCAGGGCGTCGACCGCATCCTGGTGCAGCTGCCCGGCGTGCAGGACCCCGCACAGGCCGAGCGCGTGCTCGGCGCCACGGCCACCCTGGAGTTCCGCCTGGTGTGCGAGGGCGAGAATCCGCTCGACGCGCAGCAGAAGGGCCGGGCACCGGTGGGCTGCGAGCTCTACAAGGACCGTGGCGGGGCACCGGTGCTGCTGCGCCGGCGCACCATCATCACCGGTGACCAGCTGATCGATGCCGCCCAGACATTCGACCAGGGCATGCCGGCGGTTTCCGTGCGGCTGGATGCCAAGGGTGGCCGCGAGATGCTCGAGACCACCAAGGCCAACCTCAACAAGCCCATGGCCGTGGTCTTCGTCGAGCAGAAGCGCGAGCGCGTCGAGCGCGATGGCCAGGTCACCGAGGTGCCGCGGGAGACCAGGGAAGTCATCAGCGTCGCTACTATCCGCGGCGTGTTCTCCTCGCAGTTCCAGATCACCGGCCTCGACGTGGTCGAGGCCCGGGACCTGGCGCTGCTGCTGCGCGCCGGTTCGCTGGCGGCACCCATCTACAAGGTGGAGGAGCGCACCATCGGCCCGAGCCTCGGCCAGGACAACATCGACAAGGGCATCATGGCCACCGTGGTCGGGTTGTTGCTGGTGGTCAGTTTCATGGCGATCTACTACAAGGGCTTCGGCCTGGTTGCCGACATCGGCCTGATCAGCAACCTGGTGCTGCTGCTCGCGCTGCTGTCATTGCTGCCGACGGCGCTGTCTCTGCCCGGCATCGCCGGCATCGTGCTGACCATGGGCATGGCGGTGGATGCCAACGTGCTGATCTACGAGCGGGTGCGCGAGGAGCTGCGCAACGGCAACTCGCCGCAGGCGAGCATCCACGCCGGCTTCGAGAAGGCATTCGGCACCATCGTCGACGCCAACATCACCACGCTGATCGCCGGCCTGGTGCTGTTTGCCTTCGGTACCGGCCCGATCAAGGGCTTTGCCGTCGTGCTCTGCCTTGGCATCCTCACCACCATGTTCACGGCAGTGATGCTCAGCCGCTCGATCATCAACGCGATTTTCGGCGGGCGGCGCCTCGAGCGCCTGCCGGTCTAGGAGCGGTCCATGGAGTTCTTCAGGAAGAAGACCAACATCGACTTCATGGGGAAGTCGACCATCACCACCATCCTGTCGCTGGTGATGTTCACGGTGAGCATCGGTTCGTTCCTGGTGCGCGGCCTCAACCTCGGCATCGACTTCACCGGTGGCGTGCTGGTGGAGATCGGCTTCAGTGAAGCGGCGGACCTTGCCGATGTGCGCCAGCAGCTCGAGGCTTCCGGCTTCGGCGAGGCCCAGGTGCAGAACATCGGTTCGGCCCGCGAGGTGCTCATCCGCCTGCCACCACGCGAGACCGCGGACAGCGGCAAGCTCGGCCAGGAAATCATCGGTGCGCTGCAGAAGGCCAATCCCGGCGTGGTGCTGCGCCGGATCGAGTTCGTCGGCCCGCAGGTCGGCAAGGACCTGACCCAGAGCGGTATCCTCGCGATGGTGGTGTGCCTGCTGCTGATCGGCGTCTACATCATGTTCCGCTTCCAGTGGAAATTCGCGGTGGGTGCCATCGTCGGCGTCATCCACGACCCCATCATCACCCTGGGCGTGTTCTCGGAGTTCGGCATCCCCTTCGACCTCTCGGTGATCGCGGCCGTGCTGGCCATCACCGGCTACTCGCTCAACGACACCGTGGTCATCTTCGACCGCATGCGCGAGAACTTTCGTCGTGCCCGCGGCGTGGGTTCGGTGCCCGAGATCATGAACCGCTCGATCAACGACACCCTCAGCCGCACGCTGATGACGCACTTCACCACCTCGCTGGTGATCCTGGCGCTGCTGGTGTTCGGCGGCGAGGCGCTGCGCAGCTTCTCCATCGCGCTGGCCATCGGCGTGGTGATCTGTACCTATTCTTCGATCTACTGCGCCGGCAGCACGGCCATGTACCTGAAGGTGACACCGGCGGATTTCTTGCCGGTGAAGAAGGACAAGGGCGAGGTCGACGCGCTGCCCTGAGTGCCGGCCGGTGCGCGGCCGCCGCGCCTACAGGTGCGGCGCCAGCAGACGATGCAGGGCTTCGCAGACCCTGGGTGAGCCGGCGATGACGTTTCCCGTTTCCAGCACGTCCTGGCCGGGTGTCAGGCTGGCGATCATGCCGCCGGCTTCGCGGATCATCAGGGCGCCGGCGGCGATGTCCCAGATGCTCAGGCCGAATTCCCAGAAGCCGTCGAGGCGGCCGGCCGCCACGTAGCTGAGATCCAGTGCGGCGGAACCCGGGCGGCGCACGCCGGCGGTGTTCTCCATCACCGCCTGCAGCATGGGCATGTATCTGGGCAGCCATTCGTTGTTGCTGCGATAGGGGAAGCCGGTGCCGATCAGCGCGCCTTCCAGTCCCTGCCAGGCGCTGACGCGGATGCGGCGGCCATCGAGCTGCGCCCCACCGCCACGGGTGGCGGTGAACAGCTCCTGCCGGCAGGGGTCGTAGACCACGCCCGCCTCGAGCTGTCCGCGCACCTTCACGGCGATGGAAACGGAGAACACGGGGAAGCCGTGGATGTAGTTGGTGGTGCCGTCGAGCGGGTCGATGATCCAGGTGCACTCGTCGCCGGCGTGGTGGCCGCTCTCCTCGGCGAGGATGCCGTGGTGCGGATAACGCTCGCGAATGCTGGAGATGATGGCCGCCTCGGCGGCATGGTCCACCTGGGTGACGAATTCGTTGCGGGCCTTGCTGCGCACCTCGATGTCGCCGATGCGATTGAGGTAGCGCAACGCGGTATCACCCCCCTTGCGGGCGGCCTTCACGGCGGTATTCAGCAATGCTTGCATGGCGGCTCGCGGGGGTCCGGCTGCGCAGGGGGCGCCATTCTACGGCGGTCGGCCGCCGCGACGCACGTCGCGCGCTGTGGCGCGGGGTGCCGAACCGGTAGAATGCCTGCCCCCGGCGGCGCGAGCCGAATGCCATGGCCTCCGATTCCATACGCTTCGTCCTCTTCGAGCCCAGCCACCCGGGCAACATCGGTGCGGCAGCCCGGGCGCTGAAGACCATGGCGTTCGACCAGCTGGTGCTGGTGAACCCGCCTGCAGGCCATCCGGATCCCGAGGCCCGTGCCCGCGCCTCGGGTGCCGTGGACGTGCTCGAATCGGCCACCGTGGCCAGCAACCTCGCCGGGGCCCTGCAGGGCTGCGGGCTGGTGATCGGCGCCAGCGCCCGCCACCGCCGGCTCGGCATCGCGGAGCTCGATCCCCGGGAGTGCGCGAGCCAGCTCCTCGATGCCAGCCGCTCACGGCCCGCGGCGCTGGTCTTCGGGCCCGAGCGCTCCGGGCTGTCGAATGCGGAACTCGACCTCTGCCAGGCCATCGTCTACATCCCCGCCAATCCGCACTACAGCTCGCTCAACCTGGCCGCCGCCGTACAGTTGCTGGCCTGGGAGCTGCGGGCCGCGCAGGGCGCGCGCGCGGAGCCGCCACCGGCGGAATCGCCGCCGGCAACGGTCGAGGACATGGAGCTGTTCTACGAGCACCTGCAGCGCGTGCTGACTGCCAGCGGTTTCCTCGACCCGGGCAACCCCCGCAACCTCATGCGGCGGCTGCGCCGGCTGTTCAACCGCACGCGGCTCGACCAGAACGAACTCAACATCCTGCGCGGCATTCTCGCCACGCTGGCGCCGGGCTCCGGGGAACGCCACTGGCGCGGCGTGCCGCCGCCAGGCGACGGCATGCCGCGATGATCTACCTCGATCACGCGGCCTCCACACCGGTGGATCCGGCCGTGGCGGCCGGGATGGCCGCGGTGCTGGCCGATCCCGCCCTGCAGGCCAATCCCTCGTCGACGCATGCCGCGGGCGATGCCGCCCGGGCCTGCGTCGAGCAGGCGCGGGCACAGGTGGCGGCGCTGATCGGCGCCCGGCCCGCCGAAGTCATCTGGACATCCGGTGCCACCGAGGCGAACAACCTGGCCGTGATCGGGGCGGCACGCCTGCGTGCGGCACGCGGGCGGCATATTGTCACGGCGGCGAGCGAGCATGCGTCGGTGCTCGCGGCCTGCCGTGAACTCGAGAACCAGGGCTTCGTGGTCACGCGCCTGGCGACGGACGCCGGGGGCATCGTCGCGCCGCAGGCCGTCGCCGCCGCGCTGCGCGCGGACACCACGCTGGTCTCGCTCATGCAGGTCAACAACGAGACCGGCGTGGTGCAGGATGTGGCGGCCGTCGGCGCGCTGTGCCGGTCGCGCGGCGTGCTCTTCCACGTGGATGCCAGCCAGGCCGCCGGGCGCGAGCCGATCGACGTCCGCTCGCAGGCCGTGGACCTCCTGTCGCTCTCCGCACACAAGATGCACGGCCCCAAGGGCGTCGGTGCGCTGTTCATCAGCCGCGAGACGGCGCGGCGGGTGGAGCCGATGCTGTTCGGCGGCGGGCAGGAGCGGGGCCTGCGGCCGGGGACCCTCGCCACGCACCAGGTGGCCGGCATGGGGCTGGCTGCCGGCCTGGCGGCCGCGCAGCGGGCCGGCGACAGCGCGCGGCTCACCACCTTGCGTGACCAGCTGTGGCAGGCCATCGGCGCCCTGCCGGGCGTGTACCTCAATGGCCATCCGCAGCGTCGCGCCTGCCACATCGTCAATGTCAGCGTCGCGGGCGTGGACGGCGAGAGCCTGCTCTTCGCCATGCGCGACCTGGCCGTCTCCAGCGGCGCGGCCTGCGCCGCGGACAGCGACGAGCCATCCGCGGTGCTGCGCCTCCTCGGGCGCTCCCCCGAACTGGCGCAGGCTGCCGTGCGCTTCAGCCTCGGCAGGACGACCACCGCCGACGACGTGGCAGGCGCCGCGCAGCAGTTCATCGCTGCCGTCCGACACCTGCGGCGCGTGGCCCCGGCCGCCTGAGCATCGCGGTCCCGCCATGCGCCATTCCCCGCTGGTCCAGGAGCATTTCGACAACCCGCGCCGGCTCGGACCACCGCAGGGGCCTGGCCCCGTGGCGTGCGGCAGGGCCGGCTCCGCCGCCGAGGGGGCCCGCATCCTGATCGAGGCCCGCATCGTCGCCGGGCGGATCGAGGAGATCACCTTCCGCGCGCTGGGCTGCCCCTGGGTCATCGCCGCCTGCAGCCTGGCCGTGGACCGGCTGGCCGGGGCACCGGCCGCGGCCCTGGCCGCATTCGACCCGGGTGCCCTGGCGGCCGAACTCGACCTGCCCGCAGAAAGGCTCGGCAGACTCCTCATTCTTCAGGATGCCTTGCGGAACTGCTTGGCGGATTGGGATACTACGCAGCCCGCCACGGCCAAGTAGGCGATTGCCGGCGGAAATTTTCTTTTTATTTCATGGAGATCCAATGAGCATTGAGAGAACTCTCTCGATCGTGAAGCCCGATGGCGTGCAGAAGAACCTCATCGGCGAGGTCTACCGGCGTTTCGAACAGGCTGGCCTGCGCATCGTCGCGGCGCGCATGATCCAGCTGAGCCAGGCCCAGGCCGAGGCGTTCTACGCCGTGCACCGCGAGCGGCCGTTCTACAAGGATCTGGTGCGCTACATGGTCTCCGGCCCGGTGGTCGTGCAGGTGCTGGAGGGCGAGAACGCCATCGAGCGCAACCGCGAGATCATGGGTGCCACCGATCCGAAGAAGGCCGCGAAGGGGACCATCCGCGCGGATCTCGCCGCGAGCATCGAGGAGAACGTGGTGCATGGTTCGGACGGCCCGGACACCGCGCGCACCGAGATCGGCTTCTTCTTCGCGCAGAGCGAGATTTGTCCGCGCACGCGCTGAGGGCCCGATGACCGAGCCGGCCGTCAATCTGCTGGGGCTGCCGCGCCGCGAGCTCGAGCAGCTGTTCGTGGCCATTGGCGAGAAGCCCTTCCGGGCGCGCCAGGTCATGAAGTGGATCTATGGCCGCGGCGTGCTCGATCCCATGCGCATGACCGACATCAGCAGCGTGCTGCGCCAGGACCTGGCGGCGCGGGCACCGCTGGTGCTGCCGGCGATCACCGACGCACAGGAATCCGTCGACGGTACCGTGAAGTGGCGCCTCGATGCCGGCGGTGGCCAGGCAATCGAGACGGTGTTCATCCCCGAGCCGGGGCGCGGCACGCTGTGCGTGTCCTCGCAGGTCGGATGCGCGATGAACTGCTCGTTCTGTGCCACCGGCCACCAGGGGTTCAACCGCAACCTCGATGCCGCGCAGATCATGGCCCAGGTGCTGCTGGCGCGGCGCGAACTCGGTGATCCCGCCGGCCGCTCGCCCATCACCAACGTCGTGTTCATGGGCATGGGCGAGCCGCTGGCCAATTTCCGCGCCGTGGTCCAGGCCTGCAACGTGCTGGTGGACGACCTGGCCTGCAAGCTCTCGCGCCGCCGGGTGACGGTGAGCACCTCGGGCCTGGTGCCGCAGATCCGCCGCCTGGCCCAGGAGGCGCGCGTGGCGCTCGCCGTCTCGCTGCACGCGCCTGACGATGCGCTGCGCAGCGAGCTGGTGCCGATCAACCGCCACCACCCGATCGCCGAGCTGCTCGATGCCTGCTGGGACTACGTGGATGCCACCAACACCCACGAGATCACCTTCGAGTACGTGATGCTCGATGGCATCAATGATTCACCGGCGCAGGCCCGGCAGCTGGCGGCGCTGCTGCGCCACCGGCCCGCCAAGGTGAACCTGATTCCCTTCAATCCGTTCCCGGAGACGCGCTACCGGCGCTCGGCACCGGAAGTGGTGCTGGAGTTCCGCAACATCCTCTCCGCGGCCGGCATCGTCACCGTCACGCGCCGCACGCGGGGCGATGACATCGCCGCGGCCTGCGGCCAGCTGGCCGGCCAGGTCGACAACCGCGTGCTGGTGCCGCTCGGCAGCCGCAGCGGCCGCCTGCAGGAGGCCACGTGGCCACAGTGAGGAATGCCGCGCCGTGCGCGGCCGCCGTTGTCCTGGCACTTGGCCTCGGTGCCTGCGTCACCAGCAGCACGCTGCCCCCGGCCCCGGTCTCCGAGAAGGAGGCAGCCCAGTACAACATGGAGCTCGGCATCAGCTACCTGCGCCAGGGCGACCTCAAGACCGCGCAGGGCAAGCTCGAGAAGGCGGTATCGCAGGACAGCGAACTCGCCACGGCCTACAGCGCCCTCGGCCTGGTCTACGAGCGGCTGGGCGACATGCCGGCGGCCGAGAAGAACTACCGCAGGGGCCTCGCGCTGGCCCCCGGCGATCCCGATGCGCTGAATGCCACCGCGGCATTCCTCTGCCTGCAGCGGCAGGAAACGGCGGAGGCCATGCGCTATTTCGACCGGGCACTGGCGGTGCCGGAATCGAAGTCGACCTCCAACAAGGCAATGCTCTTCACCAATGCCGGCCTGTGTGCCAAGCGCTTCGACCTGGAGCGGGCGGAGGGCTACCTGCGCAACGCGCTGGCCGCGGATCCCAATTACGGCGATGCGCTGCTGCAGCTGGCGGATGTCACGTTCAGCCGCGGCAATCCGCTGCAGTCGCGGGCCTTCCTCGAGCGCTACCTGGCGGTGGGCCGTGCAACGCCCGATGCGCTGTGGCTCGGCTACCGGGTCGAGCTGGCACTGGGTGAGACTGCCACCGCCGGACGCTACGGCGAGCGCCTCAAGGGCGAATTTCCCACCTCGGTCGAGACCGGCAAGCTGCTGGAGGCCCAGCGCCATGGCGGATAGCGAGGAGTTCCAGCACGGGCCGCGGGCCCAGGCGGGGCTCGGGCTCGGCGAGCGGCTGCGCTCGGCACGCAAGGCGCGCGCGCTGTCGGTCACCCAGGTGGCCGAGGCCCTGCACCTGGAGGAACCCATGGTGCTGGCGCTGGAGGAAGACCGCTTCGAAGCCATGGGCGCGCCGGTATTCGTGCGCGGGCACCTGCGCCGCTATGCACAGCTTGTCGGCCTGGCGCCGGATGCGGTGCTGGAAGCCTACCGGGCCGCGGTGCCCGAGAGCGTCGCGCCGCCGCCGCTGGCGCGTGCCCGCGTCGAGCCCGAGTCGGTACGGGTTGGCCCCTGGCTGTTCTGGCTGATCGGTGGGGTCCTCGTGGCGGTCCTGGCCTTCACCCTGTTCGGCGGTGGCGAGGAGCCCGCGGCCACGCAGGACGCGCCCGCGCTGCTGGAGCACGATGCCATGGCACCCGAGGAGCCACTGCCGGAGTCAGCGCCGGAGCCGATGCCCGCACCCGGAGCCGAGGCGCCTGCCGCCGCCGCGGGGCCGGCTGCGCCAGCGGATGCATCCGCTGCGGCACCGCCAGGGGGCGGCCCGTGACGGCGCAGATCCAGGCCATCCGCGGCATGAGTGACATCCTGCCCGCGGACACCGCCGGCTGGGCGCATATCGAGGCCACGCTGCGTGGCGTGCTGGGCACGTATGGCTATCGCGAGATCCGCGTGCCGCTGCTGGAACGCACCGAGCTGTTCCAGCGCTCCATCGGCGAGGTGACCGACATCGTCGAGAAGGAGATGTACACCTTCGACGACCGCAACGGCGTCAGCCTGACGCTGCGCCCCGAGGCGACTGCCGGCATCGTGCGGGCCGCCATCGAGAACGGGCTGATCCACAACCAGCGCCACCGGCTGTGGTGCACCGGGCCGATGTTCCGCTACGAGAAGCCGCAGAAGGGCCGCTACCGCCAGTTCCACCAGTTCGACATCGAGGCCCTGGGCTACCCGGGGCCGGACATCGATGCCGAGCTCATCATGATGCTCGCCCGCGCCTGGCGCCTGCTCGGCATCCGGCACCTGGCGCTGCAGCTGAACTCCATCGGCATGCCGGAGGGCCGCGCCCGCTACCGCGAGGCACTGGCCGCCTATTTCCGCAGCCACCTCGGGCAGCTCGACGAGGACAGTGTCCGGCGCCTGGACCGCAACCCGATGCGGATCCTCGACAGCAAGAATCCGGCGATGCAGGAGCTGATCGGCGGCGCGCCGGTGATCAGCGGCTACCTCGATGACGAGTCCAGCGCGCATTTCACCGCCCTGCAGTCGCTGCTCGCCGCCGCCGGCATCCCGTTCACGGTGAACCCGCGGCTGGTGCGCGGCCTCGATTACTACAACCGCACGGTGTTCGAGTGGGTGACCGACCGTCTCGGGACCCAGGGCGCGGTGTGCGCCGGCGGGCGCTACGACGGCCTGGTCGAGCAGCTCGGCGGCAGCCCGACTCCGGCAATAGGCTGCGCCATCGGCCTGGAGCGGCTCGCGGAACTCTTCCGCCTCGACGGCGGCGCGGCGGCCGATGGCACGCCGGAGGTGTTCGTGGTCGCGGTGGGTGAGGCCGCGCTGGCGGCCGGCCTGCGGCTGGCGGAGAATCTGCGCGACGGCCGGCCCGGCCTGCGCATCGAAGTGAATTGTGGCGGCGGCGGCTTCAAGGCGCAGATGCGCCGCGCCGACGCCAGTGGGGCTGCCGTGGCCCTGATATTGGGCGAGGACGAAGCCAGCGCCGGCACCGTGGGCGTCAAGGGCCTGCGCCGCACCGGTGATCCGCAGCAGACCGTGGGCCAGGACGGGGCGCTGGCCGCGCTGCTGCCGTTGCTGGCCGGGCGCTGAATCCGATTGATCGTGTGGATGGAATGCCATGGATGACAACCTGACTGACCAACAACGTGCCGACCAGGTGCGAACCTGGCTGGGCGAGAACGGCTGGTACCTGCTGGCGGGCCTCGCCCTGGGGCTGGCGGGCCTCTTCGGCTGGCGACAGTACTCCGGCTTCAGCCAGCACCAGGCCGAGGAGGCCTCGGCGATCTACACGGATCTGCAGGCCGCCGTGCGGGCCAGTCGCACCACGCGGGCCGAAGAGCTGCTGCAGCAGCTGGCGAGCGAGTACAAGGGCACCCCGTACCTCGACCTGGGCCGCCTGCTGGTGGCGCGCGCCGCGATCGAGCAGGGCAAGCCCGGTGAGGCGATCGCCGGGCTGCGGCAGGTGGCGGAGGGCGCCACCAGCACCGAGATCGGCGACGTGGCGCGCCTGCGCCTCGGGCGCCTGCTGATCCAGGAAGAGAAGTACGACGACGCACTGAAGGTGCTGGTGCCGCCGCGCGACTCCGCGCTGGGTGCGCGCTACCACGAGGTACGCGGCGACGCCTACTACGCCATGGGCAAGGCCAGCGAGGCTGCCAGCGAGTACCAGCAGGCATTGCAGCCGGAGGACGTGGGCGTCATCGATCCGGCCTTCGTGCGTGCCAAGCTCGAGGAGGTCGGCGGCAGCACACCGCCCGGCGCGGTTGCCAGCGACGCCGCCCCGGCGGCGGGCGCGCGATAGCGCCCCCGGCGATGTCCAGCGTGCTGGCCCCGTCGGCACCGCGGCCCTGGTCCACCACCAGCCGGCCGGCCGCCTTCGCGCGTGCCGTCACGGCGCTCGTCGGCCTGGCGGTGCTCCTGCAGGGCTGCAGCTGGTTTGGCAGCGATGACGACGACCCGCGCCGGCCAGCCGAACTCGTCGATTTCACCCCGGCGCTGAAAGTCCGCGAGGCCTGGAGTGCCGGCGTCGGCGGGGGCAACGACATCCTGCGTCTGGCACTGGGGCCGGCCAGCGATGGCAGCCGCATCTTCGCCGCCGACAACGACGGCCGGGTGGCGGCCTTCGATGCGCAGCGTGGCAAGCGCCTGTGGCGCACCGGCACCGACCTGCCGCTGGCCGGTGGTCCGGCGGTG
>JAANMV010002092.1_pt1 | contig 20284 bp, 11 predicted proteins | sample 7279661 | NCBI WGS metagenome assembly JAANMV01 (sample SAMN14094540, study PRJNA606508) | bioreactor metagenome | isolation source: A lab-scale SPAN reactor treating ammonium-rich wastewater day 121 | place: Ireland: Galway | collected 2017-05-16 | reverse complement strand
CATCTATTATTACTCTACCTGAATGTCCAGAAGGTGAAGGAGCATATCTACCAGCAGCAATCGTTATCCATTTAGCAGAAGTTCCACTGCAATTAGGCATAAGTGGTGCGTTATACACTAAAGAATCTGTGCCACCAGATATATAAACAAAATCGCCTGCACTTATCGAAGCCCAATTTATTGCACTAAATGAAGTCCAAGCATTAGCCCAGCTTGTGCCATTATTAGAACCAGTTGCATTTTTATATACATACCAATCCCTGGCGGATAGTGGGAATGATAATGATAGAATTAAAGCCACAGTTAGTAACAAACTGTTTATTTGAGAGTTGATTAAGAATCCCCGTATTTTCATCGTTGTCCCTTTATTTAATTATTTACTGAAGCAGGCTCAACATATGTGCCGTTATGAATCATTATTTATTTGGTACATTCAAAATGAGACAATCGGTAAAATCGTTAATTCAGTAATTTTTACTTAATGTTTTTTGACAATGAACTTTTTTTTTACGAAAGGGAAGATGTACGGAAAGTGTAATTTGAAGATAATCTTTCTTTCTTTAATAATAAAAATACTTAAAGATTTATAAGTAAAAAAGCGATTTGCTTAATTTTTTATTTAGAAACTTCTGAAAAATCAGGAGAATTGATAGGGAACTTATTCGTTCAGTTTTTTAGAAAATTTATCTGAGGATGCACTTTAACCTGCCAGAGACCGGTAGTCAGGTTTATTACAGTTATTAGTTTTTTGATGTTGTAAACCATGACTACCCAAATTTATTCAAATCAGTTCTGAACTGTCCTCAGTAATTATTATTAATTGATGTTTCTTTTCACTTATATTCATAAGCTCCAATAGTAGGAGTATTGTCTCTTTGAATACCATTAATACCTTCATTTGGAAGAAGAATTCCCCAGGTTTTATGAAAATAATCCAGATAAGGCTGAATATCTTCTCCCTTATTAATAGCCGGGGAATTAGGTTTTAACTCTCCATTTAAATCTAATTGATTTGATTCATGACCAAAATGTTTTACAAATAAAGGATCAGCATTTATTCCTGTTCCTCCCAGAATTCGCCATTCTGTCCAATTTGATATTTCACCAGTTCCAGCTGTACTATATATATATCCACCTGAAAATAAATTTTGCATGTTATCCTCCTTCCAGAACAAGTTATTTCTAATACTATCCATTGGCATTTCCATACGCCAAGCACTTCTTGATGAAAAATTAGTATGCCAACCATGAGTATTACTGCTTCTCCAATCCTTTCCATACATTCCATCGGGTAAACAATACATTGCATTAATATTATTTATAAACAAATCGATCTTATATTCCTGACCAACCCCTGCCATTCTTGGACCATTAGTAACAATTGTATTATTAATGATATACGTAAGTGGTTGATGAGCTTGGTCACTGTAATAACGAGTCCACATAGTATATCCCATATTTGCATTCGGATACCAAACTCCACCCATATAACAGAAATTATTATATAAAATTACCGGATTTCGTTGCTGGATTGGCTTATCATAATTATAATCAATACTTCCTAATATAAATGGCAATCCTCCGCCTTCTGGGCTGTAAACGGAATCGTTAATAATAATATTATTATAAATAATGAATCCATCTGCTTGTACACTTTGTATTCCATCATTGTGAGCCTTTGGATCTTGATTACGATTTGCAATAAAGTTATTTCGTATTATTGTACGTCTGGGATATAAAGCTCCATCTCCATTAAAATGAAAACAATCGGTTTGATTTCCTTTATATACAAAAGTAACAATCCTGCAATTTTGTATTATTGTACTATCTGCGTTACCTAAGCAAAGTACGCCAGCTAAATCGTACCAATCATAAATATTAAGAGAATCAAGAATATTACCTTTACAAACTCCAGGAGCAGAGTCAATATTAAAATTTACTCCGGCGGTGGCTTGACGGCATTCAAATCCTTTTACTGTAACGTAAGCAGGTGAGGTTCCATCATAATCATCGAACAATATACTTTCGTGTCGGGTTTCTGCTTGACCGTCTATTATAACCCTCCCGGAATGTCCTGTGGGTTTAGGCGCATATTTGCCTGCTATGATGGTGATTCTTTCTTGTTCAGTACCTCTGCATTTAGGCGTTAATGTTTCATAGTAGATTACAGAGTCTTTACCTCCGGAAATATAAATTGTATCTCCCGGTTGTATCAAATCCCACTCGATATCAGAAAAAGTTTTCCAGGCATTTGCCCAGGACGTGCCATTGTTTCGACCAATGGCATTTTTATCAACATAGTAATTTGACGAATATGAGTCTGGAGTGCATTGAATTAGTAATAGTATTAATAGTAGTGAAAGACATGTTAAGCTTGGAAGTGATTTCATTATTTCTCCTTAAAAAATGTATATGTTTATTGTCAGTATAATATGAGGCTTAGTAATGCAGATGCGCAAACATATGCAAATCTGAATACAATATAACAAAAACTGTAATGATTAAATTATTCAGAATAATTCTATTTTTGGTCCTGCAATTTATGATTGTTTTTCGGGATGGAATTTCTTTGTAAACGGAAGTATGCAGGAGTGGTTTTTGTATAGAAATAAAAATGCTTTTATACTTCACCAACTTATTTTCTATCAACCTGTTTCAGGATGTTTCAATTTTTTAAAATAAAAAACCTCACTTTTTGTGAGGTTCTAATAATCAGTTTTAAATTTTATCTTATTTCTTCTATAACGCTTAATTGCTGCAGGTTTATCGAAGGAGAATCATTTTCTTAACCTGAACAAAATCAGCACTCATAAGACTATAGAAATAGACTCCGCTTGAAAGGGAAGAAGCATCGAACGTTATTTTATGGTAACCTGCATCATAAGTTCCTGCAGCAAGTGTTTCTACAAATTCACCGAGTGCATTGTAAATATTAATTTTTAGCTGCGTTTCCTTTGGAAGTGAAAATGTTATTGTTGTGCTTGGGTTAAAAGGATTGGGATAATTTTGTGACAGCTCAAATTTGACAGGCACGATTTCCACTTCTACTATATCTGAATATTCAAATGAGCCGTCGTTATCGATTTGCTTTAGTCTGTATTGTATTTTTTTTCCTCTAACAAATAATTCACTATCTGTAAAGCTATATTCTTTCGGTGAGGTTGAATTACCGCTTCCTTCTACAAAACCAATTGTATTCCATTCGTATTCATTTACTCTTCTCTCAACATCAAATCCATGGTTGTTCGCCTCTGTTGCTGTTCGCCAATTAAGTTGTACTGTATTGTTCGTGATATATCCATTAAAAGAGATTAGTTCAACTGGCACAACATAGGTTTGATAATTGAATATTGTTCCATTTCCACCACCAATCCAACCTGTATCTTCATTGAGAAAAAATACTGTATATAAATCATTTTCCGTCAACATATCATAATAAATCCAGTTGCTGCCTAAGTCTGTTGTTTTAAGTATCGTATTATTAGAACCAGCAATCCAGATTGTATTCAAATTTGTTATACTAACAGATGTTAATGCTTCCAAGGTACCAACATTTCGTGAAAACCAGGTTTCGCCATAATCTGTCGAAAACAAAACTGTTCCAGCATCCCCGACGCATACTCCTAAGTTCGAGTTAAAGAATTTCACGCAGTTCAAATCATTAGAAGTTCCACTTGCTTTGGCTATCCAGGTTTCTCCACCATCCGTTGATTTTAATATACTACCACTTTTACCAACAGCCCAACCGTTATTTATATCTGAGAAGTATAAACTTGTAGAGCTAATCGAACTCTTTTGTACCCAGGTATTACCACCGCTTGTTGATTTATAAATCCCAGCATTATAATCATCTTTAGTAACCCAACCAGTATCCTGGTTTATAAAAAACACAGATGATGTAGGGTTACCAAAGTTAAATTTTTCAGCCCAAGTCTCTCCGCCGTCTGTAGTTTTTAGAATATATTTTCCTTCTAATGCCCACCCGATTGACTCATTTAAAAAATGAACATCAACCATACATAGATTAGAATAATCTACCAGTTGACTCTTCCAGATTTTTCCACCGTTAGTTGTTTTTAATACGACAGCTGCATGAGGCGAATTACCTTCAATACGGTATCCCGCTGCCCAGCCTATGTTTTCATCAACAAAATGAATCGAATGGATCTGATCTCTATACCCACTGAAAAGTAGTGACCAATCAGAGTCATTTTCTTCCTTTAAAGCAATCACTCCTCCTGCACCTACCGCCCATCCTGTTCCATCTTCTTTAATAAACATTGATAAAAACGGTTTTTGTTCCCAAGCCCGATATTTTCTCTCCCAGGTTATCCCGGCATCTTTGGTTTCGAAAATTTTAGAGTCATAACCATTGGGGTTCCCAACTATCCAACCAGTATTTGCATCTTTAAAGAAAACATTAAAATATCCGGGCAAGTAATCATCAGGCATCCATTCTGTCGAAATATTAAAATTTCTTTTCCCGGAATTAAATATTAATTCAGAATACTGGTTCCAGGAATTTCCACCATCTGTAGTTTTAATAACAGATCCCCAGGAACCTACTGCAAAACCATTATACTCATCGACAAAATCCACAGAATAAAGAATCATATCAGAACCCGCAAATTGTTGAGTCCAGTTAATTCCTCCATCAGTGGTTTTAATTATTGTTGGTGGTTCATTATCTGTTAGACCTCCAACTGCCCATCCTGTTGTTGAGTTTACAAAACTTACTGAATAAAGATTTTTGGATGTACCACTGCCCGAAGTAATCCAGGATGCGCCACCATTAGTTGTTTTTAATATTATTCCACCACAACCCGCAACAAGTAAAGTATTACTATCTAAAACATCAAACGAATTTAGTGTTTCTGTGGTTCCGCTTTTTTGAGTTATCCAATCTATTCCACCATTTGTCGTTTTAATAATAAGGCCAGATGCTCCAATCACCCAACCAATTTTTTCATTTACAAAATTTACTGCCTTAAGCAGAGCTGTTGTACCACTGTTTTGCTTAATCCAATCATTACCAGCGTTTGTAGTTTTTTTTATAAGTCCTTCTGAACCAACTATCCAGCCTGTGTCGTCAATAAAAAATGTAGACCAGAGGTCATTATTGTCCGGTACAGGATTTTGGTTAGTCCATTGTGGGTAGGCATTAACGAAGCAAACAATTAATAGAAAAATAAATAGTAATGACTTTTTCATGTAATCCTCTTTGGTAGATTCGAAAATATGCAAGCATTAAAAGTAATTTATCAAAAACTCTGAAAATTAAATGTTGAATAGAATCAATCAGTAAATGATCTTAAGTTTAGGAAGGGTTCAGACAATCATCATTCCATAAAAATATTTAATTATAAATGGAAATTTGATCTTTGATGTTATCATTTGAAGAAAGGGTATCAATTTCAGGCATAGTCAAATAGTCTTTAAACATTTGAACTAAATAAAAAACCTCACTCTTTGTGAGGTTCTAATAATCAGAATTAAATTTTATCCTATTTCTTCTATAACGCTTAATTGCTGCAGGTTTATCGAAGAAGAATCATTTTCTTAACCTTAACAAACTCACTACTTTCTATTCTGTATATATATGTACCACTTGAAAGGGAAGAAGCATTTCTGCCGGCGGTGGATCCGCCTTTGGCGGAGAACGTTATTTTAGGTAATCCGATTCGTAAGTTCTTTCCGTGAGTGTATCTATCAATTCACCAAGTAAATTGTAAAAATTTTAAATTAAAATAAATATTCAATCAGGTACCTGTGTAGCTTTTCCATTTTCTGGGATCCAGTAAGCATTCAAATCAGTAGCATTTACTGTTGCATCAAGGTTAAAATCTGCTGTTTTAGTCTGATAATCATATAAAGTACCGTTCTGTGGTATCCAATATGTGTTTAGATCTGTGGCATTATTACTACCATCACCACTTGCATCACCGGCAATCATTCCAAAAACATTTCCGCCAAGATCAGCCATTGGCTCATTTCCATATGCCTGTGATTGCGATGTTGTAAAATCATAGAGTGTACTATTTGTAAAACTCAGATTAACCGGATTAGCGCTCATTATTGGCAGATGATTTCTGTGCCTGATAACTATATAGTAACTTCCTGGAACTATTCGATTAAATTTTAGCTGGCTTGATCCATCCAGGTCAACAATACTGCCGTTACTTTTTAGTAAAGCTGCTCGTCGTCCTACAGTTGTATTTGCCGCTGTACCAGTTCTTAGTTCTACAAGAACCCAATCAACTATATCTGCAGGCATATTATATACTCTTTCGCTGCCGGGGTAATTCCAGATTTCCAGAGTATCATTGTATGGGTGATGAAATGGTAACATTCCTGCTGAATTCAATGTTGTTGTCATTGATCCATCTCCAGCATAACTGCCCTGAAGAAATACCTTTACATTAACATACGACTGAGTAATCAACTTTATAAATGCCCATCCTACATATCCATCACCACCTGAAACCGCTTCGGCTTTTTGAGTATATAGTGCAAACTTGCCGTTGGTAACATTAACAGTACCTAAAGAAACATCACTATTTTTAGTTACTTCAACACTATATTGCGACACATTTGAGGAATCAAATGAATAATACACCCTAAATGTTTTATCAGGCTCTCTCTCAATAATTGTAGCTCTAACCTCGTATTCACCATTTGGAACATCACGGTAAAACTTCATAACAGGTAAAGTATCATTTGAAGTGTGGCAGTAAACAACAGGCGACCCCATAAAGCGAGGTCCTGTCCAGGAAGTTTTGTGCCAGTATTCATTCCAGTTGGAAGTGTTTAAAGACGGCATTGTATCGCCCGATACTTGTTGTTCAATAGATGTAAGTAAGGGAAACTGCATTGAATCTCTCGAGCACTCAATTACACAACCAGGAGGAAACAGGTCATCTATTACTTCTCTTACCGTCTTTACCGGGATCCCACGTGCTATTACCTCATTAAATGTTGCTTCTAAGAGTGCTGATGGTTGTTCCCAGCCACCATCATTTCCAATTACATGTCCTAAAAATATTACCCACTTGTTATTCGTCACTGCATCATCCAAAGCATCTCTTACATCTTGTATCGGTACTCCACTATCCAATCCAAACCGTTTCATAGAGTACAGATCAACAGGAAAAGTATTTCCACCATCTTGCGATCCATGACCACAATAATATGGATGATATTTTTTTACAATATTAATCTTAGCATGATCCCAGGCGTGTCCCGGTGCTGCAAATCCTGAATTGGGAAATCCCAGAGAGTCCAGCCAATATTTCATTTTACTTACACTGGAATCTGTAACTCCGCTATGATCCCAAGTATGACTGCTAATCTCCCACCCGGCTTTTTGAAAAGCTAATAAGTGGTTGATAGCATCATATCCTGCTCCTTGAGTCCACCAATGTACTGCATTTACATAAACAACTGCGGGAAATCCGTACTGCTGAAACAATGGAAATCCAAGATCCCACCAGGAAGGATATCCATCATCGTAGGTAAAGGAAACAACAGGTCCGGTCTGTGCATTTGAATTACCGATGCCTAGAAAAAAAAGTATTATTAATAAAGCTATTTTACGCTTCATTCCATCTCCTTGTGATCCGAAAACACTATAAGCATAAATTCTTTTGTTAAAATCGGGTCAGATTAAAAATAGTTTAAAAGGTTTTACTTCTGCACTGTTAAAATCAGCGATAGGAATCTTCTTTAACAGTTGGAGTTATATTCATTAAAAAATTATTTTATAAGGATCATTTTTCTCACCTGAGAAAATTCACTGCTTTCAATTCTGTAAAAATAAATTCCGCTCGGCATATTGGAAGCATTAAGTGTTACTTTATGGTAACCGGCTTCGTAAGTTCCTTCAGCAAGTGTTTGCACCAATTCACCAAGCATATTATAAACATTAATTTTTAACTGTGTTTCTTTTGGAAGCGAGAATCTTATTGTTGTGCTCGGGTTAAATGGGTTCGGGTAATTCTGCGAAAGCTCAAACTTTGCTGGCAGTATTTCTACTTCGACTATATCTGAGTACTCATATTTACCATCTGTATCAATTTGTTTTAATCTGTACTGGAACTTGCTGCCACCTGCAAACAGCTCATTGTCTGTAAAGCTATAATTCTTTGGTGAGTTTGAGTTTCCGTTTCCTTCAACAAAACCAAGAGTATTCCATTCGCCATCATTAATTTTTCTCTCGATATTGAAGCCGTAGTTGTTAACTTCAGTTTTTGTAATCCAATTTAAATCTACTTCAGAATTGTTTTTATATTTTGCTGTAAAAGTAGAAAGTTCGACGGGAAGGGGAGAGTCTAGAGGAGACCATGTTCCAGCGCCGAGTAACGTAATTGTTGTACCATTTATACTATACACTGCTGTAGGCGATGGGTTTGCACTTCTAAAATTCAAGTTGGATATCAAATTGCTATTCGTTATTGTAAAACCTATTGAAGCTACATCCATCCACCCGGTCCCTACTGTGGCAGCGTATGCATCATTGGGCTGTAAGTAAACAATGTTTATAGAAGCAACTCCTGATAAAGGTTGGGTAACCGTCATATTATTATAAATTGTCAGTGGCGGACCTGCATTAACCCCACTAAAATTATACGCTGTTAATAGTGTAGGAGTACTTAATCCAGCAGAATTAAAATTAAATGTTATACTAGAGGCCGCTAATTTAAAAGTACTGCTTGCTCTTATCTGAACCTTTACATTAAAATTACTACCGTTGTTTAATTCCTCTATGAATTGTAAATCATATGTTTGTGATAATAAAATTTCGGGTGTAAGTAACAGGACAAATAATATCGTCAATATGTTTATTTTTTTCATTTTTCTTACCTTTAATCTAATTTGATTAATTTTTCTTTTGCATTCAATAATAATGATATCAATTTGGAACCTGTGTCGCCTTTCCGTTTTCAGGAATCCAATATAAGTTCAGATCTGTAGCATTTATTGTTGCATCAAGATTAAAATCTGCGGTTTTGGTCTGATAATCATAAGCAGTACCGTTCTGCGGTATCCAATAAGTATTTAAATCTATAGCATTATTACTGCCATCTCTATTAGCATCTCCAGCAATCATTCCAAAACCACCACCTGATAATGAAACCATAGGATTAACGCCAGTCGTATAAGCTTGTGATTGCGATGTTGTAAAATCATATAAAACAGAACTGCTGCTTAGCGGAATAGCTGCTGCAGTCATTATAGCTAAATGGTTCCGGTGTCTAACAACAACATAATAATTTCCAGTGCTTAAATCTGAAAATGTAACGGGACTTGATCCATCAATGTCCACTATTGTTCCATCACTTTTAATGAAAGCTGCACACATTCCAACTTTAGAATTTGAAGCAGTTCCAGTTCGTAATTCAACAAGTACCCAATCAACAATATTGGAATTAGGAATGCTATCAACTAAACTTGCGCTATAACCGTAAGCTGCCGTATCATATGCAGCCTGTGAATTTACCGGTATGAGATCATTTGCGTTAAGTATTGTGGTCATAGCGCTGCCGGTATAAGGTCCTTCCAAATACACTTTTAAATTAGCTGTAATAAAATTCTGCGGAGCTGTTGTCCTCAAAATTATACCTCCTTCACCGACTATAGTTCCGGTATTTGCATCAGTAAAAAAGACGCCGAATAAAAAGTTAGTGGTATTAGTTTCTTCTATTGCCCAGGTTGTACCGGAGTCTGTCGTTCTAAGAACTGTACCAGATTCACCGACAACAATTCCATTATTTGTATCTGTAAAGAAAACGCCACTCAATTCTTTTGATATTCCGCTTGTTTGTGTAATCCAGTTTGTTCCGCCATTAGTAGTTCTAAGGATAACTCCACTGTAGCCGACAATAGTTCCGTTATTTTCATCTGAAAAGAAAATACTAGTTAAATTATTTGTTGTTCCGCTTGTTATTGAATTCCAGGTTGTTCCGCTATCAGTAGTTTTTAGAACTATTCCTGTATCGCCAACTGCAAAGCCAGTATTTGCATTTGTAAAAAAGACACTCATTAAATGTTTTGTAGTTCCGCTTGTTATTGAATTCCAGGTTGAGCCGGTATCAGTAGTTTTTAGAATTGTTCCACTTTCACCAACAACTATTACGGTATTTGCATCAGCAAAAAAACCACAATTCAGATTGTCTATTCCGTTAGTTTGTACATTCCAGCTTGCACCCCTGTTTGTAGTTTTGAGGATTTTTCCATCGTTACCCACAATAATACCGTTACTTTTGTTTTGCTTTGAAAAACAAACGCCCCGTAAATTTTCCACTGGCGGAAGTTGTATTTCCCAGCTTGTTCCGCCGTCTGTAGTATAAAGAACTCTTCCAGCATTACCAACAGCAGTTCCTGTATCTTTAGAAGTAAAGAATACACTATAAAGATTCGCCTGCGCACCGCTTGATTTTGCGTTCCAGGTAGCACCGCCGTCTGTAGTTTTCATAACTGAACCGTAAAGTCCAACAGCAATTCCAACATTTGAATTGGTAAAGCAGACACCGGCTAATGTTTTTGTTAAATGCGGAGGTTCTTCCCAGCTTGTGCCACCATTGGTGGTTCTAACTATAACACCACCCCAGCCAACGGCAACACCATGATTCGCATCTGTAAAGTAAACATCTTCAAAATATGCACCGATTGAGAGTGAATCCTTAGTCCAGCTTGTACCACCGTTAGTTGTTCGAAGAATAGTTGATGCCCAGCCAACAGCTATGCCTGTATCTTTATTTGTGAGGAAGACACTAGTTAATGTGTGTGTTGTTCCGCTTGACACAGAATCCCAGGTCGTTCCACCATTTGTGGTTCTTATTAAAGTTCCGTCTTTACCTACGGCAATACCGTTGCTTGTATCTGAAAAAGAAACTCCAATCAATTCATCAGTTGTGGGGCTTGATGCTTGAGCCCAGGTATTACCTCCGTTAGTAGTTCTAAGAATTATTCCCTCACGGCCAACAACAGTACCATGATTTGCATCGGCAAAACATATGCTATGCAGATAATTTGACACTTCACTATCTTGTGAAGTCCAATTTATTCCACCGTTTGTAGTCTTCATAATTAAACCATTTGCACCGATAATCCATCCAGTGTTTGCATTAATAAAGCTTACATCTGTAAGCTCAAATTGTGTTTGGCTTGCTTGCGATTCCCAGGTAGTACCGCCATCGCTAGTTTTGAGGATCATACCTGCATTACCGACAGCCCAGCCAATATCAGCAGAGACAAGTTTAACAGCGTTAAATGAATTGCCCGTAGGATATGGATTCTGCAAATACCATTGTGAAAATCCACTAAATGAGGAAAGAATAAATACAAATGTTAATAATAAAAATTTTGTCAAATTAACTTCCTTAAAATGCCTGTATATTCTACAGAGTTTAATTATATCACCAGTTTTCGGAAATAGAGAGGTTAAATAATCTCATCAATTATATAAATTTTTCTTTGAATTATAAAAATAAATTTTCAATAATCATACCATCAAAATATGCAAATTATTAAAATATTGTCATCAATCAAATTATTTTTTGAGAAATGAGAATTACTACGAGACAATTAAAAATTTCTTTGAATGTGTGAGCTGAACTATGAAACACACCTACTAATTCCATTCTTCCAAATCAATCGGGAGTGTAAATGATTCTGTATAAATGGCTAAAGCAAGTGATTCGCAAAGTGCTGTAAAGCCCCGATTGTCATCGGGATAAACTCCGCAGAACAGCCCTAACTTGGTAAAAATCTTATAAGACTTTTTTATTTTAAGAACGAATTACTCTTAACCGTTAATCAAATTTCCTTTCGGTAGTCAGTAAAGAGACATACAATATGGAACTAACACTTGTATTGATCGAGCAACTTACAGCAGATCGGAAAAAAACCAAAACATATCAAGACTTGATGAGAACAGGAAGGTCCTTCTTTTCGATCATCAGAACTTCGATTAAAGGGATACTTGTAACAGAACTAACCGAGCACCCAGGTTATGAAAAATACTCACCCATCTGAAGAACACAGGCAACAGCCGCTCAGCACCAACAGAGGAAACAGCTCTTATTGCTCATAATCTCATTTATCAATTCTTTTAAATGGGGGATTAAAAAATATCCTTTAACACTAATTCTCAGTTACGCAAAATATTTAAAAGACTCTATAATTAATTTATCTTTTAATAAACTCTCCGATACTAGTAATATTCTTGGATAACCTGTTATTGTATGATTCAAAAGTGCCCATACCTAGTACTTCCTGATCAGTAATCCCGGATTTAAAATGATATCCCCCGGGATTATCGTCTTTATTAATACCTCCTAGATCATATCTTTGACATCCCTTTTGCTTTAACCATTTTATCATTTCCCACTGCAGTAAATACGAAGCCTTAGTCTTCATACCAACTTCATTTGATGCTCCAAGTAAATAAATTCCAGTATTTCCAATGATGCTGCCTACTATACCAGCAACTGGTAATTTATCTTTATATGCGATAAATATTATCTTCTTGTATTCATCATCCAATGCCTCATTAGCTTCTCCCATTTTATAAGGATCAATGTATTCTTTGAATTTCTTTCGTGCTATCATTTGATCGTAAATCCCAAGAAAGATATTATATAGCTGCTGGTTATTTCCTTCTTCTATTTCCAGATCATTCCTTTCTGACTGATTCAGACAGTTTCTCCATTTTTGCTTGAGATTTTTTCTTATTTCATCAAATTCTTTGTCAAGATATAAAACTAATGTCTGGTATCTTCTGATTTTCTTCAAACGATTAAATCCAAGGTTTTCGACAAAATCTAAATTTGGAACCATGTCAGAAAAAATGAATGGTTGTATCCTTAATACAAGTTGCTGTTTCACCACAAACTCTTCTCTCAACGCAACAAAAATATCTGCTAAAATCTGAATGTTGATTTCTTGATTTCTTTTCTGCCATACCGGCCCATTTAAAATGTAAGCTATGCCACGATTTAAGAATGGAACTGTCCTGATGCGTACTGTTACTAAACTAATCAGATTTTGATTTAAGTAAAGAGCAAGATGTTTTACTCTCTTTTCATTTTGAACTATTGAAGCAAAATTCCAGGTTTGATATATGTTTGCATCTTCAAATTCCCTCAGAGATGCATGCCAAAATGCTTTGTCGTTTATTTCTTTTATTAAAATCATTTTATGCGAAAAAGTTTTATAGTTATAATCGTTTTTATTTTAAGATTCAAGACTGAAAGGATAGAAATTTCTTTACCTTTGCTTTCCATCTGCTGACTGTTGGCAGCCAGGAAAATGCTCCAGCAGCTTTAAGTCTAAATTCCAAACGTGAGTCGTCCGGGTTAACGCCAACTCTTCCAAATACTTTCCTTTTTGTGGGCAAAGAAATCATTTCTGGTTCCGTTGTATAAACAAAACCATAACCGCAATCCAAAGCTTGATTTATCAACTCATCATTAAAACTACCATAAGGGAAGCTAAACGAAACAACGTCCTTCCCAGTGATTTTTTCGAGGAGCGATTTTGATAGATTAAACTCCTCTCGTGCAGCTTCTGAGGTTACATTTCTTAAATCTGTATGATGTAAAGTATGTGACCCAATTTCTATCCCTTGATCTGCAAGCTCCTTTATTTCATCACAGTTTAAGATTCTGTCGTTATGGTAAATTTCCTGTCGTTTTTGTTCCCACTTTGGGTAATCACCGATCCTGGCAGCAGGAACAAATATTGTTGTCGGGATTCTTCTTTTTATTAATTCGGGTAATGCGTTTAGTAAAATGCTGGATAATCCATCATCAAATGTAATCGAAATTAGATTTTTCTTTGAATTAATTGAATTAAAAGAATTTAATGAAACGAAGCAATATTTACTTGAAAGATAATTTAACTGTCTAAGAAATCTTTCTTTTTCACTTTCCAATACAGAGTGATAATACAGCACAACACAATGTTGATTGCTGGATGTCTTAAACACAAAAAGTAAAACTTTCTTAAAACAAAGATAAAGAACACTAATAAAAATTTTAATAAATCTTATGATCATTTTATACAATTATCATTAAAGATGTAGGAAAAAGAAATTAATTATTGTATTGTTTTGAAGAATAAATAGCAAAACTATAAAAGGAATTTATTAACATTACAAGCAATATTTCACCTATGTTTAGTCATTTTCTCATAAACCGGAATCAATGATTCTGCACTATCCTTCCAGGTATATTTTTTAGCACAGATATTCTTCACATAGTTTCTCATCTCTTCAAGTTTAGATTCATCAGAAAAAATTTGGATTATCTTTTCAGATAAATTTTCCGGAGTATTAGAAGGTAACACAAAACCACTCCTGCCTTCATCAATAATTTCTTCAAAATCTCCCACATTTGAGGTAATGATAGGTCTTCCAAAAGTAAAAGCCAGATGCGGGATTCCACTATGTGTAACTCTTCTATAGGGTAAAACTACAACATCAGATGCAATAAAATAATTTGCAACTTCAGCTACCGGAATAAACTTATCATGAAAAACAACTTGAACTTCTTTCGATAACTGTGATAATATTTCTTTGCATTTAATAACAATATTCCTCGTCTCTTCATCACCAGCCTCACCAGCAATTATTAATGCCAGGTTTTTGATTTTCTTGGACGCCAAAGTAATTGAATTGGATAAAATGTCTAATCCTTTATATTCCTTAATTGCTCCAAAAAATAAAATAACATTTTGCTGCTGGGACAAGCCAAAAATATTTCTTGCTTCAGATTTTGTTAAAATTTTATCCGGAATATAATTGTCAAAATCACCATGAGGCATTACTTTTATTTTTTCCTCATTAAGCTTTGTTTGCTGGGCAAGAGTCTTTTTATTTGAATTGGAATGCACGAATAGAATATCAGATATCTTATAAACTATTAGATTAAAAAGATGATCGAGTTTGCTCTCATCCAAAGGTGAAATATCGTGTACCGTATAAGCAAGATTTATCCCCCACAATTTGAGTAGTACAAAGAATAAACTTTCAATTCTTCTTCTGCGAAAGAACTGAAAATGAACAACATCATATTTTTCTTTTCGTATTAGCTTAATAATATTCAACAGATATTTGAAATATCTGAAGGTTTTATCAATCTTATTTACATCTTTTGCTTTTGTTGGACAGAGAGGAAGAAAAGGAAAATCATAAGTTCCCTTATCCCTGTTATCCTCGGGTACGATAAGACTTATATCAAGACCAGTTTTTTTCAATTCCTTGCAAATGTAAAGGGCATATTCGTTTCCTTCCCCTACCCAGGAATCTATCATTAATACTTTAATTTTATTCAAACTCATGAAACTATCTCACTTTTAATTTATAATTTAAAACGAAACTGAAATTATTGAATGTTAATCCATCAATGAAAAATATTATATGTAATCCATTACCAAATTCTCTCTCCTTTATCTTCCGATTTAGACTTAAACAAATACTTTGTAATCTGGTTAAATATCTCTTTTGCTTCTGGCAACACGAAGTAAATAGCGATCAAATAAACAATAAAAAGAATGATTTTTAATATTAAGTTATTAGGAATAAATAGATAATAGAAAAGTAATGCTGTAATGGTTATCGTTGAAGGTTTGATAAAACTAATTAAATCTATCTGCATATCGTACCTGGTCAAATAAAAATAATGAAACAGTAGTGAAGAAAGACCGGTCAATAGAATTGAGTATACTGCTCCCATAAATCCCCAAAGCGGAACCATCACGAATGCTCCTATTAAATTAATCGCTCCGGCAGCAATATTAACTTTTAAAGTCAGAGATGGAAGTCCTGCTGAAACCAGTGAATATCCCATTATATTAGACATTGAAGTCAAATAGAAAGCAACCATCATTAAAGAAAAAGCCATTGCAGAATCTAAATACACGCTAGAAAAGAGTAAAAGAATTATCTCTTTATTAAAAAGAAAAGAAATCAATAACAGCAGGTTTATTAAAATCGAAAATGTCAGAAGCGATTTATTTATTAATTTCATTGCAGAATCGCGTTCACCCAATGACAACAGTCTCGAAAGATTTGGAAAAAATACGATAATAAATGATTGAAAACCTTTTGCACTTGCTTGAGGAATTTTGCCTGCGATATCGTAATTAGCAATACTAATAGGGTTTAAATACGCGCTGATTATAAAAACATTTACCTGGGTTTGTATAAAATATGATATACCTGAGAAGTAAAGAGGGAAACTGAAATTGAGAATCTTTTTAATTTTTTTGAGATTCAGATTCCAATGAAAAATTTCTTTATAAGGAACTAAAACCATCTGTAACAATACAGTAAACGTAATCGCTGCTATTTCGACTATTAAAACATTTTTAAGAGTTAAATTATGGTAATATGCTAAAATAAGTAAAATCGCTACTCTTATAATAGAAGTTATAGTTTGTACTGATGCATATTTCTTAAAGAGGTTCATCCCTTGTAATAAATTATAAAATAATCCCCTTAAGCTTGACAATACAAACAAAATGATAATTACATCTAAGAACTCTATTGCTGTAAAATCGAATAAAGGCATTAAAGATTTGCCAAATATAAACAGAAGAATAACGGCAGTAATTATTATTATTATTCTTATTATTAGTATCGGAATAAATGTCGATCTTCTCTCAAGGTTGTCGGCACTCGAAATGAATTTCACCAGACTTTGCTCTAGCGCCAGTCCGCTGACAGTATCAAGGAATGAAGAGATCGCAATTATCAGCACATAAATTCCAAATTCCTCTTTTGTTACGTACCTTGTAATAATGACAATGCTCAGGAACTGAAAAGCCATGGCCACAACAGTTCCCATGGAAGCTGCTGCTGAACCTTTAATAAAATCACTTTTAAAACTTTTATCCATAAAGTTATTATTTTTAACAGTAACAGTAATACTTAGTGTAACAAATTTTCAATCTTACTCAGCTATAATTAATAAAATTTAATTTAGACAAATATTTTCTCTACTTTCATATCGGTTACTAAATATATAAGAATAAATTTACCTCATACAGGGGACACAATATGATTTTAATTGTTCACTTGTTATACTTAATTAGAATTGCAAGATCGAGTTAAAAAAATCAACTATTTAGTTTTAACCGTACTTTTGCTGATTTGGTTTTGCATGCTTTCTTTATTTAGAATTTAACAACTTTGGATATACACAAAAGGAAATAAATTGATTGTTGTAATTTATTTTCTTATCACAATTCCTCTATTCAAGCATGAATTCCTTCAGAAATATACAATAACAAATATCAAGCCATTTTGCTAAATTGTTTTAAGATATAATAAATTATAAATCTGTATTTTAATCTTGTTTTTCTAAACAAAACAAAAATCTTCAATTACCAGTTAGTGTAGTACTCAAAAATTTAAGGAGAATTATTCTCATTATGATTAACCTGTTCTGGGTTAAAATAAAAAACTGAAAGTGCAACATATGTAGCCATAAAGTAGAAAGTTGTAATTCCTAAACCGACTTTAAATAAAACTGATTCAGTATAATTTAGTGTCATTATTGAAATAAATATCAATATGGCAATATTACTATTTAATCTGAACATCCGATAAATATATGCACCGATGGGAAACAAAAAAAATATAAAACCAAAGAAACCTAATTGAACTATGATTTCAAGATAACCGTTGTGTGCTGAGTTCACAACAAAGCCTTCAAAATAATCGGCAAATATTTCTAATCTTGAAGAACCCATTATCCAATAAGTTGCAAAACCATATCCAAACAAGAATCGCTTTTCTATATCATCCCATACAAATTTCCAAATATCACTTCTACCTGATAGAGTTGTATCCTTGCCAAAATATCCTGGAATTAATCCAAAAATCTCAGAAGAAAAAATAATAAATATTCCGCTGAAGGTCAGGATAAATAAAAACACTAAACCCAAAATTGATCTTCCAATCCCTAAATTATTGAAAATCGACTCAATCTGAAAAACAACACCCATAAATATTATAATAATTACAATGATCAAGTTTGTTGAACTATGAGCTTTATAAATCATTAAAACAGAAATTAAAATAAGGACGGAATCGTATAGTCTTGAGTATCTTGTTTTATCAAAATTAAAAATTACAATTGAAGATAAGAGACAATAGAGACTGTTTTGAGCAAGCCAGTTTTTCTGAACCTCCATTCCTCTCCAGGTTCCAAATACAGGATCAATAGCTGCTGGAATAAACCGGCATGCATACAAATTAAAAAATAAATATAATGATACAACTACCTTAACCTGTTTCAATAGTATTTTTGGATCAATATTGACTAATGCTTCTACGACTATTAGAAACATAACAAATAATTGAAAAGATCTTTTAAATGATAAAAAAGGATAATCTGACCATACAGCGCTTAATAAACATATTAAAACAAATAAACCAAGATATTTCTCAGATCTTATAAAAGAAAAGATTCTATCATATCTTTTGAATAAGATAATTAACGATGAAAAAAAAAGAAATAAAAAAACAACCTGATTTTTTATGTTAGTCGTTTCTGCTCCAAATGTATCAGCATAATTGCTTGGGTCAAAAGGAATGTTAGTAGTAAAAAAAGTAATATAAATGAGTATAAAAGAATTTATACTAATCAGAAGATCAACAGCATTAATTGGTGTTTGAAGCTTATTTGAAAAAAATGACATTAAAAAACTAAATGAATTTTAGATATAATAAAGTTATAAATAATTAAGATCCAATAATAGTTCTTGATTTACACTAAGAGTAGTACTTTTTGGAAATCGCAAACCAGATCAACTTAACAAAAATGTTCTTGTAATAATCTAAAGGAGGCACAAGTTGTTTAGGTACGCCACCCATTCGTCTCTTAAATAAATGTCCATTCGGATTTAACTTTTCATCATATCCACCAAGGTCATAATATTTATTGCCTTTTTCTTTTGCACTAAGATAAGCAACATACCATAAGTAATTAGCAAACCTAAGCTTGTGACTTTTAAGACTACTAACATTTAATAGAGCGAGAGCGGTTTTACCCACTTGTGATGAAAGGTGAATGGCCATTATTTCACCTTCATATTTTACTGCGATTAATTCTAATTTTTCAGTTGAGTTTAATTTTATTTGTGTGTCCCAAAGTTCTTTTAAATCAATACCTTTAAATCCCTTTCTTTGCTTTTCTTCAAGATACATTTTATCTAAAATAGGGAAATAATCTTCATTGTAAGAAAACTCAAATTCTAATCCAAGCTTTTCAGCTTTACGCATTAGCCTTCTATTTTCACTATCAATTTTTTTAAATATTTCTTCCTTGGTGGGTTCAAGTGAAACTAGAAATGTTTTATACTTTCTGTAATACTTTGCTTCCGTAAATCCGGCTCTCTGGAAACTCTCAATCAATTCATTATGATCATCCCAAACATTTAAATTAATTCTAATTACATCAAGGCCCAACTTTTCAATCAGGCTTAGGCGCAAATTCTTTGTTGCTTCAGGTAATTCATTAACGATCATATTTTCTCTTTGAAAAATCGGACCCAATTGGATATAACCAATTTTAAAATTTATTAAGGATTTGATTCTAATTTGGCCCATCATAACAGGATAATTATCTTCTCTTACAACAATAAATCTACTTAATTTTGTTGCACTAGTTTCAGTTCTGATCTGCTGGTAAGCCCATGTTTGATAAAGGTTGTAATCAATAAAATTTGCTCCACAACTTTCCCAAAAGTTAATGTCAAAACAATCAATAAGTACTTTAAAATTCATATAAATACAACAAAAATTACAAATTTATTATTCTGGTTATTTGTTCTTCTCTTATAAATTTCATCAATTCGTTAGATATTTCTCTTTTACCTCTCTTTATGTAAGCAGACCAAAACCCGATAAATCGAATAAAACTACCTAAAAAAATAGGCTTCTGAGTAATTCTTTTAATGCATTTTACAAATTGGAACAATGGATGGTAACCAAGATCATATTCTACATAACCATCTCTCAACCTTGTTTTTAAAATATTTTTACCAGCATATCCGGTTGGTCTGTGATGTAACACTAACAAATTAGGAAAACTTTTCGTCTCCCAACCATACATTCTTGCCGAAAAACAAGCAGCCGCATCCTCACCACCATACTTCATCGGTATTAACCCTTTTACTTGGGCAAAACATTCTCTTCTGAAAAATTGTGTAGCACCTCTTACACTATTAGAGCTCTGGTAAACCGGGACTTTTTTTCCATTAATAATATCAAAGTAGT
>JAANMV010002090.1_pt1 | contig 20286 bp, 13 predicted proteins | sample 7279661 | NCBI WGS metagenome assembly JAANMV01 (sample SAMN14094540, study PRJNA606508) | bioreactor metagenome | isolation source: A lab-scale SPAN reactor treating ammonium-rich wastewater day 121 | place: Ireland: Galway | collected 2017-05-16 | reverse complement strand
TTCTCAGTTGCAGGATCGCTGCTGCTGGCTTTCTGCAGTTTTGTCGCAGGCACTCAATGCCAGGCGGAGACGGCACCACTCTGCTTCTTCGATGCAAGTGGAAAATCGCCACAACAGCTGGGGCTGCTGTTGAATGATAACGAATGCCATCGCATTGATAATGACTCTCTGTATTACATGGATATCCGTTCCGATACCGATCCCTATAACAAAGTTCAATGGCTTTTCGGTATCAATGAAAACCTCCCTCAAGACTGGAAGAATTGTGTGGCGGAGGTTGAATTTCTGGATGAAGGGGCTGGAGTCATCGAGGCCATGATTCTGGAAAGCGGTCAGTTTAATGGCACCTGGAGACTCCCCCAGCGTGCCTGCTCCTATACACGCCTGAACACCTCAAAGGTGCGTCAGGCACTGTTTCAGTTTCAACTTTCCGGCCTCGACCTGAAGAACAGCCGGCACCCGATCCTCAAAATCAGCGGACTGCAACACCTGATCCGGATTCAACTCCACCGCAGCCTGGAGGAGGCGGCCTGGGAAAAGGCGGCGGCTTCGATTCCCACCAGCATCACTCCTTTGATTCAACTTCAACATCCGATGGAACTGGTGACTACGGCCGGTGTGACCGTGATCGGTGGATCGGATTCAATCGCAAGCTCTCTCAACAATATCCGCGAATTTGCGCCGCTGGCCCGCCTGCTCGGTTTCACATCGATCGAGCTTTATATGACCTGGAACAATATTGAGCCGAGATTCAATGAGTTCGATTTCTCCTACTACGACCGCCTGATCGATGCAATCGCCAGGCATGGGTTGAAGTGCTTTCCTCTGCTGATCATCGGATCGGCCTATGCGCTTCCCACCTGGTTCATCAACAGCCCTGACAACAAGGAATTTGTCTGCCTGGAACATCATGTGTCCAACCCCATCCAGAGTATCTGGGCGCCTGAACACCGGAACCATGTGCAGCGGGTGCTCGCAGCAATCGGGAAACACTATGACGGCACAGGGGTGCTCGAGGGCGTCCGCTTAGGCCCAAGCGGCAACTATGGAGAATCGCAATATCCGGCGGGTGGAAACTGGGGCTTCAAAGGGAAGCCCATGCATATTCATATCGGCTACTGGGCGGGTGATCCGGATGCTGTCATCAGTTTCCGCAACTACCTCGAAGGAAAATACGGGGCCATAGCACACCTTAACCAGGCCTGGGGGGAGGCCCACCCCTCTTTTGAATCGATCGAGCCAATGCTCCCGGTGCAATATATGAAACCTCGCGGAAGGCTTGACATGACCGACTGGTATACCCGATCGATGACCGACTGGTGCGAATGGTGGGCGGTTGAGACCCGCAAGGCCATGCCAGCCACAAAAATCTATCAATCATCGGGTGGCTGGGGATTCCGTGAGGCTGGCACTGACTTCAGCGGGCAGACCAAATCCATGGTGAAGATTCAGGGCGGGATACGCATGACCAATGAAACCGACAGCCTGGCTCAGAATATTTATATCAACCGTCTGGCCGCCACAGCTGCCCGCCATTACCAGGTTCCCATTGGATACGAACCCGCCAGTTCCCATACAGCCCGAGGAGTCGTCGGCCGAATTTACAACACAGTGATCACAGGAGGCGATCACTGGTTCACCTATCACCTCAACCTCCTCAACCACCCGATGGCGATCGCCCAGTGGCTGGAAAACGCCCACTGGCTGGATCAGAGAAAACAACCTTTTGTCGAAATTGCGGTCTACTACCCTGAGACCATGAACCAGCTCGACGACAGCGGTTTCCGCCATCTGTATGCGTGGGGATTCTATCCCCGTGTCGCAGCGATCCGCCAACACATTGAAGTCGATCACCTGGATGAAACACTGATCCGGGATGGGTTCCTCTCGAAATATAAAGCCCTGATCTTTGCCTGGGGGGATGTGATCGAACCGGATGTTCTGGAAAAGATCGACCAGTGGTGCCGGGAGGGAGGAACTCTCATCTATCCTTCATTCCCCAAAGGGCATCTTTCCACTGTCGATGGAGATTCAGGCATTTTTAAAGCCTGGTCGAATGGCGATACCGGAAAAGGCGCTTTCCACCGCTTTCGCGGAGATATGGAACCGCCTGATCTTTATGCCCGCTTTGTCCATGAGGTTCTCTTAAACGATCGGGATCTGCATCCCTGGACTCAGGCAGCTTTGAAGACCAGGCATCCTGAGCAGGTGTTCTTTTCCATCCGGGAGGATGGGCAAATGCTCGCAATCAACTACTTGGATCAGAATGCCAGAGTCACACTCGATGGAGCCTTTGACGAAGAGATTCCTCCCTTCACGATCAGGCTGCTCCCAGCTGGTAAATAATACTGGCTTAATGAGTTCCTGAATGCGTATTTAAGCAAGCCTGCCAGTGCTGTGCGCAAGCGGCCCCGATTGACGAAAAGGGCAGAAGGGATAAGATGAAAGTACTATGACGCATTCAATGATCGACACGAATCCACAAGAAACTCAGGCATGGTTGAAGAACCTCGAAACAGCATTGGAATCCGGCGGCCCATCCCGTGTGCGGTACCTCATGGACCTGCTGCGGGAGTCCGCATACAACCAGGGAGTTCCCCGGCATCTCACAGTCAATACTCCTTACATCAACACAATTACTGTCGATGACCAGCCCACATATCCGGGGGATCGTGTCATCGAAAGGCGCATCAAGAGCCTCATCCGCTGGAACGCCATGGCGATGGTCGTCAATGCCAACCATGAATCGCATGGAATTGGCGGGCATATTTCAACCTACGCCTCGGCTGCAACACTTTTTGAGGTGGGGTTCAATCACTTTTTCAAAGCGAAGAATGAAAACTCACTTGGCGACCAGGTTTATTTCCAGGGCCATGCCTCGCCTGGAATATATGCGCGAGCCTTTATAGAAGGCCGTCTGCCCGAACATAAACTGGTCAACTTCCGGCGTGAACTCCGAAAGGGTGGCGGGCTTCCATCCTATCCCCATCCCAAGCTGCTTCCCGATTTCTGGGAGTTTCCTGCTGTAAGCATGGGCCTTGCTCCGATCGAAGCAATCTACCAGGCGCGTTTCAACCGTTATCTGCTGAACCGTGGTGTTCTCGATACGAGCAACTGCCGTGTCTGGGCTTTCCTGGGCGATGGAGAAATGGATGAGCCGGAAAGCATGGGGGCGATCACTCTCGCATCCCGCGAGGAGCTGGACAACCTGGTCTTCGTCATCAACTGCAATCTGCAGCGGCTGGATGGGCCTGTCCGTGGAAATGGAAAGATCATCCAGGAGCTTGAAGCGGCATTCCGGGGCGCCGGATGGAATGTCATCAAGGTGATCTGGGGAGGGGACTGGGATCCGCTGCTGGCGCATGATGATGAAATGCTGCTGCGCCGCCGCATGGAGGAAACTGTCGATGGCCAGTATCAGCGCTATTCGGTCATGCCGGGAGACTACATCCGTGAGGATTTCTTTGGGGTGCATCCCAAGCTTCTGGGAATGGTGGAGCACCTTTCGGATGAGCAGCTCCAGAAGATGCGGCGGGGAGGGCATGATCCAGTCAAGGTATATGCCGCTTACGAGGCAGCTGTAGCGCATCGCGGCTCCCCGACTGTCATTCTCGCCAAAACCATCAAGGGTTATGGGCTTGGAGAAGCCGGTGAAGGAAGAAACATCTCCCACCAGCAGAAGAAGTTGAATGATCATGAACTCAAAGAATTCCGCGACCGGTTCGATATTCCAATCCCGGACGAGGATCTGGATGAACGTCCGTTCTATCGCCCATCAGAAGACAGTGATGAAATTCAGTACCTGCTCGAACGGCGCCGGGCGCTGGGCGGATTTATTCCCGCACGCCATTACCGGACTAAGAAGCTCCAGGCTCCCGAACCCAGAACATTCAGCAACATTCTCGGTGGGAGCGGCAACAGGGATGAATCCACCACGATGTCCTTTGCACGGATTCTCGCCCAGCTGCTGAGGGATAAGGAACTCGGGGATCTGATTGTGCCTATCGTTCCTGATGAAGCACGGACTTTCGGCCTCGATTCACTGTTTCAGAAATATGGAATTTACAGCCACAAGGGGCAGAAGTACCTGCCGGTGGATTATCCCGGCCTGCTTTATTACCGCGAAGCGGTGGATGGCCAGCTGATCGAGGAAGGAATTACCGAAGCAGGAGCCATGGCTTCCTTTATCGCGGCAGGAACCGCTTATGCAACCCACGACCGTCCCATGATCCCCTTCTTTATCTATTACTCGATGTTCGGTTTTCAGCGGGTGGGGGATTTGATCTGGGCTGCCGCTGATCAGCGGATCAAAGGATTCATGCTGGGCGCCACAGCTGGCAGAACAACACTGGCAGGTGAAGGCCTGCAGCATCAGGATGGCCAGAGCCAGCTTGCTGCAGCCGTTGTGCCAACCATCATCGCCTACGACCCGGCCTGGGCTTATGAAATTGCAGTCATAATTCGAGACGGAATCCGGCGGATGTATGAGGAAGGCGAAGAGGTCTTTTACTACCTGACACTCGAAAACGAGCCCTACCCGCAGGCGCCCATCCCGGAGGGGGTCGAGGAGGGAATCCTTCGTGGGTTCTATAAATTCCGAGCCTTCGAGAACCCTGGCGACATGCCCCGGCTGCACCTGTTCGGGAGTGGTGCGATTCTTCGTGAAGCCCTGCGTGCGCAGGAGATTCTGGCGGAAAAATTCAATGTTGCCGCGGATGTATGGAGTGTCACCAGCTATAAAGAACTCCGCAGGGATGCTGTTGCAGCTCGGCGCTGGAACCTGTTCCATCCGGAGAGCGAACAGAAAGTTCCTTATGTCACCAGCCAGCTTCAGGCAGAACCATGGCCGGTCATTGCCGCGAGCGATTATGTCAGATCTGTCCAGGAGATGGTGGCGCCTTATGTCCCATCCAGTTTTTATGCGCTCGGTACCGATGGATTTGGCCGGAGCGATGCACGCAAGGAACTGCGGCGCTTCTTTGAAGTCGATGCGGAATGCATCACAGTGGCTGCCCTGACAGCCCTGATGGAACAGGGTGTTGTATCAAAAGCACTCGTGGCTCAAGCCATCAAGGACCTGGGCATCGATCCTGAAAAACCAGACCCGTTTGCCTCATAAGGAGAGCGAATCATGAATTACCCGCAATTTGAAGCGACTTCAGAGTCCGAAGGGTTTGTCAATATTACTTTCGACCCGCCTGTGACTCGGGGTGAGCTGGGATTGCCTTTTTCCTACCTTGTTCAGCAGAGGAAAGAAAGCCAGGTTCTGATCACCCGTTTCGGAAGGATATTCGAAGTGACCTGCCTGGCTTCTCACTGGGTCGCTTACCTGACCACCCATGGGTATCCACCGGAAGTTCTCGATGATTTCAAGGAAGCAGTCGGGTATGTGGAACCCGAGCCAGAAGTTGCAGCTGCAGAATCCGAAGCCACCGAGGAAGTTCCAGCCAAAGCCTGACAGGACGATCGCATCCGACTGAAGAAAAACCCATTCGTGGGATGAGGCCAAGGATTCCACTTTCGCCGATCCGTGAGCACTCCCATATTCGTCCCTCGGAATGGAAGCCCCCCCGGCTCACCTCCCGATTCGGCAAGGCATCAGTTCTTCATGCCGGTCATCGAGATTCCTTCGATGAAGGTTCTCTGTGCGAAGAAAAACAGGACGATCACAGGAAGGGTTACCAGTGTGGAGGCAGCCATCAGGTGATGCCAGTCTGTTCCGCCATGTTTGCTCTGGAAGAACTGGAGGCCCAGTGCAAGAGTGAACTGGTTCTGATCGGTCAAGTAAATGAATGGCCCGAGGAAGTCATTCCAGCTTTCGATGAACTGAAAGACAGCGACTACAGTCAGCGCCGATGTCGCCAGGGGGCAGATGACACTCCAGAAAATCCGCCACTCCCCACATCCATCGATCCGTGCCGCATCTGTCAGATCCTGCGGGATCGTCTTGAAAAACTGGCGCAGCAGAAAGATGAAAAAGGCATTGCCAAAGAAAGCCGGAAGCCAGAGTGGCACCATGGTTCCGATCAATCCCATGCTCCGAAACAGGGAGTAAAGGGGGATCATGGTAACCGGAAATGGGACCATCATGGTGGCCAGCACAATCAGAAAGACCAGGTCCCTGCCGGGCCAGGCAATGCGCGCAAATCCATAAGCCACAATCGCACTGCTGACAGTCACCCCGAGGACCATCAGGCCGCACAGCCAGAGTGTGTTTTGCGTATAAAGCCAGAATGGAATTTTACTGACTGCCTCGGAATAATTCACCCAGCGGAAATCAATCACACGGCCAGCCATCTGCACAGTGCTGCGGTCAACCGGGCGATACTGGGTCTGGGACCCCCTTGGGCGGATCCAGGCGAGGGCAGTCCCTGCAGGCAGTGAATAATCCACAGATGCAACATTCTCTGGTGTGGACCAGGCAACTTCCAGATTTGTCAGAGATTTTCCATCCACAACTGCAGAATACACGTTCGAACGCGGGATCCATTCCGGCGGGAGTGTGGTTGTTTCAGACAATTCCTTGAGGCTTGTGGAGATGGTCCAGAAAAAGGGGGCCGCAAAGGCCAGCCCGAGGGCCAGCAGGAGCACTCCGCGGATTGCCAGGAATATCGGTTCGCCTTCACCAAATGACGTTTTTCTATTGAAGGATGCCATCAGCCTTCCGCCATGTAATAGATCTTTTTCGCGGTTGCCCATGTGGCAACGATTGTCAGCACCAGGATGATCACAAAGAGAATCCAGGCCATCGAACAGGAATACCCCATGCGGAGATACCGGAAGCCGGTATCGTAAAGGTACTGGACATAAAACAGAGTCGATCGCGCCGGTCCGCCCTCGGTCATGATATAGGGCACGACAAAAACCTGCAGCAGGTGAATGATTCCCATGACCAGGTTGAAATAGATCACCGGGGAGATGATCGGGATGGTGACATGGATGAACTGGCGCCAGAAACGCGCGCCATCGATTTTCGCCGCCTCATACAGATGCACCGGAACTTCCTGGAGGCTGGCAAGATAGATCACAATCGAACCGCCAACTCCCCACACAGCCGGCATCACCATCGACACCTTTGACCAGGTGGTGCTCCCCAGCCAGTCGATTGCGGGAATATCCAGCAAGCCGAGCATGTAGTTGATCAGCCCGCTCTCGGTGTTGAGCAGCCATTTCCACAGAATCGCCATGGCCACCAGCGGAACCAGGGACGGAAGGAAGAAGGCTGTCCGGAAAAGTGCCCGCCCGGGAAAAGGGGCATGGAGCAGCAGCGCCAGCGCCAGCGCCACCACCATGGTCACCGGAAGCGCCATCGCGCTGTAAATCAATGTATTGAACAGAGTCTGATGGAATACTGCATCATGCAGCAATTCTTTGTAGTTGTGCAGGCCGATAAAGACCGGTTCTGCCAGGACTGAATAGTCACACAACGAATAATAGAGTGAAGCAGCCAGCGGATACGCCATGAAAACAAGGAAACCAATGATCCACGGGCTGATGAACAGCAACCCGAGGCGCAGGTCTCTTCGTTCGGCAATCGTCATTCGACTTGGTCCCCTTTCCTGCTTTTTTCAATGAAGGCATCCCATTCTTTATGCCGTGCCGGGCTGACCAGGTTCCAGGTTTCAATCTCCTGGTCAAGGCGGACCTGCAGACGATTCTGCGCCTCTGTCAAAGCATCATAGGGAGTGGCCTGATGAAGCCAGACTTTATCGAAAACGACCGCAATTTCATCCAGCACTTCATACCACATCGAGATTTTGGGCGCATAACAGGTTTTCTCCCCCATAACCAGGCTGTCGAACATGCGGATATTGGGATTGAGATGGTTGCGCATGAACTCTTCACTGCGCTCCCGTTTGGGGCTGATGCAGCGGAAACCATGGCAGAGCATCTCATTCGCTTTCTGGCTGGTCAGGAAACGAAGAAATTCGAAACTGGCTTCAGGGTGCTTTGAACCGGCAGGGATGAAAATGGTGTCCGCTTCGACAATCACAGTGCCATACAGGTCGGGGGTTTTCACCGCCATGGGGGCCGCACCGAACTCCAGCTTAGGGGCATATTTATCGACAAAGTTGGCCATCCAGGAGCCCTGGAAAATCATGGTCAGCTTTCCAGCCAGAAAGGGATTCTGCGGAGAAGCGAAGAGATTCCCAAATCCGGCGCGCAGGGGCTGGACCCTTTCGGGGCCAAGCCGGGTCGGGTAGTCGGCGACCCACTGATAGGCCTCCACACACAACGGGTCATTCAGGGTCAGCTTGTCTTTTCCATTCCAGAGTTTTCCACCGAAGAACCAGGGGGGGTAATAAGGCCACCATTCCGGGACAGAAACACTTGGCAGAAATGCCAGCCGTTCATACTGATCATCCTTCAGCCGGTTGATCTTGTTCTCGATCTCGATCAATTCCGCAATGGTCACCGGGGGTTTGTTGGGATCGAGGCCCGCTTCACGGTAGTGGGCTTTGTTGTAGTGCAAAGCGATGGCCGATCCCATGATCGGAAGCCCCCAGAGATAATTGTCATAGAGGCACTGCTCCCAGAACACAGGTATGAAATCATCCTTGTGGACACCCAGCCTTTCGACATATCCATCCAATGGGAGAATGGCATTTTTCTGGGCGAAGTAGGGAAGGAATTCATAAGCGAGGCTGGCGATGTCGGGAGGATTTCCACCCGCTGTCGCTACCAAAAGTTTTCTTTCCAGCTGGCTGATCGAGAGCAGCTCGACAAACAGCTTATCCTGGCTCTGATTGAACAGATCAACGACCGATTGCATGGCGGCCAGTTCGAAACCTGACCAGACCGCCCAGTATTTCAGGTGGAGCCTGCCATCGACAGTGTGGGGTTTCTCCTCCGCGCAACCGGAAAGAATGATAACTGACAGCAGCAAGGCCCATCCGGCGTTCCGGCATCTGTGAGCGATGGCTGATCTCCAGAGTGAGGAGATCGATCTGTTGCCTGCTGGAATCGGATCACCAGCCATAGCGTTCTGGCCCCCAGGTTGACCTCTTGCAGGTTTGCTCAATGAAAATCGAGGTCCTCGATGGCAGGTCTTCCTGCAGCAGGACTCCCGCACCCACCAGAGAATATGCCCCCACCTTCACACCCGGCATCAGAGTGACATTCACTCCAGTCCGCACATAATCACCGAGGTAAGTTGCATTGGCATGCCATCTGGGGACTTCTCTGCGCCCTTTCACACGATGGGAGGTCTGCCCGTCATCGAACCGCAGTGTCCCGCACACAGTCGCAGCGCCGAGATCACAGCAGCGCCCGAGAATCCCCCAGTACTCGCCATAATGGAAAGAGTATGACTCATCCATCATCACCCCCTCGAATTCCGCTCCATGGCCGACCACGCAACGGTGTCCGATGACCGAGCGGGATTCAATCAGGCAACCCCGCCAGATTTTGCAATTATCTCCGATGACGATATTGCCTCCAATGTAGGCCCCATCGGTGATGATGGAGTTCCGGCCAACAACCAGGTTTCCATAAACAATGACACCTGGACCGATGGCGCTCCCTTCACCCAGGGCTACATGGCCTTCCAGACGCGCCGATGGATCGATGCTCGCTCCTTCTGCCAGCTGGTTTTCTGTCAGGCCGCCTGTCAGCCAGTCACAAACCACTGTGTTGGCTTCGATGATGTCCCAGGGACGGTCGATATCGACGACACGCTCGACAGCTTCCCAGGCATTGACCTTCCGGTCCCGTCGAAGAAGCTGGTGGATTGTTTCAAACAGAGCCTGTTCGCGTGAAGGCATGGCGCCGATTTCAATGCAGGTTGGAAATTCGGGTGTCGCCACCAGGTCTTCGAGGCTGCCTGCCGGCAGAACGACCAATCCGGTCCATGCACGGCTTTCGCTGGAACACCAGCGGGAATGCGCATGAATGGCCTTGATGTGGTGGCCGGCAACATCTGCAGAAATGCCATCCTGGCAGTAATTTTTATCGATCTGGGACACCAGGCAGGTGATTTCATCTTCGAAGGAATTGGAAAGAACTCCCACCAGATCCCTTGGATGGAACAGCAGATCTCCGGGAACAATGACTACCGGGGCCTGAGGGTCGGTTCGAGCCGAAAGGCCGGCACGGGCTGAGCAGGCAGTCCCGATCGTGTTGGCCGCTGGAACAATCTGAACCCCCATTCCCGAGGTGGAAAAGTCCAGCCACTCATGGCAGGCTGCGCGCACATTCCCTTCCAGATAACCTGTTACCACCCAGACCTGTTCGATCCCCACGGATTCGAGGGCATCCAGCTGATGGTGGATCAGGGGGCGGTTCCCTACAGGGAGTGCCGCTTTGGCATGGGTTTCGTTATAGGGCCAGAGGTGGGTTCCCTGCCCTGCTGCGAGGATGACGGCTTCAGTTACGTTCAATTTTTCACGTTCGATCAACCGCATTTCAGAAACACCCGCTTTCCGCGATCTCAACCGCACGCAACAACGCACGGCTCTTGTTCAGGCATTCCTGGTACTCTCTTTCAGGGATGCTGTCATAAACAAGGCCCGCTCCCGCCTGAATATAGGCTGTATGGTCTTTGACCAGAAGAGTCCGGATGGTAATGCAGGTGTCCATATTTCCATCAAAACTCAGGTATCCCACTGCACCGCCATAAGGCCCACGCCGTGTCGGCTCCAGCTCTTCGATGATCTGCATGGCGCGGATTTTTGGAGCACCGGTCAAAGTTCCGGCCGGAAAAACAGCCCGAAGGATGTCGAAAGGTGTTTTCCCTTTGCGGAGTTTGCCTTCCACAGTCGAAACAATGTGCATGACATGGGAATATCTTTCAATCACCATCAGGTCCGATACCCGCACTGTATTGAAATCACACACCCGGCCGACATCATTTCGTCCCAGGTCGACCAGCATGATATGTTCGGCACATTCTTTGGGGTCCGCCAGTAATTCTTCCTCGAGGTGCTGATCTTCGAGTGGATTGGCGCCACGGGGGCGGGTCCCGGCTATCGGGCGGTAGATCACCTGGTCATCCACCAGCTTCACCAGAGTTTCGGGAGAGCTCCCCACCAGGCTGCATTCCTGGTTTTCAAGGAGGAACATGTAAGGTGATGGATTCAGGCGGCGCAAGGCCCGATACAGATCCAGCGGGCTGGAATGGACTTCCATCTGGCGCCGCAGGGAAAGAACGATCTGGAAAGCATCTCCGGCGCGGATATATTCACCTGCCTGAAGGACTGCCCTGCAGTAATCTTCTTCGCTGCGGTTATCCACCACCTGGAGAGGCTCCGGGCGGCCAGCTCCCAGCCGTGGAGGGAGTTTAGGCGAGGAAAGCCTCGCTTCGATCTCGCTGATACGTGCCAGCGCAGTTTCATAAGCCCAGCGCGGGTCATCCTCGACCAGGGCATTGGCAACAATAAGGATGGTGTGTTTTACACGATCGAAAACAATCAAAGAGTCCGCCAGAACAAACAGGCAGTCCGGAACATCGAGGTCATCCGGATTCTCGATCTGGATGTTCTCGAAAAAAGCGACATTGTCATAAGCCAGGTATCCGACAAAGCCCCCGAAAAAGGGGGGAAGTCCTGGATCGGGAACCGCTCTGAAGGTGGCCATGATCTCCTGCAGCAGGGTCAATGGATCTTCCCCTTCCGCCAAAACCCTTCGGGATTCGATGCCATTCTCCTCGATGACTGCATTGCGGCCTTTGGTGCGAACCACAATGCGAGGTTCGGTCCCGATGAAAGAGAACCTTCCGAGAATCTCTCCACCCTCGACACTTTCAAGAAGGAAGGCACGCTGCCCCCGTTTGAATTTGCAATAGGCCGAGAGGGGTGTATCGAAATCGGCAAAGATTTCTTTTGTGACTGGAATGAGGTTTCCCCGGCTTGATTTCTCTAGAAATTGGGAATAATCGGGTTGAATCATTGCAAGGGTCCTTCCGTGTTCCGAAATGAGTGACAGCAAAGCTGCTGTGAGATGAGAGGGGTGTTACCGGGAGTAAACCTGGTCAGGCTCAAAGACCTTGACTCCCTCCTCAACCCAGGACTGGCTTTGCGGGCACCATCGTCTGAAGAAACACGATTTATAACCCGTATGACATGCAGCAACGGCTTGTGTGGCTTTTACCAGAATGGTGTCGCCGTCACAATCGATAAAAATACCCTTGACATGCTGGACATGACCACTGGTTTCACCTTTTAACCACAGTTTGTTCCGTGAACGCGAATAGAAATGGGTTTTCCCGGTCTGTTCGGTCAGGCGCAGGGATTCATCATTCATGTATCCCATCATCAGGATTTCACCGGTATCGAAGTCCTGAATGATCGCCGGGACCAGGCCATTCGCATCAAATTTTACACGATCAGCAAGAGATTCGGTCATGTCTTCTTCTCAATAATGGTTGCGATATTTACTGATTTCTTAAGGAACGGCAAGCCCCTCTTTGAATTTCTGCGGGATAAAACGAACGGTTCCCGGGTGCTGCAGGGATCTCCAGGATGAAACCTCATCTGTCCACCTGTAGTATTGCACAGCATAAATAGCGGGTTTCCGGTGCCGCAAGCAGCCAGGGATGATCCGAAGCCTGCTGGCGGACTTCAATGACCCGCGCCTGCCGCATGGAATCCCGAGCCGCAAGGGTGAGCATTTCCAGAAAAATCTCCGGGGCGATATGGTGCGAACAGGTCGATGTCGCCAGGATTCCTCCCGGTTTGAGAAGACGAAAGGCACGTCGGTTCAGTTCACGATATCCACGAAGGGCATTGTCGAGGTCTTTGCGGCGCTTGGCGAATGGCGGCGGATCGAGGTTGATCATATCGAATTGCCTGCCGGACTGCACCAGGCTTTTCAGGCGGTCGAAGGCATCTGCGATTTCAAAGGTGACCTCGCTCATGCCATTCAGTTCTGCATTCCTTCGAGCCTGTTCAATCGCAGCAGCGGAACAATCAATCCCCAGAACAGTCCCTGCCCCGCCTTTTTTCATAAAGAAACTGCATGAGCCGGTATAGCAGCAGACATCCAGCGCATCGGCGCCACTGGCGAAACGAGCCAGCACGGCATGATTTTCCATCTGGTCGAGGTACAGGCCGGTTTTCTGGCTCTCGAGCAGGTTCAGCTCAAAGCGCAATCCATGGCACATGACTTCGATAGATTTTTCAAGGCCACCCTGGAGCATCCGGGTGTCCGAATCCAATCCTTCGAGGCTGCGCATCTCCGAGTCGCAGCGAGCCAGGATTCCTTTCGGGGATATCTGCTCACACAGGGCTTCGACAACAAGTGGAAGCAGTGCATCCATTCCTGCGGTCAGAGACTGGAGGACAAGATGCGGGCCATACGAATCGATGACCAGCCCCGGAAGTCCATCGGCTTCGCCATGAACCAGCCGGATTGCTTCACGAGGGAGTGCGAGGGTTTTACGGTACGCAATCGCATGGGCAATCTTCCTCGACATCCAGGCAGAATCGATCCTGCATTCTCCATCTCCCAGTATGCGTGCGGCAATCAATGAATGAGGGTTGTAGTATGCTGTCCAGCAATCAGAACCGGCAGGGAACTTCAGAAGCACAAGGCTGCCAGGAGCCAGCGGGGGCGCTTTCTGGATTTCATTGGAGAAAACCCAGGGATGCAGCCTGGCGCGGCGTTTGCGCGATTCAGCTGACAGGGTCAAAACAGGCAAGGAGCGGGACATGGATGGAGAGACTGTATCATTCATTGATTTTCACAGGGATGGAGTATACTGATTCAGCGAACTGAAAGTAGAATCCCGAAATCATGAGCGAACGAGATATCGCGAGAAATCGCAAGGCATTTCATGACTACATTGTCCTTGACCGGGTTGAAGCAGGCATCAGCCTGCTTGGCAGTGAGGTGAAATCCCTGCGTGAAGGCCAGTGCAACCTCAAAGACAGTTATGCCCTGATTGAAAATGGTGAGGTTCTGTTGAGCAACATGCACATCGCGCATTACGGCCCGGCTGGGTTGTTCAACCATGATCCGGAACGGAAACGGAAGCTTCTCCTGCATCGCCGCGAAATCGACAAGCTGTTCGGCAAGGTCCAGCAGAAAGGGCTGACCCTGATCCCGCTGCGCCTGTATTGGAAAGAGGGGCGTGCCAAGGTGGAGCTGGGGGTCTGCCAGGGCAAGAAACTCTATGACAAACGGCAGGCGCTCAAGGAAAAAGAGCTGGAAAGAGAAGCCAAATCGGCCATGTCGCGCAAACGGCTGGATTAGGATTTTACTGGGAAGCGAGGAAACAGACTGCCTTTTGATGCCTCGGATCCGCCAGCACCTGGACCCGCAACCCTCGAGTCACCTCAGGAATATCGATCAACTTGACTACATCTTCGAAATCTTTCACTTCCGGGCAGAAGGCCGCCAGAGAATTCCGGCTTTTTTCAAAAAAACCCGCATTGAACTCGGCAGCCGGATCGGGCGGAAAGACCGGAAGGTAAATGATCTTCGCCTCGACCAGATCCTGGAAGAAGTGAGTCCCATAGGACACTTCGGGGGCATGTCCCGCCTCTTCCTTTCCGACCTCCACCAGGACCGAGGTGTTGTTGATATCCCCATAGGAGACATTGACTCCCATGCTGATGTTGCTCGAACCCCATCGTCCAGGCCCCACCATGATGCATTTTCCTGTTTGAATGGTGGGATGGGCATTGATCTTTCCAACCACCCTGCCGATAGACCTTCTTCTTTCGTCGCTCTCAATCGAGGCATAAGCAGATGGATCGATGAATACCACAAAACGGACATCAGCGATTCTGCCACCACTCATGATTCGGTTGGCACGAAACAGGACTTTATCCCGGGGGATATCCTCGGACACCTCCACCTCGCCACCTTCCATGCCGGGAAGAATCATCGGACGGCATTGGAGAAGATTGAAACGGACCCGGTTGTCCGAACCGATGAAGGCGGTAAATTCTGTATCGATCGGGATGCCGTAAGCCTTTTCGAGGGTTTCCAGCATCCTGCCGATCAGTGGTATCAGGTTGGTCTGCCTGATCAGGTTGCTGAAAGTCAGAACGATTCCATCAATATCCGAATCAAAATAGGATGACGAGGGATCCGAAAGGAATCCATTCCGGATGGTCGATATCAGCAGGTGCTCATTGGGATATTCTCCCCGTCCAAGCGCCTCTTCGACTGGACGGGTCACAAGGGCATTCTCATCCAGATCGAGGAGGTCCATCTCCTTCTGGGAATATTTCACCACTTCAAAGCCGGTTTCCGGACGCAACTCCGGCTGGCTGACGGAAACCATCCTGGGGTAATCGAAATTAGTCCGGTCAACTGCGCGGGTTCCCAGGCCAAATACAAGCCGAATCATCCCTTTGCTGCGATCGATCCGGTCTGTCCAGGCATACAGATTTTTCGAGAATGCAACTCCCGCCAGGCTGGGGAAGAAGGTTCGGCGGAAAGGCATCCCGGAAACACGCTGGACCAGAAGACCCATCTGTTCATCGCTCTCGGCCAGTCCGCGTTTGCGCCGGTATGAAAGGGCATTCGGATCGAGCGCACTGGCGTAAACCTGTTTGACTGCTTTCAGAAATGCCTCCATGCGCTGCTCGGGTGAACCCTGGTTGGTGCAAAATTCACTGCGGTATTTCCCGGCAAAGGCATTTCCGAAGCTGTCTTCGAGCAGGCTGCTGGAGCGGACAATGATCGGTGCCTGGCCAAAGTATTCCAGCATGTTCTGGAACTGGTTCATGACTTCACGCGGAAAGGTTCCCTCCAGGAAACGTTCCTCGATATCCTCAAACTCAGCCTGCGAAGTCTGTTCGGCGCGTGATAGCTGCAGCCGTAAACGGAAGAGGTCGTTGTTCACCAGGAAAGTGAAGAAGACATCGGAACCGATGAAGAATGAGTCATGATCCTGGGTCGAAGCACGGTAGACATCCTCACCCCACTGCTTGCGCAGAATTTTCCGGGCCAGCAGCATGCCCAGCGCTTTTCCACCGATCCTTCCAGACCCGACAATTCGGTTGCGTATCGCAAAGAGGTCTTCGAGAGTGAAATACTCATCAGAAAGCCTTACAAAATCCGGGTGGTTGCCGAGAAGCATGCGGGCGAGTTCCTGCTTGAGCGACAGGGTCTCCGGCTGTGAAACGATGACTTCTTCAGGCTGATCGCTGTACTGCAGGAGCCTCCGGTAGACAGAATCCCAGGGGGCAATCGATTCGGCTCCGGTACGGAGCGGATTTTTATGGGCAACCGAAGTGATTTCGGCTGCGTCGCCGCTGTGGATGACCGGAACCAGCTCATGCTCGGTCACCTCGTTTGGAAGGAACATCCGTGACGAATAACGCCCCCAGACTTTGACCGCATGGAAAATCAGCTGATCTCCGGCATGATGCAGGTTGATCAGCAGCTGGGTTGTATCGCGAATCCGGGCGACTGTTCCATCCTCATGTTTCCCCAGTTTGAGGGCGAAATAGGCGACTGTATCGAGCTCATAAAGATACGGGCAGGTGATCTGGAAAAAGTTGGCCAGCAGTTCATCTGTTGCCCATTCGGCTACGAGATGCGACAGGTTATCGAAAACATAGAAGGCTTCATGCCCCCTATTTTCAATAATCCGGTGAACCGAGGAAGCAAAGGGATCGAAACCGATGGCTGGATCGAGTTCGATCACATCGATTTGAGGATGAGGGGCCAGAATCGGCGGGTGGGAGGCAAAGCGCATGTAGACACACTTGCGCCCATCCCGGATGGCCTGAGCCATAAAGGGCTGTGCAAAAGCAACATAATCATCCAGCTCATCAACCTGCCAGACGACGTTATCTCCCAGACGAATTCCCTGCAGGACTTCATCGAGAGAGGGAATTCCGCTGAGGATTCTCCGGGACACCTGATTCGTTTCCTCCCTATAGCCGGCAGGATGCCTGTGGAGGCTAAATTCTCCCACGTATCCGCATGGCTTCGACAACCCGTGTCACAGCAACCACATAGGCTGCTTTGCGCAAATTGATATTGAACCTTTTCGAGGCATCCAGAACGGCATGGTAGGATGCCGTCATTTTCTTATCGAGGCGCTCATGGACCATCTCCTTGTCCCAATGGTACATGTAGGCATTCTGGACCATTTCAAAATAGGACACAGTGACCCCGCCGGCATTGCACAGAAAATCCGGGATATGGTGGATCCCTTTCTTGTGAAGGATGGCATCGGCCTCCGGGGTTGTGGGGCCATTGGCCAGTTCCGCCAGGATGCGTGTTTTCAACCGCGGCGCATTGACATCGGTAATGACATTTTCAATGGCTGCTGGAATCAGGATATCGACATCCAGCTCGAGGAGCTGTTCATTGCTGATCGGTTCGGTTCCGGGAAGGCCGACGACAGATCCGGTCATGGCTTTGTACTTCCTGACCGCTTCAGGATCGAGTCCGGCAGGATTCATGATCCCCCCACGGCTGTCGCTGACAGCCACCACCTTGGCACCAAACAGGCTAACACTCAGCAGCGAGGCAAAATATCCGGCATTGCCAAACCCCTGCACAGCGACACGTGAGCGGGCCAGATCCACTCCACAAATCTTAGCCGCTTCACGAATTGTATACATGCCGCCACGCGCAGCGGCATCAGCCCGGCCAACCGATCCACCGATTGCCAATGGTTTGCCGGTAATGACGCCAAACTGGCTCTGGCGGAAGATTTTGAAATATTCATCCATCATCCAGGCCATGACCTGCGGGTCGGTGTAGATATCAGGAGCTGGAATGTCCTTCTCCGGGCCGATGAAATCGATGATCGAGTCGATGTAAGCACGGCTCAGGCGTTCGAGCTCTCCCCGTGACATCTCTTTCGGATTGCACATGATTCCACCGCCTGCCCCGCCGAGAGGAAGGTCAAGAAGGGCGCACTTCCAGGTCATCCAGGCAGCCTGGGCACGCATGGCATCAATGGTTTTATCCGGATGGAAGCGAATGCCGCCTTTGGTTGGCCCTTTGGCATCGTTATACTGGATGCGGCAGCCGGTGAAGACACGTGTCGTTCCATCATCCATGCGAACCGGCAGCGATACATGAATCTCCCGCATCGGGTGCCGAAGCATGGCATGAACTCCCGGATCAAGACGCAGAATCTCTGCGCATTCGGCAAGTTGTTTGTCGGCGACATCAAAAGAACTCACTCCAGCCATGGTACTCCTCCTGGATCGTGTTTGGTTTCTGCCTGCTTAATTGGCCAGCCCCTGGAATCAGATCTCTGATCAGGTTTCAAAGGGGCAACAGATTGCACTCCTCAGCCGGGCGTCAGGGACGCCAATAATCCTCATGCTCAGCTGGCAGGTCACTGGGTTTGCTCGATTCTTTGGCAGCACGTTTAGACCTGGAGCTTCCTTTGTCCTGCCGATAGATCGGTGCAGGCCTCCAGGCTTCCCGGTACAGATTTGCGAGCGCATCCGTTTCAGATGGAAGATGAGAGGGCTTGAAGCCGATGCGTCCCAGCCCTCCCTCTCCAATCACATGCTTGAGAAATTCCCTCTGGAGCTCCTGAAAGCAGAGATCCAGCATCCACTGGCAGGTCTCCAGGGCTTCTGCCTCATGCCCCTCAGCGCAGCAGTTGACCGCGATATTCTGAAAATCGATGGCCAGATTCCTGCCACCAGGCCCGGTGATGTTTCCGATCCGGTCCGAAGCCTGCCGGCAGACCTCCAGGGCGTCATCGATCCGCCTCTGGAAGCAATACACCATGGCCAGATGGTGCAGGCTCATGTGGTAAATTTTGGTGTTGGCTTTGGGAACTTTGGCGAAAGCGGCCTTCTCCTGGATTTCCAGAGCCTCACGGTAAGCGGATTCGGCACGGCTGTAGTCCTGCATGACATGGTACAGCAGGCCGATCAGGTTCAGGCTGCTGCAGATTTCCAGAGACTCAGCTCCCAGCAGCAGGCGTTCCTGGGTGAGAGCACGGCTCAAATAGTTCTCCGCTTCCGGCAGCCGCCCCAATGCAAAATAGAAAACACCGATTGTCTTCAGCTGGTGTATCGTATAGGCATTGGGCTGATGAGCGGTTTCGGCCTCCCTGAGTGCAGCCAGAAAGGATTCTTCAGCCTTTGTGTAATCACCTTTGCGGAGTGATTTTTCACCCGCTTTCCGGTTCTCCATCATCCGTGAGTAATCCACGGTCTCCATCCTGCCTTTCGTTCAGACCATCGGCCGAGCGGAACTCTCGACCATTGAATCCGTTAGGAAATTATACCAACCCCTGATCGATCATCGCATCGGCAACCTTCACAAAGCCGGCGATATTCGCACCGATCACATAGTTTCCAGCATGGCCATATTCAGCTGCAGTTGCACAGGCATTGGAATGAATCCGCTGCATGATGTCACGGAGGTGGTTATCCACAGCCTCGCGTGACCAGGACATGAACTGCGAATTCTGGGCCATCTCAAGGCCGGAAACAGCCACACCGCCGGCATTGGCCGCTTTGCCGGGACCATACAGGATCTTCTTGTCGATGAAGAACTGGACAGCCTCCGGTTCGGAGGGCATGTTGGCGCCTTCACTGACGACAAAGCATCCGTTTTTCACCAAAGTACTGGCATCCTCAGCGGTAATCTCGTTCTGGGTTGCGCTGGGGAAAGCGCACTGAGCCGGGATATCCCAGGGACGAACCCCATCTTTGTACTGTGCTTTTTTGTACCTGGCGGCATATTCGCGGATCCGCTCCCGGCGCACATTTTTCAATTCCATGATAAAGGCCAGCTTCTCCGCATCGATCCCATCGGGATCGTAAATGGTTCCATTTGAATCGGAAAGGGTTACCACCCGCCCTCCGAGTTCATTCACCTTTTCGATCGTGAATTGAGCCACATTTCCGGAGCCTGAGACAAGGCAGGTTTTACCTTCCAGTGAATCATTCCGGGTCGCCAGCATCTCCTGGGCGAAGTATGTCGCTCCATAACCGGTCGCTTCCGGGCGAATCAGTGAGCCGCCCCAGTTCAACCCTTTTCCGGTGAGCACGCCGGTAAACTCATTCCGGAGCCGTTTGTACTGGCCGAACAGGAAACCGATTTCGCGGCCACCGACTCCGATATCGCCTGCGGGGACATCGGTAGCGGGTCCGATATGACGAAACAGTTCGGTCATGAAGGATTGGCAGAAACGCATGACTTCGTTGTCGGATTTCCCTTTCGGATCAAAATCCGATCCACCTTTTCCGCCACCCATTGCCAGCGAAGTCAGCGAGTTTTTGAAAACCTGTTCGAAGGCCAGGAATTTGAGGATGCCGAGATTGACAGTGGGATGAAACCTCAATCCCCCTTTATACGGCCCGATGGAGCTGTTGAATTCGATCCGGAAACCACGATTCACCT
>JAANMV010002089.1_pt1 | contig 20312 bp, 17 predicted proteins | sample 7279661 | NCBI WGS metagenome assembly JAANMV01 (sample SAMN14094540, study PRJNA606508) | bioreactor metagenome | isolation source: A lab-scale SPAN reactor treating ammonium-rich wastewater day 121 | place: Ireland: Galway | collected 2017-05-16 | reverse complement strand
ACTGGAATGAAAACTCATGCAGGCGCTGCTTGTATCTCTCGAGGATGTCCACAACACTTTCAAGAGAATCAAGCCGGTTCATCTGTTCACGCACCAGCTTGTTTTCCGGCATCGACTTCAGATAACAGGCCAGGTGCTTGCGGAATTCGAGGGCGCCACGGTAACTTCCTTTTTCTTCCACCAGCAGGTGGATGTGCTCGATGGCGATGTCGATCCGCCGGGCGAAATCTGGCGGTTCGAATCCGGGATCTTCAACCTCCCGGAAAATCCATGGGTGGCCGAGTGCCGCCCGTCCCACCATGACCGCATCACAGCCGGTGCTGTCGAACATCCGGACTGCATCTTCACGGCAACGGACATCTCCATTTCCAATGACCGGAATCGAAACCGCCTCTTTGACCCGTGCGATAACCTCCCAGTTGGCATGGCCCTTGAAAGCCTGGGTCCGGGTGCGTGGATGAACGGCAATCGCCAAAGCCCCTTCGGCCTCCGCAAGGCGTGCAATTTCGACTGCATTGCGGCACTGGTCATCCCAGCCGGCGCGCATCTTCACACTCACCGGTTTGCGGATTCGGCTGGCCATTGTGCGGATAATCTCTGCGACCAGCAACGGCTCGCGCATCAGCGCCGAGCCGCCACCTCCACGGACGATCTGTTTGGCTGGACAGCCCAGATTGATGTCAACTGCGTCGGCTCCCATTTCCACACACATTTCCGCCGCATCCGCCATCACTGAGGGGCGGTTCCCGAGCAGCTGGGCCACTGTCGGCACAGGCGCATTCAGCCCGCGGATGCGCGCATGGGCACGGTCATTGCTGCGCACAAGCGCTTCGGAACTGGTCATCTCGGCATAAACAAAACGGCACCCCTGCTTCCGGCAGATTTCCCGAAAGGGAGCATCGGTGATCCCGGATAAGGGGGCCAGCACCACCGGGCGTGTGCTCCGAAGCTCATCGAAAACAGTCCTGTTCTCTTTTGGTTCCATCTTCTCTGTCATTCATCCTCGCCGAGGAAAAGCCGCGGGTCGGCATCGAGGTCTGAGGGGGACCATCCCTGGCGTGCGAGGCAGCGGAAAGCAGCCGCGCCCACCATGGCAGCATTATCACCGCAATACTTCAAAGGGGCGATCCCGACCTCCCATCCATTTCTTTCCGCCAGGTTCGTTACAGCATCACGCAGCAGGCGATTGGCCGCTACCCCGCCCACAATGGCGACACGACTGCATCCCGCCATCTCTGCAGCCGCTTCGAGCTTCTTCACCAGTGCCAGAACCACACACTGCTGAAAAGAAGCAGCCCAAAAGGCAGTCCTGCCATTCCGGTTGAGGCCGGCTTCCTTTTCCAAAGCAATCGCGACAGCGGTCTTCAACCCGCTGAAACTGATATTGCATCCCGGATGACCCTGCATCGGGCGGGGAAATTCATGGATTGCCCCACTGTGAGCACCGGCTGCTTTTTCGATCACCGGGCCGCCGGGATAACCCAGCTCCAGAAGGTGGGCGACCTTGTCGAATGCCTCTCCAGCGGCATCATCCAGAGTTCCCCCGAGAAATCGGATGTCCCATTCCCGGCTCACATGAAAAAAATCAGTGTGCCCGCCCGATGCCAGCAGTGCCACATACGGGGGATGAAATGGAGGATCGGCCAGATCGAGTGAAGCCAGATGGCTTTCAAGGTGGTTGATGCCCACCCAGGGCTTTTTCCAGCCCCAGGCCAGCCCGCGTGCGAAGGACAGCCCCACCAGCAGTGCCCCGACCAGGCCGGGTCCGCGAGTTACCGCGATTCCATCGATGGCATTGGGTGTTGTTCCGGTTTCGTCAAGGACTTCCCTGACCAGGCGTGGCAGCCACTCCTGGTGGGCACGGCAGGCGACCTCCGGAACGACACCTCCGAATGGGCGGTGCAGGTGAATCTGTGAGGCCACCAGGGAGGATTCCACCCCATTCTGTTTTGAAACCAGTGCAACCGCAGTCTCATCGCAGGAGGTTTCTATGGCCAGAAGTCTCATCGTCTCGGAAGAAAACCCGCCCGGTCATGAAAGACCGGGCGGGTTCGGCAGTCGGGAATGGCGCTTACCTGGCGTCAGCGGTCGCAGGAGTTTTTTTAACAGTCTGTTCTTCCAGCTCGGCATGCAGCAGCTGGGCGGCGAAAAACAGCTGTTTGTCATACAGATCTTTTTCGGCATCGCTCTGGGAGGACTTGCCCAGCAGCTCTTCGACAGTCACTTCGCTGTTTTTCTCTTCGGTTTCATTGGCATGCTGGCTGCGGAGCATCTTGGGTTTCAGGAAACCGACCTTCTCCGCCTGCCGAAGGTTGAGCCAGTAATCCACCGACATGTCAGACCAGGCATCCGGCTTGATTCCATGGCCATGGATCTTCTGGCGGTTCGGGGTGTACCACAGGGCTGTGGTCAGCTTCAATCCCGATCCATCATCGAGCTTGATGACAGTCTGGACCGAACCTTTTCCATAGGTGGTCACTCCCGGTTCAGGCCCGACAATCAGCCCGCGCTTGTGATCCTGGATGCAGCCGGCGACAATTTCGGAGGCCGAAGCCGAGTTCTGATTGATCAGCACAATCATTGGAACATCAGTGACCGGTTCCTTGCGTGACCAGTGGGTTTCATCCCCCTGATCGTTCCTCGAATCGACGAAAAGGATTTCCTCCCCTTTTTTGATGAATTTTTCGCAGATTTCGATGGCAACCGGCAATAGCCCGCCTGTGTTATCCCTCAGGTCGAAAATCAGGGCCTTCATCCCCTGGCCTTTGAGGTCACTGATCGCCTTTTCCATCACTTCATGAGCATGGCTGGTAAAGTCTTTCAGCCAGATATACCCGATGTCGTCATCGATCATCCGGATGTCTTTGTCATCGACCGGGGGAACCGTGATGATCGCGCGTTCGATCACAAAATCGAGCAGGACCGGATTCCCTTCGGTGGGCTTGCGGGCGATCTGGATGGTGACAGTGGTCCCGGGAGGGCCTTTCAATTTATCGACCGCAGATTCAAGCGACATGGTCCGGGTGGGGTCCTTGCCGATTTTCACGATCTTGTCATCCGGCTTGAGCCCGACAAATTCTTTGCCTTCCAGAGTCGCCTTGCAGCGTGTCGCCGGGGTATCCTTGATCGGCTCGACAACAGTCAGCCAGCCCGGCAGCCAGCGTGCATCCGGCCGTGCAAGAATGATGCGGATCCCCAGCCCGCCGAACTCACCCTGGGTGGCTTCATTGAATTTCTTGTATTCCGCGGGGGGGAAATACTGGCTGTAGGGATCCAGGGTCTGCAGCATCCCCACAATCGCGCCTTCCATCAGGTCAGCCGGGGAAGCATCCTTGATCTCCACATAGTTTTTCAGCACTTCGTCATAAACAGTGACCAGCTGGCGCATTTCTTCATCAGAGTTGCGCAGGTGATCCAGGGCATACACCGTCTTCTGCACTCCCAGTGTGATGCTCAGGCAGCACACCACAAGCAGGGATGACACCAAGACGAAACGCGACAGCGTCTTCATGAACTTTCCTCCAATGATGCATCGAGGGTTGGGGATAAATCGAGGTTATTGAGTTCCCTCATCCATTTTTATGATATCTATTGGAATTGATTGTGTCTATGAGAGCTGACAATTGGCCTGGCCTGGTCTCGATCTCTGAAAGAGGAGGTGGTCTGGACTGTGCGAAAAAGAAAAATGGAGTCTTGACGTATATAACAGAACATGCGAATATCTATGAGCTTGAGTGTATGAAAGTAATGTTCTTTATTAAAAAGAAAACCCAATTCAGACTCCGGGAACTGAATGAAACTCGGTGAAATAACGTCTCAAGGATCGAGCATGACTGCCTCATCATCATCTGAATATGCCCTGGGGATCGATCTGGGAGGAACCGGGATCAAAGCAGGAGTGGTTTCAGCGCATGGAACACTGCTGCGTGAATGGAAAGTTCCAACCGAAGCTGAAAAAGGCGGGGGATATGTGGTCGCCCGGATGATTGCCTTATGCCGCCAAATCCTGTCGGAGCTGCCGGAAGGCATCCAATCCGGGCAGATTATCGGAATCGGAATCGGTTCTCCGGGAGTGTTTGATTTCAAGACTGGGGCTTTGGTCGCCGGGGCTGTCAATATCCCTGGTCTGAATGGGACCCCGATGCGTTCGATTTTTGAAGCCGAGCTCGGGCTGCCGACTCGTGTCGATAATGATGCCAATGTGTTTGTGCTGGCTGAAGCGCGCTCCGGTGCGGGGCGTGATGCCTCTGTGGCTGTGGGCTACACCATCGGGACCGGCATCGGTGGCGGTGTGGTGATCGGCGGAAAGGTATTTCATGGCGCCTGGGGATTTGCCGGGGAGCTGGGCCATGTGACAGTTGAACCCGAGGGGATCTACTGTCCCTGCGGGAATCATGGCTGCATGGAATCTTACGCGTCCGCCAATGCGATTGCCACTTATGCCCGCCAGGCGTCGGAGATCCATGATAACTCGATCTTGTCAGGAATGAGTCCTGATGAGATCACCTGCAAATCTGTTGGGGAAGCTGCCGCTCAGGGAGATGCGCTCGCAAGGCATGTGATCGAGCGGGCGGCTTTTTATCTGAGTGTCGGGATCGGCTCAACCGTGATCGCACTCAACCCGGCTGTCATTATCATTGGCGGCGGCGGGGCGCTGCTCGGCGAAATGCTGTTCGAACCGATTCGGAAACACCTTCGCCGGCGTGTGTATCTCCAACGGGTGCAGAGTGTGGATGTGGTTGGTGCTCAGCTGGGTGTCGATGCGGGTATCATCGGGGCGGCAGGCCTGGCTTTTGCGGAAAGGAACTCCAACTGAAATTCTGTTGGATTCAATATCCCATGGGGAAACGAAACTGGGTGCATCTTGAGGGGGATGCCATGCAAACTGAATCGAACATCAGGCGTTTGTTATCCTTTCTGCTGGTGGGAATTGTCCTGCTCGGCCAGCAAGCCAGCGGAGAAGAGAATGTCAGGGTCGGCCTGGCACGCGCCAAACAGATTGAAATTCGCTGCGATGGGCCTCTTCAGGTGGCCATCGATGGGCGTAAAACTGAGGGGAAGGAATTGCAGGCCGGCACCTATATGCTGGCTGTGGTCGAAGCCCCGGATTTCCATCGTGCCGCCCCGCTTGTGGCAGGCATTGTCTCAGCCCCGCCCGAAGAACTCATCCTGACCAGCGCTCCAGGAGGATCAACAGAAAGCTGGAGAGTCGAGCTGGTCAGAACCCCCTCGGCAGAGGTTGCCGCTCGCGCCGAAAGGGATGCACGGGTCAAACTCAAGGGGCGAATCCAGGTATCTGAAGAAGGTGCTAATCGAGTCGTGCACATGGGGCCTTTTCCCAACCAGTACATGGCCGGAAAAGCGCTCGAGAAAGCCCGCCGGGCCGGATTTCCCGCACGCATTTCAACTGCAACCGGGGATCTCGGGTATGCCGATATGGGACCGGCTCTGACCAGTCCGGTTCTCAAATCACGGCGCTTGAGCACCCAGGGGCAGCAACCCCAGGCAGCTCCCTCCATCCCATCGCCATCGGTGCCACTTTCCAGCGAAACACTTCCACCCGCAGCTGCTGAAGAAACTACGGAAAGTTATGAGCAGGACCTTGCTCCTCTGGACCTGATCCCGGAAGAACTCCTCAGGCTCGATGAACCTGAAGCTGCAACTGTAAAGAAGCTTCAACCGGCCCCGGTTGCGGAGCCGCCTGTGACTGAACCGAGTCCTGAACCCACAATGGAGCAGCGAGTGGTCGAACCCATGCCTGAACCAGCGCCCGCTGACCTTGGCCCTGAGCTGGGCTGGGTCCCGGCGCCTGAGAAAAAATCCAAAGGCGCACCGGAAAGAATCACCGGATCCACCCGCAAACTGCCTCCTCCGCCCCCCAGAGTCGGAGCCTCCAGCCCGCGGGTCTCACCACCGCAAAGCCGCCCCCAGCCGCCGGTGGTTTCACCGCGCATGGGGCCGCCTCCACAAGCCTCGGCACCATCCAATCAACCCAGACGGGTCAGGCGTCCAAGATTTGTCGAAACGCCCCCTCAGGGAGAACGCCACCCTCAGGTTATGCCGCGCAAGCAGGAAGCCCTCCCCCCGGCTCCGCCCCCTGTAAAAGCTGCACCGCCACCGGTCGAAGAGCCACGCTATGTGACTCCTCCGGAGGATGATTTTCTGTTGAAACCCATGCCCGAACCTGCGCCGGAGCCGGCTTATTCGCCACCACCCAGAAAACGCCTGGAGCCACGTGTCGCCAAACCGGCCCCGACTCCGGAGGCTCCATCTCAAGACGAAAAAATTGCTTTCGCTCCCAAGCGCGAACGGTTCCGGGTTCCGGGTTTTATCAAATCTCTTCCATTGATCCGTCGTTTCTGGTGGGAAGATCCGATTGTCGGGCCTCCACCTGAGCCGAAGTATGACATTGAAGAGAGCTTCGCTTCGGCCCTCAACAAGCCGGTGGATTCCGAAATTGCCATGAAATCCGGTTCAGCCCCTCCCGAAGGTCCGGCCGAACCAGTTGCTCCTCTCGATGAAGAAAAAGGGAAAGTCGAGCCGGAGATGCTGGCCGTGACGCCACCTCCTGCCGAGAGCCGGGAACCCGCTCCGGAAGAACGGAAACTGGAACCTTTTGAGGAGCCTCAGACTGCAACCCTTCCCAAAGAAAGGGGCGAGCCACCTGTCCTCGAACTCCCTGAAGGGGAGCTGGCGGATGGTGAAACTTCCGGGCAGCCGCTGGAAACGAAATCATCAACTGCCCAAAGCACTGCCGCTGGAAAGACTCTGCTGGTTCCTCCGCTCCAGCCTGTCGCCAAGGGGACTGTCCAGATGTTCGATGAATCCGGGCAGGCTGTCACCGATCCGGGCACTGTGCTGGATATTGTCCCACTGACCAGCTCGCGCCTTGAATATAGTAACAATGGATTTTATGGCAATTTCCAGGCCTATGCCCCGGGAGATGACTGGCTGGTTCTGGTGAACGAGCTCGATCTGGAAGATTATATTTCTGGAATTGTCCCACAGGAGATTCCCGGAGATGCCCCCTTTGAAGTCCTTAAAGCCCAGGCGGTCATGTGCCGCTGTTATGCGCTGAAGCTGATCCAGAGCGGAGGCAGCGCCGAGTATGGCTATGATCTCCCGGGAGATCCGGAATCGGAATGGCCTTATGCCGGCCGCTCCAGAGAAACCCCGAACATCCGCCTGGCGGTCGAAGAAACCGCGGGTGAAATCCTGGTAGACCCCAGTGGGAATCTGGCGACACCGGTGTACTGCTTCTCCAGCGGGGGTTATGTGGCGGATGCCCGTTCGGTCTGGGGAGGCACAGGGCAGTCTATCCCGGATTACCTCGTCGCTCGTCCGGATTTTGATCCGGCAGTGGTGGGATTTGCCGTTCCAGAAAATGGGTTCGCGGGCAATGAATCCATTCTGGAAGAGTGGCTCGCTTCCCCCCCGAACACGTATGACCGGGAAGCTGCGGGAGAGGCTTTCCGCTGGAAACGAACCCTGTCTTCTGAAGAGATGGATGCCCTGGTGAATGATTACTGGAACGATCAAGTCGGGCAGGTTAAGACAATTTCTGTGGATGCCCGTGCCATCTCTGGCCATGCGACCCGCATGACGATTGTCGGAAGCGAGCAAACGGTTGAGGCTCGTGACTCCGATACGATTCGTGAAGCCCTGCAGCTGGATTCCTCTTTGATTGTCATCAAAGAGAACTGGCGGAGCGGCTGGACCATCTATGGCGGCGGGCTTGGACATGGTGTCGGCCTGTCGCAATGTGGCGCCATCGGGCTGGTGAAACAGAAAAACGCAAACTACCGCCAGATTCTCAATTTCTATTTCAACACCTTGAAGCTCGGCCGGCGCCATCTGGTCCGTTCCGGCGCAGGGGCCTGATCCCGGCAACAGAGGCTTTTCCGGAAATGAGCCACAATCTCCCGGGCATCTCCTCCATGGGAGGAAGAGGTGGCATAATCCTCACCGATGAGTGGCTGCCTGCGATCGAGCGTCTGTGTCAGCATTGTTCATTATTGCGCGAAAGAACTGCTTGAGCGCTGCCTGAATTCTTTCAGCCAGTTCCCCCCCTCGGTGCCTTATCGAATCGTCATTGCGGATAACAGCGCTGACCAGTTTTCAATCCGTGACATGGTCGAGAAGCATCCCCACAGCATTCTAAAAGAAATGCCGGGGAATATCGGGTTCTCCGCTGCCAACAACCGCGCCGTTGAGGATGCGGAAGAACGCTACCTGTTCTTTCTCAATCCAGATTCGGAAATTCGTGACTCGACCCTCGAACTGCTGATCGACCGCCTCGAGAGCAGTCCGGAAATCGGCATGGTCGGACCGGGGATTGAAGATTCTGAAGGGAATATTCAGTTCAGCTGCCGTGCCTTTCCCGGATACTCCACCTTTCTGGGCCACCGGTATTCCCTTTTGACCCGCTGGTTCCCACTCAACCCGATTTCAGCGGATTACCTACAATCCGGCCGCAGCCACACCGAAGCCCGTTGTGTCGATTGGGTCAGTGGGGCTGCCATGCTGATGCGCCGTTCGGACTTCGAGGATCTCAAAGGGTTCGATGAATCTTTTTTTCTTTATGCTGAGGATGTGGATTTGTGTTATCGCCTCCACAAGGAAGGAAGAACCATTGTTTATGAACCAGGGGCTGTTGTGCGGCATCGGGTCGGAGGTTCCTCGAGCAGGAACCGGTACCGTGCCCTGTGGGAGCGCCACCGGAGCATGTACACCTTTTACCGGAAGCATTACAGCCTGGAAATTCCGCTCATGGATGTGACCACACTCCTCGGAATCACCCTGCGCGGCCTTTTTTTCCTTCTGCTCGAAATCTGTGGACGTGCTCCTCATCGGTGAAAAAAACAGTTTATTTGAAATTCACCAATCTCGGTTCTCCTTGTTCCCACAGATGCAGTCTCCCATTACAATGGGTTTTTGAGTGACTCGATTTCACTCATGAGTGTTTTCATACGAGGATAGCCACCCATGGAAAGTCAGACATTCGGTCCAACCGGGCCGAATCCGGTTGCAGAGGAACAATTCCGCCGAGGTTTCGAGCTTGCAAGGCAGGGGGAAATCGATGAGGCCATCCTGGCGGTTGAAGCAGCCATCGCCGTTTCTCAGGATGACAGCCGTTACCATGACCTGCTTGGGAGCCTGTATGCCCGCAAGGGCCTGTTTGAAATGGCCCTGGCCGAGTGGAAGCGCTCCATCGAATGTGATCCCGATCATGCAGAAGTTTTTCGGCGAATCGAAACAGCCGAAAAAATGCGGGTGCAGAATCAATCCGGCGGCAACCGCTGGAATTTCCTCGGGCTTGCGCTGCTGTCTTTTTTCGTGGTGGTTTCAGTCTCTGCCGCTGTGCTCTCATACCGGTCCAAATCCGCTGATCGAACCCTGATCGAAAGCCTCCGCACCGAGGTGGCTCAGGCCCGGCAGGGCATGGTCGAACAGGCGAAATTCGATTCCATCCTGACAGAAAAAAATAACCTCGAAGCCCAGGTCAACGAATCGGCGAAGACACTTGTCGAACTGAAAAAAGAAAATGACCAGCTCAAAACCGGAACTGTCTCTCAAGGGGATCTCCAGCATGAACAGGAGCTCCGCAACCGTGTCCAGAGTGAACTGGCGGCAGCCCGGAAAACCATCGATACCATGAAAGCCCAGCTGGATGCGATCGGGAGCGCTTCGGGAATACAGAACCTCACTTCCCAGATCGCCCAGAAAAGCCAGGAGATCGACACACTCAACCGTAACTACAAGACTCTCAATGATGAGCGCAAACGGCTCGAGGATGAACTCAACAAAGCACGGGCCGACCTGGTTTCAACCCGGAACCATGCGGCTGATCTTGAGGCCGCAGCAGTCAACATGGTCACTGCGACTGAAGCCACCCGTTTGAAATCGGAAATTACAGCGCTCACCTCCCAGGTGGCCCAGTTGAAGGGGTCCGGATCGGCTCCATCAGCTCCGGGAACCCCGCAGGTCGATTCGAAAGAGGTCCTTTTCCTCCTCAATGGCGCATTGGAAGCGGTCCGATTCGCCGCGGCCGGCAAACCGGATGATGCACGCGCCGCGCTGCGCAAAGTCCAGGATAAAGCACCGAAGGATGCCGCTATCGCCGATACACTCAAATCACTTGGTGCTGAGCCATCACCCCGGCCCGAGCCACCCGCCCCGACTGCGACCCCCAAACCATCTGAACCCAAGGCCGAACCCACTCCCAGGCCAGAGGCAAAACCAACTCCAAAAACATCCGAAAAGAAGAAGCCTAAACCAACCCCTGAACCCAGGAAAAAGGCCGAACCAAAACCGGAGCCGGAGCCTGAGCCTGAAAAAGCCCCTGCTCCGACTGCCCTTCCAAAACCACCTGACACTGTGCCGGTTGCCAGTGGTGAGTCCTCTGTGGCACGGCCAGTCAAGGTCCGCCGCCTTGATTCAAACTCATCGAAAGTGGAAGAAAAGAAACCCGCTGCCAGGCCAGCCCCGGATAACCGAAAAAAAGACCTCTACCAGCGCAAGAAACAGCTCACCGAGCAGGCGCTCGGCCTCTATCGTAAAAAACAATTTGATGGGGCGGAGCGTCTGATCAATCAGGCCTATCAGATTGACCCGGATGATCCCGCTGTGAATCAGCTTCGCAATGCCATCCAGAAAGCTCAAAAGGGATAATCTGCCCGATGGATCCCAGCCAACTTGCCCGCCTTCTCGATCAATTCAGGGAGGGGAAACTGGATCGGGACCAGGTGCTGTCCCAATTGGCACGGCTGCCGTTTGAGGATCTGGGGTTTGCGCGCCTCGATCATCACCGCGCTTTGCGCAAGGGATTTCCGGAAGTCATCTTCGCGGGTGGAAAAACCGCAGAACAGACACGGGCGATTTTTGAGAAAATCGCCTTGCGCAGCGATCGTGTTCTGGCCACACATGCCTCTCCTGAAACTGCGGATGCGGTTTCTCGTTCGCTCCCGGAGGTCAGATACCATCCTCAGTCGCGCTGTCTGGCGCTGGATCGGCGCCCTGATGAGAAACGGGTCGGCAATGTTCTGGTTGTCTGTGCCGGAACTTCGGACTTGCCGGTCGCAGAAGAGGCTGCAGTCACCGCCCACCTCATGGGGGCGGAGGTGCATCAGATCAATGATGCCGGGGTCGCCGGAATCCACCGCCTGCTGGCAGAGACTCAGGCCCTTCAGGAAGCCCGGGTTCTCGTGGTGGTGGCCGGCATGGAAGGAGCACTTCCCAGCGTGGTGGCTGGATTGGTGTCGGTGCCGGTTGTCGCAGTCCCGACCAGTGTCGGTTATGGGGCCAGCTTCGGTGGGGTCGCTGCCCTGCTGGCCATGCTGAACAGCTGTGCCTCCGGCATTTCTGTCGTGAACATCGACAATGGTTTCGGTGCGGGCTACCAGGCTGCCTTAATCAACCGGCTTGGCGCTCCCTAAAGCACCTGGGAGTTGTTTCCTTCGGTTCCATTCAGAACTCCAGGCAGGCGAATCACACAGCCCGGCTGCGGCTTTGATCGAGGTGCGTCGGCGCCGGGGTCCTCGGCAACCTGGCTGAGCACCTGCGCCAGCCGCTCGAGAAATTCCTCCGGTGGCTCTGTTTTGAAACAGTCGGAGCCAATACAGATTGAGGTTTGTTTTCGGATTGGAAACGCTACAATTTCACCCATTTCATCAGCCCTCCATGATTCAGCTGGCCATTCTCCCTGGCCAAATCGAAGCATCTGGAGTGCATCCTGCCTGAGGCGTGTGACAAAAATTGATATCCCGCTGCGCAGGCCATGGCAGAGGGCTGAAAATTAAACTGCGGTGGAATTAACTGAGGGGGTATTTTCCGTATTCCTGCACAGTCCGGTACAGAGCGAGCAGGTTCTCGACAGGGATTCGTGCCTGGACATTATGGGTGGGATTGAAGACAAAGCCTCCACCAGCCCCGAATATCCGGATGCGGTGGCGGACTTCCGCGGCAACTTCCTCAGCGGTGCCGAAGGGAAGAGTGTGCTGGGTATCCACTCCTCCTCCCCAGAAAACCAGGCGATTCCCATACTGCTGCTTGAGTTCTTCCGGATCCATGCAGGCCGCCGAACATTGGACCGGATTCAGGATATCGAAACCTGCCTCGATAAAGTCCTCCAGAAACACACGCACCGATCCGCAGGAATGGATAAAGGATTTCCATGAGGTATTCGTGTGGATCCAGTCATTCACTTTCTTATGGAAAGGTTTGAAAAGATCCCGGTAGGCCTTCAGTGAAATAAATGGCCCCTGCTGTGTGCCGAAATCGGTGCCGGTGACAAAAACAGCTGTGATCTTCGATCCGATGGCCTGATTGATGCGGGTCCAGTTCCGCAGGGCGATTTCACACTGGCGCTCGAAAATCTCGTATATGAAATCCCTGCGTGAAGCGGTACTGATATACCATTCGGTTACATCCCGAATTCCTCGCGGGTGCTTCAGGGAGGGCGCAGGGACATGCGCAATATCTCCGAAAGCGGTTCCTCCCAGGCCGGCCAGAATCGCCCTGCCGGTTGCGTAGAGATGGTCCGCCTGGCGTATAAAATGTTCGAGACCTTCATCGGACAGATCTCTGAATTCCTCGAGGTTGTCCTCGACTCGAAGCTGGTCTTCGATGATCGGTTCCTGGCGGATCAGGGTATCGAAATAATATCCGCCTTTGGGCATTTTCCCGCTGGGCGGAGCCGAAAGATCCCCCTCGGGGTACATCAGGATGTCACCGTTTTCATCTGGTTCCGTATTGAAACATCCCGGAACCAGGACTGGTGTGCCATCGAACAATTCCCAGGGCTTCCAGTTCTCATTACGGAACCCGAACATGGTGCGCAAACCCCTCAATCCGACCACATCCACCCCGATCGCATCCATCAGATCAGACGCAATTTCACCCAGCATCTGGTATGGCTCGACAACCTTCACTGGAGTGCCGGGAGGATCGAGCTGGAGGGCCTGGCGCAGCTTGTACACGGAACTGACATGCATTCCGGTCACAGAACAGCCCCCCAGGTCAAGCGGGAGGCGGTCCGGTTCCTGATGATTGAGTGCTGCTTCAATTCTCTGGCGCGATGTCATCATGGTGGCGTGGTTTCGATCCTTCAGGTTTTCTCTCGGGGATGGATTACATTTACCAGAATTTACCGGTATCGGTTAGAAGGCAGCTTGGGACTCTGTGTCCGGCTCCACTTGATTCAGCCTGCCAGACCGGGAAAAGCGGGATTCCGTCCAACTGGACAGAATAAAAGATCCTCTCTTAACATGCAGGTCAATGCTTTTACCCCTTCGATGAAAGGATAAGTGGCCGCCGCATGTCTTTCGGACTCATTGTGGATTCGTGTTTCAGAGACCATGCCACCGGACGCCACCCGGAGCGTCCGGAACGGTTGGATTCCATCGATTCCGCTTTCAAAGAGCATAAGATTCTGGAATCCTGCCATTGCCTTTCCTTTGAGCCGGCTGAAGAAGAGTTTCTTGAGAAGGTCCATCGCAAGGAGATGATCGAAAGGGCCTTTGCCACTTCCGCCAAGGGTGGGGGATTCCTCGACCCGGACACGATCCTGTCGGGCTATTCGGCACGGGTCGCCACCCAGGCTGCCGGCGCCTCGATCGCACTGGCTCGGGCTGCTGTTCGGGGTGAGTTTCGCCGAGGTTTCGCAGTGGTTCGCCCCCCGGGGCATCATGCCACCCATCAGCGTTCGATGGGGTTCTGCATTTTCAACAACATTGCGCTTGCCGCTGAGGCCATGCTCGAACTTGGCTCCATCCGCAAGGTGGCCATTGTCGATTTCGATGTCCACCATGGAAATGGGACCCAGGATATCTTTTATGAGCGTGGCGATGTTTTTTTCCTCTCCCTGCATGAGTATCCCCATTATCCCGGGACTGGGCAGACCGAGGAAACTGGCGCTGGAGAAGGGCAGGGCACCACCTTGAATGTCCCTCTGCCTCCCGGTATCGACCAGGAGACCTGGTTTGAAGCTTTCCACAAAGGGCTTGAAGCCATCTCGCAGTACAATCCGGATGCAATCCTGGTTTCGGCCGGTTTCGACAGCCACCGTCGCGATCCATTGGGTGATTTTCCTCTCGATGAGAAAGCCTATGCCAGGATCGGTGGTTTGCTGGCGGACCTGGCAGGAGAACATCCGCTGATCAGCATCCTCGAGGGAGGATACAATGTGGATGTGCTGGGAAGCTCTGTGGTCGCCTATATCGATGGCCTTCGCGGCCGGTGAGGTGGCTGAAGGATGCGGGTCACATCCCAGTGAATTCTTGGGATTATCCGGATTTCTGCTGAGGTCAAGAGGGCAGAATGCTGGACAACTCCACAATCCTGCTTATATACTGAAGGACAAGACTACATCGCTTATCTATTCCCGGCAGGTGATAAATATTCATGGTTTTTTCTGTCCTTCCGAAAAAAGCAGGCTTTACACTCATCGAGCTGTTGATTGTCATCGCGATCATCCTCATCCTGATTTCCATTGCGCTGCCCAATTTCCTCGAAGCCCAGATGCGCGCCAAGGTGGTAAGAGAAAGCTCCGACATGCGCAGCCTGGCCACAGCCATCGAGTCTCTGAGGACCGAACGAAATGCACTGCTTGTGGATTTCTGGGATGATGACAACACGACCATCACCCAGGCGCGTTTCCGTGGCAGCAGCCAGTACCCCAGCCCGGCCTTTTCAGCTTGCTGCCGCTGGCATCGTGGAGATTTCCGCGGAGGGACCACCGGCCTGTTCACCCCGCTGACCACTCCGGTCAGGTATATGACCTCAGTTCCACCCGATCCGTTCTTCATGGAGGGGGATAAAGCCTTGATCTCCCAGGATGTTCTCAAACCAGTGTCTTACATGTATATCGACCGGGAATCTGCAGATATGAAAATGTCAAAAACCGACTTTCTCGGGGCTTTCGGCTGCTGGCGGCCGGATGGATCGGACTGCCCGCCCGGTACCCGCATGGTGGCTCCACTCCGCCAGGATGCCTATGTCCTGATCGGCTATGGCCCTGATGCACTGAGGGAAACTCCCTATCACACCCCATACAGTCCAACCAATGGAACCAGCAGCTATGGCGATGTCCTTTATCGCTCAGACCAGCAGTTCACTCCAAGATAACAGGGGTATTCATCCTGCAGGGGATATTGATTCTACCCCGGAAATGCCGGGCTATTCGGTTGATTCATTGATCTCGAACAGGTCCGCTGCGTTCATTCCATAAATCTTCCTGGCCTGCTCATCGACTGGAAGGCTGTCCTTTTTCCACTGGTCCAGAAGGTGCCGGGTCGTGTCCTTGATGCGGTACTGGATCCGGGCTTTCCGTTTCTCATCCCGCATGGTGACCTCCACAGCATCCCCATCCTTGCGTTCGATATTGGCTTTTCCAAGGGTGGCTCCAGTGGACAGCTGGATGCCATCCAGCAGGCATGAGCCTGGCGGAGCCGCATCGCAGACGGCCTCGACTTTGATTCCGAAACAACGCGGAAAACCATGATTCAAAACTGCATCTTCTCCCATCCGCACACCCAGGATCACCGAAGGCCCCAGATGTCCATGAAAGCGTTCGATGTCATCCAGAGAGAGCGGGCGGTAAGGCTTCTGTGCAGCAGCGGGGGCCTCGTGTGCTCCTGCCGGGGGTATTGAGGCGATGGCTGCCGGCAGCAGGGCCATCAGGCAGAGTCTTTTGATCAGATTCAGCTTCATTTCCGTTCCTTCCTTTCTGTCAGGGTGAGTAATGTCCCGAAGCCAGGCGTGCTATCAATCCCAGGCTGTGGGTGCCATTGGTTGGCGAATACCAGCGATGTGTGGCGGATGGATCGCGGGTGTGTTCGCTCAATTTGAGCGGATCATGATCCAGGCCGACACTCCAGACCCCATATTTTACCGGGCACTGGGATTCAGGGTGTTCTTTGGAGGATTCATGATAAAAAACATACTTCCGGTTATCGACTGGAAATTCTGTCGGCAGCCACATCCCTTCCACAGTGGGGAGATCATTGAACAGCCCGGGGCCGATTCCACGGTACTTGACCACCTGAGCACCCTCCGTATTGGTTGCGCCTTTAAAATGAAAATGATCGATCGGACGGCGTGCAAGATAGGGTGTTGGCGTGGTTAACTCCATTGGAAGTTCATAATAACGCGCTATTAATTCAGGCACGACAGCGAAGCAGTAATAGCGCGATGGCGGCAGTGCGCTGTGGTCCAGCCGGTAACTTTCGATCGCGGTGGCCGATGCAACCAGCGAAGCCTTCTGGGAAACCACCAGGCTGCGCATCCGCGCCCCGATGAAATTTGGCAGGGCGATCCCGATCAGGATCAGAATGATCCCGATAACCACCAGCAGCTCGATGAGGGTAAAGCCGCGGTTTTTCAATAGAGGCTCCAGTTCTCCACAGTGCTTGAGGTTTCTATAAAGTCGTTGATGCTGCGCGGCCAGATTTCATAACCTCCGGTATAGGGCACACTGGTGTCTTCCTGATTGAAAATGCCAACCAGGTCGATCACTCCCGCCGGCGCAGGCTGGGTTCCAAGGCCGGTCTGGCCTCGAAGCGCAACCGATATCGTGGCGCCATTGACATCAGCCACCGCCACTCTCCCACCCTGCTCCCAGGTGCCACTCGAAAGTTGCACATCCCTTAATCGGACCAGACGGCCCTGGTAAAACTCTCCACCCGTTGCCCGGCTGGGATCGAAAGCCTGGGCCTGCTGCAAATCGGCAATATCATAAGGGACTGGTTCTCCCGGGTGGCCGAGATTTTCGATGGTAAAAGTAAAAACTGGATTGTGGCGTTCCATGATATTCGTTTTTCCACCGAAATGCCCGGTCAGCCCAGTGACTCGCAACAGATCACCGGCGACAATCTGCGCGACCGATGCGGGGTAGTTGGGTAATCCGGAGCCATACCAGGCCCCCGAATAGACCTGAATCCCCCCCGTGTTATCCTGTACAAACAGCACGATGCTGTTATCGCCAATACTGTTCAACCCAGTCGGGCTGTTGAGAGCGATCGCTTCAACCTGATACCTGTCAAGTGTATTTAAGCCGGGGAAAACGGGATTTCCTGTAGGCGAAACAACATTCATGGCTGCGCAGGTTGTGGGTATCTGAGCATAACAGTGGATGGAGGTGATAGCGGCCATCAGCAGTACAAAAATTCGTAACACAGCGGTTCTCCTTACATTCCGATTGTGCTCATACGAATATATAATTTATATGATTTCGTCAATTGGGGGCAGTGTCCTGGCGGCTTCTATGCACCACACAGAAGAGGTTTTCTCTGTAGGATTGTCGAGCGGACGGTACGATTCACTTGACAGTGGTTGGCCTTGCCACTAGCTTTTCAAAATGGAGTGGATGATCCTCCACAGCTGGGATGTTGCTAAAACCTTATTCTTCCAAAAAGAACTCTTAAAATATGGCCCTTGAAATCAACGACCTTTTACGCATGGTAGTCGAACGAGATGCTTCCGACCTGCACATTTCGGTGGGAAGACCCCCGACAATCCGAGTGGATGGCCGCCTGGAAAATCTTTCCAGTGAACCCCTCACACCTGAGGACAGTGTCGGCTTGATGGAGGCAATTACCCCGGACCGGTACCGTGAGGAAATTCAGCAGATCGGATCCTGCGACTTCGGTTACGCATTTGGAAATCTTGCCAGGTTCCGAGTGTCGGTTCTCCGGACACGCGGAACGATCGGCATTGTGATGCGCCTGATTCCTTTCCGGATCCTCACTTTCGACCAGCTGGGCCTGCCGGTGGGCGCTGTCAAAGAGCTGATGGAAAAGCCGAGAGGGCTGATCCTGGTGGTAGGGCCGACTGGAAGCGGAAAGACCACCACACTGGCCTCGATGATCGACTATGTCAATGTGAATATGGATCATCACATCATCACCATTGAGGATCCGATTGAATATTACCATCCGCACAAACGTGCCATCGTCACACACCGCGAGCTGAACATCGACACCCCCTCCTTTGCCCATGCGCTCAGGCAGGCTCTGCGCCAGGATCCGGATGTGATTCTGGTCGGTGAAATGCGCGATCTGGAAACAATGGAAGCGGCCATTACCGCCTCTGAAACCGGCCACCTGGTATTCGCCACCCTTCATACCAACAGCGCCTCTCAGACCATCAACCGGATAGTGGATGCTTTCCCGGTGACCCAGCAGGAGCAGGTTCGGATGCAGTTGTCGGTGACACTGGCTGCTGTGATCTCACAGCAGCTGCTCCCCCATGCCAGCGGCAAGGGGCGTGTGGCAGCCTATGAAATCATGATCATGACACCGGCTATCGCCAACCTGATCCGTGAACGCAAAACCAACCGTGTTCTCAGCTCGATCCAGACAGGCACCAAGCTCGGAATGATCAGCATGGACCAGTACCTGCTGAATCTCTACAACCAGAAAAAGATCACCGGCGAGGTGGCTTTGTCACGAGCCGCAAATCCCGAAGAACTGCGTCAGCGCCTGCTCGATTAAACCCCGACCGAGAAGAGAACCATGGCCAAACAGGAACAGAAGAAAGAAGTTGACTCGAAGCTCAGCCTGGATTCATTGCTTGAATCGGCGGGTTTGATCGGAGCCGAAGGCAGCGACTCCCCGCTTCAGGCTGAGATGGGAGCGCGGGTCAAGAGCAAAGGCCATCGCGAAGGCGGGATGGTTGTGGATGAATCGGAGGCAGCTCAGACCCTGGCTTCCGGCATGGCCCAGGCAGTCGGCTTCTCTTCGGAAGAAGAGGGCCTGGCGGATATGGCCCACCGCCTCAACATGGAATTCATCCGGATGAGGGATTATGAAATCGACCCGAATCTGGTGGCGACATTCCCGGCTCATGCCGCTCAGTTTTATGGTGTCTTCCCGATAAAGTGGGAGGATGGCGCGCTGGTTGTGGCGATGAGCAACCCCAGCGATTTCCGGATTGTCGATGATATCGAATTGATGGTCGGGCACCCGGTCAAGGGTGCGGTGGCACGCCCCAGTGATGTCATCGACCTCATCGATGAGTACTATGGCAAAGTCGATACAAGCATTGAAAGAATTCTCGAAAGCATCACCCAGGAGGACATCAACTTCGAGGTCCGCGAGGATGACATCGGGAATCTCGAACGCCTCGCCAAAGATCCTCCGATCATCCGCCTGGTCAACCTGATCCTGCTTCAGGCAGTCAAGGACCGCGCCTCAGACCTTCACATGGAGCCTTATCAGAACTCATTCCGTGTCCGTTACCGTGTGGATGGCGCCCTGCATGAGACCAAACCCCCGCCGAGGCAGCTGTGGCACGCCATGGTCTCGCGCATCAAGGTCATGTCCAATATGGATATTTCGGAGTACCGCCTTCCGCAGGATGGGCGCATCCGTCTGAACATCGCCAACCGCGAGGTCGACATGCGTGTATCCTCGCTTCCGACCATCGGGGGAGAAAGCATCGTGATGCGCATCCTCGACCGCCAGAATGCGGTGATGGGGCTTGAGCAATCCGGCCTCACGCCCGAGAACCTGATGCTTATCGAGAAGATCATCAAGCGGCCGAATGGAATCCTCCTGGTGACCGGGCCAACTGGTTCCGGAAAAACCACCACTCTGTATGGCGCATTGATGAAGATTTACAACCCGGAACTGAAAGTCATTACAGTTGAGAATCCGGTCGAATATGAGTTCAAAGGAATTGTTCAGGTCAACATCAACCCGGATGTCGGGCTGACCTTCGCCTCCTGTCTCCGCTCGATTCTCCGCCAGGACCCGGATGTCATCATGGTCGGTGAAATTCGAGATGTCGAAACCGCCCAGATCGCCATCGAGGCCTCGCTTACCGGCCACCTGGTGCTGTCAACCCTGCATACCAATGATGCTCCCTCCGCTGTCACCCGTTTGACCGATATGGGAGTCGAGCCATTCCTGATCACATCCTCCATCGAAGCGGTGGTCGCCCAGCGGCTGGTTCGAACTATCTGCAAACGCTGCAAGCAGCAGTACAAGCCGACAGATGAAGAGTTTTATGACCTGGGACTGAATCCGGAAGAAGTCAAAGGTGTCGCCTTCTATAAAGGTGTCGGGTGTGAGGATTGCGGCTATTCCGGCTACAAAGGCCGGTTAGCGATCTTCGAAGTATTCGTCATGTCGAATGTCATCCGTGACCTGGTTCTGGCCCGTGCCCCAAGCTCTGTCATCTTCCAGCAGGCGCGTGAGGAAGGCATGCTGACCCTGCGTGAGGATGGATGGAAGAAGATCGTGATGGGATTGACGACCATCGAAGAGGTCCTTCGCGAAACCCTGGAATGATCGCCGCGGGGATGCTCGAGGCGG
>JAANMV010002082.1_pt1 | contig 20386 bp, 22 predicted proteins | sample 7279661 | NCBI WGS metagenome assembly JAANMV01 (sample SAMN14094540, study PRJNA606508) | bioreactor metagenome | isolation source: A lab-scale SPAN reactor treating ammonium-rich wastewater day 121 | place: Ireland: Galway | collected 2017-05-16 | reverse complement strand
TTAAACTTTTCCGTTTTTCTTAATTAATTCTCTTGCAATAATTCCTTTTTGTATCTCATTCGTTCCCTCAAAAATCCTGTTAATACGGCTATCACGATAGGTTCTTTCTATAGAGAGCTCTTGAGAATACCCCATACCACCATGAATCTGAACTGCAAAATCAACTATCTTATCTAACGACTCTGAACAATAATATTTAACGATTGCAGACTGTTTTGAAATATCCCTCTTCAAATCATAATCAACAGCAGTTCTGTAAACAATAGATTCCATATTGTAAATCATAACCGCCATTTCAGCAAGCATAAATTGTATCGCCTGAAACTGAGCAATTGGCTGATCGAACTGAATTCTCTCTTTTGCATATTTTGTGGATAGCTCAAGCAGTTCTTTTGAAACTCCAAGACAAGCAGCACCCAATCCTAATCTGCCGGCATCAAGAGTTTTCATGGCATAAATAAATCCACGACCATCTTTACCGATCAAATTTTCTTTTGGTATTCGTAAATTTTCAAAACTCAATGCATTTGTTACGCTGCCCCTGATTCCCATTTTCTTTTCCGGCGGACCTGCTTTAAATCCCGGAGTTTTTGTTTCTACATAAAACAAAGAAATTCCTTTTTCGGTTCTTGCAAACAGAGAAATTACATCAGCAATACCTCCATTTGTTATCCATAATTTCTCACCATTAATTACCCATTCATCACCGCTTATTTCAGCCTTAGTTTTCAGATGGAAAGAATCAGAACCAGCCTGTGCTTCAGTTAAACCAAATGCTGCAATTTTTTCTCCGGCTGCTAAAGCGGGTATAAGTCTTTTTCTTTGTTCTTCATCTGCTCCATTAAAAATTGCATTTGTTCCTATTGACTGATGTGCTCCAATAAACGTTGCAGTGCTCATACAACCGCGGGCAATTTCTTCCTGCATCAAACAATAACCAACTTCGCCAAAACCGCCTCCGCCGTATTCTTCGGGAAAAGATACTCCTAAAAACCCAAGTTCAGCCATCTTCCGAATTAACTCTTTGGGAATGTTTCCTTCTTCATCAATTTTTGCGGCTATTGGTTTAATCTCATTAAGTGTAAAATCCCGAACCATTTCGCGGAGCATATTCTGCTCATCGGTAAACTTAAATTCAAACATAGAAAAGATGCCTTCTTTTTATTGTCGGTTGTTATTGTCAAATAATATTCCATTTAGAGTGGTTTGATATTGCTTCAAATATCAACGAAAACAAAAGACAATACAGTTCTGCTTTTCATATCAAAGAAGTAGTATAAACGATGTTCTTAATTGTGAGAAGTAAACAAGTAATCTGTTGTGAACTTATTTTGCATTCAGACACTTTATGCAACTCCGGAGAACCACCAAACTTCTCTTAAAATCCAATTCGCTATAACTTTAATGTTTAACATTATATCCTAAACAAACGTAAATCTGTTCTGAGCTGAGTTTTCTTGATTAAAGTAATTTATTTCCTTTCATAATCAATGGTTAAATATACTTCAAAACTGTTTGGCTAATCATTCATTTTTGCTGTGAGTTGATAAAGATGCTTTCCATTAAATATTAGTAAATGCATACCTGAAAATTTGTAGCTGAAGGATAAGGCTTAATTATTTACCCGGATTGGATATTGTATATAAGATGGTTGCTAAACCTATAACAATTTATTCTACAGTCTGTCTATAAGTTGTATTATTAATAGTTTATCGATTAATAACAATATATTTATTTAAGCAGGTGTGATTCTGATTTATTTTTTTGCACTAACGATATAAAAGTTAATTAATGTTTTAAAAATTGTGTTTGGGGTGCTTTTTATCTGTGCTTTTATTTTTTTAATTCCCCTCTCATATTCCTGTTCCGAAAGATTTGCAAGCTGGGAACTGTGAAGCTTCTGCAGAAATGGATCATTGAATACTTCGCTGCCAATTCGTTCGTTAAAAACTTTTTCTGCTATACTTATATCCGTTTCATAAAAACCTTCTTTATTCAAAAGTTTCTTGATTGAATCCACAGAAATAAATCTCATTAAATCGTTCTGATACACATTTTCAAAATAATCATAAACATACCATTCCTTATCTATCTGTGGATCAACTCCGATTACAGCAATCATTCCATTTTGTTTTAAAACTCTTTTACATTCAACAATAAACTTGTGTTTATCCGGAAAATGATGAATTGCATTTACACAAAAAATCAAATCCACAGAATTACATTCAATCGGAATACTGCAGGCATCAGCATTAATTATTTTAGCATTTGAGTTTTCTTTATCAAAACTTTTTAACATCTCTAAAGAATAATCCAGACCAATAACCTTAAGATTTAAGTCTTCTAAAGATTTTATCCACTTCCCTGTTCCGCATCCGGCTTCTAAAATAATCTTATATTTATTTTTACGGATTAACTGTTTTAATAAATCCTCAATGTTAGACAAATAATTTTCTTTATATCGATTGTTGTATGTTTGAGCAATTTTAGAGTAATCAGTTTTTTGCATTTGGTACTTTTATTAGAATTATTTCCTTATAAACAATTGTTAAAAATATAATATTAGCATCGCTTAGCATTTTCAGCAGTGAAATATTTTTTGTTCGTCCAATATACATCTATTAAATCTTCAGCTTTATTTACAAGCTGCCATCCGGTTTGTATAAACTATTAAAGAACGGAAGAAGTTACCTGAGAAATTACTCAAAATTGCCTGTTTTAGAAAATATTTTTAATATTGGAGAAAAAAATCTCAGGCATTATTCTTGGGAATATTAAATTTGTGAAGAGTTTTGTGTTGATAAATATTCATTTAGTTATCATATTAATTAGTAGTTATTTAACAAATTATAGGAAGTAATAGTCCCCGTTTTATGAATATAACTTCGATAGGAGAGATACTGTTTGATATCTATCCCAGCCACAAGAAGCTTGGCGGCGCCCCGCTTAATTTTATTTACCATATAAAAAAACTAACTGATAACGGAAATATTATCAGTCGGGTTGGTAAGGATGTTTTGGGTAATAAAGCAGCCAATGAGTTAAAGCTCGCAGATATTTCTTTAGATTACATTCAGCAGGATAATCTTCGTTCTACCGGCAAAGCAAATGTTACACTCAATGAAGATGGTGAGCCAAAGTTTAATATAGATTCGGATTCAGCTTTTGATTATATAGAACTTAATGCTGAAAATGAGAATCTGATAAGTTCAGAAACTGATTGTCTTTATTTTGGAACACTTGCACAGCGATCAGAAGTTTCCAGAAATACTATACAATCTCTATTCAACCGGGGGGTAAAGTATTTTGCTGATCTTAATCTACGAGAAAAATTTTTTGATGAAGATATTTTAACCTCTACTTTAAAAGCAGCAGATTTTATAAAAGTTAATTATCAGGAAATGCACACACTTAACGATTTATTTTTACAATCTGATTATAACACAGAGAAGGTTGCGTATGAATTGATGGAAAGGTTTGGAATCAATATGATTGCTGTAACCAGAGGAAAAGACGGTTCTTCAATTTTTGAAAATGGTAAAAGATTCGATTACTCAAGTGTTGATGTAAAAGTTTTAGATACAACCGGTGCCGGTGATGCTTTTTCTGCAATACTGTGTATTGGATATCTTCAAGGGCAGGAGAACACATTTATTAATAAACTTGCAAACGAATTTGCAAATGAGATTTGTAAACTTGAAGGTGCTCTTCCTAAAAACGACCGGATTTACGAAGAGTTTAGAGAACAGTTGGGTTTTTTTTAGGATATTTTTCAATTACAAATTAATTTTTAGTTTTCATTATCAATTATTGGTTGATTATGAAAACTATCTTTCTTTGTTTTATTCTTACTGCAATTGTTTCAGCTCAAAATATTTCTGATACAAGGCTAAGAACAATTACTAATTTACTTGTCTTTAATTCACCTGAGATTTCTAAATTTGTTTTGCCTGAAGAATTTGAAACAGCAAATAGATTCGGGATTACATATAAAGGAGTAGAGAATAAATTTTTTATAGCAAACGAATTTCCAAAGATTGATACCGGCTTAAAGGTTGAATATAAAACAGAATTAATCGAAGATGATTATAGTTTGTTAACAATTTCCATCCCTTCTAAAAAAATTTTAAAAGAATACTATTTGAAAGACTCGTCCATCGTTTCAAAATCTTATTTTTATTCACGGAATTGGCAAACAAAGGAATCTGATCATTTTAAGTTTTACATCAGCGATAAAACTTTATTTAATGATTACTCGATTAATCAGCTTGAATTATTTATCAGCAGAATGATTAAAGTTCTGAAATTTTCAGAAGAGCAGATCAACAAAATCAAGCAAAAGAAGATTTATTATTTTTTATGCAAGGATGAAACCGAAATTCAGAGAGTAACCGGGTTTATTACGCGCGGCATGTATATTCTTGCACAAGATTATATTGTAACCACCTATAACACGCATTATCATGAACTTGAACATTTTCTTATCAACTTTAAGCTAAAAGAATTGCCGCTTTATACCAATCCTTTTCTTCAGGAAGGTTTAGCGGTTGCGCTTGGCGGACGCGGCGGATTAAATGCTAACACAATTTTGGAAACTGGTGTTTTTATCGTTAAGTCGGGTTTTGCAGATTATACGAGGTTATTAAACAGAAGAGAATTTCTAAATACGGACGCATCAATTTCATATCCTGTTTCAGGGCTTTATACAGATTTTTTGATTAAAGAAATCGGAACAGAAAGGTTTGTTGAACTTTACAAAAAATATTCAGCAAGCAGTGATTTAATTAAGATTGAAACAATAGACGAAAAGGATTTACCAACACAGGATAGGTGGAATTTATTTATTGATTCTTTACTGAATAAGAATCCAATTCAGAATGCTGGGAATTTTTATGAGAATAATTTTTATCCCATAATAGTTAAAGAGAACTTTGAGATTTATAAGAACGATGAGGAATATTTATTCAAAATAAAAGATACTCTGTTAATCAAATCATCTAAAAATATTTCCGAATATAAAAGCAAATTATTGGCAGAGCATTTTCCGGATAAATTATATCTATCTGAAAAATACTTAATCACAGCAAATCTAAATGAAATATCTGTTTATAATCTTTACTCGAATAATCTTATTGGAAAATATATTGCTTCGTTTTCTATTCCGCCAAAACTTGTAACCATACAAAATAATTTTTATGTGTTCTCTGTTAGAAAAGATTTATTTGATGAGGAGCTCAGAGCGATTGATTTTTAGATTTGATAACCCTGGAGATCAAATATTGTGTCTTTCTATAATATCTTCCGGAATCCTTGATGGTCTGCCGGATGATATTGAAACGAGAGTGTAAAGTATTTTACCCTCAACACAGACTTTATTTGTAGATTTATTGAAAACCCATACATTTATTGTAACCTGTGCCCCGCTCCAATGACCAACCTGAGTTTTAACGACTGCAATATCACCAAACTTCATTTCTCTTTTATATTTTAATTGAACTTCACTTGCAAACCAGGTAAATCCTCTTTCAAAATATTCCTCCATCGGAACCTTATAACAATCACGCATCTGAATAAATCTTGCAGTCTGAATGTAATCAAGATATTTAGAGTTGTGAACATGATTGTTCATATCAATATCATCGGGACGAACAATGATCTCTGTTTCAAAAACTGAGTTTGTGTTATTATCCGGATTAGTCATTTACATTTCTATAAAATTTTGTAAAACTTTTAACCCTGCATCACCCGACATTTCGGGATGAAACTGAACTGCATAAGCATGATCTTTTTCAATCGAAGCGCAGCATTTATTTTTTTCAAAATAAGTTGAGGTTGATAAATCACTTTTGATCAGATAAAATGAATTATTAAAATAAAACTCTGACTGATCGTTTATACCATTAAACAAAACACTTGGTTTGCAAATACTAACTCTCTGCATTCCTTTATAAGAATTCTCATCTATTGACTGGTCAAACCTGGCTGCTGTTCCGGGAAAGAAACCGAGGCACGGAAAATTTCCTTCGTTCGAGTAATCTGACATTAACTGCATTCCAAGCCCGATTCCGAGAATGGGTTTTTTAACAACCCGAAGCACAGAATAAAGATTAAGCAATTGGATTTTCCGCATAACAGTTATTGCGCTTCCGCATCCTGCTAAAATAATTTTATCAGAATTACAGATATCAGATTCTTTTTTAGATACACTGAAATCATCTGTTATTTGTTTTAAAGATGCTGCAACCCTATCAATGCAAACATCACCGTAATCTACTAAGGTTATCATTTATTATTCTAAAAATTCACGCACCAAAAATCAACAAAACTTATGGAGTATTCAATAGTCGTAAAATTCTTTATTAATTGATTTGCATTAAATGATAAAAACAATTAAAGAATAATTCCGGGCTGGCAGCTGAACCTTTGTTTTTCAGCAATTATTTAATGTTGAGATAAATTGCGTAGAAATTAATTCAGAATTGCTGCTGAATTCTCGGCATAATAATGAGATTATTCTCACAATGTATTGTTTTTGTGATATGAATTAAAACCAGATACATTTTTAAAACAAATATTTGCGCAAAAGAAAATTAAATTATTATGCAAACAATTTTAGGCTCAACTGGTGTAATCGGTACCGGGCTTGCAAAATCCCTGACACAATACACAGACAAAATCAGATTAGTTAGCAGAAATCCAAAACAAGTAAATTCAACAGACCAGCTTGTAACTGCGGATCTTACAGATGCTCATCAGACTTTAACTGCTGTTGAAGGTTCTGATGTTGTTTATCTTACTATAGGACTGCAGTACAAAACAAGTGTCTGGATAGAAAAGTGGCCTTTAATAATGAACAATGTTATCAATGCCTGCAAAGAGCACAAAGCAAAGCTGGTTTATTTTGATAATGTTTATTGTTATGGTTTGGTCAAGGGCTGGATGAAAGAAGATACACGCATTAATCCAATAAGTAAAAAGGGGGAAGTACGCGCACAAATTGCACAGATGCTTATGAGTGAGGTAGATAAAGGAGGCTTTGATGCTATAATTGCCCGGTCTGCTGATTTCTATGGACCAAATACTCCGCTAAGTTTTGTTACAGTAACTGTGTTTAATAATTTGATAAAAGGGAAAAAAGCTCAATGGTTTATTGATGCAGATAAAAAGCACTCTATGACCTATACACCCGATGCTGTAAAAGCAACTGCTATTTTGGGAAATACAAGCTCTGCTTATAATCAAATCTGGCATCTTCCTACAAGCAAAAATGTATTAACAGGTAAGGAATTTATCGAACAGGCTGCTAAAGAGTTTGGAGTAAAACAAGATTATATGGTGCTAAAAAAATGGATGCTGCAAATGATCGGATATTTTATACCCGTCATAAGAGAAAGCTTAGAAATGTTATATCAGAACGAGTACGACTATTTGTTTGATAGTACAAAGTTTGAAAAGGCATTTAATTTTATTCCAACCGATTATAAAGATGGTATTGCTGCAACAGTAAAATCGATGAATGTTTAATATCTGCTCTTTATTAGTTCATAAACTTTTTGTGATAAGATTTTGAATTTGGGTAATGCCAAATCTTCCTCAAGCGGAATGAAGCAAGCAACTATATATTTAACTTTTCCATCAACAACAATTCCAACATCATTTGTCCAGTATGAAAACCACCCCGTTTTATGATAGAACATAGCATTGTGTGGTAACCCTTGAGCAAGCTTTGATTTATCAAGCTGTCTTCCCAATAAAGTTTTCAATTGCAGACTAACCCATTCGTTAACAAGAGAGTTTGTATAAATTTTATACATAAAATCTGCAGCGTGTAAAGCACAGGTTTCTGTTCCTCTTATATTTTCATAACCAGGATCTTCAAATTTTCTTTTTAAAAACTTTCTTGTTACTTCGCTTCCATACCATCCGTATAAATGTAAAAGGCTGTCAATGTTTCTTCTCTGTGCAATATCAATCAAACAATTTGATGCAGAGTTATCGCTGCGTGTAATCATTAAATCCAGAAGATAGTTCACATTAACTGTATCACCCTCTTTCAGCAATGATCTCGGATCTGTACTGATCTCACTTTTCCTGTCAACTATATTCGGTTCATTGGCTACATAGGATTGGTATAAAGAATATTTCCCTTCTGATACCTGATGTAATATTTCTGCGGCAACATACATTTTATAAACAGAAGCCGGATAAATAAAATTTTTATAATTAACTCCGCCAAGTTTCGGTTCATCAGAAGTTAAATCAATAACTGCAAATGAGATTTGTTCTATTCCATCTTCACCCACATCGAAATCACGTGCAAGATCAAGCTCTGAAACAATACTGTAAAGTTCTTTAGAAAATTCCTCATCAACTTTGTAATAATCAGGAACTTGAACCTGCTGAGAGCAGAGATTTCCGGCTAAAAGTAAAAATGAAATGCTTAATTGCAATATGAAAATTTTCATCTTAAAATATCTCCCCAATCTGATGTTGGTTTGCCGAGCCAGATCCAGAATATTAAATCTACCATTGCTGGTTCACCGCCAAGCTCTCTGAATCTTAAATTTATCTGTCCCCGATGATATGAGCTGTGAGAAACTATCTGCAGCATAGTTTCATGCATTGTAGCTGGAACAGCCTTTTTGCCTGTTTTTCTTTCCATAAAAATTGACCAGGGAATTTTTATTTCTTTCTCTATAATATTCATTTTTTTAGATTTGATAAACTCAATAAGTTTCTGCTGATATTCAAATCCCCATTTTGCAATTGATTTGAGATCATTAAACTCCTCTGGTTTGGCAATCTCGATTGGTATATCATTCCATAAAAAATAAAACGCATATTGTACTTGATGAAGATGATAAATGAGTTTTTTAATTTTATCATCATCTTGCGCCGCATTAAGAGATAAAACCTTTTTCCAAATCTCAGCATCAGCCCACAACATATGATAAAAAAGTATGCTTAAATCAGAGTTCATTAATATTCCTTAACAGTTTTTATTAAAAATTATATTATCAATTTCAATGATGTTATCCAGTCTGATTGTTATTTCCTTATCAGTTTTAAGATATTCGGTTTTGTCTTTTGAAAACAGATCAGTAATAACACACTCAATCAATTCATTTTCATTTTTATCGTTGAGAAAAAGAATGTTAACTTTTTGTTTTCTAAGTGCCCGAAGCTCAAGCTCATCATAAAGTCCGCAGGCTATCGGCTTATATTTTTTATCCATAGAAAAATCCATTATTTATTTTCCCTATCTGGAGTTCTGTTTTTCATTTGGTTCAGCTTCTTGATTTTAATTGTTTTTCCAAACTTAAGCAAAGATATTTTTATATCTTTTAGGAAATATTCCTCTCTTATTTTTATTACGAGCTGAATCATTAATTACAAATATTAAACCTCAGATTCATTAGAATACCCGAAAAATTTTTACTTTTTAGTACAATAAATCTTATTTAATGCAATCAAGTTATTCAAATTTATGTAATCACAATGAGTAATGTTCTTGAAGTAAAAAACTTAACAAAAGTATTTAAGGATTTTACTGCGGTTAATTCAATTTCCTTTTCAGTTGAGAAAGGAGAAATATTCCAGAGAAAAGCACTGCTTAATGCTGCAATTGAAACAACAACATCACGAAATAAATAATATGTTCCGAAAGTTTCAGCTTTTGCATCTTCCGGCGCTAAATCCATAATTAAAACTTTTCTTGCAGGTTCACCAAATTCTTTTAATCCTCTGATAATAAATGTAACTATCAGCATTAAGTATGACCGGGAGAAATAAACGATGACAAACTTAACAATCAAAAAAGTATTGTTCCTAGTTGATGTGCAGTTTGCTCACCGAATGCTGGAAGAAGAACACCAACCCGAAATGTTGCAACAACGATTGCACTGATTGTAAGTATGAACCAGATAGCGAGAGATTTTAAATAAAGCATTTACTAATTTTTTTCTCTTGTAACTACAGGGACAAAGTCTGCTGGTCGTCCAAGTTTGGGTAACTCGAGAATTTCTCTTGCGCGGTCAAGTGCATCATCGATATTACCATGCACATTATCTTCACCGATCTTATTGATAAATTCTGCCTGAGCTAAAGCCATTAATGGCTGTGTATGAACTCCGGAAAGCACAAGATGAGTTCCATGCTTTTTTGTTTCTTTCAAAAGTTGTTCAAGTGCATGAATTCCGGTTGAATCAATCGCCGGGACATCGCGCATCCTGATAATAATTACTTTAGACGGATTTTCAACTATTCTGACAGTATCTCTGAACTTCGAAACAGCACCAAAGAAGAAAGGACCGTTGATTTCAAAAACTTCTACACCATCAGGAACTTTTTTATTTTGAATTGAATTCGAGTCAACAACTTCCTCTTCATCTTTCAGTTCTCTGGTGATAATTCCGACGTTTGTAACCATTGCCATCCGCCGCATGAATAAAAGCACAGCGAGTATCATACCTATTTGAATAGCAATTGTAAGATCAAAAATTATTGTCAGTAAAAATGTTGTGAGCAATACAGCAATATCACTTTTGGGATATTTAAATACTTCAACAAAAGATCTCCATTCGCTCATATTATAAGCGACAACTATCAAAATAGCAGCAAGAGCAGCCATTGGAATTAATTTTGCCCATTGTCCGAAAAAAAGCATTATTAATAAAAGTACAAATGCATGAACTATACCGGCAACAGGCGTACGTCCTCCGTTTTTAATATTAGTTGCAGTTCTTGCGATCGCACCGGTTGCAGGAATACCACCGAACAAAGGTGTAATAATATTCGCAGCACCCTGTGCAACCAGTTCCATATTTGATCGATGTCTTCCACCAATCATACCATCTGCAACCACTGCAGAAAGTAAAGATTCGATTGCAGCAAGCAATGCAATTGTTGTAGCCGGACTGATTAAATTTCGTATCACTTCAAAATCGAAATGCGGGAGTGCCGGAGAAGGAATTGAAGACGGAATATCTCCAAACCTGCTTCCTATAGTTTCAACCGGAAGATGAAATATCTGAACAAGAAGAGTTGAAATTATTATTGCTACAATTGAACCTGGAATTCTGTGAGTAATTCGCGGAAAGAATATGATAATTAATAATGAAGCAACACCTATTAATAAAGCCCAGTAGTTTATCGAAAATAAATTCTGAGAGTAAATAATCCACTTTTCAAAAAATTCTGATGGAACTGAAACAAGATTCAATCCGAAAAAATCTTTTATCTGTGAAGAAAAAATTATCAGTGCAATTCCACTTGTAAATCCAACAATTACAGGATGAGGAATAAATTTTATAATTGATCCGAATTTCGCAAACCCCATTATTACAAGAATAACTCCCGCCATTATCGTTGCGATAATTAATCCATTAGTTCCGTACTGCTGGACTATTCCATATACAATAATTATGAACGCACCTGTTGGACCGCCGATCTGAACTCTGCTTCCACCCAAAAAAGAAATTATGAAACCAGCAATAACTGCAGTAAGTAATCCTTTGTCCGGAGTAACACCGGAAGCAATTCCAAATGCAATTGCAAGGGGTAAAGCTACAATTCCAACAATAACTCCAGCTGTTAAATCAGATGTAAATTGCTTTTTTGAATAATCTTTGAGAGTGGTAAAAAGTTTTGGATATAACAATTGTAGTTTAAATAAGTCTATGAATTTTTATAATAAAGTCGAACAAAGATAATTTGAATATATTTTCTTAACAAGAAGTAAGAAAAATTTTAATCAAAATTATGCCTGTATACATATGGACTTTTTTGTTTATGTTCACTTATCAATTTAAAATGGAATTTAACCTTTGAAATTAAATATTACTGTTTTAATCACTTTTGTGATTTTAACAGCTTGTTCAGCTTCAAACAAAATTTCAACCAGTTGGAAAAGTCCTGAAGTAACTGATGAATCGACAAAGTTCCAGACTGTTGCAGTATTTACAATGGTAAAAAATTCTGATATGCGTATGGATGTTGAAGAGGCAATTGCCAGCCAGATGCTGAATACTATTGCAGTTCCTTCATATAAGATGATTACAAATGAAGAACTCGCAGTATCTGTAAAGAGTCAATTGATTGAGGATGGATTGTTAGATCCAACAAAGTGATAATTATTTAATTTAAAGAACATAATCCGTAATGAACGAGTTAAAATCCGCTGATGATATCCGTGAATTAGCAAATGCTTTCCGTGAAAGCCGCATATTACTTTCTGCTATCGAATTAAATATATTTTCGGTGATAGACAAACATTTGATTCCAACTGAAGAAATCTCCAATAAAATAAATACAGATCTTAGAGCAACTGACCGATTGCTTAATGCTTTATGCGCGATGGGATTATTAAAAAAAGTCAAAGGAAAGTTTTACAACTCTGATTTGGCTTCAAAATATCTTGTTAAAGATAAACCTGATTTTATGGGAAATCTTTTTCATACAAATCATCTCTGGAAGTTATGGAGTAATCTAACGGAATCAGTAAAGCAGGGTACTTCGCAAAAGGGTGAGCAGACTGAAGAAGAAAAACACAATTGGACTGAATCGTTTATCGAAGCAATGCACTACCGCGGAGTTAATCAGGGAAAGATTCTCGCAATGATGATCGATCTTTCAAATGTAAAAACAATGCTTGATGTAGGCGGCGGGTCTGCAGCATTTTCAATAGAGATTGTGAAAAGTAATCCATCAGTAAAAGCAACTGTTCTTGATCTGCCCCAGGTAATCCCATTAACAAAAAAATATGCGGCTGAAGCAGGGCTGTTTAACAATTTCAATTTCATTGAAGGCAGCTATCATTCTTTAGATTTTGAAGGTGAATATGATTTGATTCTTTTGTCAGCAATTATCCATATAAACAGTTATGAACAAAATAAAATGCTGATAAATAAATGTGTAAACGCTTTGAGTAAAAACGGCACTCTGATAATAAATGATTTTATAATGAGCGACGATAGAACAAAACCTTATCACGGCACCTTGTTTTCGCTTAATATGCTGGTTGGTACTGCTAACGGTGATACTTATACAGAAAAAGAAATCAGAGAATGGTTTGAATCGGCTGGTCTTTCGAAGATTGAAAGAAAGAATACTTCCTTCGGTTCAGATCTGATGATCGCTGTGAAATAATTTTCTGAAGCTATCGAAGCTGTTCTCCTTCAAATCGTCCCCAGTTTATTACACCGCGAAAACCAATATAACTCCACATTCCATCAATTTTGTATGGAAGTCTCATTGAACAATTAAGTAATACATTATTATCAATCATTCCGGGATTGAGATTTAACGAAAAATCTCCGAGCATATTTGTTGTTCCTTCGAAACTGCCGTAACCAATTTGAGGTCCGATGTTTTCACAATTGGAAACAAGACGAAAACGCCAACCGCCCTTTACTTCGATTGAATCAATAGATTCAATCCACAAATATCCTTCAATGATTTTGTTCCAGGAGCTGTCATAGCCAGTGTATTTGTAAGATTTTGGAAAAGAATTTAGATCGGAATTATCCTCACAGGAATAAAAAATCAATAATGAAAAAACTGATAAACACAGAATTAAAGTTTTCATAAAATTCTCAATATTCTTTATTATAGAAACGGACTCCCTCTTCCTTTAGTTTTTCAATCCATATTTTTTCCAGCATTTTCAGTTCTTTATCTATTTCCTGTTGTGTTTCATCTTTCAGTTCCAATTCATCCAGAATTTTTATTTCGAATTCTTTTTCTCCGAGTTTTTTGTAATCATCAATTAACTGCTGAAACGGAAAGCTTTCCATCTTTAAAGTAAACTGAAATCTTCTTATTACAGACGGCAAATCTTTGCTTATCCCAATGAACATTTTATTGTCATGTAAATTATGTACAGCAAAAATCCCAGCCGGCTGTTTTTTTAATTTGTAATCTTCTTTTATTTGTTTCTTGTTTATCATGCTGTTGTTCTGTTTTTATCAACCCAATAACCCCAGAGAATTATTAACCACTGTGCGTTTCCAACAATTGCGATTGCTTTTACTGAATCTGGTGGAGGACTAAAAAGATTTGAAACATATATAAGCACCAAGAAAACAATCAGCCCAATTAAAGAATAAGTACCTGTTTTGTTTTTACTCTTTGTTATCTTGTAATAGAGATAAATTCCTGCGATAAAGATTAATCCTTCAACAAATAACGTAGCAGTAAAACTATTCCATAAACCGAATCCGACTTTTATTCCTTCTCCGGGAAAAACAGGAAGGTCAGGAATGTGAACGAGTAAATCTAAAAACCAGTGGCTGATTACAAGCAAGCCGAGTACAACTGATGTCTTTAAATTCTTTTTGAGGAAGTAATAAACAGCTCCGAATAATATTCCCCAGACAACGGCTGCGAACAGACTATGAGTAAACGGGTAGTAAGTAAAATCAAGAGGAGTAACTGCAGAAATACCGGGCTTTATTTCTACTTTTTCAATTCCAAGCAAAAGAAAAATTGGCCAGATAAGATCAATCCACTGTGCCGCCATAAAATAAGTTCCAAGAGAAGCAGACTTGCTGAATTTTTTTCCAGCAAACCCGACACCAAAATGACCAATAAACATTTAATCCTCATTTTTAAAATTATTTATCAAACAACTTCCTATGGAAGTTAATCTGACCTAAATGGTAATTAAGATAGCATACTGTATTAATAAGCATCTGACAATTTGTGATTCTCTGATTATTAAAAAGCAATGGATAATCCTGATTAAGTATCTCGTCAGTAATATTATCTAATGTCTTTTCAACTACAACAACTGTTTCATCAATCTGTTTGATTAACTCACTTACAGAAATATCATTTTGTGAAAGTTCTAAATCACGATTTCTAATATAACCTGACTTTCCAATTACAGCACCGATAAAGTGATTAAGATTTCCAAGAAGATGAAGACATAAATTGGCGGCTGAATAAGGAATATCTTCTTTTTTCTTCCAGATGTTTTCAGAATTTTTGTAAGAAGATATCTCCCTTTTAAGCTTATCCAAATCTCTAACAATTGATGATTTAATTCCATCAATCATATCAATCCTTTTCACAAACTGTTCGATTAGTTCATTCTCAAAAATAGCCGTTTAAAAATAATAAAGCCCCGATAAATATTTCGGGGCTTTACAGACTTTTATTAAAAAATTATTTTTTCTTCAATACTTTTTTCAATACTTCTTCTTTTGTAATCGGCTTTGTGCAGAAGAACCAATCATGGCACTTAACATCTTTTTCTTTTCCATCCATTCTGTCTTTTGCAGTACCGCAAGAGCCGGCAGTAGGGATAATCACATCATCACCAGGTCTCCAGTCAGCAGGAGTAGCAATACTAAATTCATCTGCAGTTTGTAATGCAATTAATACTCTATAAAGTTCATCAAAATTTCTGCCCAGACTTAATGGATAATAAATAATCGTTCTGATAATTCCTTTCGGATCAATAAAGAAAACTGCACGTACAGCTTTTGTATTACTTTCGCCGGGCTGAAGCATTCCATACTTATTTGCAACTTCCATTGTAATATCTTCAATCAAAGGAAAAGTTACTTCAACATTTTTCATTCCTTTGTATTCAATTTTTTCTTTTATTGTTCTTAACCATGCAATGTGACTGTAAAGACCATCAACTGAAAGCCCGACAAGCTCGCAGTTAGCTTCATTGAATTGTTTTTCCATTGTTGCAAATGTCATAAACTCTGATGTGCAAACAGGAGTAAAGTCGGCAGGATGACTGAATAGTATTACCCATTTGCCGGAATAATCTGCCGGGAAATTAATATCCCCTTGTGTTGTAACTGCTTTAAATGAAGGAGCTTTATCGCCTATTCTTGGCATTGCGGTGATTGTTTGAGTTGTCTGTTCCATTTTTATCTCTCCTAATTATTTTTTTTTGAATTGATGACTGTATGATGAAGAATGCTAAGCAAAGATTCTGTGTTTCATATTAACTGCAGCACAATGAAAGAATATTTCCGTTTACTTGCAAGTCATTGAAGAAATATTTGATTTGCTGGGGAGCAATTATTGATCAGTTTAAACTGTGAAGACGTAATTCAGTTATTCAATTGTTAAATCAGTTAAGAATGAACATAGCCCGACAGTTTATAAATTTTTAATCGCTGCCACGAATTCAGGAATGCTCAGCTTTCTTAAAAAGTAAACACTTTTTTCGAGCTATTTCTATTACTGCATTGTAATTCTACAAATATTAAAACTATAATAAGTTCCATCCCATTGGTATAAACTACATTTTTATAAAGATATGGTGTTAACCCATTAGCTTAAGCGAATCCGCCTTTAATTTGCAGCAAATTTGTCCCGTCAATTTTTTTAATTAAAACAAAAAGGAGTAATAAAATGAAAAATTTGATCATCGCAGTTTTTGTATTCTTATTAACTGCTCAAATATCCGCACAGGATTTATCGCTTTCACAGACAGGAAATATCAATCATAATCAATTTTATGTTGATCTTGTTGGTAAAACTGCTGCACTAAACAGCAACTGGGGACTTTTTGGCGGAATGAAAGCCGGGTACAATATCAATCCAAATGTTAGTATTGGATTAGCTGCTTTCGGAATGATTCCAAATCATTTAGGTGGTTCATATATTAATCAGAAAGGGAGAGATACACTACACTTTGGCTATGGTGGTGTTGATGCTTCTTATAAATTTAATATATCGAAAAGTTTTTCATTCATAGGAATGATGATGATTGGTGCCGGTCGTGTTGATTATGAAAACTTAGGCGGTAACGATTATTTTTTCATAGTGGAACCCGGAGTCTCGATCAGCTTTATGATAACTGAGTGGTTTGGTTTAAGTGCTTCGGCAGATTATCGTTTAGCAGCTGGGGTGAAATATGCTGATTTCTCCAACGCAAGTTTTAGCGGCTGGTCAACAGATTTAAGTTTTAAATTTGGATTTTAATCTTGCTGATAATTCTATTACATACTTTAGATTGGCAGTAAATAAAACCTCTGCCAATCTCTTGTATAATCAATAAACAAATATTCGTCAAAGAGCAATGTTAAGAGAAAGAGCATCAATTATTATTAGTGTAATTTCGGTAACGATCGTGCTTTTGGGTTTATTGTTATTGTTATTAGAATAGCATTGTTACCAAACAAATTTCAGGATGTCAGGATATCTGCTTCTTGTATTGTGATGGCGTTGTTCCAGTATGTTTCTTAAAGATTGTATTAAATGCAGATTTTGAATTAAAGCCGGAATCAAATGCAATTGCAATAAGACTGAAATTATCAGATTCTTTTTCTACCAGCCTTTGTTTTACTTCTTCTACTCTGTAGTGATTTATAAAATCATAAAAGTTTTTTTTGAGTCTGGTGTTTAAAACTTCTGAAAGATTGTGAGTTGAAATTGATAATTTATCAGCTAGCTGCCGTAATGTCAGCTCGCTATTTAAATACGGTTTGTCGGTTTCCATTATTTTGAGCAGCTTATTCAAATAATCAACTGCCTCTTCGTTTGTAAGACCGGATCTCTGATAACTTGTTCTTTCTGCCGGCTTTATGTTTGATTCAGTTGATTGTTTGTCATCAGGTCTTTGAATCGTACTGTCAAATATTTGGGGTTGTCGTAAACTCAGATATCCTATTGAATAAATCAGAATAGTTGCCGCTGTATAAATAAGATAATCCAGCTTTATATTTTTTCCGAAGAATATATTTACTATGTAGCTTATCACTACAACACCCCAAACAAAAATTAATCCCACGGTTAAATGACGGAGCCAGTTTAGATTGATGCGTTCGACGTTTGAAAATGAATTTCTGATTTTATTATTATAGACCCTTACAACCTTAATGGTCAGAAAGACGTAGATTATTCCATGAACTGGTTTCAAGTAGCTGATTATTTCAATTCCCGGCAACGATTTTACGGCTCCGGCTTTCATTAAAGCTAATTTGAATTCACTGCTTCTTAGATAAACAAACACAATTCCATAAATCACCACAAGAACAAATGGGATGAAGTGCAGATAATATTTTGGATTAAAATAATTATCGCCCGAACTTATTAATCTTGAATAGATGTAAAAGATGGGTCCGAATAAAAATGGGAAAGAGTAAGTAATTCCAATAAAATGAGGATACTCCTTGTAATATCCAAACATAATATAAGCTGAATTGAAGACATCAAAAGAAAGCGCAAGCATTGCAAATGCAAGAACAACATTGGCAGCACGATTAATTTTTTTAGTAAATAATAGTACTGATAACAATAAACCCTGAATCGTACCTAATATTAATATGTATTCAACTATCTTAATGCTGATAACTCCATTAAAATAACTTTAAAAAATTAATACTCTTTTTGCTGAAAACAATGAAAGTAAATAAGAATTATAATATTGAGGGATATCCGCAACTGGTTATAACAATTATATCCGCCGCATCCAAAATACAAGTCCGGATACCAGCTTGCATATCATCATAGGGAATAAATTAAACTAATTTCAATTATATACTATATGATTTTGCAAACGAGAGGGTTTGAATCTGTTTACCATATAAGCAGCAATCCGCTCTGCATTTGCAAGTATAGTTAAACTTGAGTTGACAGCAAGTGAAGTTGGAATTGCGGCTCCATCAGTAACAAATATTCCCGGATAGTCGAAAACTTCGCCATTTGAATTTACCACGCCATTATTTTTACTTTCAGCCATTCTGCAAGAACCAATCATATGAGAAGTTGTAAAAATAATACCATTTTCAGGAGCACCTTCAGCGTTAACATTTTCAATTTTCAAAACTTCACATCCGTTTCGCGAAAGTATTGAATTGAGCAAGCTTTTTGTCTGCTTATAATATTTACGTAACTCATCATCAATTGTAAGCTCGGTGGTAAAAGTGCTGCCGTTGCACTTGATTTCAGCAGAAGGTTTAGTGCATCCGAGTGCATACAAAACAATCATTCTTCTTCTGTAGAGTTTCATAAGATCAACATTATCCTTTCCCCACCATGATGAATTTTGTTTGCTGGTAATTCTGATTCTTGCATCGCTTGTAACCACCAGCGGTAAGGGTTTAGCAGAAGAAATAGTAATACCCATCGAATCAAAAAAATGATAGCTGATCATTCCCGGATGGGACATCCCGCTGAACATATCCCCTTCAATAAATCCTTCGGGTAAAAGACCTGCTGCTTTAACACTACCATTAAATGCTACATTTTTTCCAACATGAAAACTAAGAAAAGGCAGATATACTTTGGAGGCAAGAAGAAGTTTAGCAGTACCAATAGTTCCTCCTCCGAGTATTATAAACTTTGCTTTTATATCAAAATATTCTTTATCCTTTGTATTAAAACATCTTACTTCGTATCTGTTAGGAATTGCATCAGAATAATTTACATTTTTAGACTTCTGAACCTGATTTAGTATTGGTCGGATATATTTTGCTTCGATGCTGCATAAAATCTGCATTCCATTCTTTCGTGCTTCTGGTAAATAATTATAATGCAGAGATTGTTTAGCACCGAATATACAGCCTGATATACAATAACCGCTTCCCATACAATTCTTAACAGCATATCTTGCCCGGTCGCAGCTATAGCCTAAATTTTTCATAAGAAGTGAAAATGCCGCACCAGATTTCGGAATCCTGTCATTAGAGATTTGCTCTACATTTAGCATTTTTTCCGCTATGTCATAATAATGATCCATTTTACTTCTTGTGATATTTTCAGTCCAGTATTTTCTTCCGCTTTGATCTCTGAGATCAAAAATTTTGGACGGTGCTCTGAGCGAAACCATCTCATAAAATCCTGAGCCGCCTCCAAGAGCTTCAGCATATGTAAATTTTATATTGCCGCCAGATAATCCCTTGAGATATTCAAGAAAATATTTTGGATCCTGAGTTTGCTTAAAATCATTTTCAGGTTCTATATACTTTCCTTTTTCAATCATCAATACTTTAAAGCCGGCTTCTGATAATCTTAAAGCCGGAGCAGCAGCTCCAAAGCCGCTTCCAATAACCAGAACTTCTGTTTCTAAAGTTTCCATTTTATTTCCCTATAATTAAACGTAATTACCATTCAAGGTTAATTCATTTGAAAGATATACTGATGTGTTTGGATAAAACAATTCACTCTCTGTAAATCCGGTGTTACTGCCTTCAAAATCAATCAACTTACAGCCAGCACCATCATCATAGATTCCGCTGTAGTAAGAAACCTGAGTCATAAAGATGGCGGCGGTATATAATCTGTTGATCATTGAATCTCCGTTAAGCCCCTCCTGGATAACAACAGTTCTTTGTTCTTCGTTTAATAAGTAAAATTCTTCGGCGTCGAATAAATCCTTACTTTTTGTACAAAGATCTGAAATAAAAAATCCACAAAG
>JAANMV010002070.1_pt1 | contig 20488 bp, 12 predicted proteins | sample 7279661 | NCBI WGS metagenome assembly JAANMV01 (sample SAMN14094540, study PRJNA606508) | bioreactor metagenome | isolation source: A lab-scale SPAN reactor treating ammonium-rich wastewater day 121 | place: Ireland: Galway | collected 2017-05-16 | reverse complement strand
GGACGTATTCGCGCTCACCTGCCTCTAGCTTCCACTGACGCAGCATCGCGGCCAGCCCAGGTGCTATGTCACCTTCCGGGGCGTTGATAAGGGGCAGGATGCGGGTACGGCCCGTCTTTTCCGCGTGGATGGTCAGGCGACCGCGTTCCAAATCCACGTCCGACCACTTGAGCGCCAGGACTTCACCCAGCCGCGCGCCGGTCAGTGCCAAGAGGATGAAGATGCGGCTTGTTGGCGTCGCTGAGTACGACGGCGCGGTCTGTTCGAACGTCTCGCGCTTCCCATCCTTGAGGCGAATCACGTTGGCTACCCGTTTTGGGTCTTCGCGCTTCAAGCACGCGCGCAAGAACGCCTGCAACTCCGAAGGCTTGAACGCGCGGGGCTGGTCCTCTTTCCCGCGCAGCGGTTTGAACGCATCGGTTAGCGACTCGAAATCCGGGAACCGTGGCGGGCGTAGGTTCCTTAGCCACCGCAGCGCGGCACGGACATTCCGAATGTACTGATTGACCGTAGCCGCGCGCCGGCGAACAACCTTGTTGCCAAGTTTCGTCTTTTTCGTCGCGATGGATTCAAAGAACGCGCGCAGGTGGCGAACGTCCAGCCCGCTAGTGGTCAGGCTTCCCTTGCCTTCTGCCAACAGCCAATCCTTGAACGAGGTAATGGACTTAGTCAGCAGTTCCAAAGTCTTGGCGCTGATTCCGGTGCGCGCTTCCGGGTTTTCTGTCCGCGCCTTGGCGCGGCGCTCGCAGTCCGCGAGGAATTCGTCTAGGCCTTCAACCAACGATGAATCGTAAGCCAAGCGACCGCCACGCTTCACTACTTCGGCCACGTCGAGCTTTTCTTGGGTGCGATAACGCTTGATGAGTTCCGCCCGCGCCTCAGGGGTTGTCGCGCCCAAGCTGTCGCAGGAAAGACGGCGAGTTACGGTCGGGTCCTGGGTCAGGTCCCGGAAGAATAAGTACCACTTGCCTCGCCAGTTCACCACGCGGGCCGACTCTTGGTTGCGCGCCATCAGTGTCTCTCCGCCGGAAGCAGGAGGAGGACTGTACACGATATTGTACACGAAATCCAAGCGAAACGGCTTGAAGCCAAGGCAAGCAAGTGGAGGCGTGAACTGCCTATAAATCGCTATGTAGAGCCTATCCGTAGCCTAAGTGGGCATCCGGAAAGAACGTTACGAAAACCGTGGAATCTCGCTTCCCAAGCAGGTGGTCGTGGGTTCGAGCCCCATCGCCCGCTCCAGTAAACCCCGCCAGCATTGGCACTTATGCCGAGGCTGGCGGTGTTCATTTGGGAAGAACCTTCCAGTCACCCTTCCAGTCACCCTAACACGATTGAACGTAGCATCGATTGGTGCGCGTTCAACAATTCTGCCCGCACATAACGCCAAACGCCGCATCAGGTGCGCGACCACTGGGGCTTTGACCAATGCACCGGCTGGCGGCTGCTGACTATGACCGCCAGTTGTTTGGGGCCGGCGAAGACCCAGTAGCGTTTGTCGAATGTGTGGGCGACGTCGTTGCAAAGAAAGAACGTGCACAGGTCTTCCGCGGCTTCTGCGCGAATGGAAGGGCGATCCTCAGCAGGCGAGGCGCCCTTCCACAGCCTGCCTTCCTCCCCCTTCTTTGCGGGGCCAATCCAGACTCGCTTCTGGCCGTGCTTGGCATTGGTGCGAGGCACCAAGGATCGCATTTCGCGAAGATCCAAAAGCTCGGCCGGTGCAGCATTCGAAAAGCAGTGCTTACTCACGAATCTGGCGGCACCTCGGCATAGCACGAGGTCTAGCTTCTCTTCAGTTGAACGCCTCTGGGCGCGGATCTTGGCATCCCACAACAACACGATGGCAGGCGCAGTTTGATCCGCGCCATCGTCGATTCCCTTCAATGGCCAGTTGCGCGCCCGGAGCCCCCAACTTTCGGTCTTGCAGAAGTAGCGCACCAGCCGCCGCCAGTGCCCGCTTTGGGCTTCCGCAAAGAAGTTCACGCGGCTGCGCGGCTCTCGACTAACAGGCCCTTTGCTATCAACCTGGATTTCATCGAGAAAGCGCCCAAGAATTGTGGTTGGCACCTGAAGCTGTTTGAAGCGGGCCAGTGCCTCTTTAGTAATCGACTGGGCCCAACTATTGAGCTCCTCCGGTGACTTGGGGTGTTGGGCGAGCAACTGCCAAACAAACTTGCTTCGAATCCGCGCGTCCATTCCTGCCTCGACAGGTGTCCAGTGCTGGGTTCTGCCGGATTCTGCCGGGGGCGGGCGCTCTTGTCGATGTTGACTTCTGCCCCATCATTTACCTATGCCCACCCACCGCAAGCAATCGAGTCTGAACTCGCTGAAGGACATCGACGGTCTCACCTCCAAACAGGCCGCTGCCTTGGCTGCCTTGCTACAAGGCAGGACGATCTCCGACGCAGCCAAAGCCGCCGGCGTCAATCGCGGCACGCTCAGCAACTGGCTTTATTTTGACCCGATCTTCACGGGCCGGTTGAAAGAGCTTAGGGCGGAGGTACTTCGCCAAGTTGTCATCAGCGTGCAGGCGGAGGTGTTGAACAGCATTCGCTTCCTCGCCGACGTCCGCGATAACGCAGCGGCGCCCCTTGCCCAGAGAATCCGCGCCGCCACTTCTCTGCTGACCGCAAAAGGATTCGAGGATTCGGAATACCCTGCTGGCGCGCTGCGCTCGGAAGAAGCGCAAGCCCTCGGAGCTCTGGCGATCCGCAAGAACGATGACGTGGAGAAGGACCGACAGGCGCATAGGCGCGAGGTTTCCGACCGCTTCTCCAAAACCAAGGACGGGCGACGGCTCCTAGAGCTGACTCGCCGCATCCCTGCGCTGTCACACCGGCTCAGGTTGTTGGACAAGAAGTGCAAGGACTACGAGTTGCAATTCGCGGGCATGAACGTCTGCGAGGCAAGAGCCCATCCTGATCATCGGGCACACATAGATGCAATCAACGAACAGTGCGAGGTTGCAATGCAACTTGAATCGGTCGTCACGGAGATTTCGCGCTTGGAGGAGGCCGAGCGCGCCTACACGGACAAGGTTGTCAACATGCCCGATGAATTCGCAGCGGACAACGCGCGGATTGCTCGCCTGGCCGCGAAGTTCGGAAAGAACGCCGTCGTCGCGGTAGCACAGGAGATAGGCGCGCTGGAAGGGCGCTCCAAGGAAATCGAGCATATCCTTACCGAGCGCGCCGTCGCGGAGATGGCCAAAGAAGATGCACTAAGAAAGGCTGCGAAAACGCCGTCGGAGGTGGAGCCAACAAGTTGCGACTAGTAGTCGGGTTCCATGTTACCCCGCCAGCGTCGCCTGAACCAACTACTACTTTCGCTCGGGATTGAGCACATCATGCAGCTTCTTGGATGCGTCGCGCAGTGCCTCTAGCGCTGACCGCGCGCTGCCGGTCTGCGCCTCCAGTCTTGTGATTTCATCCGAGATCTTCTTCAGACGCTCAGCCTGGTCGCCTGCAAAGCCACCTTGATCCACTTTAGCTTTCAGATCGTCAATTCGCTCGTCTGCTTCCTTTAGTGATTTCGCGAGCTTTGCCACTTCGTTCTTGTTCGCATTGGCATGATCTTCAAGCGACTCTTCTAAACCACTCAGCTTCTTCTCTAGTTCGGAGTGGGTTGGGCGTGCCGACAGCGCCGTTCGGTTGGTTTCACGGTCATTCAACAGCTCGCTCTGCAGATCCAGTCGCTGGCTCTTCAGCGCTTGCTCGACGGCCTGTTTGCGTGCGACTTCACCTTCCTTTGCTTCCTGCAATCGGGCTATGAACAAGGCAATAACAGCCGCCAGCAGGCCCGCAATGCACAGCGACTGCAGGGCAACGACCATCTTTAGCCAGCGCGGCAGAACAGCTGTGCCCGGGCTCTGCGTTTCAATGGACACTTGCGTCTCCGGAGGGGGTATGTGCTTCACACTGCTCGCGATGGTTACGGGTGTGGCTGCGGGCGGACTTGAAAGCACTGTTTGCTGCTTCCTGTTGCTTTCAGTTCCGACCAGCGTCACGGGAATCAACTTGTTGATGGCGTCGAAGGCTGCCCGCGAGCCGAAAAACAGGCCACGTTCAGGAGATGTGGCGCTGACGTCAGTTTTCAACCAGATCGACTCTGACAAATCGCGTTGCGTCAGGCTGAAAGAGCCTTCGCGGGCCGCTGAAAGTACCCACTCCTGCAGTTGGCCGTCACCGGCGTTCAGCAAACGGGTGTGTTCAACGCGAAGAGCCAGCAGTTCAACGGCAAGCCGCGGGTGGCCCGGCCCCGAAGGGACTTCCATCAACGCGAGCGCCCAGCGTTCTTTGCCCAATAGTACTGATGCCGACCACGGGGCTTGGCCAACGGTATGGAGCTGTCTGGCGAGTTCAGGCAACAAGGATTCCAGTACCAAACCCTCCTGCAACTCAGGGCCAACGTCATGCTGGGCCTCATGGGCCCGCCCGAGGCTCTTGAGTATGTCCCAGCGTAGGGAACCGTGGAGTAGTGCTGCTGTGAGCATCATTTGAAGCTATGTCCGAGGTGGTCGTATTCAGGGAGCCACTTCTTGATGTCGTGCGCGTCTTCCCAGTACTTGGCCCCGCGCGGCTGAGGCGGCGTGGGGAGAGTTGAGATCATCCAGATGCGTGACTCTTCCTTCGGGTTTCCAATATTGTGGATTGTAATTGAGCCGTGCCTGCAGTCCTTCCCGATGGCGCTCGACTTCTCTTGGCTCCAGCCGAAGTACCTGTAAAAATCGCCGTAGTCGGGAATGGCAGCGCCCTTCTTACCCGTTTTCTCATCCGGTTGAGCGGCGAAGGCGAGCCAGCCGTCATCGAACTTCTGAATGAAGTCCACGTAGCGACCAGACTCGTCATGCTCAATTACGACATCGAGTTGAACGAAAGGACTGAATTCGATGCCATCAAACCAAGCGTCTTTGGTCAGCAAAGTCTTTGAGTCACGAGCACTACCGGTGTTACCGCGGCTAAGCCGCCCAAACGATGTTCGGAAGCCCAATCCCCATCCGGTTTTAAACAGAGTGTTGCCTGTGCCTTTATAGTGGTCGTCTTCGGCAAACATGTGCCAATCAAACATCGTTGTCGGCTTGCCTCCCCAGCTGAAAAGGACAGCAAGATAGCCCTCGTCATCTCCATCATCTCCGGCTTGGCCAAATACCGTTGTCGACCAATTCCCGATCTCCCAGCCCGTCAGTGCGAGCGAGAACTCCGTGCCGTACGCGTTCTTGGCGACTCTGAGCCAGCGCTGCATCTCCTCGCAGCGCTCCAAGGTCGCGGCGTGGCAGTCAGGTAGGCCGCGCTTGCCCAGCTCGACGGTCATCCGCAGGGATTCTTCAAGGGATTGGAGTTCAAGGATCAGCTTGGCCTTTCCTTCAGCATCGTCAAGCGTCTTGGTCTTGCTGCGTTTCTCATTGATGCTGATCCACTCGCCACGCGCCTTGACATAGGCAAAGCGCTGCAGTTCCGACCACATCGTCTTGGCGGACTGTGTCAGTTGGTTCACGCACTCGCTGTAGAAGCGCGTCAGCGCTTCGTTCAATTCCGGCCCCCAGCGCTCGGAGAAGCCCTCCGCGGCTGAGTCGTAAATGGCGATCTCGCCCGGGGCCGTGACACGCTTCAACTCATTGGACTGCTCGGTAAGGACAAGCGCGAGTTCATCGGCGGCGCGGCAGAAGTGCTCGCTTCGGTCCGCGTCGGGGAGACCCGCCAAGGCTGTGCCAGCGATCTTTCTGGAATTGGGCTCCGCTGCAACTCTGGAGTACACACGAGCCACCTCACCGAACTTGCCAAAGCGCTTAAATTTGTTCTCGTAGCGCCTTGTTGCCCCCTTGATGGACTCAACCAGGGCATGCTCAATCTTCTGCTTATCGGCGGCGCTGGCGTCACGACGTTCAGTCAGCTCGAACTTTGCCACGGCAATGGCATCAAGCGGCGCCAGCCTCTTGAGACGCACGGCCAACTCCTCTATGGCGTCGCCGGGCTTGCCGGTTTCCTGCTTGTAGCTGAGATAGCCGGGCAGGCCAACACTGGCGTCATAGGGCGGAGGTGCCTTGGCAATCAAGTCCTGCTCGGCTTCAGCTTTTGCGGTGCGCAGCTTGGCCAAGAGCGTGTCTACGTCAGGTTGGATCGACGTGAGCCACTGCTCGTCCTGCATCCGCTCTTCCATGTCGGCCAGAGTCAGGAAGCGACGAATGGGCGTGGAAACGCCGGTCTTGGCATATTTCTGGTCAAATACATCAGCGACGTATTTAAGCTGTTCCCGCTGTTGCTCTTCTTCATCCGCCCGCAGACCCGCCATTTCGGCCAGCACGGGGGTGGCAAACCAGCTCCCGAGGCCAAGGGTGACCAACAGTGCAATGCCAGCCATTGCCGCGCTCCCCATTTGCCAACGCCGCCTGCCTCGTGAGCCCACGACCTCCTTGATGCACGCCGACAGGTGCTTTGCAGTTTCGCGAATCCCCGAGCCGGGTCTTGAACCGACTTTGGGCTTCTTGTGCTGCTTGTCCTTGTCAGTCACTGTTTCGAAGTCATCGACAGTCTGGACCAATTCAACAACCGGCACGACCCCCGAGTTCTTCAGCGCCTTCTGAAATGCTTCCATGACGTGTTTTCTTGCGGCGTTCTTTTGATCGTCGGTTTCAAAAATGTCCCTCTTTGTCACCGAGACCAGAACGCGAGGCTTGGCATCTGCCGACCCCAGGAACTCTCCAACAGTTCTCGCCCATGCACCCACGCTGCTCGACGATGAATCTACCTGACCGATGGCTGCGGCCATTGCGTGGGCCCGCTGGTCGCCCATATCCTTCGCCACTTTGCTGCCGCTGAGCACGATCCAGATGAGGTCGGCTTCGCGCATCGACTTCTTCAACCGCGCAGCGACTTTGGATTTAAAGGCGGTTGCCTTTTCCCGTCCAACATCGTCGAGAACCTGGTCCACGTTTTTACCTGCAGCGTCACTGATGCTCACCGTCTGGTCCTGCAGCTTGAAGTGAACGCTGAGCGTGTTGTCGTCGTGATCTTCGCTGGTGCCATGTGGCCAATCAAGTTGCTCATAGATTTGCGCCTGCGCCTGCGCGATGGGATTGTCATCGGCAACGTAGAGCGACGCCAAGCCATGAGCCGCGCTGCCATCGACTTCGACCATTCGTCTCAGCGCCGCCAGTGTGCAGGTCTTGCCCGCTTTGCTTGCCCCCAGCAGCAGCACTCGCACCGGCTTTCTCCTTTCGCGGTTATCGCTAAGCGCTGGGTCCCCTTCACTGCGCTTGGCAAACAACCCCTTGACCCACCGGACGAGTGCAAAAGCACCCCAGCCCACGCAGCCCAGCAACAATGCCAGCCATGTCAGACTGCGCCAAGGCAGCGCAAGTGTTGTACGGGCGGCGCGCCATGCACCGACAAGGCCAAAACCCAAACTGAGTGCGAGAATGACTCCGAGGGCGCCGATGCCCCACCACAAAGCGGTCTTGGCAAAGTCGGGCCAACCGTCGGTCCAACTGTCGACGAGGTTCTTGATCCCTTTGAAGAAATCCTCAACGGCCGTTCGCAGCTCGTCTCCAAAACGCCCAATGGCCCCTGCCAACTCCTGAAACAGGCTGGTCAACAAGGTGCTGTTCTTGACCGTCAGCTTCAAGAAAGTGACTGCCAGCAAGGGTGTTCCAAACTTGATGGCCATGCGACCCAGCCATCTTGCCCCAGCGCCCAAGGCCCTGCCGGCGGCGCGCATCAGCACCTTGAAACCTTCAGCCGTGAGTTGCTTGAGATTCGCGCCACTGAGTGAGCGAATGACGCTGCCTCCCGTGCGACGGAGCACACTTGCAGCTTCGCCCGCTGCCACCTTCACAAAACGGCCGGACGTCTTGCCCGCCCTGCCAAGGGCCGCTTTGGTCAGTACCTGCGAGGCTTTCTTGGACGCCTTGGCCGCCGTCTTTCCAACCGCCTTGGTCATGCGGCTTGCGCTTTCGCGCAGCCCTTCACGCCGCAGCGAAACCAAGGCGCGCCGGCCATTAGCAACGAGGCTACGGCCCGCTTTCCATCCGTCCTTCGTGAGCATCTGGAATCCGCGCTTGGACAGAGACGAACAGGCCTTCCATGCCCCCTGCCCGCCCATCTTGGCCAAAGTTAAGCCGCCCTTGAGCGCGCCCCCAGCTAACTTCAAGGCTCCCCCTGCCATGGGAAGGAAAGAGATGACATCGACTGCAGCCCACAAAAGTTCGTCCATGTCCGGCCGAACGCCGTTAAGTGCCCAGAGCTTGAAAACCTTCAATGCGTCATACCCGGGCAGAAATCGCTTCCAGTCTGTGTCGCCCTTGTGGGTGAGGATCCACGAGTCGCCGCTTGGCTCCACGACAACCTCGTTGAAACCAGTATCAAGTCGAACAAACGCCTTGTGGGCTTCTATGAGTGCCTCCCTGTCAGGTTTGCCGGGAACCGCTGCGGCGGCCACAGCCAATTGCTCGCTGATAAAGTAAGCCGCAAGTTCGCGGTCGCCATTCAGGAGCTTGTCCTCCGAGGACTTGACGATCCGTGCAACTTCGGTGGGGTTGCTCTCGCCGTAGATGGCCTTGACACGTTCCAAGGCGCTTACCGCCGCCATGGCGCGCATCACCGCATTCAGTTTGCGCTTGGATGCGTCTTCGTTTGACTCCTTCAAGTAGGTGGCTGCTAGTTCCTGCAACACATCGCCCATATAAGTGCGGCTGGCGCCATACCCGAGCAACTGGAGCACATTTTCCCAGTTGCTTTTGTCGGATCCTGAGGCGGTGGCAATCGCCTCGCTGATCTTGCCCAGCTTCTCCATCCGGCTCGTGGCCTCAGCCGGCGTTTGAGTTTCCTCTACGATGACCTGCATCAGCCTTGGTGCGAGCAAGGCCTGCAGGTCGGGCATGGGCAGCTTGGTCGTGCCGGAAACGTTGGCGTTGTCCGCCACCTGCCTGATGACAGCTTTGAGCCGCTCTACGTACTTAGGATCCTCGGCTTTGTTCCTGAGGGCCTCGACGTTGGAAACAAAAAACATGCACAGCCATTCTTCGCCATAGTCGGCCGGCACCACGTTGCGCAACTCAATGAACATCCTGAAAAGCTGGTCGTCGCCCAACACTTCGAAGAAGGCGGCACCGAGTCCGGGGGCGTTGTGCAGGATGATCCACCGATCGCGCTCGTTCAGGCCCGCCAGCCTTCTGAAGGCTTCCGCCTGCGCGCGAATCAGGCCGAGCTCCATGCCAAGGTCGTTGCAATCGAGCGGACTCTCTTCATGCAGTATGTCCCGCCATTGGGCCAGTCGCTGAATCAGCTCTTCTTCGGGAACGTCGGACTTGCCTTCCGGCGGCACGCCTACCATGGCCAACATCACCGCGAGGCCGGGGAGTTCCTCGAACTCATTGAGCCAGTCGCTGCGAAGCTTGGGTGTGTTCAGCACTTTGGTGAGGAACACAGCAAGAGCACGGGTCGCTCCCCCAAGTGTGACCCGGTCATCAAGGTCGAGCGTTGGGTCGCCCGTTCGCCCCAGCACAAAGTTCTCGCGCTCCATACGGGCCAACGCTTCATCGGGTCTCTCTGGCTCTTCTTCGTCGTCATCTGAGTTCTCTGAGGCGGCAATGAGCCCTGCCAAGGGTGCTTGGCTGCGGTCTCCTTGATCAGCATGCAGCCGCGCGTGGTAGCGTGCAAGAACTGCCGGGTACATGGCCTTGGCAAGCATGTCGGCGCCCAATGGGCGGCCGAGTTCGCTGCACATGATCGGAGCGTACCTGGCAAACTCCGGGCCCGCCTGCACAAGGACAAACAGCGCGCCATCGGCATCGGCCTCAATAGCCTCCAAGGCAGCAAGCTCAGCGTTGAGCTTCTTGAGGTCTCTGGTTGCCCACTCGCCCGGGCCATCTTGCTCCAGTACGCCCGAAACGCTCATGAGCGCTTCAGCGACAACCCACCCGTGCTCGTCAAACTGGCGCACAGCCAACTCACTCCAGCTACCTGCCGAACGCCCCCGATCGCCGAGATGCGCGTAGCGGGCATTGAGCTTCTCGCGCCATAACACCTTGTGCTTGTTCAACTGCTCCAGAACCGACTTGCTGAAGCCTTCAAAACGCTTGACGTCAGCTTCCGAGGCCGACTTTGACTCGTCAGCCTTGGCAGACGTTCCGCCTTCAGCGACCGCCTTGGATGCAACCAGCGCACCGACAAGCAACACGAGCGCGGCTTTGCACACCCAACCGGCAGTGGTATCGAAACGGCTTGTACGCGCGCGCATAGTCTGCTCCTTGGCCAGATTGCCAAGCGGAACTTAGGACAGTCAGCGATAATGATTTTGATGGAGTGTACGTTGCAGTGCGACACATGAAAACTTCACATCTGATAACCGCATGCCGATTGCGAAACTGAGGGTTGATTTCAGACCTGTTAACTCCGCATTGAATTCCCAAGTAAAACAGAAGCCCCGTGCTCGGGACTTCTGTCGGCGCTGGCCTTACCCGCCCGGTAGGGCGGGCCTCTGGCCAAGCGTCTGGATGAGTTGCTGCACTACGTTGCGGCTCTCCTGCGGAACATGCGGAAGCGCCGCCACAAGAAACTGCATCTGCGCAGTGCGGCTTTGCTCCATCGCTATGCTGGCGTGCAATGCGTCGCGGAAAGCAGCGGACTGGATCTGGAGCCGTTGAATCTCGGCTGCCAGTTCCATGCGCCTCGTGGCGTACTGCGGGCCCAGCATTGCGTCCAGCCATGCCTGCACTTTGAACGCTTCGAGCTGGCATTGCGCCACAAACTCGTCGCGCCGGTCGCGGCTGAACTGCTGCACCGTCTCGTTGCTGCCGACCACCCACCAGCCGCTGTGCCGCCTTCTCCTGTTGCGTCGGGACATGGGGCTCCTTTCGCTCAGGTGCCGCAGCGTTTGCGGAACTGGCAGCTGAAGCAGCCGTAGCCGCGCTGGCGGGGAAAGATGCCGGCGGCGATAGCGGCCTCGATGTCCCGCGCCGTCTCCACAAGCTCGACGCGATCATGAGCCACCCGATGCACCGGGATGATCTTGAACTGCGGCGACTTCGTCTTGGTCAACAGCCAGTATTCGAAATCGACGCGGCCCTGAGCATCGAAAACCCATTCCGCCGCCGCAATGTAGAGCGTGGGCTGAAGGTCGAACTCGATGCGGTCCTGCCCGTAGGTGGTCGAACTGGTCTTGAGATCGACAACCATGAGCCGGCCATCGGCCTGACGCAGCACGAGGTCGATGAAGCCGCGGAAACGGCGACCGGGCTCCAGTTCGAACTCGAAAGCCACTTCAGTACCGACAACCTTCACGCTGCGGTCTACCTTGGCCAGAAACTCGGCCAGCATGGCGTCACCCTTGGCAAGCAGCTCAGCAACGCCGCCTGAGCTGTACTCCACGGGTGTGCTCTGTTCCTCCGCGAGCGCAACGGAGTCATTCACAGCGCGGTGGAAGATACCGCTGACCTCTTCGCCGGTGAGCGGTGCCGCCTGTTTCAGCGAGTCCATGAATCCTTCGACGGCCTCGTGGATTGCCGAGCCAAGCAACAGGCTGGCGGGCGTGGCCTCGGCCGGTACTTCCTCGATGTACTCGTACTGATACTTGCGCGGGCAATTCAACCAGCAGCTCAAACGACTGAAGCTGCCGGCCTCTTCTTTGGCCTGCGCGGGTGTGGTTTGAAGCATGGTTCCTCCTGCCCAGACGGGCTAAGTGGTTCGAACGGTATGAACCAGTTACTGGTTGACGCTCAGCGCGTCGATGATGCGGGCGGCCTCGGCCTTGCTGAGTTCATTGATGGACTGGCCGAACTCGGCCTGCACCCATTGGCGGGTTTGATCGGCGCTGTAGTTGCGGTGCCGCCGGCCAAGGGCGAAGAGGAAGCTGATCTGCTTCTTTGTGGCGACTTCACCCCGTGTAGCCGCGGCAACGCGGTTCACGGGCTGAGGGTTGCCGTTGTTCGGGGCGTGGCCATTGCCGTTGGAAGGGTGATAGCCGTTGCCATTGGCGGGCGGCTTCACGGGCTCGCTGGGGGCTTTGTGGCCCTTGGCGATCTCGGAGGCCACGGCCTGCTTCAGGTCGGTCCAGAGGCGGCTGAGCGCGTTCTGGAGGGTGTTGGGATCGGCCGCGACCCCATCGGCCAGCTCGACTTCGGCGCTGGCGTGGAAGGACTCTGACGAATACTCCTGTTCGGCCGGAATCTTGCGGCCGTAGGCTGCATGCAGCTTGATCATGGGATACTCCTGTAGTTGCAGTAAAAGCGACCGGGGCGGTCGCTACGCAGCGCCGCCCCGATGGCCAATGACAATGTTCCGTCGCCAATGCCGCGGCGGCGGGTCTCGCGGGCTCAACCGGCGTTGCGCCGGGAGACTGGACATCGTTCTGCTAACGCTTGGCCATTGCGGCGTAGGCGGCCTCCATCTCGGCCTCGGTGGGCTCGTAGCCGTCCTCGACGGGCTCATCGCCTTCGGGCTCATCTTGCTCGGGGGCAGGCGTTGTCTTGGTGCCTTCATCGGCCAACCGCAGTTTCGCGAGTTGGTCAGGACAGTGCTCTGCCGGGCTGTCCACGGCCACGGGCATGACCAGAAGAGCAACGCCGTCGGTGCAACTCACGCCGATGGCTTGCTGGTCGTCAATGAAGCGAAGCGTAACCGTGTCACTCTTGGTGGCGGCCCGCAGTGCCTTGAGTGAACGCAGGAGTTGGTCAAGCTCCAATGTGATGCTGTGGGAACCCGTGTAGTCAGGGATAACGCTGCCGACATCAGGGAACTCACCTTCGGGCTGCTTGACCGTCATACACTGGCTGGCCACGAGGTCCGTGGCGCCGAGGACGATCTCGTCACCGCGAACTTCAACCTGCACCAGCTCGGCGAACGGGTTAGAGCCGCGCTTGCGCTTGCCCAGCATGGCGGCGGCCTTGAGGGCGTCGTCAATGGCAAGCAGGGCGGGCTTTTCCGAAGGCGGCGTCGGGGAAACGCCCGCGATCTTCGGGGCTTCTTCGGGCACGACTTCGGGGTAAGGCACAAGCAGCAGCGCGTGGCCATCGCTGCTGAGCGTGCCGATCTTGCTCAACGCAATCGTGTTGAGCGCGTAGCGACCTTTCATGGATGCCGCTACATGAGCTTTCAAGTTGCTGGAATTCAGAAACATGGGTCCTCCTCGACAGGGCATGAAATGACCGCGCCCGGCAAAATGGCCGGGCGTGGCGCGGGATGGCGCCCTACGTTACCGCTCCCGCTTTTCGGGTCTCTCGTGATGCAGTGTGATCGTCATGTGGCAGCCCATGCAGAACACAACCTGCGTGGCGCTCTTGGAATCAATCCGCACCTGCCCCGGCACAAGTGCACTGTTCTTGCACTGGGGGCAACGATTGAGCTTGGTGCGCTGGAGTTGGAGACTGTCACTTAGGCCGAGCCAAAATGGTTCGAGAATCATGGCCGCACCGCCTTTCGCCTGCGGCCCAACCATCGGTCAAGCAGACCACGAATCCAAAGTTCCAGACGGCTCGGCTTACGCAGCCTTGGCCATTCTGCGACAGGCGGAAGGCCAAAGAGATGCGGCAGTTCGGCTTGAAACAGCTTCGGGGAAAGAAGCGACTGGGGCGCGGCATCCGTATCAGTGAAGGGCAAACAAGGTCCCATGGGCGTTCTCCACAATGGGCGGCACTGTTGCCGTCCACCGTAAAGCATCGGCCCGACCCTAAGTTTCACAACTCAAGTGGCTGACTTGCCGTGTTGGCCAATACGAGAAAGCCGTCGACCTCAGTCAGCCGCTCATTGCGGCACACTTCGCCGTCTTCGATCACCTCCACAGTGGCAGCGCTGATGTTCAGGCGGTTGCCCCAGTCGATCTCGAACGTTGCGTTCTTGAAGCGGAGTGGGCAATCGCGGCCGAGGTTGAGCCTTGCGCGCAATTGCGTGACCAGCTCGTCGGGCGTCACGTCGTTGGCGGGAATGCCAGGCCAGGTGGCGGCGATCGCGATGGCGTAGTCGCTGGTGCGCCAGAGTTCTTCGGCCTGATCGTGGTCCATCTCCTCCTCGTGCCACTGGTGCCACGAGTCCAGGTTGGGGCAGGTCACCGCCTCGGCGCAGGTGTGCAGCACTGCGAAATCTTCGCCGCTGCCTTCACCGCCGCCCACAAACTCGCCGTCCAAGGCGCCATCCACCAGCACGCTGATACCGCTGCCCGGCTGCAACACGCGCGTTTCGCCGCTGTCAAACTTGAGCGTGATCGCTCCCGTGCGCCACAGCAGCCTGTCACGCACGTCGGGGCTGACGGAGAACGCCATTTCATTGACCACCGGCACGGCGGGGAACATGGCCTTGAATAGCGGCAGCTCAGAATCCCGCAGCAAGATGAACTCCACGGGCGCGAGCTCCAGCGTGCTTTCGTGCGTGGGAGAGAACGAACAGGCCAGCCGGCCCGCCGCGATGCTTTTTGCAAGCTCCAGCCGCGTCAGCTTGTAGGGGTAGTCGCCTGCGTGAATGTATTGCAAGTCCTCGGGCAGTTCGACCACGCGCAGCAGATCCCACGCATAGACCAGCCCAGCAAGACGCTGGCGGGTGTTGTTGTCGCCGAACTCGCTGATGCGACGGACCACGGCGTCAACGCATGCCCGCCTGACTTCCTCAACGAGCGCGCGGCTTTGAGCGTCGTCGAGCACGGCGTCGCGATCCGGCAGCGTGAAGTTGACGGTGCCGGGCCTGGCGTGAATGAGAACCCACGGGCTCTCCGCGTAGTAGCCAAAGCGCGGCAAGCCCTTCAGCTCCACGCACACGCCTTGCTGAACAAGCGAAACTTCGGCCTGGCGCTTGTTCTCAGGCCGCTGGGTTTGGATGTCAATGAACCCCCAGTCGGTGCTCACGCGCAAGGCGCCGGCGGGAATCGCCAGCGGGTTGAAGGGCTCGACGACCGTTTTCTCGCCGTCCACGATGATCGTGGTGCGAAAGGGCATGAACTCGGCCTCGCGCTCCCAGCGTTCAGCGTAGCCCTGAGCGTGCGGCATGTGCTCGCTGGCGAAGCCGTGGACAAGGGCACTGACCCTGACCTGCGTGCCTTTCATATGGGGCAGCAGGCCCTCATAGACCGCCGGCTTGCCCGCGCACATGGCCTTGTAGTCCAGCGTGAGCCGCCAGCGGCCCGAACGCACCTCGGCAAGCCTGCCCAGCTTGAACACGGAAAACAGGCCCATGCCGGCCGGGCGCTCAGCCTGCACGCCCGCGGCCCACTCGGACTTGCCGATGTTGAGCAGGTCTTGCGGGTCAATCACGCCATGGCCGTTGTCGGTGACGGTGACAACGCCGGCCGCGCTGTCGATTTCCACAAGCACCTCAGAAGCCTCGGCGCGGCGCGCGTTTTGCAGCAGCTCCTGAATGCAGGCAAAGTTGTCGCTGAAGTAGTTCAAAATGTTGCGCAAGATCGAACGAGCATCCGCGCGAACACAAAGTTGTGTAGGCATATTTTCTCCATGGCCCAATGGGCCGGTTTGATGAAGGAAGATTATGGAAGGTGTGGCGACTGTCACGACGGCCGCTGCGCGAAGCTGAACTGTGGATTTACTTTCGTGCGGGCAGTCGACGCGCGACTCAACGTATGTGGTGCTGCAACCAACAGCAGATTCCACTCCGAAAGTCGGTGCTTCGGGAAGCAACCGCGACCTATGATGCCGCGCAATGGAACCCAGCGCCGAGACCGCGTATCTTTTTCGCCACGCGCTTCTGCGTGACGCGGCTTATCAGCTGCAGCTACCCGGTGACCGCGCGCGATTGCACGCCTTGGCGTTTCATTTGATCGAGGCGGCCTTTGGCGGGCGTGCGCCGGAACTGCCGGCGCTGGATGAGGTCAACCAGCACGGAGTTCAACCGCACCCGACTGACACAGTTGCCGCAGAGCTCGCTTTGCATGCTCGCTTCGCCAATGACGAAACGGGAGACGCTCACTTGCTGGCGGCGCAAAAGTTGTATTTGCGGCGTCACGCCCAATTTTGCAGCCGGACGTACCGGAGTGCAGAGGCCGCGTACGCGTGGCAATCCCTGGCTGTATTGCTCGACGCGGCATGCAAAGGCGAAGCGCTGCATCACGCGGGAATGGCGTTTCAGGCCATCGGCCGCAACAAAGAAGCTTCCTCTATGTTTGAGCAGGGATTGGCAATCCATCGAGAGGTGCGAAACCGGCGACTGGAAGGAATCTCGCTGGGAGATCTCGCACTCAGTCTCCATAGAACGGGGCACGCCAAGGTTGCGGAGCAACACTTCCTTGCGGCGTTGGAAATCCACCGTGAGGTCAACAATCGAGCCGGCGAGGGCAGCACGTTGGCGAATCTGGCCATCGTTTACCAGCAAACGGGACGAGTCGATCTGTCGGAACAGACGTTGCTGAAAGCACTTGCAATTCAGCGCGAGGTGGGCAACAGGCGCCTGGAAGGAGTGGTGATCGGGAACATTGCCGCGATTTGTTTCGAAACCGGTCGCGTCCAGCTGGCCGAGCAAATGATTCTGTCGGCACTGGCCATTCATGTTGAGATCGGTAACCGGCGCGATGAAGGCGCAGCGTTGGGGCATCTGGCTGCGGCTTATCAGCACCTCGGGCGCGGAGAGCAGGCATTGCCGATGTACCTGAAAGCGCTGGCGATCAACCGTGAAATCGGGGATCGGGGATTCGAGGGTATTAATCTTGGCAACTTGGGCGTCTTCTACCAGCTCACGGGCCGCAATGAGTTGGCCGAACAAACCTACCTGCAGGCGCTGGCTATCCACCGCGAAAACAGTAGTCGGCGCCTCGAAGGCGCCGCGTTGGGAAACCTGGCCGACATTTACCTGGATACGAGACGTCTCGAACTAGCCGAGCAAACCAACCTCCAAGCCTTGGCCATCTTCCGCGACCTCGGCGACAAGCGCGTCGAAGGAATGGTGCTTGGAAACTTGGCCCGTACCTACCTTGAGGCGGGGCGCCTTGGCCAAGCCGATCAGACCTACATGACGGCCGTCGGAATCCACCGCGAATCAAAGAACCGGCACTTTGAGGGGATTCATCTTTGCGATTACGCCCTGTGTCAGTTGGCTCTGCAGCGGAAGGGCGAAGCATGTAAGACCTGGATGACAGGTTCGTCGATCTTGGCCGAGCTTGGTGACGAGTTGGAGCTTGGACGCAAGCGCAAGGCCATGCACGAAGCCTGCGCCAAGGCCGGAATGCCGCCGTTTGATGTGGAAAGCGCGGCCGGCAGTTCCGGCGGCGGCTCTCCGTCATAGCCCGCCGCCGGAACTCTGGAACACAATCAATCCAGCCAGCGCTTGCCGCTGGCGACGAGATCGACGATGCGCCCGCCCAGCGTTTGCAGTTTATGGCGCGAGGGCAACGGCAGGTGCTCGCTGTTGCCGGCGCGGGTCACGGCGTTGACTACTGCGTACAGGTTCTCGCCGGGCTCGGTGTTGAATGCCACGCGCAATGCCGCGGCTTCATCCTCGACCAGCTCGTACCGCTCGGCCAGCTTCGCCAGCACTTTCGCGGGCTCACTGACCATGATGCCGCGCGTGCCGGCGAAGGCCGTGGTTGCCTGCGCTGAAAGCTCGAAGGCCTTGTCAAAGGCGCCGCGAACTTCGTCAGGCAGTTCCGCCTTGCCGATGTGCCGGCGTTCGTAGCCCCACTGGCCACCGCCGAGGATCAGCCCGTTGAGGCAAATCGTGCGGTACACCATGGCCGAGACCGACACGCGAGCCGCGCCGATCTCGCTGTTGCGCAGGTGCACGCCGCGATGCAACGGGTCGCGGCTTTGGGCCGGCAGGTTGACCGGGCCATCGCGCACCACTTGCAGGTCGAGAAAGGCCTCGGTCAGTTCGTAGCGCACGGCCACGTTGCCAAGGCGCTGCTCCAGCCAGCGCAGGATGTCGAGGTGGTTGATCGGCCGGTAGCTGGGCGAAAGCACGGCACGAACTTCGCCGCCCTCAAGCCGCAGGAACACGTCACGATCCTGCTCGCGCAGCCAACGATTAACGTTCTCGGCGCGAAGCTCGGGCTCGCAACGCCGCAGGTAATGCGCGGGAATCTGTAACTTCGTGGCGAGCTGAGCAAAGGCATGCTCGCGCAGGCCAAAACGCTCGGCGCGGCCAACAACCAGCGCGCCATCTTCAGGCGCCATCGACAACTCGCCCGTGTTGACGGCGATATCGCGCTGCTGAACAGCCAGCGCTTCAAGCTGGCCAAGAAGCTGGCCCAAACGGGCCTCCGGCCGCGCCGAAAGCCGCCCGGAAATCAAACTACCGCTCGAAGCCGACGATGCGGCCTCAAGCACTGCTGTGCCAAGAACCATGGGAACCTCCAGATTTAAGGGATCAAAAGGAAGCAGCGCCAACCCAAGGTCAGCGCCGCAGAAGGAAAAGGGCCCCGCAGCCGGCAAAGCAGCTACAGAGCCCATCTATGTTCTTATGCCAAGAAAAGGCCCGACTTTCGCATGAGTTGCAAGTAGCATAACTGCTATATCACTGCAACAAACTGGGACAAGGATGGATGCGCTAACTTATGGAGACCGCCGTAGGGTTCTCGATTTGCTCCAGAGAGTCGGCGAGCAGCAATCCTCATCCGATGAGGCATTGGTAGAGCGAACGCAACGGAAGCTTCGTCTGCCGGTTGCCGCCCACGGGTTGGAAGGGACGCTGATCCGAGGGGCTTTGGAGCTGTGTTACCTGCTGCTTTATTCACCACTCGAAGCAGTAAGAACGGAGTGTCGATCCGCGCTCCGGTATCTTGTGCTTGAAGCCGACGCAATTCCGGATTCTTTGCAACCGCGCGGCCTTGATGACGATGTGTTTGTGCTGCATCGCACCGTGGGTCGCGTCCGAAAGCTGGCAGACTCATCCGACCACAGCCTGGCTCACCCATACCTCATCGAGTCCCATGTGCTTGCAGTTGAGTCAGCATTGGCGGTGCTTCGGATCGAGAAGCGCGACCGACCTGAAGCCAGCCTTGACCGCCTGTATGAGCGCTTCGCGAAGTTGAGGACGGAGTGCCCTGCGACGCTGATCGACGAGCTTGAGCGAAATGCGCAATGGCTGCAGCAAGCCATAACCGAGTCCTCGGACGTGCTCGTTGTTTCATGGGCATCAGCGGCGTTGGGTTACATTTCAGCATCCAACCCAGTGATCGATGAACGACAAGGAGCAGTCGCCGTTCTTGACGATCTCTATGCAACACACTTGGCACTTGAACGCTGCAAAGCTCCTCGCGCTGCAGTAGTTGACGCGCTTGACTACTGTACGCGCAAACTCCCACTGCTGGACCTGCTTGCGCTGCGCGATGAAAGGGCGCGATCTGCGCCATCGGAATTCTCCTTGGTGAACTTAGCCGTGGCGCAGAAGCTGATGGAACCTGGTCGCGCTCAATGCCGGCTCATTCACCTGCCGGTGGTTGGCGGGACGCCCCTCCAAGTGGCGCTGCTTTCAGCCGTCGGACGCATCCATCAGCGTCGTGAAGAACTCATGTGCTTGCCGGAGTTCAAACCCGGCTCTCTCGTTCAGATTATTCAGGGCAATCAAAAGGGCGTTGGTCATTTTCAGGGCTACGAAGATCGCAAAGGCGTCAACGGCCTTGTCGTTAAAGACGCACGACTTACTGCCTGGTTTCCTCTCACACCCATGCTGCTGTCATCAATTTCGCCGGCCACCAAGGGCCGACTGGGCGGATTGCACCTGTTGAACAACAACATCGATAACCTGCCTGTGGCCGCAGTTGACCTTCTGCTCGATGCCCAAAACCCTCTGCGGATGGAACTCGCCGGCTGTGAGGTCCTTTTCGTCAGCAACAGCATGATTCGCACGCGCGAACTGATGGCATCAACATCAATGCTGCGCACGCCTTTGACGGAGTTCCTCCCAGTTGGCGCCCTTCAGACTGGCGACGATCAACGCGAAGGGTGGTCGAGTCACTGGCATGCCACCCCACCGGTGCTTGCAGTAACGTCCTCGCTGTTTGACGCATGCGCTTACCTCAATTCGAAGGGGCGTGCCGCCTGTAATCTGGTCGTGATTGAGGACGCGGGCCATTGGGCGAATTCCGCCGACTTGTTGATGGACTTGGCAACTGGTTCTATCCCTGTTCTCGCCTTTGGCGCGTATGCAGACGAACAGAAGCTCAACCTCTTCATCGACGCTGGCTTCAAGCAGGCACGATGGGATGTCGAGGAACTTGAGCAACTGGCATGGCACGCCGAAATGCCCCGAATTGCAGCGGCTGAGGCACGGATTCTGTCCGGTATCCGACAAAAGCCTGGCGTCATTCCCGTTTCAAGCGCCGCTTTGGATCAGTGCGGTCAACTCCTGGAGCTGGCCGGTCGGAGCCACGCGGAGTGTGGCGGAGATTCCAGGGCAGAGCTTGCTCTGGGCGCGGGATGGACCGCTCTGACAAGAGCTACGCGCTGGCCGCTGCCAATCGCTTCCGGCAGCCTTCCCACGCGCGCCCTGCGGCAGGCGGCCGAAGGGTTAACAAGTGCTCAGGTGAAGCGCTACTTGAGTGCGGATGCGGCATCGTCGTTCGAGAG
>JAANMV010002065.1_pt1 | contig 20525 bp, 21 predicted proteins | sample 7279661 | NCBI WGS metagenome assembly JAANMV01 (sample SAMN14094540, study PRJNA606508) | bioreactor metagenome | isolation source: A lab-scale SPAN reactor treating ammonium-rich wastewater day 121 | place: Ireland: Galway | collected 2017-05-16 | reverse complement strand
CAAAAAATAGAGCGCCGCTAAGCAGCGCGTATATCTTTTTGCGTTTTCCCGGATTACCACTTCCCAACTATTATTCCCCGCACGTATTCCACGATGCCCTCCTTTGGCGAGGAGTCCGGCTCGTAGCCGAGCAGTTCCTTTGCCTTGCGCACGTCCGCGTGCGTATGGTCTTGATAGAACGAATACGGATTGTCGATCCACTCGACTTCGACTTTCTTGTCCAAGGCTTCTTCGATCGCCGTAACGATTTCGTTGAAGCTTGTCGCCACACCGAGGCCTACGTTAAAAATGTCGCACTTCGGATATTCGAGCGCAAGAAGGTTTGCGGCAACTATGTTTCTAACGTGCAAGTGGTCGCGGAATTGCTCGCCGTACTTGAAAAGCCGTGTTTTCCCGGTTTCGAGAACTTGCTTCGTTATTTGAAACACCATGCTCGCGAAATCGCCCTTATAGCGCTCGCCCGGCCCGTGCACGTTGAAATAGCGAAGTCCCACCACTTGCGCTCTGCCTCCGCTTTCCTCCCGTATCCGCATTACGTATTGGTCAAGCTTCAGCTTTGAAAACCCGTAAATATTCAGCGGATCGACGGGGCCGTCTTCCGTTTGCGGAGCGGGAAGATTGCCATATACCGCCGCGCTGGAAGCGTAAACAACTTTTACGTTCTTCTCTATCGCCGTTTCGATAATCTCTATTGATGCCGACGTGTTCACGTCCATCACGAGTTTTTGGTCGCTCACGCGCGTGTCCGTGACTGCGGCTTCGTGAAAAACCGCGTCGAAGTCGTCCAGCAAGTCCGGCCATGAAATTTCCCGTATGTCCGCCGGGATGACTTCGCCGCCGAACGCTTTCAAGTTGCGAAAATCGCCGTAAAGGAAATTGTCGAGCGCCGTAACGTCGTGGCCTTGCCGCTCGCATTCGAGCGCGATGTTACTACCGATGAATCCGGCGCCGCCGGTTACGAGAATCCGTTTTGCTTTCATATTCTCCGCTTTCATTGCCGATTTGACATATTCAAAGCCGCCCGGTCATCAATCCGCGGCAGCATCGGACTTTTCATCTTTCGATTCCGCGCCGCCTTCATCGCCATCCGTTTTCTTGGACGCAGTTTTTTTCGGCGGGGCTTCTTTGGTCTGCTTGAAAATTTCGTCGAAAATGAACTGGATTATCCGGTAACCGTAAGTAAGGATGTCCTCCCGGCGTGAATAAAACAGGCCGACCGAATCGAAAATAGGTTTCCAGTATTCGCCCGTTACGTCGACGTCGCGCGGCAGCACGATTTCGAACGGATAAAACTTGCCGTCCTCGTCGTTCAATACCTCGTACTTCGCGATGAACCGTGCGCCGTCCGCAGGGTCCGGCGCGACGGAATTTACGCGATAGTGGAGGAGAAGCGCCCTGTCCATTTCGGGCGAAACCGGCTTTTCGTAAACGTCCTTCATCGAATCACTCCTGCTTGCGGCTGGCTTGGTGCGGGCACAAGCCGCGGCAAAAGTATATCAAAGCGCGGCCGATGAGCGCCCCATTGCCTCTCCCGATGTATAATTCACATTGTGGAATCGGGCGAAATCGAAAGTGTAATTCCGGAAGATCGAAGCGTGCTCGCCGCGGCCCGGCGCGCGCTTGAAATCGAAGGGCAAGCTGTCCTTGCGCTTGCCGAACACGTCGGCGAGCCGTTTTTAAAGGCGGTTAGCGCAATTCTGCACACTAAAGGCCGCGTTATAATCGCGGGAATGGGCAAAAGCGGCCACATCGGGCGCAAAATTGCAGCAAGTTTATCTAGCACCGGCACTCCGAGCGTATTCCTTCATCCGGCGGAAGGATTCCACGGCGACCTCGGAATAATCACGAAAGACGACGTCGCAATCGCGATCAGCAACAGCGGCGAAACCGAAGAGATTCTCGACTTGATTCCGTCTATTAAACACATCGGAGCGACGGTTATATCGATTACTTCGAACATGAAAAGCCGGCTCGCCGCGATGTCGGACATTGTGCTATCTACCGGAAAAATAGAAGAGGCCGACCCCGATAAGCTGATTCCGACGACATCTACCACCGCAACGCTGGCGCTTGGAGACGCCCTGATCGTCGCTCTGATGGTGAAACGGGATTTCAGGCCCGAGCAGTTCGCCGTTCTGCATCCCAAAGGTATGCTGTCCAAACGGCTGACTCTTAAGGTAACCGACCTTTTGCGAGGCGGCGAAACGAATCCCGTATTGCCAGAGACCGGAACGTTCGAACAGGCGCTCGAAACGATTACGAAATACACTCTCGGTGGCGTATGTTTGACCGGCGAGGGAGGAAAACTTTCGGGAATCCTGACCGACGGCGACGTGCGGCGGATAATTCAACGTTGGGAAAACGGTGTATGCGAATTAAGGGAACAGAAAGTTGCGGATTTAATGACGAAAAATCCGAAGCGAATATCGCATACCGCGCTCGCGTTCGACGCTTTGACGCTGATGGAAACGAATAAACCGCGACCTATTTTCGTTTTGCCGGTTGTGGACGATGAAGACAAACCGGTTGGGCTTCTACACTTGCATGCTCTGGTTCGCGCAGGCTTCAAGGCTAGCGCTGGAAACGGATAGCAGCATAAATTAGGTTAGATTTTCGCCGATTTTCAAGTCGTTATGCCCATTGGCGAACTCGATGGCTTCTTCGTAACCTGCATCCACGTGGCGCATAACTCCGGTCCCCGGGTCGGTTGTAAGCACTCGTTCGAGCTTTTCAGCCTGCGCGTCGGTGCCGTCCGCGACGACGACCATTCCCGCGTGAATGCTGTACCCAATGCCGACGCCTCCGCCGTGATGCACGCTCACCCAAGATGCGCCGGCGCACGAATTGACGAGAGCGTTCAGAATGGGCCAGTCTGCGATTGCGTCGCTGCCGTCTTTCATCCCTTCGGTTTCGCGATTCGGCGATGCCACGCTGCCGCAATCCAAGTGGTCGCGCCCGATAACGATAGGCGCCTTTATTTTCCCGGCGCGCACCGCCTCGTTCATCGCCAACCCGAACTTCGCTCTTTCGCCGTATCCTAGCCAGCATATACGGCTGGGCAGCCCTTGAAATGCCACTTTTTCTCGCGCCTTTTTAATCCACCTTTGAAGAGCGGCTTTTTCGGGAAACACGTCCATCACCAAATAGTCGGTCGCATAAATGTCCTCGGGGTCGCCGGAAAGCGCCGCCCAGCGGAAAGGGCCCTTCCCTTCGCAGAATAGCGGACGAATAAAAAGCGGCACGAATCCTTGGAAAGCAAACGCGTCGCTCATTCCTTGCGCATAAACTTGACCGCGAATGTTATTTCCATAGTCGAATACGATTGCACCGCGATTTTGAAATTCGATCATCGCCGCGACGTGCCTTTTCATAGATTCGTAGGACTTCCGGATGTATTCCTTCGGATTATCGGCGCGAAGCCGCAACGCATCCTCAAAATCCATCTCGCCCGGGACGTACCCATTGAGTTCGTCGTGCGCGCTGGTTTGGTCCGTTACAAGGTCCGGAATAACTCCCATATCCAGCATCGCGGGGAAAACGTCAGCGGCGTTGCCGTGAAGCCCGATGCTAATCGCATCTCCTCTTTCCTTTGCGTCGAGAGCAAGTCTGACCGCTTCGTCCAAGGAATCCGTACTTTTATCGAGGTATCTCGTTTCGAGCCGCCGTTTAATACGCGCCGCATCGCACTCGACGATTATCGCCGCTCCTCCGTTGAATGTTACGGACAACGGCTGCGCTCCTCCCATCCCTCCAAGTCCGGCAGTCAGCGTTAGCGTGCCCTTCAGCGAACCCCCGAAATGCCTATCCGCGGCTGCGGCGAAGGTTTCGTACGTGCCCTGCAATATCCCCTGCGTACCGATGTAAATCCAGCTCCCCGCGGTCATCTGTCCGAACATGGTCAGCCCCAAACGCTCGTATTCGCGGAAATTTTCCCAGGTAGCCCAATGTGGAACTATCATCGAATTTACAATAAGTACGCGAGGAGCCCACTCGTGGGTACGAAACACGCCAACCGGCTTGCCGCTTTGAACGAGCAGCGACTGGTCGCCTTCGAGGGTTTTCAAACAGGCAAGTATTTTGTCGAAGCATTCCCAATTTCTCGCAGCCCTGCCCGTTCCCCCGTAAACGATTAGCTCATCCGGCTTTTCGGCGACTTCCGGCGATAAATTGTGCTGAATCATCCTAAATGCGGCTTCTTGCACCCAGCCTTTGCAGCTAAGTGCGGTTCCGGTCGGAGGATAAACAGTGCGCGCTCCCTTCATTCTATCTTCACCTCTATGTTTTTTCGCGTCCGGTATCGAAGTACCGGAGGCCGTACATTTTACAGGATGCTTTGGATTTGCGAAGTTCGCAGGCTCGCGCAGTTATTCTTCGATAGCAAGTTCGTCCGGTAATTCGTTGGGATTTTCTGCGCCTTCTGCGAGCGGAAAAACCCTTGAAAGCATTTCGCCTACGGCCGCAAGCCCTTGGCGGATTCCCGCGTGATAGTCGCCGTTTTTAAAATGCTCCTTGAATTTTGCCAATGCGGTTTCTATCGCCGTTTCTTCGTCCGAATACTTTTCATGGCCGCCGTATAATGTAATTCTGCGGATTTCCGGTTCTATAACGATCAAAAGGCCGTTACCTTCGCTGGTTTTTTCCATCCCGAGTTTTTCAAACATTTTGCGCGCCATTTCGGACGGCGAAAGTTTGCTTCTTTTTCGTACGACCAGCCGAACTTCGGCGGTAGTGCGCTCTTCTGCAGACGCAATTGCATCCCGTACAACATCCTTAATAAGTTCGAAACGTTTTACCAACTTCCGCTCGCGCCTCCCCCGCCACCGCCGCCGCCGCCCCCTCCTCCGAAACCGCCTCCGCCGTATCCGCCGTAGTAGCCCCCGTCGTACCATCCGCCGCTTCCGCATCCGCTACGCTCGTCCCAATCCCAAGACGTGCCGAACGGAGCACGATACGCCCGGTGATCCCGCGGATCGTATCGTTGGCGATATCCCCTGTTATGGAAAGGATCGGCTGGCGGATCTTCGACAATCTCGCCGTACCGAGACGGCATTTCCCTCTGAAACGCCGTAAATTCGTGATAACCGCCCGAATCGTAATAACCTGTCCCATAGTCATAACGGCGGTACCGGTAACTTGCAGAATTGGATATGAGAATGTACAGAATCAATATTCCGAGCAAACTGACTATCAGATAATCGCCGAACAAGTATTCCGTTACGAAAAAACGTGCCGACGCAAGCGCCGGAATGTTATATTCGCCCGCCGCGGCTTTGCCGAGAGCCGCAAGTCCAAAGTTTATTCCGGTGAAATAATCGCCTTGCCTGAAGCTCGGAAGAAACTCCCGTTGCACGATGTATCTGCATTGAAAAATCGACATTGTTCTTTCTAATCCACGGCCGTACTGAACACGCATTTCGCGGTCGTGAACGAATACGGCTACAACTATCCATCTGTCACCGTTTTCCTGCCCCAGTCCATTGGAGCGAGCCACAGAACGCGCATATTCATCCAGATTTCTGCCCGTTGACCTTCCGGCAATCCTCACCATCACGTCAGCGTCCCGTTGAACGCTGATTTCGGCGGCGGAAGTGCGAATCGACTCCAATTGCCGGTTGTCGAGAGTGTTCGTATCGTCGGTAACGATAACTTTGCCGGGTTCCATGCCCGTATACAGTTGGGCGAGCGCGGAATTGGACGCGAACGCGCCGGCCAAAATCGCCGGCAATACTGCCGCCACCAAAAGTTTTGATATTTCAGTCAATCGGCTCCCCATATCGCCCGAAGGAAGTCCAATATAACATTTATTGGCATTTTCAGCCGCACCAATGCATACTTTCATTCCCGGCCCGGCTAACAGCAACACAATTTCTGCAGTTCGATTATCAAACTTTGTGCGATGCCGGTTGAAATTGCAATTTCACGAACCAAAAAATGTGAAATTGCTGCTCGCTTTGCCGGGCTTTAGCAAATAGTATAGAATGTAACTTCACTGGGAGATTCGATTCAGGGAGCATGGCATGGCTGAAGCATTACCTTTTACCGATGAGCATTTTATGTTGCGCGAGATGGTCAACTCCTACGCGCAAGACAACATCGCTCCGCTGGCGGCGGAGCTAGACCGCACCTGCGAATTTCCGATGATGCACTTTAAAGGGCTCGCGGAACTTGGGCTTCTCGGCGTACCGATACCGGAAGAATACGGAGGAATGGGCGCCGACCTCGTGAGTTACTGCATCGTCATCGAAGAGTTGAACAGAGCCTGCGGATCGACCGGAATTTCCGTTATGGCTCATACGGGTCTCGGAATGAAACCCATAGACAACTTCGGCACGCACGAGCAGAAACTGCAGTATCTTCCGAAAGGCTGCACAGGAGAATGGCTTGCGGCATTCGGGCTGAGCGAGCCGCACTGCGGAAGCGACGCAGCCGCAACAAAAACCCGTGCGGAAAAACGCGGCGACAAGTACATAGTCAACGGCAGCAAAATGTGGATCACAAACGGCGGGGTTGCCGATTTCATAGTCATAACGGCCCGAACCGAGCCCGACTCCCATGGCGCGCGGGGAATTTCGGCATTCATCGTCGAGAAAAATTTTCCTGGCTTCAACGCCGGAAAAAAAGAAGACAAACTAGGTCTTCGCGCAAGCATGACCAGCCAGCTGTTCTTCGAGGATATGGAAGTTCCGGAAGAAAACATTCTCGGCAAAGAAGGGGAAGGGTTCAAAAATTTCATGAAAACTCTCGACCCCGGCCGTGTGGTAATCGCCGCTATGGCGCTCGGTATCGCGAAGGCCGCGCTGGATGCCGCTTCGAAATACGTTTGCGAAAGAGTTCAGTTCGGTGCGCCGATCTCCAAACAGCAGTCCGTTCAGTTTCGAATCGCGGACATGGCCTCGAGGCTGAAGTGTGCGGAATTATTGACGTACAGCGCAGCCTTTAAATATCAAATGGGCGAACGCGCATCGGAAGATTGCGCAATGTCCAAGCTGGTTGCCAGCGAAGCCGCTACATGGATTTGCGAACAGGCGATTCAGCTGCATGGCGGATACGGCTATACACGAGACTTTCCGGTCGAAAGGTACTGGCGCGACGTGAAGCTCTGCGAAATAGGCGAGGGCACGAGCGAAATCCAAAAGCTCGTAATAGCCAGGGAGATTCTGGGAAAGGAATTCGTGTAACTCCGAAGCGATTCGACAACGGAATGTAATCGATTAAGTGATTAGTTAAATAGAAATGCTGCGCGGTATTAAAATCTTCCACCTTTATTTCCAAAGGAGAAATCGATGCAGTTCGAACCATTCGATACGGTTGCCGAGGATTTGGACAAACAGATTTACGAGTTGACCAAAAAGCTCGCCGAACATAGAAAAAGCACAACTGGCGTTGCAGTTCAAGATTACGTTTTCAAAAACTGGAGCGGAGAGGAAGTCTCGCTTGCCGGGCTTTTCGGCGACAAAGACAGGCTCGTCGCCGTTCACAACATGGGCAAATCTTGTCCATACTGCACGATTTGGGCGGACGGTTTCAATCCCGTCTTCCGGCACGTGGAAAAACACGCAGCGTTCTTCGTGGTAAGCCCCGACCCGCCGGACATTCAACGCGAGTTTGCCGAATCTCGCGGATGGACTTTCCAAATGGCGTCCGCCGCCGATAACTCGTTTTTCAAAGACATGGGCTTCGCAGACGAAAAGGGAAATCCTTGGCCCGGGGTGTCCGTGTTTTCTAAAAACTCCGGCGGTCAAATACTCCGGCACGCAAAAGGTTTCTTCGGCCCCGGAGATAGGTTTTGCAGCGTTTTCAGTTTCCTCGATATGCTGCCGGGATACGACGGAAGCGGCGTATAGAGCACGCTTATCCGCCCAATTCGATTAACTATTAGGCCTGCGCTTCGCAGCTACGCGCACGAGCGAACGACGATTACGGGTACCGCCAGCCACAGCAGACCCTTTATCAAAAAAAACATAAAACCGGCAAAGCCGAGCCGCTTTATCCAAAGCAGCAATTTTTCGCGTTTACTCAATCGAATATCTCCAAGCGAAGCAATGCGCTCCTTCGAGCGATTCGCTTCCGTATTTTCCTTTCGGGCTAGCCCTGCCCTCTCGTAAAGTTCAGCTTGCCGCCCGCTATTACGATTTCGACTTCACGCTCCGACAAATCATGTATCGCCGTGAATTCGATACCCTTGGTGAGATTTTTAACCGTGACTTCACTTCCAGAACGGATCTGCTCCGGAGCGTTTTCGATGGCAAGCCTGTCGCCCTGACTGATTGCGTCGTAATCCGCCGTCTGCTGGAAAATAAGCGGCAGTATTCCGAAGTTAACCAGGTTTGCGCGATGAATGCGAGCGTAGCTCTTCACAATTTTCGCCTCGATGCCGAGAAATCGCGGCGCAAGCCCGGCATGCTCCCGGCTCGAACCCTGACCGTAGTTTTCGCCGCCGATAACGATGCCTCGCCCGGCTTTCTTGGCGCGCTCCGGAAAAGAGGAATCGACCACTTCATAAACGAACTCGCTGATTTTGGGGATGTTGCTTCTGTATGGCAGAACGCGCGCTCCTGCCGGCATGATGTGGTCGGTTGTAATGTTGTCTTCGGTTTTCAAAATGACTTCTGCTTCTATGGTTTGCGCCATTCCGGGGAACGGATCGAGCTTTACGATGTTTGGACCGTACTCAACTTCGGCGGTTTCGCCGGAATTCGCGGGCGAAACAATGCTCGTGTCGTCGATGAGAAATTCTTCCGGCTCTTCGAATTCCGGAAATCTTTCGCCGTTGTTCATTGGGTTATAAATCTCCCCTTTGACGGCGGAAATTGCGCAAATCTCTGGACTCGTAAGATAAACGTTGGCGTCCCGCGTTCCGCTGCGTCCCACGAAGTTGCGATTGAAACTGCGAAGGCTGTGACCGCCGGACGGCGGAGCCTGGCCCATCCCTATGCACGGCCCGCAAGCGCTTTCGAGAATTCTCGCTCCCGCGGCGATCATTTCGGCGAGCGAACCGTCCTTGCTAATCATTTGGAGCACTTGTTTGCTTCCGGGAGTAACCGTGAACGAAAGCGACGGCGACACGTGCCTGCCCCTTAGTATGCCGGCGACGACATGCATATCGCGCATCGAGCTGTTTGTGCAACTGCCCACGCAAACTTGGTCGAGCCTTTGTCCGGCAATTTCGCCTACGGTTACCACTTTGTCCGGACTGTGCGGCAAAGCCACAAGCGGTTCAAGCTCGTCGAGATTGATTTCGACGAATTCGTGATACACGGCGTCGTCATCCGGCTGAAGCGGAACGTAAACGTCCTCCCGCATTTGCGCAGCCAAGTATTTTCTTGTCATTTCGTCGCTCTGAAAAAGCGAAGTCGTGGCGCCGAGTTCCGCACCCATATTGCAAATCGTGGCGCGTTCCGTCGCAGTCAGCGACGCGGCTCCCGGACCGTGGTACTCCACGATGAAACCGACTCCGCCTTTAACGGTTCTGCGGCGAAGCATTTCCAATATGATGTCTTTCGCCGAAACCCATGGCCGAAGCTTGCCCGTTAATTTCACTCCGAGAACTCGCGGGCACGGCATGTAAAACGGGCCGCCGCCCATTGCGACCGCAACGTCCAGCCCGCCCGCGCCGATTGCTATCATTGCGAGACCGCCGTTCGTAGGCGTATGGCTGTCGCTGCCGAGCAAAGTCTTTCCCGGCGCGCCGAATCGTTCGAGGTGAACCTGATGGCATATACCATTTCCTGGCGGGCTAAAGAAAACGCCGTACTTGAATGCGACCGTTCTCAAATATCTGTGGTCGTCGGCGTTCTCGAATCCGCTTTGAAGCATGTTGTGATCTACGTAGCTTACCGAAAGCTCCGTCTTCACGCGATCGAACCCCATCGCCTCGAACTGAAGGAACGCCATCGTCCCGGTGGCGTCCTGCGTCAGAGTCTGATCGATTCTGATCCCGATTTCCTTACCCGGTTCAAGTACGCCCTCGACCAGGTGGTTTTCCAAAATTTTGTACGCAAGCGATTTGCCCATTTTGAATACTCCCGATTACCGTTGTTCCTAAGGAACTGCCGGCAACAATTGTATTTTGTACTGCTTCTGCAGGCAAGAAAAAACCGCCGCAGCGCGATATTAATAACCCCGCAATACCTGAATATGCTTAAAACCTTACGCCGCGTGCCTCATCGAAAGTTTGTGAGCATTTGTTACAAGCTCGAAACCGAAATTTTGGAAAACCGGAAGTTTTTTGCGATTAGGGCAATTTACGGTCATTTTTGCTTGCATTTTTGGAAAAATGTTGATAAGGTATTCGTTCGGGCCTTGAGATTGCGGAGTGTTCTTGCAGCGGATAGGCTGAGTAAATAAGTTCTGGGGTTTTCGGATGAACATTTTTGTTGGAAATTTGAATTACATCACGACTGAGGCTTCCCTTCAGCAGCTCTTCGAAGAGTTTGGCGAAGTACAGTCTGCCAAGCTGATTACGGACAGGGAAACCGGCAGGTCGCGTGGTTTTGCTTTCGTTGAAATGCCTAACGACGACGAGGCTAACGCCGCAATCAACGGGCTAAACGGCCGCCTTCTCGATGGCAGGCCTCTGCGCATCAACGAAGCAAAGAAAGGCGAAAGGCCCGCGGGCGGCGGTGGTGGTGGCGGATTCCGTCAGAATCGCGCTCCCCGCTGGTAAATCGGGCTTTTTCTAAACGCAATCTCGGGCTTTAGGCTTTTGATTCTAGAAACGGTCTTCGCTTAGCGATTTTGCGCGCTTGGAGTTTTTAAACGGAAACAAGCAATGCGGCGATTTCCTCCGCACTCTTGCCTTTAACTCTCACGCGCTTATTCTGCGATGTTTCGCCGGATAAAATTTCTATGTCGCCGTGCGAAGTGCCGAGTTTTGATTTTAAAAACCTAATTACGGCTTTGTTTGCTTTACCCTTTTCCGGCGCTGCACTTATGCGCAGCTTTAGCGCGCCGCCAATTGCGCCTGCAATTTCGTTCGCGCTAGCACCGGGAATGACTTTTAGCGAAAACTGAGTCGCGCCCGATTCCGCCTCCTCGGCGAATTCTATTCCGGATATTACGCAAGTATTCCGCATTAGGCGTGCCCGCGCGCGTTCTTATTCCACCTTAACGAACGGAAGCATGGCGGCAAGTTTCTTTTCGCCTATCCCTTTTACGTTGACCAGTTCTTCCGGCGAAGTGAAAAAGCCGTTATCGTTCCGGTATTGCACGATTCTTTCGGCCAAAACCGGGCCAATGCCCGGAAGTTCGGCAAGCTTTTCGGCCGTCGCCGAGTTTACGTTGATTTTATCTTTTGGAAGCGGTTTTTTCTTGTATTCAGACCCTCCGGAGGTTGGCGGCTTGGCAGTCGATCCGCCTATTCCGGTTTCCGCTCCCGCGGCGCCGCCGGACGAACCCGGTCCCTCGAAACCTTTTGGAGGGGTGTAGCTTTGCTTCGCCGCCCCTCCGCTATAACCGGCTTGCTCGATTGGGGCGAATGTGGATGCGGCGGCTACCCTGTCTTCGACGATGCGTAAATTGGCGTCGGAATCGCTCGACGCGCCGATGACAAACATCATATATACGAAAATGCCGCCCGCGAGAAACACCAAAGCCGTTATCGCGACGGCGGACTGATATCTGCCTGCGTAACTCATTTCCTTACCCGCAAACCGATGATGAGAGCATTATATACTGCCAAATCCGAAAGTCAACCCGCTTTCAGCGCCGGCCATTCGTGATAAAATCCGAATGTGTTTCGCCGCGTGGACCGACTAATTCTTGGGGAGCTGGTTCAGCCCTTTTTTTTCGGACTTCTAAGCTTTTCGCTGCTGATCGTATCAGCCACGATGCTTAAACCCGCGCTCGACTTTATGATCAATTTCAATCTTCCGTTCGCATTGTTCCTGAAAATGATGGCCCTCGGACTGCCGCAAGTCGTCGCTTTCGCGTTTCCGATGGCTGTGCTCCTCGGCACGCTTCTCGCAGTGGGAAGGTTGAACAACGACCATGAAATCGTGGCGCTCCGCGCTGCCGGCGTTTCGCTTTGGAGGGCCGCCGCACCGGTATTTTATTTCGGAATTTTCATTTCCGGTGTCACTTTTCTGTTAAACGAGCTAATAGTGCCGGCTGCCAACAGCGAAATAACCGGCATGAAAAACCAGATTGTGCTCAGAAAAACGGGAGCGATCAAGCAGGAAAATCTGGTTTTGCCGTTTTACTCGCAAGGCGCCCTAAGCTTTTTGCTCGTCGCCGAATCTTTGGAGGGCGACAGCTTGCACAGCGTCAAGTTTTATCATTTCGGCGATTCCGAATCTGACGACTGGTGGATTTACGCATCCCGCGGCAGTTGGCAGGAAGACCACTGGGTTTTCCATGAAGGCCGCCGCTATCAGGTTATGAGCGACGGAACGGTAATGACTTCGATTTTCGACAAGCTTGACATCGAAGAGCTTAAAGTCACTTCGCGCCAACTGAACCGGCGGTCGAAAACAAGCCTCGAAATGAGTATTGCGGAACTTCGAAGTTATATCCGCCAGCTTGTCCGTGAAGGTCTCACGAAAGAAGCACAGAAAAATATGGTCGAGTATTACTTCAAGTTTTCAACGCCCTTTTCCTGCCTGTTTTTCGTTTTAATCGCTTTCCCTCTTGCGATTAGCCCGGCGCGTACGACCGGCGGGACGGGAATGGGCATCGCGCTGCTCATAGTGCTCGTCTACTACGTGCTATTAATGCTTTGCACCAGGCTCGGTCAAGCCGGAGCGCTTAATCCCATTATCGCGGGCTGGATTCCGAACGCCATCGTAATGGCGGCTGGTCTTAGGCTTTTCGGTATGAAAGACCGTTAATCTTGTTGGCTTACTGACGCCCCGTCGCGTTTCGAAACCGCGTCCTTGCCGAAAATCAGCTTGAGGGCGAAAAGCGACATCGCAATCGCGACAGCGAATACGAACAGCATTTCATAAACCGACTCCGCGTCCAGATACAAAGCAAGAATCGGCGAAGTCATATGTGGATTTGCCGAATTCCAAACGTAAAGATCGTTGAAAAAAGCCAGCTTCGAAACCTCCGCCGAAATCCACGTCAAGGCGTATTCCGCGGATAAAAACGAAGCAAGCAGCAGCGTCGAAAACGCGAAAGGATTTTTCCGCATCCAATAAAACGCCGTGGCATAAACGGCGAAAACTCCGGCCGTCATTACAAAATAGACCAGGCCCCTTTCGAGAACAGCAAGAAATATTGGAAAGTTGAATGCAGCCGGTACTATAGACAACACGGCCGTATCTATTGCCAATGCAATTACTACCGCAAGCACTTTGTTTACCGGCGTAAGCAACGCTTCAAAATCGCCGCCGAATTTAGAAATCGAAAGAAAAAGAAAGTAGTACGCCGATTTGACATAAAGCGCTATTGCGGCTGGCAAAAGAAGCCACCTGAGCGATTTTATTTCATGCATTGCGCGGGCATCCAGCGTATCCTGTCCGGACGTCCCGGTCTGGAGAACGATTACCAGTATTATTTGCGCCGCGACGATGAAAGCGGTCAGAATCCACGCCGGGGTGAGCGATATTATTTTTAGAACGACGCGCTCGAAGCCGTCGAGCCTTTCTTTCAATTGCCCACCGCCTCGGTAATCATGGTGAAATAGCCTGCCCAGAATGAAATTACGATATATCCGACAAGCGCAGCGAGCGCGATGATCAGAAGCGGCCCCATTGCGGACACAAGCGATCGAGTTTGATAATTTATTTCGCCGCGCAGATACTCGTACACCTTGAACAAAGACGCGTCAACGCTGCCGGCTGTTTCGCCTACCGACAACACGCTCGATGCCATCGGCGGAAAAACCCGCCTTTTCGACAGGCTTTCGGAAAGCGGAGTTCCGTCCGCAACGTCGCGATATACCTGCCGTAGCGCATTATCGAGCACAGGCAGATTTGCGCTGTCCCTCGTCCATTCTACGGCCTGAAGATACGGCACTCCGCTTTTTACCATCGTGCCAAGCGAAAACGCGATTCGCGCTACGCTTATCCGCCTCATAAGGCCGCCTATGCCGGGGAGCATTGCGAGAATGCTTCTGCTGGAGGCCGAAACGTGCCTGTTTTTATGAGCAAGCCAAACAAGGAACAGAAAAACGCACGCTCCGGCGACCGTTCTGAATATGGTCATCGGCAAAAAACCGAGCCAGCCCAACAGAAATGTTGCCGCCAATATCGCGATAACGATGAAAGCCGGGTAAATGAGCATCCCCTGAATTCTTCGCCGAAGTTCGACTTCTTCTTCGAACATCTCCGCAAGGTTTTTAAGTATTTCGTCCAACGTTCCGCTGCCTTCCCCCACGCGAATCATGCCAATGTACATACGGTTGAAAATGCGCGGATGACGCGCCAGCGCTTCGTGGAGTTGATATCCATCTGCTACGTACTGAGACATATCGCGAAACGCCCCGCGCATCAGAGGCGAAAGCTGACCGTCCCGTACCGCCGCGACCGCGTGGTTTAAGTCGAGTCCTGCTCCGAATGCCGTCGCGAGTTCTCGCGTTACCAATGCAAGTTCGCCCAGCGTTACGAACGGAAAAATGTTGCCGACTAAAGCGGAAAACCAGCCTTGACCCGTCGAAGAAGCATAGGTTGCGCCATCTTCTCTTTGACGGCCTGCAACGCCGCGCGCTTCTCGCACGTCAAACACGTATAGACCTTCGCCAAGCAGATTGCGAACAAGCTCGTTTTTGTCGGCGGCATCCGCAACGCCGTCGCGCCGCTCGCCGTATGCATCTTTCGCCCGGTATCTGAATTCAGGCATCGCAATATTCTATCCCTTTTTGCCACATTTAAGCGCGCATCAGGCAATTAGACGCATTACGCGACTTAATCCGCCGGTTAAAGCAGAAACCGCGGGATCGAGGTAAGAATGACTGGCCATTCCATGGCCGAATCTGGATTCGGAGGTAAATGTGTTCGTAGCGATCAACTATATATCTTGCGCAGACCATTACAGGGAGCGGTTCGAGGAGCTTTTCAAAACGCGCGCGCGCGCAATCGACCGTATGCCCGGATTTATACGCGTTGAAATATTAAGGCCGACCGACAAAGACGGCCATTATCTGATAATGTCCCACTGGGAAGCGGAGCAAAATTTTAAAGATTGGGCGAAATCGCCCGAGTTTCTCGAAGGTCACAAGCGCGCTTTAGCCGAAATCAAGGAAATGAAAGACCGGGGAGAAGAATCGCCGCTTAAAAGCGACTTTAAAACTTACGAAGTCTTCGCAACCTGAACCGGCGGCGCCTTAACCTTCATACCAGTCGATATTTCGCCCTTTCCCCTCAAAATTTCGCAAATAGCTCGCGCTCCCCGCACTTCCAAAATGACGATCGTACCTACGTTTTCCGCGTCAGTCCATAAGTGCTCGCCCAGTAGGCCGGTTCGATTTTTTTCTTTATAGACTTCGACTATATCGCCCGCTCTAAAAGGCGAATCCGTTTCGAAATCCAAAACAACGCTGGTGCCCAATACATCGGCAATCTTTCCGAATAAAGGAAAAATAGAGGCCGTTTCAAAGGCTATTTCCTCGGCGGCGTTAAGCGATGGCGCGCCAATGGGATGGCCTGCGAATTGCGGCGACAGAAAATCGACCGTCGCTTTCCAAGTGGACTGCCTTGTCACTTTAAAATCGGATGCTGCGCCGGATGCATAAACCGTTTTTTCAAATGCCACCCGGCCGGCTCGCACATCGAGCAACGCATAGTCAATTCTCACTGACGCTTTTGCGGAATCCGGTATAAACGGCAAATCGAACGGCCCTATTCCGGCTTTCAAACCGGTCATTTCAAACTCTCGCACCTTTCCAAGCACAAGAAAATCAAATCCTTCAAGCACCCCGGGCCGTAGCGATTGGCGCTTGTCAAACTTCACTTTGTCGGCAAGCCTTTGTTCAGTAAGCGCGTCTGCGGTTGCATCCGGCGAAATCACACGCATCCTGCCGCGTGCCTTCGCCGCAAGGCTTCTTTCGGTAAGGAGGGCCATTCCTGAGCCGACGTTTCCGAATCTGTACTCGAACGGAACTATTCCGATATCGGGCACGCCATCTTCTCTCGACGCGCTGAGCAATTCTTCAAATTCAGGAACTAGAAAAAGACTATCGCCGCCCTTAACCTCCTGCGCCGCCACCGCAACCGAACCTGCAATTGTAAATAAATAAACGGCCGAAACTGCCGCAGCAAAATGCCGCGAAACGTTTGGCACTAGCTGGCCGCGGGTATTGACTGAATCGAAGAAAACGAATAGCATACTGCCTCCACGCCGACGTAGCTCAGTGGCAGAGCAACTGATTCGTAATCAGTAGGTCGTCGGTTCAAATCCGACCGTCGGCTCTGCCAGCCCTTCCGGGCGCGCTCGTCTGCGTTTTAGTTATCGGCAGCTTTGCGCCGTCCGTTCACCCAGAAATGCCGGCAATGTCGTCTGGTGTAATTTCATCGTTACCGGCGCCGCTCCCCTCGATTTTGCCCCACATTTGCACGATGTTCACGCCCGTGTAGTAATGAGACAGGATTTCCCGGTAAGTTTTGCCCGAATTCGCCATATGAAGCGCTCCCCACTGACTCATACCGGTTCCATGTCCGAACCCGCTGCCCGTGATTACGATTTTCGACGCCGCCTTTCTTTGGCCGAGAGCCACGTAATCGCCTTTCATTTGTTTCACTTTGTCCAAACTGGCAACATACGAATCCCGAATTTTTACGGACACCTCGCCGCCCTTCCCGGCCGCAGTTAATCTGTCGCTGTAATTTACCGGCACTTCTTTGTCCCAAACGACTCCGCCTTCGAACATAATCGTGAACCGCGTGCTTCGAACTATCATTACGCCAATAATGCGCCGGAATTGCAGCGCGGTTACTCCGTAAGTTGTTTTGTCGGTCGTAATCGAGAGTCCCTGCACCCTCCCATAGTCGTCGTATGCCGCAACCATACCGAGCACGCGTCCGCCGGGAAGACCGCCGTCCTCCAAAATTTTGGAAAATTCTTCCGGCGAGTAGGACAGCTGCCAGTTTTGATACGGAGAGTCGGGCTCCTCGCTCTTCACCGGCTGCAAATAAGGATGGTCGCCGCCTTTCGTATAGCCTCCGGCATCCGAATGATAATATGCGATTATCGGCGAATCGCCGTACACTATTACCTCGCCCGCCGTCTTACGGATTGCATCGTCCGTAGTTTCCTTTTCGTATTTTACGCCGCCGTATACTTGGTCCGCAGTCGTGGCGACAACGTCCCATTTGTCGTTTTCGCGGCCTATCATCATGCGGAGAGCATACGTGCGCGCCGCTACCGCTTGCGCCTTCAGCGCTTCGATGTGCCACTTCGACGGCATTTCGCCCGGCACTACGCCGCGCAGATACTCCTCCATGTCTATTACGTTCAAAACGAGCAGTTCGCCTCCGCTCGACAACAGCCTGATTTTGCCCCGATAAGCGTTGCCGCCCACAGCAAGGTATCCGCTCGTCGCAGCCACCGTAAATTCCGAACTTTTGGCGCCTTTGAAATCTACACGGTTGTCCTTTAAAGTGAACTGCAGATTCCCGGTTAAGCTTTCAGCCACCTGCGCACCGGTTGAGCTATAAACGTTCGCAGCGCCTTGCACCGTAACCGTCGCGCCTTTGCCGCGAGCTAAAAGCACCCGCACTGGGCGGCCGGACGCTTGCGCGAACGCCGGCGAAGGTGTGAACACCGAACTGACCGAGAGCGGCGAATCGCCTTCGCATGAGGAAAAGGCAACCGGCAACAGCAGCGCGAGCGCAAGGAACATTGCGTAATGCGCCGTACGAATTCCTTCAACCTTTCGGTCCATTACTTAAATACCCCGAAGGCTATTTCCCTGCGCTTCACTTCGTTTTGATTGGCTGCAAGATACTTCAGGTCGGTCATTTCTTTCAGCGTGCGCAGCCGTCCGCCTTCCATACAATAAACCGGAGGGACAAGACCGCCGCCGAGGTCCGCAATCATTCCTATCCGGAACGCTTTGACGGGTTCGATCATCGTCTGCGTGATTGGATTGCGCGGATAAACATGCAGTTCTGAAAAAATTTCTTCGCGCCTTTCCCACGTTAGAGTGGCAAGGTCTCGAGGCAATAACGGGTCTTCGCCCCTCGCGAATTGAAGCTTGCCGTATTCGCGCGGCAGCACCTGCTCGATAAAAACTGCGGAGGCAAGAATTATGTCGTCAGTCAAATGCGTCCGTCTTGCGATTTGGTGCCTCGTTATCGAATTATCGTAAGGAGAGGTCTGCATATGTTCGACGAAAACCTCGCCGTTCTTCCAAATAAACATCTGAAGCGACGAATCTTTTTGCGAGTAAAAAAGAAGGTCGCCGGGTTCGAACGGTCCGATTTTATTCGGGTCCAGCCTGAGTACGTTTCGTTTTACTACAGGCATTTGAATCCCGCCCGGGGCAGCGGGCTGTACGCCGGAAGAATCTCCGCCGCTCTGGCTTCCGGCTTGACCGCCAGCAAGAGGCCCCATTTGAGAACCCGCCAAATCGGGCATGTAAGTGCCGGAATGATTCGTGACGTAGTCGCCTGGCCTCGGCTCGAATTCAATCTGCTCGATCGGCTCGCCGGTGAAAATGTTGTCGATTTCCGCCAGCCAATATCCGCTGTCCATAAGGTCGTACAGCGTAGGCGGATACTCGCCTTTGTCCATCAAATAATGATTGCACATAAAGGCAATGGCAGTCAGTTGCGCGCCGGCGAGCGCTCTAAACTCATCGTTTGAAATCGCTCCGCCATCGAGAGGGTGCGCGGTTTCCGGATCAGCGTTTTCGAAACCGGTCTGCGCGTAGGATGGTACTGAAAATGCGGTCGCCGAAATCGCAAATAACAGCGCAGCCACCACCGGAAGCGGCTTTGAAACGAGCGATTTCAAGTCAATATTTAAAATTTGCATGGTTTTCACCTGTAAACTACGGCTGCTCGAAGACCGGCGCCGTCGTCGATTTCCTTTTGCTCCTGCCGGAGAGATTCCAATCTATGCTGCTCGAACTTGCGTTCATGAAATTTTTCGACAACCTTTAGCTCGCGCATTCTAGCCAAGAGTCTTTCGCGCGCCCTAAGTTCGTCGATCGTCGCGCCGTCCATTTCCGCCTTCGCCTTGGCAGATTTAATCTTGGCGACTTGACCGAACTGGTCTAACATCAATAGCAATTCCGGGTCGAGAGATTCGCCTGCGGCCAGCCGCCTATCGCCGTAGCAACGGGCGACCGTTTTTTCAGCGTCTCGAAGCTTACGCTCGCAGTCCAGCCTTTTCGCTTCGCAGCGCGCCAGCTCGACAGCGGCCCGATCTTGCGCGATACCTCTAACGCGCTCCAACTTTTCCAGCCTGAACTCGAACTTCTTCATACTTTGCGCAAGTGCCGCCCGCGAATTAAAGACGCTTTCGAGCGGAACATGTTTCATTTTATCAACAAAGAATCGTACTACCCTAATTGCCCGAAAGTAGAACGTGCAAAATAGGTGAATTCAACCATGCTCGCATTTGATATAATCAAAATGCGCTTATAGAATTTCCGAAGTTTTTTGGAGGACTTTCGTGAAGATTTTTCTTGACACCGCAAGTATCGAAGAGATAAGAAGCGGCGTCGAAATGGGCCTGCTTGACGGCGTTACGACCAATCCGTCGCTTGTCGCGAAGGAGCGGCGCAAGTTCAAGGAGACCATTATCGAAATTGCGGAACTAATCAAGCCGCGGCCGGTCAATGCCGAGGTGACAGGGCTCACCGCGGATGAAATGATTGCCGAGGCGCGCGAAATAAGCGAGTGGGCGAAAAACATCGTCGTCAAAATCCCGATGATTCCGGAAGGAATGAAAGCTGTTCAACAGCTTCATCTGGATGACATTAAGACGAACGTGACGCTAATTTTCAGTGTGCAGCAGGCGCTGCTCGCTGCGAAGGCCGGCGCGAACTACGTCAGCCCGTTTGTCGGCAGACTTGACGACACCGGCGCGGACGGTATGGAACTCGTCGAGGACATAGTTAACGTATTTCATAATTATGCTTTCGACAGGTGCGAAGTTCTCGCCGCAAGCCTGCGTCACCCGATGCACGTGAAACAAGCGATGCTTCTCGGCGCGCACGTAGCGACTATGCCGCATTCGGTATTTCTGCAGCTTTTCAAACATCCGCTTACAGATACCGGGCTTAAGCGATTCCTTGACGATTGGGACAAAGTAAAGGACCTCGTGTAAATGACGCGCATCCCGCCGCCCGCTAGATTATCGGCGGGAGCTTCATCCGCGCTTGGCGGAACCCCTATCGGCGCCACACCGGTTGGTGCAACGCGCGCAGTTGGGAAAACGGTTTCGATTCAAAACGAAGCAATTAAGGCGGCGGCGCGCGATTTGAAGCTCGTCGCGTTCGATTGCGACGGCGTGCTTTGGGTTGGCGGCGGCTCGCTGGACGGTGCGGCGGAAATAATCCGCTGGCTGAAATCCGCCGGGATACAGGCGGTCGCGCTCACGAACAACGCATCGCTCAGCCGTGAAAGCTATGCAGTGAA
>JAANMV010002061.1_pt1 | contig 20547 bp, 19 predicted proteins | sample 7279661 | NCBI WGS metagenome assembly JAANMV01 (sample SAMN14094540, study PRJNA606508) | bioreactor metagenome | isolation source: A lab-scale SPAN reactor treating ammonium-rich wastewater day 121 | place: Ireland: Galway | collected 2017-05-16 | reverse complement strand
AAGGAAGAAGGCATTTTGGACTATGTTTTCGCACTATCAGAAACCAAACAATGAATTGCAGAAGATTTGTGTAGTAAATTATTGAACTCTATGTAATTAAATTAACTCGTCATTATATTACAATCGGCCTGCAAATATTCAGTATTAGGAAATAATGAAAAAAAACGATAAATTCGGAATGAAATAAAAAAACACATTTATTTTACTGCGATATTATTATTTATTGTTGTTTGGCGCAGAGGCGGTATTTTTGCAATCATGATACTTGTATTTTATCTGCTTCGCTTTCAAATCGGGCCGTTTTTCTTCGGAACTTCGGTGGTGATGTTTGTCTTTATACTACAGTTTGTACTCAATCATATAGACAAACTTGTGGGTAAAGGTTTAGATGCGTGGATAATAGCGCAGGTCGTAGGGCTGAATTTGGCTTGGATGATGGTATTAGCCGTTCCTATGGGCGTTTTATTTATGACGCTTATGTCGTTCGGCGGAATGTCGGCCGCGCAAGAGATAACCATAATGCGGGCTTCCGGTATGAGTTTGTTGCGAATGATGCGCCCCGCGATTATAGCCGGCCTATTGCTGACTTGCGGCGTGTATTGGTTCAACGACGAGGTGTTGCCCGATGCAAATCACCGCGCTAAGACTTTGATGCAGGACATACAGCGAAAAAAACCTACATTTGCAATAGAGGGTGGTCAATTTGCCTCGCAAATAGAAGGTTACACTATTTTGTCGCGGCAGACTAAGCCCGACGGGACATTGCTTGGGGTAACGATTTACGACCAAACATCACCGCTTCGCGCATCGGTTGTTTCTGCCGACACGGGGCGTGTTGCGTTCAACCGTAATTTCACACGACTTATTATAACGCTGAATCGCGGTGAAATTCATCAAATAGGGAGGCAGAACCCTGCCGATTATCGTCGCATACTTTTCTCGACGCATAGAATTGCACTTGAAACGAACGATTTCGCTTTTACGAGGTCGAGCGACGATATGTTCTCGCGCGGTGACCGCGAAATGAATATTGCGGCAATGAAAGAATTGGTAAGGAAATCCGAAACCTCTATTCTCGGCATAGATTCATCGGCAAATCGGGAAATTGAAGCGCATTTATCCTATATTTTTAATGGTGAGCAAATTGGCGTACAGCCGCCGAAACTTACGGACGATAATGCTTGGAGCCGAGTACAAAGCCGTATTTCGATAATTCGCTCGGCTCTGGAATCCACGAGTTTTCAGCGTGAGGATAATCAATCCCGCATACGCGGACTTTCGGTGGAAATTTACAAAAAATACGCAATACCGTTTGCGTGTTTTGTATTTGTATTTGTGGGTTGCCCGCTTGGTGTAATGTCGCGGCGAGGTAATTTCGGCATATCTGCCGCTATTTCTTTGGGAATTTATATAGTATATTGGGCGTGCTTAATAGCAGGTGAAAAATTGGCCGATCGCGCCGTAATATCACCGGCCGCCGGAATGTGGATGGGGAATGTCGTAATAGGCTTTATCGGCTTATTTATTACAATGCAAATAAATACGGAAACATTACCATTCTTTAATAAAATAAAACGTATTACAACAGGTTTTTTCGTAAGGAAAAAAGAACAATGAGCATTGTTTGGAAAATACACGGCCGGTTGCGAAATATTCTCCCTAAACGATTTATTCGATTTTTCAGAAAAATTGCCGAAATATATTCAGATAATTTTTGGTCGCTCAAATCATATTCATCGGCCGGCGAGGATATTGTGATACGCTCATTACTGTTGCGCCGCGAACAAATGAACGGAAATACGGTGTTGCCCGAAAAAGGATTCTATGTGGATGTAGGCGCCTTTGCACCAAAACAATTTTCCAATACGTATTTTTTCTATAATATTGGCTGGCGGGGAATAAATATAGATGCCGCGCCCGGTTCGATGAAAATATTCGATAGAATTCGCCCTCGCGATACAAATGTGGAAGCGGCTGTTTCGGACGGTGAGCGGGAAATGCGATTCTATACTTGGGGAACGCCTACGGTTGTGAATACGCTCTCGGCCGAGCATGCGGCGGAATTTGCGCGGCGTATGAATAAAGAGCCGGAAATAGTTGTTACGAACACCGTAACGCTTGCATCGTTGCTAAACAGACATTTGCCGAAAGGTTGTGCGATTGACTTTATGAATGTAGATGCCGAAGGTTGCGATATGGAGGTCATTCGCTCCAATGATTGGGCTAAATACAGACCATTCCTTGTCATGGTTGAATTGGCGGAGCAGGATTGCAAAAATATGCTCGACAGCGAAATAGTTGTATTTCTATCGGCACAAGGCTATAAAATTGCATCATGGATTTATCCGAATATTATTTTTGAACGTAAATAGGAGATTGTAAGATAAGTATTTACAAGCAATTTATTGTTTATTTTATTTTTGAATATACAGAACATTCTCTGCGGTTATTGATTTTAAGCGTTAAGCACAGCATGAAAACGTACTCGTAATATATCGGAAAAATAAATTATTATTTGGCGGCGACTACTTTGCGGTAAAGCGCTTCGTATTGCGGTACTATAAGTTCTTTGTTGAATAATTGCACTGCGCGATTACGTGCATTTTGACTGAATTCTTCCCAGCGACGCGGATGTTTCAGCAAATCTACCGCATAACGTGCCATACGCTTAATATCGCCGAGTTCGGCTATGTATCCGGTTTCGCCATGCGATACTACTTCGGGAATACCGCCCATATTTGTAGCCACAACGGGAACGCCGCAACTCATTGCTTCAAGAGCGGCCAGGCCGAAACTTTCGGATTGACTTGGCAACAGAAATATATCGGCGGCCGAAAGTATTTGCGGCAAAGCGCTTTGTTTGCCCAAAAAACGGGTATGTTCGGCAATGCCGAGTTCACGGCTGAGTCGTTCGGCTTCGGCACGTTCGGGGCCGTCGCCTATAAGTGCGAGTTTTGCCGGTATATGTTCGAGAGCCGCAGCAAAAATTTTGATAACGTCGGGAATTCTTTTGACTTCCCGAAAATTCGAGGTATGCATAAAAATTTTCTCGCCGTTCGGGGCGAATTGTTTGCGCCGTTGCGGACATTCTTCGCGCTTGTAAAGCTCTGTGTCAATAAAATTATTTATGACTTCTACGTCTTTTTTGTCGGTAAATCCAGTTTTGGTTTTTTCGGCTAAAAAGCGCGACACGGCGGTGACAGCGTCGCTTTGCTCGATGGAGAATTTAACCAAAGGAAGAAAACTCGGCTCAAGTCCTATTAGCGTTACATCTGTGCCGTGAAGTGTAGTAATCAGTTTTATATCGGACTTGCCGTTCAACATTTGCTTAACGAGGTAGCCGCTAATTGCATGGGGAATAGCATAATGCACGTGTAGAATATCCAAATTTTCGTATTTTGCCACGTCGAAAATTTTACCGGCAAGTGCAAGTGCATAGAGTTGAAATTCAAAAAGCGGATAGGCCGGCAAATCAACTTCGTGATAGAATATATTGTCTTGAAACTTATCTAATCGCATCGGCTGGGCATAGGTGATAAAATGAACCCGGTGCCCGCGTGCGGCCAAAGCAGCCCCAAGCTCTGTGGCTACCACGCCGCTACCGCCGTAAGTAGGATAGCATACGATTCCTATATTCATACGAAACTTCCTTAAAATTAAACGGTTATGGACGAGAAAACAACGGCCGCAGATGTTTATTATACAATTTCGGAACGCAAACGCGCCGAACTGAAAGTAAAGGGGTCGCGTTTTACGGCAACGGTTTTTCCTGCAAAGAGTAAAGGCGAAGCATTGTCGAAATTAGACGATATCAGAAAAGAATTCTATGATGCAACGCATAATTGTTATGCCTATAGATTAGGTTCCAAGGGACTTGATTTTCGCGCCGCCGATGACGGCGAGCCGTCGGGAAGTGCAGGAAAGCCGATTTTGTTTATGCTTCAAAAGTATGACGTAAGCGACGCATTGTTAGTGGTTACGCGCTATTTCGGCGGTGTAAAATTAGGTGTAGGCGGATTGTCGCGTGCCTACTCCGAATGTGCGGCAATGGCACTTGAACTCGTCGAAAAAATACCTGTTTATCGTGCAACGTCGCTTCGTGTTATCTGCGTTTATGAGGATATTTCTATCGTTAAACCTATTATCGAGCGTTTCGGCGTGGATTGCAAAGCCGATTATCGCGACGTGGCAGAATTCATTGTATCGGTGCCGCTATCTGCCGTCGACGACTGTATCAGGGCCGTAGCTGCCGCCACAAATGCGCGTGCCGGCACAATTATCATATAAAAATATATCGAAAGAATTTGTTGAAAATTAAAAATGCAAAAATAATATTTTTTATGCTTCGCTCGTATCCAACTCTTAAATTTGCACGTTATATTCTGCTATGATTTTAATAAAATAATTCGGAACAACTAATTAAAATTAGATGAAAAAAAACGACAACAGCGAGAAAGCAGTCTACGGGATAACATGGCTGACACGTGAAGAATGGCAAAAAATGCGTGCAATAGCCGCCGACCCGGATACGCTTTCATCTTCGTATGAAGATTGGATGATGATGGTTTGGCGCATAGCCAAAGACCTTGAACAAGAAGGGAATAGGGTGAAAAAGATTCCTGTGGACACGGGAATTTTTGCCGAATGGTGCGGGCACAACAACAGACTGCCGAACAATGCGGCACGCTCGGAATACGTATCGTATGTTATGGCTACGGAACGTGCTTTCCGGCAAAGCAAAAAGCGAATGAAAGGCGGCGATGAATAACATTTCGATTTTACTTGCAGAGCCGCGTAATGTCGGTGATTTATATCCTTTTTCTATTCTACATTGCTTATGGGAGTTGCGTTGCGGCGCACTTCGATTGTTTGAAAAATACGGACGATATTTTCCCGAAGCATCGTTGCATTTCGCCGGACGAACGGGGCATGTGGCTTCATTTATTGCGCGGCATTATCCGCAAACCGGCATCGCATTTCCATCTGCGGAAATATTGGTCATTCTTTCTGGTAATATATTGCCGGATGCCGAATTTGTCGCATCGCTGAACGTAACCGAATCCGGCGACGGATTTTTACTTGAAAATAAAGATGAAGAAATTGTCGGTGCAATATTGCGAGGTGTGTCCGCTCGTAGTTTTACGGCCGAATTAGCCGCTGCTTCGGGAGACGTATTTTTCGACGATGCGTTGCAAATTGCCGCACGGTACGTTTCTGTACGTCGTAAAATCCCAGTCAGAATATTGCGCTATATGTGGGACGCACTGGAAAATAACGGGTGCGCTATTACGGCAGATGCCCGAATATTCGGTAAGACGACACCTTTTCGTTCCGATCCTGCGAGTGCGGTTGTTGGCGTGAACGAAGCGTCAATATTTGCTGCGGATAGCGCGGAAATTGCCCCCGGAGTAATATTGGACGCTACCGACGGGCCTATACTTATATCCGAAAACGTGCGAATTATGGCAAATTCCGTAATTATTGGGCCTTGCGCCATAGGAGCAAATTCAATAATAAAAATAGGTGCAAAAATCTATGGCGATACAAGTTTCGGCGAATTTTGCAAAATCGGCGGAGAAATTGAAAATTCTATTGTTCAAGCTTTTTCCAATAAACAGCATGACGGATTTTTGGGACATTCATATTTGGGTGAATGGGCGAATCTCGGCGCAGACACTAATACTTCCGACTTAAAAAACACTTATGCACCCATTGTGATTCGTCTCGAGGGCCGTCGTGTGGCTACAGATAGAATTATGCTTGGCTTGCTCTGCGGCGACCATACAAAAAGCGGGATAAATACCATGTTTACAACGGGAACGGTAGTCGGAGTGTCGTCTTCGGTAGTGGGTGCGGATTACGCGCCGTCGGTTATTCCGTCGTTTTCGTTCGGCGGACAGGCAGAAGCACCCGTTTACAATATAGAACGTGCGCTCGACGTTGCCCGCGTTGTTATGGCACGTCGGGGGAAAATGTTGCTTGTCGAAGAAGAAGTATTGTTGCGCAAGGAATACGAACGCGTAACGGCCGGCGATTAAAATTGTCGGCCGCTATTTATTTAGAATTATTTTATTGATTACAAAGTGTCGGCAAGCGGATATAATTCCGCGTTTTCTTTATTTATTCTCACCCCGAGTGTCGCGAGTAATTGTTTCGTTTCCTTAATAAATTCGTTCGGTTTTTCCTTTATTATTTGAATTGTCCACTTCGTGTTATGTTCGTTGATCGCTTTGTCAATTCCGCCCATTTCGTCTAAAAAACGCTTCGTGATTGTTTTGACTTTTGTGTCGGTCGCTTTCAGAAGCCCGGGATAAAGAAATTTATCTTCCGATGAGGCATGAACTTGTAGCAGACCGGTAAGTTTGGAAAGCAACATTGTGATATTTATCGTTTTTGTGCTTACTTCCGACAGCGTGAGATTCCGAGATATTTCTTGCGTAAGTGCGATGAGTTGATCGTGTTGTTTGCGTAAATTGTCGGTACGTGCCATTGCTGTTTTCAAAAATAATAAAATAAAGATTTGCTTTGTATGCAAAGATAGTTTTTTTTTTGTAAATTAAAAATTATGAAGTCGTCGCGCACCCTCGCCTGCCTGCTCTAAAATATAAAAGTTTGTAGAATATTCCTTGTAAATAAAAAATATCGGCTGTTATCTGAAATGAATTTTGATGCGATATGGAAATTCCGTATTTTCGCATCGGTCCGTTGGGGGCGCCTTGCACGCGATAAGCGGCAATGCTGAGAAGTTCACTCCTTGAACCTGATCCGGTTAGTACCGGCGTAGGAAAACGGAATACGATATGGCATATAGAATTTATGTCCATGTATTATGTTTTTCATGCCGTTATTTTGCTCTCCCAACGCCGTATTGTTTTATTTTTTACGGTGTATGTCATGTCAGAAATTCTATCAAAAAATGCTTTTGCTTATGCGATGGCATTACTCGTTGCACCCTATATTTTATCTGCGCAACATCCTTCTATTCCAAAAGTAACGCGAAAACAGGCCGATTCGGCTCGTGTATATCAAACGCCGAGCGTAACCGTAACCTCGACTCGTGCCGCCGTGCGAGAAACGCCGGCCACTTTTACCGAAATATCGGGTGTAGATATTCGCAATCGCTATACACTTCAAGACTTACCGGCGTTGTTAGGCGAAATGCCGTCAACACTGTTCTATTCCGACGACGGCTCTAATACGGGCTATACCACGTTGATTATGCGCGGATTCGACCAGCGTAGAATAGCTGTTCTTGTTAATGGCGTTCCGCAGAATGACCCGGAAGACCATAACGTTTATTGGATAGATTTTCCCGACATGGCCGCAAATCTGCAATCGGTGCAAGTGCAACGCGGCGCGGGAATGGTAAATTACGGCGCAGCCGCAGTCGGCGGGAGCATAAGCCTTACAACGGCCAATTTTGCAAACGCCGCTTTTGCAAGATTCTCCGGCGGAATAAATTGGGCGCAATACGACGACGGCTCTACGCGGTTTATTCCTATCACCAATAGAATGTCGGCTGAAGTGTCGAGCGGGCTTGTCGGCAATTATGCGATGTATGCACGATTATCGCAAATTAACAGCATAGGCTATCGCGACCGCTCGTGGAGCGAATTGGGAAGCTATTTTCTATCGGCAGTAAGGTTCGACGATAAAATTACCACACAAATTAATTTATACGGCGGGCCGCTTGCCGACGGACTCGCCTATAACGGATTGCCTAAAAGCGCGATAACAAATCCGTTTTTGCGTCGGGCGAATTACAATTATTTCGAGTATGATGCCGATTCGCTCGCCGTCGGACGCGAAGTTGTAGGCTATGCCGCGCCGCGTCGCGCTCAAGAAATCGAGAATTTTTCGCAACCGCATTATGAAATTTTAAACGATGCGAATATTTCGGACAATTTAATTCTTAAATCAACGCTGTTTTATTATACAGGCGACGGTTTCTTTGATTTCGACGGCTCGTGGGCAGACACAAATACGTTGCGGCTCGTTTCGCAATACGGTTTTCACCCTGCCGGAAATCCGCGAAACGCAATTATACGTGCCGCTGTGTCGAACCGACATGGCGGCTGGGTTCCGAGAATTATATGGCAACACGATAATGGAGAATTTACCGCAGGCGCAGAAGTTCGCTTCCACCGCTCAAATCATTACGGGCAAATTCGATATGCCGAATTGTTGCCCAAGAACTTCGATAATGATTACAAATTTTACGAATATAACGGCATACGTGATATTTATTCGACATTTGCACGCGAACAATACGATTTGTCGGACAATATTAAATTGACCGGCGAATTTCAAATAGTGCATCATCGCTATGCGGTTGACAATGAAAAAGCCGGCGGTAAATATACAGCTTACGAGAATTTTTCCGGAGAGGTTACAGGGGTGGGATCTGAAATATTTTCTGTAAACTATACGTTTTTTAATCCGCGCTTGGGTATTAATTTTAATCCCGAAGGCGCATTGTCCGGTTATGCGGCTTTTGCAGTAACATCGCGCGAGCCGCGTATGAAAAATTTATATGCCGCAGGAGATTCATATTTCGGTGCAACGCCTAAATTTGCTGCAAAACAAGTAGGTAGCACTACGCAATACGACTTTACCGCACCGCTTGTTAAACCCGAACGCCTTACGAATGTAGAAGCGGGCGCACGCTATAGCAAAAATGGAATTTATATGAATCTCGGAATTTATTTAATGGAATTTTCCGACGAGCTTGTAAAAAACGGTAAACTCGATGTTTTCGGCGTTCCGGTAGATGGAAATGCGGAACGCTCACGACATATAGGCTTAGAATTTGAAGCGGGTGCGACCATATCCGACATACATTCTTCGGGATCGCTTACGCTATCGGGTAATGCAGCCGTAAGTCGCAACCGTTTCGTTAAATACAGTTTTTTTGCCGACAACGGCAAAGCGATAATATTGGACGATTATACAATTGCCGGATTTCCGGATGTTTTGGCAAATATTCGCGCCGATTATGCAAACGGAGTTTTCCGTGCAGGAATTGCTTTGCGGCATATAGGGAAAATGTATACAGATAATTTTGGCGATAATTTGGCCGAAATACGACGCAATTTACCCGGAATTACAGATTATTCCGATAATGTTATTCCGGCAGCTACAGTTGTGAATTTCGATTGTTCGGTTGAATTTCCTAATATTTTGGAGCTACGTAAACTACGCTTGCGTCTTGCTGCAAACAATCTGTTTAATTTGCTTTATGCGGCAGGCGGAACAGGCAAAGAATTCTTTCCGGCGGCCGGGCGCACAGTATTTTTAGGCGTTGAAGCCGAACTGTAAGCGTATCGGCTCAATACTACAACCTGATTGGTCGGTTATATCATACCGTCGCGCATCATTACAACACGATTGGCCAGCGCGGCTACTTCTGTGCTATGCGTGGCTACTATAAAAGTCAGGTCGCGTCGGTCGCGTAATTGAGCGATTATTCCGAGTATTGCGGCGGCATTTGCCGAATCTAGATTACCTGTCGGCTCGTCGGCTATAATCAACGCAGGTTCATTGATAAGAGCGCGGGCAATAGCCGCACGTTGCTGTTCACCGCCCGAAATTTCGGCGGGTTTATGCTCTGCCCTATGCGAAAGTCCCGTGGATTCGAGCAGTTCTTTGGCGCGTGATTTAGCTTCGGAAACAGGAAGTCCGGCTATTAACGCAGGAGTCATTACGTTTTCAAGAACAGTAAACTCCGGCAAAAGATGATGAAATTGAAAAATAAATCCTATATGTTTATTCCTGACAAAATCGGCTGATTTTGACGTAAGCGAGCGGCTGTCATAGATTTGTTTATCTATATCAAATTCCGTATAACCGGAATTTGGTGCATCTAACAACCCGAGTAAATGCAGTAACGTACTTTTTCCGGCACCGGACGGTCCCATAAGTGCGAGAAATTCGCCGCGAGCCACTTCGAGCGAAACGCCGCGTAATACGGGGGTATCGTTATGTGAACGAAGCGAATAACTTTTTACGAGATTTCGCGCTGAAAGCAGAATGTCGGGCATGAAAAATCGGCGTTTTTCATTTAAACACAAATCAAGTTATTTAATTTACAATCTCTTATCGGAACTGATTCAGCAGCCGCACGTCATTTTCGTAAAGCAGACGAATATCGTCTATTCCCGTTCGCAACAACGTAACGCGCTCTATACCAAAACCAAAAGCATAGCCGGAAAATTCTTCGGGGTCTATATCGCAATTTTTCAGTACATTAGGGTGAACCATACCGCAACCGCAAATTTCCAACCAGCCTGAATATTTGCAAATTCGGCAACCTTTTCCGTTGCATAAATAGCATGAAATATCAACTTCCGCGCTTGGTCCGGTAAAAGGAAAATAGGAGGGGCGAAAACGGAATTTTGAATTTCCGCCATACATTTCTTTGGCGAAAGAAATAATTGTTCCCTTCAGCTCGGCAAAAGTTACGTTACGGTCAATATAAAGACCTTCCAATTGATGAAACTCTGCCAAAGAACGTGCGCTTACAGTTTCGTTGCGATAAACGCGCCCGGGCATAATTGACCGAATCGGAGGCTTCTGCGACTTCATTACGCGGATTTGAACGCTGGACGTATGCGTGCGTAATAATATATCGTCGGCTTTTTCCGAACGCACGAAAAACGTGTCCTGCATATCACGCGCCGGATGGTCGGGTGCAAAATTTAATGCGCCGAAATTATAATAATCATTTTCTACGTCAGGCCCTTCGGCTACGGAGAATCCCATCCGCTCGAAAATTGTTATGCATCGGTCTAGCGTTTGCTGAATCGGATGTATAGAACCGAGTGGGGTGCAACGGCGGCCGGGCAGGCTGACATCTATAAGTTCAACATGGGCTTTGCGCCGCTCGTCGTAGGAAGTCTTGCGTTCGTCATAGAAATTTTCAGCTAAAGACCTAAGTGCGTTTATCTCTTTGCCTACTGACGGCTTATGTTCTTTCGGAACATCGCGCAACCGCTCGATAAATCCTTGTATTGCACCCTTTTTTACTAAATATTTCAGTTTGAATTGCTCCAACGAATCTTCGTCGGTTATTAAGGCAATATCACGCTCAATTTCGGCACGCAGCAGAGTTAATTCGGAATACATCAGCTTCTATTTTCGGGTAAAGTATTGAACGAATATCGGTCGAACTATAATCTTTATATTGCAAAATACGATTTTACCGACAAAAAAAGGCGCTCGCGCAGAAACGAACGCCTTTTTGTAAAATAGTTCAACCCATTGAATTTTATCCGGCAACTTTGCGCACTATGGCGGCAAATACAGCGGGATGATTCATAGCTAAATCTGCCAGCACTTTACGATTGATGGCGATATTTTGTTTTTTCAGGTCGTTCATCAATCTAGAATAAGTCGTGCCTTCCTGACGTGCCGCGGCATTGATGCGAACAATCCACAAACTGCGGAAAGCCCTCTTTTTCAGCCGGCGGTCGCGATATGCGTGCAACAGACCTTTTTCGATATGATGTTTGGCGATAGTCCACACCTTGCTCCGCGCTCCCCAATATCCTTTGGCGAGTTTGATAAATTTACGGCGGCTGCGGTGCGATGCTGCTTTGTTTTTTGCGCGTGGCATTATTACTCCTTAGATTTTTAAGATAAGGACGGCGGGAGAGCGTCGCTTTGTGTGTGTCCCCGCACGTCGCAATTTTTTATATTGAAAGCGTCGAAAAATTATCCGACACCGAGCATACGCTTTGCCGCCTGCTCATTGGTCGAATGAACCAATGTCGACTGCCGCAATACACGTTTGCGTTTACGACTTTTTGATGTTAAAATATGGCTTTTGAAAGCCCTTTCGCGTTTGACGCGGCCGCTGCCCGTCAGGGTAAAGCGTTTTTTCGCGCCGCTTTTAGATTTCATTTTTGGCATGATTTCCTCTTTGCTTTCTATGGGTTGAACTATTATTCGGATTTTATCTTTTTTACGTTCTTTTCGGGTGCCAAAGTTACCGATAACATTCTGCCTTCGGGATGAACCGGCTGGTCAACTTTTGCTACGTCGGCCAACGCCGTAACAAAACGTTCAAGCAAGGCTTCGCCGATTTCTTTGTGCATAATTTCGCGCCCTTTGAACATTACGGTAGCCTTTACTTTATGACCTTCGCCCAAAAATTCGCGTGCATGGCGGGTTTTGAAGTCGAAGTCATGAGTATCGGTGCGCCATTTGAAGCGAACTTCCTTAAGTAACTGCTGATGTTGCGCTTTTTTCTGTTGTTTTTCGCGCTTCTGCAATTCGTATGCAAATTTACCGTAGTCTATTATTTTGCAGACAGGCGGCTCGGCTTGCGGTGCTATTTCCACCAAATCTTTTTCTTCTTCGTACGCTTGCTCTAACGCACGATTAATCGGCATTATGCCAAGCATAACGCCTTCTTCGTCTACTACACGAACTTGCGCGACGTTAATTTCGTCGTTTATTCGATGCTTGCGATTTTTATCGCGAATTACGCCGCGTTCGCCTGTCGGCGTTATAGTGCGAGGAACGAAAGGTCGCCTCAAACAATGCCTTATGAATAGTGTCGTAAAATAGCCCTGAAAACGCAAAAATACCGTTCTTTACTCTATTTTCAAAGGAAGCGGACTATTTTCGGTTAAATTCCTTAGCAAATCAGCCGTTTTTCGTACTTTTGAGCCGTCATTACGCACTTTTATTCATAATTTTCTCCGATTTTCTATGTCAGACCAGACGCGCAACGACCAAGAATTACGCCGTCTTGAAGAACTTCGCATTATACGCGAGAGTGGTGTTAATCCTTATCCGCCTGTCTTTGAAAAAACTCATTCCAACATATCGGTACTCGAAACGTTTTCCGATGAAGACGCATCGCATTTGGCAGAAATAGCCGTTGCAGGTCGCATTATGGCTGTGCGCGTTATGGGCAAAGCCGCTTTTATGCATATTCAGGACGACGGGGCGCGACTTCAGTTGTATTTTCGCAAAGATGAAACGCCGCAATTCTATGAATTGATTCATACTCTCGATATTGGCGATATAATTGGTGCGCGGGGCTTCGCATTCCGCACTCGAACGGGGGAAATTTCAGTTCATGCACGCGAGGCGGCTCTGCTTTGTAAATCGTTGCGTGTATTGCCCGTGCCAAAAGAAGAAACCGATGCGGACGGAAATAAAGTTGTACACGATGCTTTTGTAGATAAAGAACTGCGCTATCGTCGTCGCTACGTTGATTTGATAGTTAATCCGCATATTCGCGACGTGTTTGTAAAACGCTCGAAAATTATAGCGGAAATGCGCCGATTTTTCGACGGGCGCGGCTGGCTCGAAGTGGAAACGCCTATTTTGCAACCTCTTTATGGTGGTGCCTCGGCGCGGCCTTTCGTAACGCATCACAATGCCTTAGACGTGCGGCTATATATGCGGATAGCCCTCGAATTATATCTGAAACGTCTTATAGTGGGCGGCTTTGAAGGCGTTTATGAAATAAGTAAAAATTTCCGTAACGAGGGAATGGACAAAACGCATAATCCCGAATTTACAATGATGGAACTTTACGTTGCATATCGGGATTATTTTTGGATGATGAATATGACCGAAAATCTTATTTGCCGTCTTTGCGTTGCCGCCAACGGCGAATCAAGCACCAAGTTTGCCGGAAATCACATATCTTTTGCCGCACCTTTTCGCAGGGCAACCATGTATGATTTGTTGCGAGAATATACGGGACTTGACCTTTTCGGCAAAAGCCGCGAGGAATTACTTGCTACGGCGCGGGAAATCGGCGTTGAAGTAGATAGCACTGCCGGCGCAATGAAACTTCTCGATGAAATATTCAGCCAAAAAGTGCAGCCGAATCTTATACAGCCGACATTCGTTATGGATTATCCCGTTGAAATGTCGCCGCTTGCGAAAGCACATCGCAGTACGCCCGGACTAACCGAGCGTTTTGAATTATTTGCAGCCGGTGCTGAATTGGCAAATTGCTTTACCGAACTGAACGACCCGATAGACCAACGCGCACGGCTTGAAGAGCAGGCGGCACTTAGAATAAGCGGTGATGATGAAGCCATGACGCTCGATGAAGATTTTATTTACGCGATTGAAGTCGGTATGCCGCCTACCGCCGGAATCGGAATCGGAATTGACAGGCTTGTAATGTTGCTGACCGGACAGGAATCTATACGCGACGTTCTGTTTTTTCCGCAAATGAGACCAGAAAAACAATAGCTTTTTAATTAATTAATTCTGTATTTACGGCGTACAGCGACTATGACGAATAATACGAATATTCGGACAATATTATCGCGGCGTTTATTTCCGCTTGCGATAATTGCCGCATTGCTGTGCTTTGGTTCGTCCCATGCGCAATGGCGTGCGGCAAAATTACCGGCAGGCTACGAAAGCGGTTATTACCTCGACGTGTTTTTCTTGCCCGTAAATCCGCAATTCGGCTGGATAAGCGGTATGCAGGGGAGATTGTTGCGCACAACAGATGCAGGTGCCACGTGGTTCGGTACAGTAGTTCCTACAGGCGGCGATATGCTTGAAAGCGTGCAGTTCGTTACGCAGACAACAGGCTACACTTCCGGCCCGTCCGGTATATGGAAATCTACGAACGGCGGCATAACGTGGTCTGATATTACACCGCCCATTACGGCGGCTGTGTCGTTTTGGGGATGCTTTTTTGCAAATCAACAAGTAGGTTTGCTTATGGCCGGCGTATGCGGCGGGCCGCAGTACTTTTGCCGTACAACCGACGGCGGCGCAACATGGAACTATTTCACGGGTAACGAACCCGACACTAAACTTTCCGACGCTATACTCGATTCGCCCGACGGAGTAGGATATGCTTCGAGCAGCGGATTGGTCTGGCGTACAGATGACGGCGGAAAAACATGGGACGTGCTAAGTCAAACGGGAACGCATGTATGGCAGGAAGAAATAACTAACTTGGGAAGCTCTATACTTGTGCCTGCTTCCGGTCAGGACTGCGACGGTAATTCGCGAAACGTAGGCGAAATGCGCTTCTCAACCGACGAAGGACGTACATGGAACAGAGCGCAAACGCAACATTCTATGTTCGGAGCTTTTCTTTCAAGCCCAGTTTCCGGCTGGGGAGCAGGCGACGGTTCTATGGTTATACATACCGTTGATGCCGGAAAAACGTGGCAACTTGTTAACTGCGGGCTTCCGTCGGGTATAAATATTGACGATATTTGGTTCGTTAACGATACTGTAGGCTGGTGCGCAGGCGAAGCCACTCCCTCATGCGTCCCTGGACTCTGATTCTGGCCCTGCTTCTGCTGGCCGCAGCTCCTCTTCCCGAGGGGCGCCTCTCGCTCGATCTGCAACGCCACCTGACCGGCTCGGACAATCTCTGCCTGGCTCCGCACAGCCTGGCCGACGCTCTCTTGATGGTCGGCGAGGGTGCCGAAGGGGCCACTCGGGCAGAGTTCGAAGCCCTGCTCGGCCCACTGGACGGGCCGGCCGCCCACGCCCGCAATCTGCGCCTGCCGGTGGTCACCGCCACCCGCCTGTGGGTGGACAGAGCCTTTCCCATTCTGCCCTCCTACCAGAGCTTCTGCCAGAAGAACTTTGGCGCCCAGGCGGGGCAGGTCGACTTCCGGCGGCCCTCTGAGGCCATCGAGCAGATCAACGCCTGGGCCGCGCGTCAGACCGATGGCAAGATCGACAAACTTCTCTATGAGGATGCGGTGGAAGCCAACACCATCCTGGTGCTCACCAACGCCACCACCCTGAAGGCGAAGTGGGAGCTCCCCTTCAACCCCACCATGAGCCAGGAAGCCGATTTCCACCCGGAGGGCGCCGATGACAAGCCCGTCAGGATCACCTTGATGAGCCAGACGGCGTCCTTCCCCTTCCTGATAGATTCGGGCGTCAAAGTTCTGGAGATGCCCTATGAAGGTGAGCTGAGCCTGATCGTGGCCCTGCCCGAGCCAGGCCGGATCGGCCAGCTCCAGCAAGACCTGACAGCTCAGCGACTGGAAGGCTGGATGAGCCGCCTCAAGCCAGTCGAAGAAGAGAGCGTCCACGTCTTGTTCCCCCGCATCGAAGTGCGCAGCGGCTCGGTGCAGCTCAAGTCGCCTCTGGAGAAGATGGGGCTCAATCTGGCGTTCAGCCAGCGCTCCGACTTCTCCCGGCTCAGCCCGGAAGGCGGCCAGGTCTATCTGAGCAAGGTCATTCAGGCGACCGTCATCCGCTTCGATGAGGCCGGCACCGAGGCAGCTGCCGCCACGGCTGCGGTGGCCAACCTGCGCAACGGGGCCGAGAATCAATTCCGAGCCGACCGGCCGTTCCTGTTCTTCCTGGTCCATCGCCCCACCAGCACGGTGCTTTTCTCAGGCCGAGTGCTGAAGCCCTGAACTGCAATGCTTGCAGTTCAGGGCTTCAGCTCCGCCCAGGGCTCATCAAGCACCAGAGGTGTTCCCATCAGTCAATTCTCACCGCGCGCTCCAGGCGTCCGGCCAGACGTCCCCGGTCGTCGTAGACCAGGACCTCCAGCTTGTGCTTGCCTGGCTTGAGACCGGTCAGCTTCCAGCGGGAGCGGTCGCTGACCAGCTTGCCGTCCACTCGCAAGAAGACGCGTGGGCGCGAGAGGTAGCTGCGAGCCCAGATCAACACCGTCTGGCCGGCTTTCACCTGATGGACCGACTCGAGCCTGACCGCCACCACCGCGCTCGCCTGCTGGCCCGCGGCCAGAAAGTGGGGCTGGCGGATGATCGCTCGGTAGGCCTCCAGCACCTCGCGGGGCTCGCTTACCAGGTAGTTGTTCAACTGCCGGCCCGGCCGTGCATGCACGAGGTTGTTGCAGTCATACCAGCTCACCAGCTTGACCCGCGGATAGCGGGTGGGCAGGCTCTCATACAGCTGGCGCATCTTGTCCACCGCAAAGTCGGGGCGGGTAGCCGGACTCAGGGCGGACTGATGGCTGGCCGCGTACTCTCCGATGGCGATGGGCTTGCGAGCCGAGAACTTGCGATAGACCGGGTCGAGCAGGTCGGTGGGGTTGACCGCTTCCCCCGGGCGGGCGGGGTCATTGTCCAGAAACAACACGCTGTAGAGATTCACGCCCACCCAGTCGACAGCGTCGTCGCCCGGGTAGTACTCCTCCAGGCCGGTCACCGGCACGCTGTTGGGACACCAGATCAAGGCCGCCCGGGGAGCCTTGCGAAAAGCCTGGTAGACGGTTCGAAAGGCCCGCCGATAGGCCGGCGGATCACCGTGATACGGGGTCCACTCTCCGTTCATCTCGCCCGCGAAGCGAATGAAGACCGGCCAGTCGAATCGGGCCACCTCGGCCACGAAGCCCTGCAGGTAGGCATCATCCTGCACCTGGTCCAGGCTGCGCGGCTCCCAGGCGATCTGGGGGATGGCTCGGCTGGCTTTCACCTGCTCCGCCCACTCGAAAGGAAAGGGCTGACCATAAGAACGGTACATAAAGAAGCTGGAATGATTCTTGCCGGTCAACTGGTTGAAACGCGGGACATCGCCATGCCGTTGACTCTGCAGCACGACCGAAGGCAGATTGTCGTCGCGGTCGATGAAGGCTCCGAGGTAGCATCCGCTGGTGGGCTCGAGGCGCGCCCCGGCTTGCCCTGCAGGCGCCCGTTGCTCCAAGTAAAGCTCGATCTCGGTGGCGTAACGAGCCGCTTTCAGCTCCTCGGCCCGGGCCGCATGGGGGTCGCCGGTCCGCCGGTAGATGTCGGCTTCCTGGCGGTAGGCCTGGCTGGCCAGAGCGAAATGCTCGGCCTTGACGGCTGCGTCGGCCAACTGGCGCCAGTCGTAAGCTGTGTTGGAGGCCCGGGCGGCCGCCTGGAGGCGGACCAGACGCTCAGGCAGGGCCTGATTCAGCCGGTCGGGGCCGGGCAGCTCGAGAGGCTGGACGGGGCTCGGGGGCGCGAAGGGGTCGGCGCCCGGCTCAGGCCTGACGCTGAACGGGTCGTCGCTGGCCGGCCCGGGCGGCGAGCTGAGGGGCTCGGGCGTTCTCGTTGAAGACTCGGCCGCAGGTGTCGCGCCTGGTTCGTTCGTCCCCGAAGGCCGGGAAACGGGTGCCTTCGTCCCTGAAGGCCCGGACGCGGGCGTCGGGAGAGTCCCCGAAGGCTCGCTCCACCAGCCACGCAGCAAGAAAAAGCCGACCACCAGCAGCACCAGGCAACCCAGCGCCGTGCATCCTTTCTCCACCTCTCAGAGGGCCTGGATGCGGAAGGTAAACTGATCGCTGACCTCCTCGGCGTAGCGGGCCAGCACGAAAGTCTTACCGTGGGCCTGAAAGCCCCGAAAGCGCTCGAAGATCTCCCACAAGGAGAACTTCTGCAGGTGGGTCACGGGAGGGCAATAGCTGTCCGGAGGGACTTCCGTGTAGAGCAGGGCTCCCGCTCGTCCCACTCGCAGCACCTCGGCCAGAGCCCGGTCAAGAGTGGGGTCCGTGAGGTGCTCGAAGATGTCGAAAGCAAGCAGGAAGTCGAAGAAATTCTCTGCATAGGGCAGGGCTGTCACGTCGGCCCGGGTGGTGTGCACCTTCTCTCGCCCCGAGGCCCGGGCCAGATTGGCCAGGCGAGCCAGACCACCCTCGGTGAGGTCGCAGCCGTGCACCTCCAGGTCCTGGCGCAGGGAGAGGGTGGCTCGCCCCCAACCGCAGGCCAGGTCGCAGCCACGGGCGGGTAGGGTCAACTCGGGCATCAGGTAGAGCTCGGGAAAGGTGCGCCGCAGCGAAACCTGCCAGTAGGGACGAACTCCGGGGAGGGGCAGCTCCATGCGAGCGGCCAGGTCAGCGGGCTTCCGCACCGGAGGCAGCAAGAAGGAGCGAAGGTCGGTGTTCTCGGGGGGCGAGAAACCCAGCGCGTAAATGGGAAAGAGCGGGCTGGCCCAGATGGCCGCCGTCTGCTCATCCCGGTCGGGAGTAAGCCCGGGCAGGATGCCCTGAGACTCCCACAGACCGGCCGCCTGGCGCAGCTCGGCCTCGGGAAAGCCCTGCAGGTAGTCCAGATAAGCCTGACGCATGATCGGCTCGGGGATGGCGAAGTAGACGCTGATCACCCGCACGAAGGCCTCCAGGCCGGGGTGGTCTTGCTCGAGTCGACTGAGAAGGTCCACGAAAGGCCGGTTCGCCCGTGACCGGGTCACCCCTGCGTCCCGAGGGCGACCCGCACTTCCAAGCCAACCGCTGGCGGCAGCCGTTTAGCGGTTGGAGTCCACCACGTCCCGAAGCCGAACCAGCCGACCATGTGCTGGGCCGCGTTGTCGCTCAACGAGCGCCAGGAAGGGTATTCAGGGCTCTTCTCCAGCAAGCGCTGGGCCGCGGGCGGTTAGGCCGGGCCACGATCAAGAGGCGCATCACCTCATCCATCCACCAGCTCCTTGAGCTGTGCGTTGCTTGCGCGCTTCCAGATGAAGCCGTCGAGCAGGTAGTGGGTCAGCTGGGGCACCGCCAGCAGGGGCACCAGGAGCTCGGCCGGGAGGCCCGTCCAGGCTCCGCCGAAAAGCCAGCCGCGCTCGTGCCAGACAGCCCGATCCCAGAACATCTCCTCAGCGTAGGCTAGAGCCCAAAGGCTCAAGACGAAGACCGGTAGCGCCCGCCAGAGCGGCCAACGGCGGGGAGGGCTATGCCAGAACACCAGCACAAAGTAAGGAATGCCGTGGATCAGCACGTTGGTGACCGTGAAAGCGTAGTCAGAATTGAAGGTGATGATGCCTGCATACCAGCAAGCGGCCGTGGTGAGCACGACCATGTCCTTGCCGGGGTTGGGATGCCCACTCAGCCACAGGCCGGCCGAGCGAGTCCAGTAGGCGAGCATCAAGAGCCAGTAGAGGGGGGTGGCCACAGCCAGAACCACGCCGGGCAGCGACCCGAAGTCACCCGGGATAAACCACCAGAAAGCGCGCGGCAGATGGCAATGCCAGTAGATCAGGGGATAAACGGTGGCGGCGTAGATGGTCAGGGTGTCAAGCCAGCGGGGCCAGCCGTCCCTCTCGTGCAACTTGCGCCGGTAGAGGGCCACCCAGCCATACTGCTGGCGCACGAAGTGATAGACGGCCAGGTAGGCCACGGTGCGCCAGAAGACGGCCGGTCCGAAAGAGTAGAGCACCACCCCGCCGAGCAGGCAGGCCAGGGGAGTGGCCACATAAAGCACCGGCCGGCGCGAGAGCTCGCGCGGGTCGAAGTAGGTGCGAAAGCCGGTGGCCCAGACGTGGGCTACGTCCACCAGCAGCACGGCGCTGATCCAGGCCCAGTCGGGAGTGTCGGCCCTCTCCAGCAAACCCAGCCTCCAGCCCACCGCCAGGGCAAAAAATGCGAGCAAGGCACTGCCCAGGAAAGCAGCCACGTCGATCCGAGGCGAGAAAAGCCACCAGCGAGGTGGAGTCGAGGTGGTGACGGTCATCAGGCCAGCGCGCTCGGCCTCTCTCGAGCTCTTCGAGAACCAGGCTGCCAGAATCTGAAACCGGCGGGGCTGGCAAAACCACACTTGGGGCAGGCCATGGCGCCAACTTCTCTCAGGCGGGAACTTTTTCCCTCGGAGGGCCGTTGCACCG
>JAANMV010002056.1_pt1 | contig 20583 bp, 23 predicted proteins | sample 7279661 | NCBI WGS metagenome assembly JAANMV01 (sample SAMN14094540, study PRJNA606508) | bioreactor metagenome | isolation source: A lab-scale SPAN reactor treating ammonium-rich wastewater day 121 | place: Ireland: Galway | collected 2017-05-16 | reverse complement strand
CTCCTCCTGAGAGCCCGCGGGCTCTAAGACCAGAGCGAGTCAGCGCGCCTCGGCCGTCCTACTCCCCCGCGCTCGCACCGTCAGCCTCGCGGGCATACCATCGGCCCATGACCGAGACACAAACCGAAGACGAAGTCCTGTATCAGGTCGCCGATCAGGTGGCCACCATCACCCTCAACCGTCCCCACCGCATGAACGCCATCTCTCAAAAGATGCTCCGCCAGCTCTCGGAGCGGCTGGAACAGGCCGACCTCGACCGCGACGTCCGTGTTGTCGTCCTTACCGGTGCCGGCCGCGCATTCTGCGCCGGCCTCGACATCAAGGATGCGGTCGCAGGTACCGGCATCGGTGGCGGGGGTTCGTCGTCCGGTTCGGGCGCCCACCTTACAACCCGCAACCACCCCACCACCGTCATGTTCGAGATGGACACGCCGGTCATCGGCGCCATCAACGGCGCCGCCGCGGGCTTCGGCCTCGACATCGCACTCGGCTGCGATATCCGCCTCGTGAACGCCGACGCGAAGATCGCGACCGGCTTCGCGAAGCGGGGTGTGGTGCCTGAAAGCGGCGGCACCTGGTACTTGCCCCGGCTGCTCGGCTGGGCCAGGGCTGCCGAGATCGGCTTCCTCGGCCGGAACCTCACGGGCGCCGAGGCCGCCGAAATGGGACTCGCGAACAAGGCGTTCCCGGCAGAGGATCTCATGCCGGCGGCATATGACTGGGCGCGCGAAATCGCTGCCAACGCGCCACTCGCCGTTCAGTCCATGAAGCGGCTCTTCCGCCACGGCATGACCGAGGACTTCCCTAGCCACGTACACCACGTGCTGTTGCAGACGATGCTGTTGTTCCAGAGTGCCGACTTCCGGGAGGGCATCACGAGCTTCGCGGAAGGCCGTGCCCCGGAGTTCAAGGGCCGCTAACCCGGGTTTGGCGGCCCGCCCTATCGCCGGGGCGATCCGGCCGGCTCTCCACCAGGTCCGACTTCATACACGCATGAGGGCCCCTCCAGTTTCCATGGAAGGGCCCTCATGGCTTCAGGAATCGTTTCGGCTAGGGGTTCGCGCGGTAGAACGCGACCTCGCGGTTCTTGGAGCCCCAGAAGATCTTGTGGACCTCCTCGATGGCGCCCATCAGGGCCTCGCCGTTGGCCGGGTCTTGCTCGGTCTTGTTCTTCGAAGCGAGCTTGGCTGCCTTCCAGAACACGTCGTGCAGGTTCGGGTATTTCTCCAGGTGCTCCGGCTTGAAGTAGTCGTGCCAGAGGATGTTCAGCTCCCTCTTCACGATCTCGGCCTGCTGTTCCTTGATCGCGATGAAGCGTGTGCGGGTGTTGATGGTCGCGAGGTCCTGGGCATCGCCAAGGGCCGCAATTTTCTTCTCCATCGAAAGTACCGCCTCCGCGGCGATCCGTGCGGCTGCGGGGTCGTATACACCGCACGGGCCATCGCAGTGCGCATGGGCGACGTTTGAGGGCCGAAGCAATCGGGTGAGGAGATTCATGTTTGTGGGCACTCCTTGCAGTTCGAGTATGAATGCAATTTCTGATTATAGGCGGGCCGGAGCGGCCCGGTCACCCCGCCCTCTCGCATGACGCCGCGGCCCGGCACCGGTACAGTCCCGACATGGCCGAGCTCGTCCACCTCGAAACCGCCAACGGCGTGGCGACGATCACGCTCGACTCGCCCCACAACCGCAACGCTCTCTCGCGGCAGCTCCAGTCCGAGTTGCTTGGGCACCTCGAGGCGGCCATCGCCAGCCCGGAGGTCCGCGTCATTGTCCTCACCGCCACCGGCACGGTCTTCTGCTCCGGCGCCGACCTCAAGGAGCAGCGTGAAGCCAATGTCGCCGGAGCAGCCACCAGCCCCGCCGCCCTCGGGGCCATCCTCGAAACCATCTGGCACTCACCCACGCCTGTGGTCGGCCGCATCAACGGCCCGGCGCGCGCGGGCGGCCTCGGCCTTATCGCCGCCTGTGACATCTCCGTCGGCATCGAGGACACGACCTTCGCCATCACCGAGGTCCGGATCGGCGTCATCCCGGCGATCATCTCGGTCGTCCTGCTCAGGAAGATCCCGCTGACCACCATCACCGAGCTCTTCCTGACCGGCGAAGCTTTCACCGGTAGCGACGCGGCCCGCTACGGGCTGTTGAACGCCGCCGTCCCGGCAGACGAACTCGACGACACCGTCACTCGTTATGTCGCTTCGATCCGCCAGGGGGCACCCGGCGCGCTCGCCGGAGCCAAGCGCCTCATTCGCGAAGTCCCCTCCATGGAGCTCCACCACGCGTTCGAGGAGACCGCCCGCCGCTCGGCAGCCCACTTCGCCTCCGAGGAAGCCCGCGAAGGCATGACCGCCTTCGCGGAAAAGCGCGCGCCCCGCTGGCCGAATTCCTGAACCAGACTCAAGCGCCGCTTCGGCTTGCCGGTTCACCCGCACCTCACCTGCTACGATCGGTGTCTCACCCACACATCGAGGTACCCCAATGTCCGAAACCGCGACCCTGAAGGTCGGCGATGAAGCCCCCGACTTCGAACTGCCAGCCAGCCCCATGGGCGAAAAGTTCAAGCTGAGCGACTACCGCGGCAAGAACGCCGTCATCATCAACTTCGTCCCCGCGGCCTTCTCCCCCGCCTGCAGCAACCAGATGCCGCTCATCCAGGCCAAACAATCCGAGTTCGCCAGCCAGGGCGCCATCCCGGTTGTCATTTCGAGCGATGGAGCCTGGGCCCAGGCCGCCTGGAAGAAGGAACTCGGCCTCGACTTTCCCATCCTCAGCGACTTCTACCCCCTCGGCGAAACCGCTCGCAAGTACGGCGTCGCCATCGAACCCCGCATGGTCGCCAACCGCATCGTCATCGTCGTCGACAAGCACGGCAAGGTGGCCTGGATCCAGCCTACGGAGAAGATCACCGACATGCCCGACTACGACCCGGTCCTCGCCTGCTCGAAGGACTAACCGAGGCCCAGACCGCGGACGCCCTCCGTACACTCGACCCGGCCCGCCTCGAGGAACCACTCCCGTGGTCGAACACTGGAGCCTCGCGAACCTGCTCACCACAGGCTGCCTCTCCCACGGCTGGGTCCACCTTGGCGAAATCCGCCAGTTGCGCGGCCTCCGCGGCGGGAAGTTCCGCGAGTGACGGCCCTTCGTGCGTGATTGACCTCCCGCTACCGGATCGGCCATGCTCTCCGCTCCGGGGCGCCCCAATCGTCGGCCCCGGCAGGAGGCACCTCCACATGGCAACGACTACCCCAACCGCACCCTGCCGGACGAGCCCCACCTTCCTCGGCTGACCGCTCAGCCCTCGCCAGCGGCACCCGCCCTACCAGGTCCTCCTCCGCATCGTGCACCCGCATCGTCCCCCTCCCGCCGTGGAGGTGCCGCCATTGCACGCCCTATGGAGCTACCTGTCAGTGTCCTCTGTTCTTCCCGTGCAGCCCTACGGTTGGATCGCCGGGCTCATGTCGTCCTTCACCTCCCCGTGGTTCGTCTGCGGCGGCTGGGCCGTCGACGCCTGGCTCGGCCGCCAGACCCGCGACCACGGCGACTTCGACATCAGCATCTTCCACGACGACCAGCGAGCGCTCTTCGACCACCTTGCCGACTGGAACCTCATCGCCCACGACCCCAACGTCGCCGGTGCCACCATCGAGCCATGGGACGGCCGCACCCTTGGCCTGCCGGCCCACATCCACGCCCGCCCCGGCGGCGCCCGGAACCGGGACCTCCTCGAGGCCTGGGTTCGCAACCCGGGTTCCCAATCCCGAGATGGTCAGGACCTCGAAATTATCCTCAACCAACGCGACGGCAGCCGCTGGATCATGGACGAGGAGCGGCTCGTGAGCCTGCCCGTGATCCACTCCTTCCGCCCGGCCCTGGGGGTCCATGTTGCCGTCCCCGAGGCACTCATGTTCTTCAAGGCGACCGCCTACCGCGGCATCCCCGGATACCCTCGCGCTCACGACGAGGCCGACTTCCGTGCCCTGGCGCCCCTCCTTTCCGCGGAAGGGCACTCCTGGCTGCGGGGGGCCATCATCGTCATCGACTCCGCCCACCCCTGGCTGACAATGCTCGCGGGCTAGGGCGAACAAAGAACAGCCCGGGGGCTCTGCCCGGGCTGTTCTTCTATCAGTGCTGGGCGACTCCGAATCAGAAGACGATGACGCTCCGGTTCACTTCGCCACCCTTCAGAGCGTCGTACGCCTCGTTGATCTGGTCGAGCTTGTACGTGCGCGTGATCAGCTCGTCGATCTTCAGGCGCTTCTGGCGGTAGAGCTCCATCAGCCACGGCATGTCATAGGTCTGCCGCGTCGAGCCGTAGTAGCTGCCCACGATGCCCTTCTCCCCGAGAAACGACAAGCCAGCGTTGGGGATCGTCAGCTGTTCGGTCAGGGGCAGCATCCCGACGATGACCGCCTGGCCGCCGCGACGCGCCATTTCGAACGCCTGCTGGGCCGTCTTCATCAGGCCAATCGCCTCGAAGGCGTAGTCCACACCGCCGCCGGTCAGGCCCATCACCTGCTGTACCGCGTCGCCGCTCGATGCATCCACGACATCGGTCGCGCCGAATTCCTTCGCCGCGGCCAGTTTCGATTCGAGCATGTCGACCGCGATGATCCGCGAGGCGCCCGCGAGCTTCGCGCCCTGGATGATGTTCAGGCCAACCCCGCCGCAGCCAATGACGGCAACGGTCTGGCCGACCTGCAACTTCACCGTGTTGGTCACCGCGCCGACGCCCGTCATGACGCTGCAGCCCACCAGCGCGGCGACTTCCATCGGCACGCCGTCAGGCACCTTCACGCACGCCTTTGCGCTCACCAGCATCTTCTCCGCGAACGCGGACATCCCCGAGAACTGCATCATCGGCTGGCCGTTCAGCTTGATCCGGCCAATCCGGTTCAGCGATTGCGAGTTCGAGCACAGGTTCGGGCGTCCGGTTGTGCAACGGTCACATTGCCCGCACGACTGCACGAACGCCACAACCACCCGGTCGCCGGCCTTCACGTTCGTCACGCCGGGGCCGACCTGCTCGACCACGCCGGCCGATTCGTGCCCGAGTACCACCGGCATCGGGTACATCCACTTGCCTTCCATGAAGTGGAGGTCCGAGTGGCAGACGCCGGTCGCGTTCGTCTTGATCAGGACCTCGTTGGCCTGGGGCTCTTCGATCTCGATGTCTTCGATGACAAGGGGCTGGTTCGGTGCGTAGAGCACTGCGGCTTTCATGAGTGGGGCTCCTCCTTCTTGAAGCACGGCGATTCTTCCGCCCGGTAGGTTAGCTGTCAAACATCCCAACAAACTCCGGCCCTGCCGGAGCACCCGCGCGCTGCCGCCGCTAGAACGGCAGCCGCAGCGGCCCCACCCGCACCGTGAACCGCCGCATTGCCGTGGGGTTTAGCTCGGCCCACTGCTCGAACGCGCGCACAATCACGAAGCACATCCCCACCACCGCCGCACCCGCCACCATGTCGAAGAAGTAATGGTTGCCGGTGACGACGATCGCCCACCACATGAGCGCCGCGAACACCACCGCCGCCGCCCGCAAAATCCATGACTTCCAGCACCACCACACACCCAGCGCGGCCAGTGCTATCCAGCCGAAATGGTACGAAGGCACGGCCGCGTACCAGTTCGCCATGGCGCCCGGCTTGCCAGTCCTCACCTCTGACGGGATGGTGTCGATAAACCCGAAGTGCGCGTACCCGGCGCTCGCAAGCAACCGCGGCGGCGTGACCGGGAAGATCATGTAGACCGGCACCGCGAGGAACGCCGAGAGCAGGATCGTGTTCCGGATCACCCGGTGTTTCCGCGAATCAACCAGGAAGAACAGGAACCCCATCGCCACCAGCACGTGCATGTGCAGGTTCAGGTAGGTGAAGTTCGCGATATCCACAAGCGTCGCGTTGTGCAGGATAGCGTCCTGCCAGCTCGCCTCGTGGAACACGCCCAGCGTCTCTTCTATCTCGATGATCTGCGTCGCGTTGTCGGTCGCTTGTCCAACACGGTCCGGCGGTAGCCCCCGCAACAGGAAGTACACGATGAAGAGCGGCACGAACACCGACATATCGACCACGTAGTAGAACACCCGGGCGGCGAACTCTCCCGCCAGGCGCCATGGGCTTTGAAAGCCCTCTACCTCCACGACAGCCATTACTCCACTCCAGACCGGGGGCGCAGATCCACCGTGAAATGTAGCAGCCAGGACAGCTATGCACCTTGCGGTGGCACGCCGTTGCCTTGCAAATGCATTGCGCCTTTACCCCGGCGTAGACTCACTCCACTACCTCGGAGGTTCCCCACCCATGGACATCAAAGGCGGTGTCACCATCGTCACCGGTTCTGCCACGGGAGTCGGCGCGGCCTGCGCGAAGCTCCTCGCCAGCAAGGGCTGCAACGTCGTTATCAACTACACGAAGAGTGAAACCGAAGCCAGGGAAACCCAGCGCGAGTGCGAAGCCGCTGGCGTCGAGACCCTCCTCTGCCAGGCCGATGTCTCGAACGACGCCGACTGCCGCCGCATGGCCGCCGCCGCCATCGAAAAGTGGGGCCGCATCGACGGCCTCATCAACAACGCCGGCACCACCCAGTTCGTCAACCACGCCAACCTCGAAGGCCTCACCGCCGACGACTTCCACCGCATCTACGCCGTCAACGTCATTGGCCCCTACCAGATGACCCGCGCCGTCGCCGAACAGATGAAGGCCCAGGGCCGCGGCGCCGTGGTCAACGTCTCTTCGATCGCCGGCGTGATGGGCGTCGGCAGCTCCATCGCCTACACCGCCTCCAAGGGGGCCCTCAACACCATGACCCTCTCCCTCGCCCGCGCACTCGGCCCTGAGATCCGCGTCAACACCATCTGCCCGGGTTTCATCCAGGGCCGCTGGCTGCGCGGCGGCATGGGCGACGACGCCTACGAGGCCGCAAAGGCCGCCCAGGAGCGCAGCACACCCCTCCGCAAGGCCGGCACCCCCGAGGACATGGCCCAGGCCGCCGTCTGGTTCGTCGAGGGCGCCGACCTCATCACCGGCGAAATCCTCATCGTCGATGCCGGCTCCCATTTGGGCGGCGCACCCCTCATCGCCCGCTGACGTTCAGATCATGTAGCATCCCGCGCCATGCGGGGTGTGGCACTGCTTGCGGCCACGGCGATGGCCGTGCTCTGCCTCGGGCTTCTGCGCGCCGCCGCGCCCGCCGCCGCCGATGCCATCCTCTCCGACCCCGGCTTCGATTCGTTCGGTGATGGAACCTGGACGGTAGACGGCGCCACCGGCGAGCCGGTCGAGAATCCCGGCTCCGGCATGGCCCTTCGCGTCACTCTTGGAACAACGAACGGAGAAGTGTTTCAGACTGTCGACGGCGCCCAGCCCGGGGCCGGTTACTCAGCCTCGATCGAAGCACGGGGCGACGACGGCGTCACCGCCACCCTCCGGCTTGAATTCCTGGACGACGGCTACGCGAAGCTCGGCGCCGCCGTTCAGGGTGGAACAGCAATGCTGGGTGTGGGTACCCAGACGCTCACCGTTCCACCCGGGACAGCCCCACCGGGTACCGCCGGTCTCCGCCTGGCGATCGTGCTTACCGGCCCCGCCGGTCTCACCGCCACCCTCGATAACGCAACCCTGACAGAGTCCGAACCGGAGCCCACGCCCACAACGGAGCCAACTTCGACGCCCACCCCCGCCCCGCCGACCTCCACACCAACCACACCAACGGCCGCCCCCTCCCCAACGCCAACACGCACGCAGACTCCGGCGAAGACACCGACGCCCGCAAAGGACCCTACGGAAACCCGCACCCCAACCCCAACCCGCACGCCCACTCCCCCGAAACAGGCAACGCCGACCCGCACCCCCACCATGCTCCCAACTTCCACGCCCACCGCCCGCCCCGGCAGCAGCGGCTTCGGCGGCCTCCTCGCCAACGGCGACTTCGAGCAGGTGTCCGGCGGCAGACCGATCGGCTGGGCCAAGTTCGGCGGCGAGATGTCGTCGACGTCCGCTTCTTCCCGCGGCACGTACGCCGCCTGCCTTGACTCGGACACCGCCTCCACCAAGTGGATCCACCAGGCCGTGGAAGTTGATGGGGGAGGTTGGTACGCCGCCTCCGTCGAAGCGCGAGTAGATGGGCCGGCAGCCGCGTCGATCCGCGTCAGCTGGTACGCGTCCCCCGACGGGAGCGGCACGAGCATGGCCCAGCACGATAGCGCCGAGGCCACCTCTTCCGCCTGGACGAGCCTCGCCACCGGCCCGGTCCGGGCCCCGGACGCCGCCCGTTCGGCCCGCGTCCGCCTCATGCTCTGGCCCGCGGGCCCCTCGACCGGCTGCTTCGACGACGCGCTCTTCGTTGCTGCCGAGCCCCCCGTAGAGACACCCACGCCCTTGCTGAGCGCCACAGCAGCCAGCATTCCCGGCCCCTCGCCTGCTCCCGCCCGAACCCCCGTGACCGGAGCGGCCCCGCCGCCGGCCGGCCCGCTTCAGCAATTGGTTGCCGGGGCCGCGACCCCCGGGCCAGCTACCCTCCGCCTCTCGGAAGTCCTCAGCGACCCACCACAGTCCGGCCGCGACGCCGCCTTCGAATGGGTCGAACTGGTGAACACTGGCACCGAGCCGGTCGACCTCACCGGCTGGGTCATCGAGGACGGCTCGGCTCGCGACACCCTCCCTGCCGAGATCGTGCCGCCAGGCGGCTACGTGGTGATCGCGGGCAAATCCGCATCCTTCCCGCCAGGCGTCATCGCGGTCACTCCCGCGGACGGCGACATCGGCAACGGCCTCGGCAACACCGGCGACCGCCTACGCTTGATCGCCCCGGGTGGTACCGTCGTTGATGAAATGACCTACGGCGACAACACCTCTGTCTTCGACCCAGCGCCCCCGGCCCCTCCCGCGGGACGCACCATCGGCCTGCTCGATCCCCTCGCTGACCCCGGCGGAGACAGCTGGGCGCTGACCCTCACGACCACGCCCGGCGCCCCGAACGTCTTCCCTCCGCGCGCCCAAGAGACAGAAACCCCGGCCCTCACGAGCACCCCGAACGCGAGCGACCCTGAAAACCCGGCCGTGCCGCTCAGTGAGGATTCGAGCGGCGGCGGCTCGGTTGCCCCCTGGATGATCCTCGGCGGCATTCTCGGCATCAGCGCCGGGATGGCCGGCGCAGCTTTCGGACCCCGTGTCCGCCGCGCCATCGAGGCCCGCCGTGCCCGCTGAACGCCTCCAGAAGATCCTCTCGAACGCGGGCACTGCCTCCCGCCGTGTCGCCGAGGAGATGATCCTCGCCGGCCGCGTGGCCGTGAACGGCACGGTCCAGAACACCCTCGGCGCCCGTGCCGACCCCGAAGTCGACGAAATCACCGTCGATGGCGTTCCGGTCCTCAAGACGCGCTACCGCTACTTCGCCCTGCACAAGCCCGGCGGATTCGTCACCACCGCCCGCGACGACCAGGGCCGCGAGACCGTGCTCGACCTCATCCCCATCGGCGACATCCAGCTCCACCCGGTCGGTCGCCTCGACATGGACACCGAGGGCCTGGTCATCATCACCAACGACGGACACCTGACCGACCTCCTCACCCACCCCCGCTACGAAGTTGAGAAGGAGTACCTGGTCGGGCTCGATAACGTCCTCTCGAAACGCGACATGGAGCGCCTCGTCCGCGGCATCGAGGAAGGCGGCGACCGCCTCCGCGCCGTTGCCGCACGGCCCGCCATGCCCCCGGCTACCCTCCCCGGCGAGGAGGGCCCCAGCGCCGGCGCGTGGCTGCTCCTCACCCTCCGCGAGGGCAAAAACCGGGAGGTCCGGCGCATGATGACAGCTCTTGGGAGGAAGGTGCTCCACCTCCGCCGCATCCGCATCGGGCCGCTCCACCTGGGCACCCTCGGGTCGGGCGCATTCCGCGAACTCACCCCCGAGGAAGTCGACGCGCTCTACCGAGCCGGCTCTGCCAAGCGCGACGCCGCACCCGCTGAGCCCGGTGGCCAATAGGCCTCCATCGGCTACCATGCGTCCCCGATGAACCGCCCGCTTCCCACCCCCATCGCCATCGACGGTCCGGCCGCCTCGGGGAAGTCGACCCTGGGCATGGAGCTGGCCGAGCGCTTCGGCTACGCCTTCCTCGATACCGGCCTCATGTACCGCGCCGTCACCCTGGCCGCGGTCCGCGCCGGCATCCCGGCCGAGGACAAAGCAGCCCGCCGCTTTGTCCGCACGCTCGACATGCGCGTCGAGGCCACCACAACCACCCGCATCTTTCTCGGCGACGAAGATGTGACGGGCCGCCTCCGCGACCCGGAGGTCGAGGCGAACGTCAGCCTCTACAGCGCCCTGCCGTCCATCCGGGACGCGATGGTCCGCAAACAACGCGACATCGCCGCGGAGGGCTTCGCCGTGCTCGCCGGCCGCGATATCGGCACCGTCGTCCTCCCGGATGCCCCACTGAAGTTCTACCTGGAGGCTTCGGAGGAGTCCCGCGCCGAACGCCGCAGCAGGCAGGCCTCCGGCGAATGGGGGCAGGCCCAGCGCGACGCCGACGCCCGCAAGGACATCGCCCTCCGCGACTCCATCGACAGCACCCGCAAGGTCGCTCCCCTGCGCCCCGCCGCCGATGCCATCATCATCGATACCACCCGGCTCACTCTCGACCAGGTCCTCGATCTCGCACTGGAGAAGGTCGCATGCGCGAACGATTGAAACTCCCGAGCCGCCAGGCCTTCGTGCCGCCCTTCTACTGGGCGCTCACCCACCTCCTCCGCGGCGCTCTCTGGGTCGTCGTCCGCTGGGAGGTAACCGGCCGCGAACACATCCCCGCCGAAGGCGCCCTCATCGTCGTCTCGAACCACCTGAACAACGCCGACCCACCGATCATCGGCGCGGGTATCGCCCGTCGCCGCATCCGCTGGATGGCGAAGATCGAGCTCTTCAAGATGCCCTTCGGGCTCTTCATCCGCGCCTGGGGCGCCTTCCCCGTCCGCCGCTTCGATGCCGACCTCGCCGCCATGCTCAACGCTGAACGTATCCTCAAGCGCGGCGGTGTCATCGGCATGTTCCCCGAGGGCACCCGCTCCCGCACCGGCTACATGGGCCCGCCCCACCCCGGCACCGCCGTCATCGCGCTCCGCTCCGGAGCCACACTCCTCCCCTGCGCCATCACCGGCACCGAAAAGCTGAAGAACCCGCTCACCCTCCTCCGCCGCCCGCGCTTCACCTTCACCATTGGCGAGCCCATTCCCCTCACGCCCGTCCGCCGCCCCACCGAGCAACAGGTGAGCGAACTCACGGACCGCATCTACGAGTCGATTAAGATGCTGTTACCCGAGACCTACCGCCCTCCCTATACTGGTTCTGAGGGCACTGCCCCTGGGGAGCCGCGTGGTCGAGATAATCCGGGCGAATGAAATGGGTTTCTGCATGGGCGTCCGCCGCGCCGTGCAGATTATGGAAGGCGAAGCAACGGCCGAGCAGCCGGTGTTCTCCGTCGGCGAGATCGTCCACAACCCGCACGTCGTCCGCGGCCTCGAACGTTCGGGGGTGATCCAACTCCCCGGCCCGGACGACATCGACGGCGATGTGGGCCTTGCCACGGCGGAGCGCGTGGACCAGGGCCGTGTCGCCATCACCGCCCACGGCGTCGGCGAAAAGGTCGTCCGCCAGCTCGAGGCCACCGGCCTCGAAATCATCGATACCACCTGCCCAATCGTCACCCGCGCCCAGCGTTACGGCCAGAAGTTCGTCCGCGATGGCTGGCACGTCCTCATCTTCGGCGACCCCGGCCACAAGGAAGTCCGCGGCATCATGGGCTGGACCATGGACAGCGAGGGGACGCCCCACGCCACCATCGTCCCTGGCACGAGTTACGACGAGCTCAAGCGGCTGGTCGACGGCTTCCCCGGCGGCTTCCCGAATAAAATTGGCGTCATGGCCCAGACCACCCACAAGGTCGAAGACTTCGCGAAATTCGTCGCCAACCTCATGCTCCTCCAGCGCGACAAGAACTTTGAGTTCCACGTCGTCAACACCCTCTGCCACGCCACCACCGGCCAGCAGGAGTCAGCCGCTGCCCTCGCCGCTACCGTCGACGTGATGGTCGTGGTCGGCGGCCGCAAGAGCGCCAACACCCGCCACCTCAAGGAAGTCTGCGAAGAGCAGGGCACCCGCGCCTACCACATTGAAGGCCCCGCCGAGCTCGAAGCCGCCTGGTTCGGGGGCGTTTCCCGCATCGGCCTCACCGCCGGCGCCTCCACCCCCGACTACTCCATCGACGAGGTCGAAGCCCGTATTCGCGAACTGATCGACGCGTAGCCATGCTCGCCGCCCCCACTGCCAATCGCAAATCGTCAGTTGTGAATCGTAAATCCCCCGCCCCTGGCGTCGTCTCCGGTGTCCGCCCTGGCTCGCTCGCTGACGAAGCCGGCATCGAGCCCGGCGATAGCGTCCTCTCGGCCAACGGCCACGTCCTCCGCGATGTCGTCGACTTCCAGTTCTACGCGGCCGACGCCGAAGTCGAAGTCCACATCCGCAAGGCGAACGGCCTCGACGACCTGGTCCTCTTCGAGAAGGACATTGACGAGGACCTGGGGCTCGAGTTCGAGCGCGCCACCTGGGACGACGTCATCCTCTGCAACAACAACTGCTTCTTCTGCTTCCTCAAGGGCCTCCCAAAGGGCATGCGCAAGACCCTCTACACCAAGGACGACGACTACCGGCTCTCCTTCCTCCACGGCAATTTCGTCACGCTCACAAACCTGAGTGAGGACGACTGGGCCCGCCTCGATGAGCAGCGCCTGAGCCCATTGAACGTCTCCGTCCACGCCACCGGACTCGATCTCAGGCGCCACATGCTCTCGAACTCCACCGCGCCCGACGTGCTAGACCAGCTCCGCCGTCTCGGCTCCCTCGGCGTCCAGGCCCACACCCAGATTGTCCTCTGCCCCGGCGTCAACGATGGTGAACACCTGGCCCGGTCCATCCGCGACCTGGGCGAGCTCTACCCCACCGTCCAGACCGTCTCGGTCGTCCCCGTCGGCGCCAGCCCGAAACTCGAAGAATGGTCGCTCAACCGCGACGGCATTCCCCTCGTCCGCCCCACACCGGACTACGCCCGCGAGATCGTGGGCATCCTCGCCCCGTTCCAGAAGGAGTTCCGCCGCCGTTTCGGCGCGACCATCGTCCAGTGCAGCGACGAGTTCTACGTGACCGCCGGCGTGCCCATCCCCGGCGCCGCTGCCTACGACGGCTTCCCCCAGTACGAGAACGGCATCGGCATGGTCCGCACCATGCTCCAGGACTGGTCCTCCACGAAGCGCCGGCTCCGCGCCCGGACGCGGCCCATCTCCCTGGCCGGCCGCAGCGCCCTCATCGGCACGGCGAACCTCATCGCCCCAACCCTCGCCCCGGTCGCCCGCGAGTTCTCCGAGCTCACCGGCGCCGACGTCCGCGTCCAGGGCGCCACCAACACCGTTTTCGGCGAGCGTGTGAACGTGTCCGGCCTGCTCTGTGGTAAAGATTATGTCGAACAACTCGCCGCTGGCGATGCCGATATCGTCATCCTTCCCCGGCCGAGCCTCGACTACTTCGGCGAGAAGTTCCTTGACTCGATGACCATCGACGAAGCGGAAGCGGCACTCGGCAAGCCCATAGCCTTCGCCGCCCTCTGGTCCGATGTCCTCGACATTCTTGAGCACGGCCCGCGCCGCCCGGGCCGCAACGAGGCAAGCAATGGTGCCTTCTGGTCCCAGCCAATCGCGAATTAACTCCGCAAAACGTGACAAATGTCGCAGCCCGGCGCGACAACCACTGCGAGGTTCGAAGTCAAGATGACTCACCGATCTGCCGACCTCGAAATTCCTGTCGTCATTCGCGCCCGTATAGCTACCCCGGCACCCGTCCTGCCACGCCACCCGTTCGTGTTCGCCATCTGGATGTCCGCCGCATCGATGGTCGCAGTTGCCGCCGGGCTCGTCCTCGGTATCCTCGCCGCCACAGAGGCCAGCATTGGCGGCAGCCGCTGGACCCCCAGCGTCCAGGCCCACGGCCGCCTCCAGCTCTTCGGGTTCGTCGCCACCTTCGTGGTCGCGCTCGCCCTCGAGTTCCTCATTCGGCTCAACGGCCGCCCTGCGTTCTCCGCGCGCGTCCGCATCGTCGTCCCCGCGCTCCTCGGCGGCGGGGCACTCGCGCTCGCCGCCGGCCAGGTCTGGCACGACACGATTGGCGCGCTCGCCTACGCGGGCGGAGCCGCCTTCCTCTGCGGGGCGCTGAGCTTCGCCGTCCTCACCTGGCGCATCCCCCTCTCCCGCCCCGTCCGCGTCGACCCCCAGCCCCTCTTTATGCGCGCAGCAGCCGCCTGGCTCGCCGTCGCCGGCGCCCTGGCGCTCTGGGGCGTCGCCGAAGCCGAATCCGGGGTCGTCCCGCTCGACATCTCCGCCGCCACGGTCGAAGTCTTCCTCCGCGGGTTCGTCACACTCACCATCATCGGCGTCGGCCTCCGGGCGTTCGCCGGCCACCTCGGGCTGCAACCGCCCGGGCCGGGCCGCCTGCTCGTTGTCTATTCCCTCCTCAATGCGAGCGTGGTGGCCTGGCTCCTGGCGAGCGGCGTGGGCGCCCTGCAAGCTTCGTCCTGGCTCGAACGCATCGCCGATGCCGCATTCGCGGCCGGCCTGGTCGCCTTCGTCGCCTGGTTCGGGTTGCTGACAAGCCTGCGCCGGGCCAGGGGCGGCCCCCGGTATACCCTCCTCATCCCCCTCGCGTGGGTCGGCGCCATGGCCTACGCAGCCCTGCTCGCTGCCACCGCGGTCCTGCCCGGTGGCCACAGCCTCGGACTCTATGAAGACGGCGCAATCCGCCACACCTACCTGCTCGGCTTCATCGTCCCGCTCATGATCGCCATGGCCCACGTTGTCCTCGCGCGCTTTGCGCTGGGCTATGTGCCATGGGAGAACGCGCTCACGGGCGGCTTCTTCCTCCTGTTCGCCGCGTGGCCGCTCCGGACTATCCCATTCCTGTTCGAGTCGGCTCCATCCACCCCTTCGCGCTGGCTCCTGACCACTGCCGGGCTCCTCGCGATGGCCGGCCTCTTCCTCGTCGCCACTGTCTGCGCCCGGACAGCCCAGTTGGCTACGCGCCGCGCGCGCCAGCTCGCCCGCGCCTGAACCAGCCGGGGACCTGGTGCTGCACTGGCGCAGGCGGGGCGCCGGAGGCTGCTCCAACCACCAGCGCACTGGCCAATCCCAGCGCTATGGCGGTGAGGACGAGGATGCGCATGTCTGACTCCAGCGGCCAGGAGGCCGTGATGAGTCAGCTTGCGAATCGGCGTTCCCGCAGCGTTCCAGGATTCCGCTCAGCCCGTTCCAATCTCCGGCTGCCTGTTCCAACTTCGCTCTCATTTCCTTCCATTCCCCGGTTTCCACGAGCACCGGCATGACTCAAACGACGCCGGTAATTGGGCCCGCACGGAGGCGTTTCCGGGATAGCAACAAGGGATTTCCTCGTCGAATCGCGGTCTCTTACCTCGGCACCCGAGGAGCTTAAGAGCCACCACAGGGAGTTGACCCCGTCAGGGACGCGGGACTATGGTGCCCTGCGCAGAGGATGACCGATGGGAGCCGTTATCCAAGCTTTGCCCATTCCCGGGCGACGAACGCTTCGCGTAATCGCGATCCATTCCTTCCTATTCGCGGTGGCCTTCTCACTGCCACTGTTAGTGCTCGATCGGGTCCAGGCCGCCGCTACGCCATGCGGCGCCAACTGCGGAAACCACTATGCCGGACAAGTGCTGGCCGCCGGGGACGGGGCCAAGGGCGTTCGCGGCTACGTAGCGTTTCCCTCGACGACCTTAACCAGCCCTTCCAACGATGGGATCATCCACTGGATCGGCCTGACCTACACCGGAGGTTCCGGCGGATTCGACTGGCTGCAGTTTGGTGCGTGGAATGGGTTCGGAAACGGCGGAACTGGTACCTCAACGTACAATTGGTATGGAGAGTTTAACTCTTGGTGCAACGGGTATAGTGTGTCGACTTACGGCACTACCGCTAGTTCGGCGGGCAGACTTCAGGTGCTGTATTACACGGGAGAATCCTATGACTGCGGCTCTGGAGGCGCGGTAACGGTATATCGGGTGTTGGGTTGGAGCAACGACTCTACCAACAGCAAGTCCGTCTGGGTGCGCGGGGCATACTCCCGGGCAGACGCCACAGACGAGCTCAAGATGTACTCTTACTTCGAACCACTCGGCGGGAACGTGTGCTTCGGGACCACGTTGTCTGGCGGAAGCTGCACTTCGTCTTCCTCGGCGAATCTCCAACTACAAGTTGTTTCTTGGTCGGACTGGATAGCGTCGGTAACGGTCATCGAGACTCGACCATCGTCCTATTGGAGGACGGTGATCACCTCAAACTACCGTTTCCGGATCAACGGGGCGTACTAACATGGCTCCTAGACTTCACCCCAACCATAAGGTTACGGCTTGGTCGCTTGGTGCAACAGTGGCCGTTGGGATGGCGGCGGGGATCCTGACCGTAGCGTTGGTGAATCACTCGTCTGACCAGTTACAGGTCCGCAATGTGGTAGGCGCCCAAGAGGCCCAAGCTAATAGCGCCCAGTGGGGGCCGAACGTGGTGTCTCAGGGAGACCCAAGGATCAAGTGGTTTTCACTGGACGCCGCTGCCACATCGCCACTCTACGCCGATGGCGAGCAGGTGCTCTTCGCCGCGACTCGTGGCGAAGAGCCGGTCGCTACGTTGTATCGCTACTCGCCATCGCTCATGACGATCGATGAGGTTGCTCACTTCGTGCCTCGAGGGCCGCTCGCAGGAATCGCCGTAGTGGCGGACGCGGTCATCGTCGCGCACGGGGAGTTCATCAGTATCGTCGAGATGGACGGCAGCGTGCGGTCGGTGCAATTGCCACCGCGCGAACGAGCGGCGGTGGTTGTCGATGGAAAGACGCCGGAGCGAGATCTGCCACAGAACATTCGCGGGCTCCTCGCCGTTGGCAAGACTATCTATGCGACTCGATTCGATGTCCAGGGCGTAGAGGAGGTCAGTTCCAGCGATGCGTCACCAACAATCCGCCTGCTGGAGCTCCCGAGCAGCCTTGCGCCGCCGGTAGGGCTGGCGGCGCTGCCAACGGGTCGGCTTCTGGTGTCATCGCCTTTCGATTTCTACAATCTTCGTGGTGGCTCCGCGATCCTCGATCCGCAGACTGGCGCAGCAGATCTCATTGACGGGCGGCCCTATTCGATCGCCGTGAGCAATGGTGCTGTCATCGCGACCCAAACTTCCATGGCCGCGCTCTTTGGGCTCGACGCAGAAGGACATCGAGTCACCGTCGGGACTCAACTGCCGCTAACGGGGCGCGAGGATCATCTCGCCGCCAGTGGCGATGTCCTGGCCGTCGCGCCGGAGCAGGCCGGCGCCATCTTTGTGTCTCGAGCCAATTTAGCAGTAGATCGGTTCGATTTGCCAGTTCTGGAGGGTGAGCCGAGCCAGCCATGGCAGGGGGACCAGAGTGGGCCTGTTCGCCCTTCACCTGTGAGATTCACCAGCACTGTCCCGTCGATCACCGTCACATCGGATGGTTACGTGGTTTTCGTGGCGGCTGGCCCGACACTTCAGCTCGGCGCCGTCTCAGTTCGGTAGATAAGTAGGCGCGGTCCCGCCTGAACGACCTCGCCAGGGAGTGCTGGGTCGGCATCCAGCACTCCCTGGCGCCGCGGGACCTGCAGCATCAAGTCCGCGTGCCGCTAGTGCACGTACGCGCCAGCGGCCGGGCGCCTACCCGCGGCGAAGACTCACGAGCCATCCAGTAGGCGCGACACACAGCCTTTGCGTCCGCGTCCTGATGGCCTGTTGAGGCTGTGCAACGTACGAATCATGACGCCCCGCAGCTCTTGCGTCGCGCCACCCGGTTGCCGCTCCCGACCGCCCCGGATACGGCGATTGGAGTGAATTTGGAGCAAAAGGGGCGACTTTGGAACGGATCGGCCCGGATCCTGGAACGCCCATAGAACCGAAGTTCAGCACGCTCTCCTCGAACAACCACGAGGAGATGCCTGTGCAACGCCGCGAAGTCCCCACTCACCTCAACATCGAGGACAAGGCCTTTGCCGGCCTGACGATGCGTCAGCTGATGATGGCCATCATCGGCCTCGCCCTGGCGTACTCCGCCGTGGAGCGAAGCGCCGCTGCCGCTCGCCCGGAATCGACAATCGCCAATCGCCAATCGACAATTGCCCCGTGCCCCGCATTCGAGTGGAACCCCTCGGCATCGAAGTCGATGCGCCCGCGAACGAGACCGTCATGGACGCCGTCGTCGCGCACGGTTTCTTCTGGCCGGTCGGCTGCGCCAAGAACGGTGAGTGCACCAACTGCGCCATGGAGGTCCTCAGCGGCATCGGGCGGCTCTCGGCCATGGGCCGTTACGAGCGCCAGAACCTCCTCCGCCAGCGTGGCCCGCGGTCCGTCGAAGACCCGCGCCTCCGCCTCGCCTGCCAGGCGCGGGTGCAGGGCGACATCGTCGTGTATAAATCGGGCGTACGACCCGATACCCTGTAGGAGGACGTCCCGTGCCCTACGTCATCACCGAACCCTGCATCGGCGTCAAAGACGCCTCCTGCGTAGACGTCTGCCCGGTGGATTGCATCCACTCGGCCGACGATGAGCCTCAGTACTACATCAATCCCGACCAGTGCATCGACTGCGCGGCCTGCGAACTCGCATGCCCCGTGAACGCCATCCACCACGAAGATGACGTCAACGGAGATGCGCGGAAGTTCATCGAGATCAACGCTAACTACTTCAGATAGCAACGCCGGTCGGGACCGGGGAGAGACAGTTTGGAACTCGCGCAACTCGAAGCCTTCATCCAGGTGGCCCACCACCGATCCTTTAGCCGTGCCGCCGAGTCCCTCTTCCTCACCCAGCCCTCGGTCACCGCTCGCATCCAGTCCCTCGAACGCGAAATTGGCGAACGCCTCTTCGAGCGCACCGGCCGCAGCGTCACCCTCACCGATGCCGGCCACGCCTTCATGCCCCACGCCCAGCGCGCCCTCACCGCCGTCCAGGAAGGGACCGACGCCATCGAGGCCGTCCGCCACGGCGATGTCGGCAGCATCCGCATCGGCGCGTCCTCCTCGATCGCCACATACGTGCTTCCCTCCATCCTGAAGAAGTTCCGCGAGAGCCGCCCCCGCGTCCACGTCTACCTCAGCACCGGCCAGACCGAGGAGATCATCGAGGGGATGCTCACCGGCGAAACCCACCTCGCAGTCACCCGCTTCGCCCAGCATCCGGAAGTCGAGTCGCTCCACCTCTACAACGATGACCTGACCCTCGTGGTCGCCCCCGGCCACGCGTTCGCGAAGAAGCGCAGCGTCACCATCGCCGAAGCCGGCCGCGAGCCCTTCCTCTTCTTCGAACGCGGCTCCAGCTACCACAGCCTCATCTACAGCATGTTCCTCCGCGCCGGCGTCGTCCCCGAGTCCGTCATGGAGCTGGACTCGATGGAGACCACCAAGCACATGGTCGAAGCCGGCCTCGGCGTCGCCATCCTCCCGGAGGTCTCCATCACCCGTGAACAGGTAACTGGCACCCTCGTAGCAGTCGACCTGCGCGACATGGAGCAGCCCGCCCAGCGCGAGATCGGCGTGCATGTGCCGCGTAACCGCGTCCTCGCGCGCCCCACCCGTGACTTCCTCCGGATCCTTACGGCGGAATACGGAGTCCAGAACCCGTTCGATTCCGCGCCGGACGAGGCCTAGCCGAACCGCAACCCCGGAAACGCCGCAAGGCTGTTCCGATAGAGCCGCTCCCTGGCCTCTTCCGGCGTCCAGCCCCGGAGCCCGCCGGCGGCCTCGCCCACCTCTACGACATCGCGTGGCTCGGTGGTTCGCCCCGCCAGCGGGTAGCTATCCGTCTCCACCAAAATGAGCCCGGCCGGGTACCCTCGGCAGACCGCCTGCAGCCCCGGCTCCCGCAGCAGCGGCCGTCCGAAAGACACGAAGTGCCCGCGCTCCGCATGCCACTCCGCCTGCCGCGCATCGCCAGTGAAGTAATGGCGCACCACCGTCAGGCCGCTCAGCGCGTCCGCGTCCTCCACCAGCCGCTCCCAGGCCCCGGCGCCGTCAATGTGCAGGATGACCGGCAGTCCCGCCTCCCGGGCGAGCTCGCACTGTCCCCGGAACGCGCTTGCCTGCACCGCCCCATCCGGCCCGGCGCCGTCGAAACCGCACTCGCCGATGGCAACCACACCCGGCATCCGCGCCAGGTCCCGGAGGGCCTCCCCGGCCCACCCTGTCGCCCGCAAAGGGTGCACGCCCACCGCGCACCCCGCCACCCCCTCCAGCCCCGCCACCACCCGCGATGACGCCAGGTCCACAGCCACCGCCACGATCGCAACCCCCGTAGCCTTCGCGCGCGCCACCATGGCGTCTCGCTCGGCCCCCTGGTACCGGTCGAGGTGTACGTGCGTGTCAATCCAGGCAGGCTCCACGCGCACCATCGTGCCACGCCTGCGTAGAATCCCGCTCAATGAGCACCCTCGTTATCCGCGGTGGCCGCGCCTGGGACGGCCTCGCAGACGCCTCCATCGAGA
>JAANMV010002054.1_pt1 | contig 20602 bp, 17 predicted proteins | sample 7279661 | NCBI WGS metagenome assembly JAANMV01 (sample SAMN14094540, study PRJNA606508) | bioreactor metagenome | isolation source: A lab-scale SPAN reactor treating ammonium-rich wastewater day 121 | place: Ireland: Galway | collected 2017-05-16 | reverse complement strand
CGGGTCAGGCCGTCGGTCAGGCTGACCTGCGGAGACCAGCCGAGCAGGGTGCGGGCGAGCGTGATGTCCGGCTGGCGCTGGCGGGGGTCGTCGGCGGCCAGCGGCACGAACCGGATGGGCAGGGTGGGGTCGATGGCGTCGCGCACGATCTGCGCGAAGCGCAGCACGGTGATGGCGTCGGTGGTGCCCAGGTTCACCGGATGTGGGTGGGGGCCGGGGAGCGCCATGAGCGCCGCGATGCCGGCCACGAGGTCCGAGACGTACTGGAAGCTGCGGGTCTGCTGGCCGTCGCCCTGCACGGTCAGCGCCTCGCCGGCCAGCGCCTGGTTGATGAAGTTCGTGACGACCCGGCCGTCGTCGGGTCGCATGTGCGGGCCGTAGGTGTTGAAGATCCGGATGATCCGCGTGTCCAGGCCGTGCTCGCGGTGGTACGCGCAGGTGATGGCCTCAGCGTAGCGTTTGGCCTCGTCGTAGCAGCTTCTCACTCCGTTGGGGTTGACGTGGCCCCAGTAGGCTTCGGGTTGCGGGTGCACCTGCGGGTCGCCGTACACCTCCGAGGTCGAGGCGAGCAGGAAGCGCGCGCCGCTGCGCCGGGCGAGGTCCAGGGCGTGCTGGGTGCCCTGCGCGCCGACCATCAGGGTCTCGATGGCGTGCTGCTGGTAGTGGGGCGGGCTGGCCGGGGACGCGAAGTGCAGCACCCAGTCCAGCGGCCCGGTGTCGGTGGGCAGGCCCATGCTGACGTCGGCCTCCACGAAGCTGAAGCCCGGGTGGGCCAGCAGGTGCCGGGTGTGGCGCGGCTGCCCGCTGAGGTAGTTGTCCACCCCGATGACCTCGTGGCCATGCGCCAGGAAGTGTTCCGCGAGGTGGCTGCCGATGAATCCGGCGCTTCCGGTGAGCAGCAGCTTCATGCGCCGACCTGCACGCCGGGCTGCGGCGCGGCCGGCTGGTGCTCGGCCGGGAGGAAGCTGGGGCGGGGATGGTCGCGGCCGATCTGTTCGAGCACGGCCGGCACCTGCAGTGGCAGGGTGAGGATGTTGCGGGCATCCACGATCACCCGGGTCCGCATGGTGCACACCGCCTCACTCCAGTTCAGGGTGCGGAATTCGCTCCATTCGGTGGCGATGATCACGGCGTCCGCGCCGTGCAGCGCCGCCTGGGCGGAGGCGGCCTCGACGTAGGTCAGGTGCTGCCATTCGCGCCGGGCGCGGGGCATGGCGACCGGGTCGTACGCGACGACGCTGGCGCCGAGTTGCGAGAGCCGCGTGATGAAGTCGTGTGCGGGCGCGTCGCGCAGGTCGTCGGTGTTGGGTTTGAAGGCCATGCCCAGCACCGCCACGCGCTTGCCTTTCAGGAGCCGCAGGTGCTTTTGCAGCTTCTCGATCACGAGGTGCCGCTGGCGGTCGTTCACGCTGATCGCCGCGCGCAGGATCGGCATGCTGTACCCGTAGTCCTGGCCGGTGCTGATCAGGGCGCTGGTGTCCTTGCCGAAGCAGCTGCCGCCCCAGCCGGCGCCCGCCGCGAGGAAGGGCGTGCCGATGCGGTGGTCCAGGCCGATACCGGCCGTGACTTCCTGAATGTCGGCCCCCACGCACTCGCACAGGCCCGCGATCTCGTTCGCGAAGCTGATCTTGAGGGCCAGGAAGGCGTTCGCGGCGTACTTGATCATCTCGGCGCTGGTCAGGGTGGTTTCCACCACGGCCGGCTGCATGTACCCGCGCGGGCGGGGAATGTGGGGGGGCGCCTCGAAGGTCTGCTCGATCAGCGGGGCGTACAGCTCCCGCAGGCGGCCGGTGGCCCAGGCACTGCCGCCCAGCACGATCCGGTCCGGGTACAGGCTGTCGCCGAGCGCGGTGCCTTCCCGCAGGAATTCCGGGTTGCTCACGACCTCGTAGCGGCTGCCGGCGTGCCGGGCGGCGTGTTCTTCCAGGATGCGCAGCACCCAGTCACCGGTGCCGATGGGCACGGTGCTTTTGTTCACGATGATCTGCGGTTTGCCGTCCAGGTTCTCCGCGACGCTGCGCACGGCGCTTTCCAGGTAACTGAGGTTCGGGTGACCGTCGGGCAGGGGCGGCGTGCCCACGCAGATGAAGATCACGTCGGCGTGCGGGATGGCGTCGGCGTAGCTGGTCGTCCAGTGCAGGTTCGCGCTGGCGCTGGCCAGCAGTTCCTCCAGGCCGGGTTCGTAGATGGGCAGCGCGCCGGCGCGCAGGCCGTCGACTTTCGCCTGGTCGCTGTCCAGGCCGGTGACCTGATGCCCCAGGTAGGCGAGCATGATGGCGGTGCCCAGGCCCACGTATCCAGTGCCGACAATGGTGATGTTCATCTGTCCTCCGTCAGTGCGTCGCGTGCATGCCCGTCCGGGTCGGTGAAGGGGAGACGTTGGAATGGGCGGGCGGAGCCGCCTCGCGTTCCCGGGGCAGTTCAGGTGGGGCGGGAACCTCAGGGCATGAATGCCTGTTCAGCGGAGCCCTGCGGTGCGCTCAGACTAGGAGCCTGCCCTTCATGAACAACGGCCAGTCACGTCCTGGGCGGCGGTTGCTCATCCCCGACGGCGGGTTTGCGCCCGCAGAGCCCGCCAGTGCGGCCAGGACGGCGGGCCGGCCCCAGGGCCTGAGCGACTGGTAATCAGGGGCTGCCCACCCGTCGCTCAGCGGCGCGGGTGCCGTTCCACACGGACAATAGGCGCAGGTGGCCAAGTACTGTCCCACCGGCCCTGCCCGCCCATGCCCCGCCACGACACGCGCCGCCCAACCGGCGGCCCGCCGTTCCAGAGGAGCCTCCATGCAGCAGTCGTCCCCACCAGCAGGTTCAGTCCGAGCGGGCGCCGGGGCGCCCAGACGCGGTCCCCGGGGGCCGCTCCAGTGACCGTCACGCGCAGCGGCCGGCCCCTGCGGGTCATGGCGGTGCTGCCCTCCCTGTGGCCGGGCGGCGCGGAAATGCAGCTGGTGCACCTGCTGCTGGGCCTGCCCCGCGACGAGTACGAGTGCGAACTGGTCACGCTGCTGAGCGTGCCGGGCGGCAACGGCCTCAGCGCCCGGCTGGAGGCGGGCGGCGTGCCCTGGACGGACCTGGGAATCGCCCCGGCGCTGGACCGGCCGATGGGGGCCGGGCACGCCGCCCGCAACCTGCTGATCGCCCGGCGCCGCCTGGCGCGGCGCATCGAGACCTTTCAGCCGGACGTGGTGTACTCGCGCCTGTGGTACGCGGGCGTGGCGGTGGGCAGCCTGAACCGCCGCGCCCTGGGGTTCCGGCACGTCGCGAACGAGGAACTCACCCTGGACGCCCAGATCGACCGGGGCCGCGTGAAGCGCTGGCTGCGGGGCTGGGTGATCCGGCAGGCGGACCGCTGGGTGGTCCCGACCGAGGGCCTGCGCGTTCAGTTCGTGCGGGCGGGCGCGCCGGCCGATCAGGGTCAGGTGATTCACAACGCCACGCCGCTGCCCCCCCTCCGGAGAGAGGCGTCCGGGCCGGCCGGGGCGGGCCCGCTTCGGGTCGCGGCGATGGGCCGGCTGGTGCCGGACAAGGGCTTTGACCGCCTGCTGGACGTGGCCGCCGAGTTGCGGCGCCGCGGCGTGCCGGTGCTGGTCGAGGTGGCTGGGGAAGGGCCGGAACGGGCCGCCCTGGAGGGCCGCGCCCGGGCCCTGGGCGTGGCGGACACGGTGCGGTTCATCGGGTACGTGCCGGACCCCCTGGCTTTCTTGCAGGCGCACGACGTGTTCGTCCTGACGTCCCGCGCCGAGGGGTTCGCGAACGTGCTGGTCGAGGCGATGGCCTGCGGCCTGCCAGCTGTGAGTTTCGACATCGAGTTCGGCCCACGGGAACTGGTCGTGCACGGCGAGACGGGTTACCTCGTGCCGGACGGCGAGACGGGCGGCATGGCCGCGCACCTGCACGCCCTGGCCGCCGACCCGGCCCTGCGCGCCCGCCTGGGACACGCCGGCCGGGAACGCGCGGCCACTCAGTTTTCGATTGACCGGATGACGGCGCGCTTCGCGGCGCTGTTCCGGGACGTGACGCGGCCCCCTGCCCGGGCCGGAGGGGAACACCATGTGTGGAATTCTTGGCACCGTTCACGACCGTGAGATCGAGCGTTCGCCCCTGGACCTGCGGGCCCTGCAGCACCGCGGCCCGGACGCCCAGGGCAGCCAGGTGCGGGGCAGCGCGGTGCTGGGCCACACGCGGCTGAGCATCATCGACCTGAGCGGCGGCGCGCAGCCCATGAGCGACGTGGACGGCGTGGCGACCATCGTGTTCAACGGGGAGATCTACAACCACGCCGCCCTTCGCCGTGAACTGGAAGCCGCCGGGCAGCGCTTCGCGACGCACAGCGACACCGAGGTGATCCTCGGCGCGTACCTGGCGTGGGGCGAGGCCGGCTTCGCGCGGCTGCGCGGCATGTACGCCTTCGCGCTGCACGACCGCCGGGACGGACGCACGGTGCTGGCCCGCGACCCGTTCGGCATCAAGCCGCTGTACTGGATGCACACGCCCCGCGCGCTGCACTTCGCATCGGAGATGGGTGCCCTGCTGGACCTGGCGGGCACGCGCCCGGCCCTGGACCTGACGTCCGTGATGGAGACCCTCACGCACCGCTACGCCTACGGGGAGTACACCCTGTACGAGGGTGTGCGGCGCCTGGCGCCCGGCACCGCCCTGGTGATCGCCAACCGGCTGGACATGGTGCGCCCGGTGCGGTTTTCCAGCGTGCCCGAGGAGGTCGAACGGCACCGCCTGGCGGGCCTGGGTGCCCCGGCGCCCACGTCCGCGGAGGTGGAGGAGCGGGTGCTGGACAGCGTCTCGCATCACACTATCGCGGACGTGCCGCTGGGCTGCTTCCTGAGCGGCGGACTGGATTCCAGCGTGGTGGCGCAGTGCCTGTCACGGGAAGGCGGCGGGCCGCTGCGGGCGTACTCGGTGGGGTTCCAGGGCGCGCAGTCCGAGATCAGCGAACTGCCGCACGCGCGGGCGGTCGCCGCCGCCATCGGCGCGGACCTGCGGGAGATCGAGTTGCGGCCCGCGGACTTCGCGGACCTCGCGCCGGTGCTGTCCGGCAGCCTGAACGGACCCTTCGCGGACCCGGCCGACATCGCCATGCTGAAACTGTCCCTGGCGGCCGCCGAGGACGTGAAGGTCGTGCTGTCCGGCGAGGGCGGCGACGAAGCGTTCGCCGGCTACCCCAAGTACGCCGTGGACCGCCACGCCGCCCTGCTGGGCCCGGCCATGGGCGCCGTGCGGGGCCTGCTGGGCCGCCGCAGCCGCCTGGGCATCGCCGCGAACGCCCTGGCCGAACGGGACCGGGCGGTGCGCTGGATGCGCTGGTTCGAGAACGACGCCGCGCCCGCCGGGCTGGTCGGGACGCTGCGGCAGGGGGGCGCGCAGCCGGGCCGCGCTCGCGCCTGGGTGGAGGACCGCCTGACGCAGTACCCGGCCGGCTGGAGTGACCTGCAGCGCATGCAGGTGCTGGACCTGGAGTCCTGGCTGCCGAACAACCTGCTGAGCCGCGGGGATTACACGACCATGCAGGCGTCCATCGAGCAGCGCGTGCCCATGCTCGACCTGGCCCTCACGCCCTGGGCGGTGGCTCTGCCGGACCGCGTGAAGCTCCGCGGGCTGCGCGGGAAGATGCCGGTGCGCCGGGCCTTTGCGCCCCACCTGCCAAAGCAGGTGCTGGACCGCCCGAAAAGCGGGTTCCGGCTGCCGCTCGGCGAATGGCTGCGCGGCGACCCCGGCCTGCGGGACATGGCGCACGATCACCTGCTCGCGCCGGGCGCGTCTCTTCGGCAGTGGATGTCCACCGCCGAGGTGCAGGACTTGCTGTCCACCGAAGCGCTGTCGAGCACCGGCGGCGCGAAACTGGCCTGGACGGCGCTGTGCCTGGAACTGTGGCTGGGCGCGGCGCGCCCGCAGCGGGTGCTCGCGTGAGGGCGCGCGCCCCCGGCCCGGGCCGGCGGGTGATGTGGGTCGCGACCGGCGCCCGGGGCGGCATTCACGGGTACGGCCGGGCACTGGAGGCCACCGGCCTCTTCGCGGACTGGGACGTGGAGCGGCTGGTCACGCATGACGACGGCAGCCGGCGGCGGCGCGCGGCGCTGTTCGTCCGGGCCGCCGGGACGCTGGCGTGGCGGTGCCTGACGGCCCGCCCGGCCCTGGTGCACCTGCACTCGGCGGCGTACGGCAGTTTCGTGCGCAAGGGCCTGCTGCTGTGGGCGGCGCGCGGCGTGTTCCGGGTGCCGGCCGTGCTGCACCTGCACGCCGGGGAATTCGAGGACTTCTACCGCCGCTGCCCGGCGCCGGCGCAGGCGCTGGTGCGGGCCACGCTGCGCCGCGCGGACCGGGTGGTGACGCTCTCCCCCGCCCTGGGCGCGGCCGTGGAGCGCATCGCGCCGGGCGCCCGGGTGACCGTGGCCGAAAATGGCGTGCAGCTGGCGCCGGAACCCCGGGTCCTGGCCGGGCACGCGCCGCAGGTGCTGTTCGTGGGCGTGCTGATCGAGCGCAAGGACCCGCTTTCACTGCTGCGCGCCTGGGCGGCCTGCCAGCGCCCGCCCGGCGCGACCCTGCGGTTCGCCGGCGACGGCCCGCTGCGCGCGGAGATGGAAGCCCTGATCCACGCCGAGGGCCTGCAGGGCAGCGTGGAACTGCTCGGGTGGCTGGACCCGCAGGACGTGGCGGCGCAGCTGGACCGCGCGGACGTGCTGGTGCTGCCCTCGCACTTCGAGGGCCAGCCGCTGGCGCTGCTCGAAGGCATGGCACGCGGGCTGGCGCTGGTGTCCACCCGGGTGGGCGGCATCCCGGACCTGATCGAGGACGGCGTCAGCGGCCGGCTGGTGCCCCCGGGCGATACGCCGGCCCTCGCGGCGGCGCTGGACGAGGTCCTGAACGACCCGGATGCCCGGCAGCGCCTGGGGCAGGCCGCGTACGCCCGGGCGCGGGCGCGCTTCGACATCCGGCGCACCGCGGAGCACCTGCACGACCTGTACCGGCAGCTGAGTGGGCCGCCGGCCCTCACCCCGGGCGGCACGGCCGCAGGAGGAGCCCATGACTAGATTCAGAATCTCACAGCGGGCGCAGCGCCGAGGCAAACGCGTGCTGATCATCGTGGAGAACCTGCCGGTGCCGGTGGACCGCCGGGTATGGATGGAAGCCACCACCCTGCGCGACGCCGGGTATGAGGTGTCGGTGATCTGCCCGATGGGCCGAGGGCACGACCGGGCCTTCGAGATGCTGGACGGCATCGCCGTGTACCGGCATCCGCTGCCGCCGGACGGCGAGGGGACGCTGACCTTCGTGAAGGAGTACGCTCTGGCGCTCTGGCACGAGACGCGGCTGGCGTGGCGGGTGCGGCGCGAGCGGGGCTTCGACGTGATTCACGTGTGCAACCCGCCGGACCTGCTGTTCCTGGTGGCCGCCCCGTTCCGGGCGCTGTTCGGCACGCCGATGATCTTCGACCATCACGACGCCACCCTGGAGATGTACGAGGCGAAGTTCGGCCGGCGCGACCTGCCGTACCGGGTGCTGAAGGTCGCCGAGCGCCTCACCTACGCCCTGGCGGACGTGGTGATTGCCACGAACGAGTCGCTGCGAGGCTTCGCATTAGGCCGTGGGCGAAAGCGCCCGGAGGACGTGTTCGTCGTGCGCAGCGGCCCGCGCCTGGACCGCTTCGTGCCCCGGCCCGGCGGGGAGCGGTACCGGGCCGGGTTCCGGCACGTGGTCGGGTACGTGGGCGTGCTCGGCTCGCAGGACGGGCTGGACGTGCTTCTGCGCGTCGCCCGGCGCCTGCTGGACCGCGGGCGGGACGACGTCCGCTTCATGATCATCGGGGGCGGGCCGTCTCTGGAACCGCTGCGGGCCCTGGCCCGCGAGCTGAACTTGGAAGGCCACGTGGAATTCACGGGCATGATCACCGACCAGGCGGAACTCATGGAGCGGCTCACCGCCTGCGAGGTGTGCGTCGCGCCGGACCCGAAGACGTCGTACAGCGACGTGTGCACCATGAACAAGGTCCTGGAGTACATGGCGCTGGGCAAGGCGACCGTGCAGTTCGACCTGACCGAGGGCCGGCACTCGGCGGCCGACGCGGCCGTGTACGCCCGCCCGAACGACGAGGAGGACTTCGCGCAGAAGCTGCTGGACCTGCTGGCCGACCCGCAGCGGTGCGAGATGATGGGCCGGATCGGGCAGGCCCGCATGCGGGACGCGCTCGCCTGGGACCACCAGGCGCCGCGGCTGCTGGCCGCCTACGCCCGCGCCCTGGGCCGGCGGGCCGCGCGGCCGGCAGGCGGGACGCTGGCCCGCGGGGAGGCGTCGTGAGCGGCCAGGGCCTGGTGATGATGGGCGCCGGCCTGCTGCTGGGGGCGGGGCTGCTGCAACGCAGTCAGGTGCCGGCGCCCGCCCGGACGACCGCCCCGTCCTCGGTGGCCCTGGCGGCCCCGCCTGCGGCCCGCAGTGAGGTGCTCGCGTTGGCGCAGGCCCCGTCGAAGAAAGGCAGCCTGAACGTGAAGTCGGTCGGCGCCAGGGGTGACGGCGTGACCGACGACGCCCCCGCCCTGAACCGCGCGGCGGCCCAGGCGGCCGGGCGGGACCTGGTGTTCCCGGCGGGTACGTACCTGATCCGCAGTCCGGTGGTGTTCAGCAACTTCTCGAACCAGACCGTGTCCGGCGAGGGCGGCGCCACCATCCGCGCCGCGCCGAACTACGCCCGCGGGAAGACCGAGGGCATGCTGCACTTCGACCGGCCGGTGAACCTCACGGTGCGGGGCCTGAAGATCGTCGGGCACCGCGTGCCGGTCGCCAGTGCGTACGCCAACGTCATCGACGGCGTGCGCGTCGTGCGGGGGAAGAACGTCACGTTAAGCGGCCTGCAGGTGTTCGACGCGCCCACCAACGGCATCGCCGTGACCGACACCGACACCGTGACCCTGCAGGGCAACCGCATGGAGAACGCCGGAGGCGCGGGCGGCTGGTCGCAACGGACCGTGCACCAGCGCTGGCTGGACAACACCGTGGTGGGCGGCGGCGATCCGCGCGTCCGGCCGTCCGGTCTGGGGTTCTTCGCGACCATCGGGGACGATTTCCTCGCGGAGGGGAACGTGGTGAAGAACGTCGCGAACACCGCCACGAAAACCGAGGGCGTGGACCACGTCGTCTACCGGAACAACACCGTGGACGTGTTCGGCAAGGACGGCATCAAGATCATGCCGTACGACGGGCACGACACCAGCGTGGAGGGCGCCCTGGTCGAGGGGAACACCATCCGCGCGCGGCGCGACTGGGCGTCGGACGGCTCGGCGTACATCCTGCTGCACTCGGTGCAGGGCGGCCAGGTCCGCCGCAACCGCATCGTCGGCACCGGGGGGCAGCCGGAGGTGTACTCGGAAGACGCCATCAAGGTGAACACCTGGCGCACCGGGCCGCCGTCACGGGACATCGTGCTGGAGGACAACGAGGTGAGCGACACGCGCCGCGGCATCCGCATCGAGGCGGACAACGTGGTGATGCGGCGCAACCAGGTCACCGGCCGGCAGCCCTGGGCGCGGACCGCGGTGATCGTCGGTGCGAACGGCGTCGTGATCTCCGAGAATCGCATCGACGGGCCGGCCATCGGCGTGCTGCTGGACCGCGGGTACGGCCGCACCCGCATCGAGAACAACCGCTTCGATCACGTGGACACCGCCGTGTATGCCGACAACGACAACCCGGCGGTGACCGTGGACCACAACCAGTTCGGCGCCGAGGTCCGCAAGGCGGTGTCGGGCCGGGTGGCCGGCGACTGCAATTTCTTCAACACCGCCGAGTGCCGCGCGGGAGGTGGGCAGTGATGGAGGTGACCGGCGCGCGCCGGACCGCCCCGCGCAGCGTGCCGCTGTTCCCGGCGCCGCAGCACCCGGAGCCGCTGCGGCTGGTGGGGCTGGACCTGGAGTACATCGCGGACTACCGCCGGGACTTCTCCCGCAACAGTGCGCTGTACCGCGCCCTGGACGAGCACGTCCAGGTGGTGGGCCGCATGTCGCCCACCCTGTCGCCGGGGCAGAAGTTCCTGAACCGCCTGGGGCAGATTCACCCGAACCTGTCCCGCTGGCGGCGCAACGCGGGGTTCAACCCGCAGCTGTTCCAGAAGCGGACCGTGGTGGCCGGCGAGTACCTGGCCGCGCGGCGCGGGGAGTACGACGTGGTCCTGCAGACCTACCTGCAGTTCGCGCCGGCGCCGGGCACCGGCGGCGCGCCGTACGGCGTGTACCTGGACGCCACCTTCGACATGTCCCGCCGGCACTACCCGGGGGATCACCCGCTGCCACGCGCGGCCATGGACCGCTGGATGACCCTGGAACGCGAGACGTACCACCGCGCGGCGCGGCTGTTTCCGTGGAGCGACTTCACGGCCCGGTCGCTGATCGAGGAGTACGGCTGCGATCCGTCGCGGGTGGTGCGCGTGGGTGCGGGCACCAACCTGATGGCGCCCAGCCTGGACGGCAAACGGTACGAGGAACCGGTGGCATTGTTTGTCGGCATGGACTTTGACCGCAAGGGAGGGCAGGACGTCCTGCGGGCCTTTCAGGACGTTCGGGCGCGGCTGCCGGACGCGCAGCTGTGGATCGTGGGGCCCCGCCTGCCGAAGGCGCCGCCGCAGCCGGGCGTGCACTGGCTGGGCCGGATCGCGGACCGGGAGAAGCTGGCCGAGCTGTACAGCCGGGCGCGGGTGTTCGTGATGCCGTCCTTCGAGCCGTGGGGGCACGTGTTCTGCGAGGCGATGGGGCACGGCCTGCCCTGCATCGCCCTGAACCGCGGCCCGGCCGCGGAGATCGTGCAGGACCGCCAGACGGGCCTGCTGGTGGAGCAGGGCGACCGCGAGCAGCTGGGCGAGGCGCTGCACTGCCTGCTGAACGACGCCGCGCTGGCCGAGCGGCTGGGCCGGGCCGCGTACCGGCGGGTGCAGGAGCAGTACACCTGGGCGCACGTCGTTCAGCGGCTGCTGCCGCACCTCACGGCCATGGCGCGCGGCGAATGACCCGGGCGGAGGGGCCGGCCTTCGCCCCTCACGCCCGGGTGACCCGGTCCGGTTTTCAGCCGGGTCGGGGGCCGGTGCGGTCCTGCACGCCCAGGCGCACTTCCATGCCGGGCAGGTACAGCCGGATGTAGCGCAGCAGCGTGCCGATCAGGAGGATCACGCCGGCCATCTCCAGCGCTTCCTCGCAGGCGATCAGGATTTCCATCCAGAAACTGTCGCGGCCCATGTGGGTCTGCACGTACCCTTCCACGAGTTCCAGGCCGAAGGCGCCGGTGACGTACAGGGCGCCGCTGAGGATCATGGCGTTGCGGATGCCGGGCGGCAGGTGCCGCAGGAAGCGCAGGCAGACGACCAGGACGGTCAGGGCCAGCAGGCCGTACGGCACCACCCAGGCGTAGTGGAAGATGCCGTCCAGCCGGATGAGTTTCTGTACGGGCTCGATCAGTTTCTCGTGCAGGCTGGCGCCCTCGTCCACGCCCAGGTAGGCGGCCAGCAGGGCCAGGCCGGTCCAGGTGCGCGCGAACGGATCGTGCACGTTGCGTTTGACGACGGCGATCATACCGAGGATGGCGGCGGTGAGCAGCAGGTTCAGGGTGGAAAACAGCGCCGGGAGGTTCGTCTCGCCGTTCAGGTAGGTCAGTGACCACACCATTTCCCGCGCGAAGAAGTCGGGCAGGAAGCGCACGCTGTAGATGCTCCAGAAGCCCACGACGACCAGCACGGCGGCCGTGACGGCAAGCACCCGGACGAGCCGGCGTTCGTTGAAGGCCACCCGCACGTGCTGGCCGGTCGTCACCGGGTGGGGAGGCAGGGGGGCCCGCTTGACGAGGCCGCCCGTGAGGTAGGTGTTTTTCATGGTTCTTCTCCCTGGGGGACAGCGGGCGGGGCGGGCGTACGGCGGGCGGTCAGGGCTGGGGCACGGGCGCCGGGCTGAACAGGGCGTCCTGCCGGGCGCGCAGCTGATCGGCCACGCGGCCCTCGGGCAGGGTCACGTCCGCGTAGGTGAGGACCGCGTCCTTGGGCACGTCGCGCCGCAACCGCGCGCCGGCGGCGAGGCCCATCGGCAGCAGGCGCTGAGCGGCGGTCACGTCGGCGTTCTCGCACTGGCCGTAGGTCATGTACCCGCCGAGGGCGTCGATGGTCTCCCCGGCCTTCAGGTCGCGTTTGGCGGTGGTGACGACCTCCACGACCGGCCCGGCCAGGGGTTGCAGCGCGGCGTCCCCGAACAGGACCACGCGCGCGGCGGTCAGGGGCACCTCGAAGTGGCACAGGTGGTAGGGCGTGTAGAAGCTGTACAGCGGGCCCTCGCCGAGCTTGTACAGGTTCAGGTAATGCCGCTGTTTCGGGTCGTCGTGCGTGGCGTACACGAACACGCCCGGGCCGGGTTTGGCGCCGACCACGTAATCCACCACGCCGCCCAGGGCGCGCAGTTCGTCGGCGTCGTACAGGGCCTTCAGGTCATCCACGTGCCCGGGGAAGTCCAGGCCGCGCATGCCGCGCTGCGCGACGCGCAGGCCGGTGCCGTTGGCGACGATGGCCTGCTCGAAGGAGATTTTCGTGCCGTCCGCGAAACTGGTGACCATGTACGGGTTCTGCCCCCAGCGTTCGGCGAAGGCCTGCTGGGTGGTGGGCGTGCGGTAGGGGTCCTGCAGGCCCTTGATGTTCCCGCACAGCACCGGGGTCAGGCCCAGGCTCTTCACGAAGCGGTAGAGGTTCATCTGCACGCCGGGCTGGTCGCCGTCCGCGGCGGTCAGGATCACGCCGGCCTCGTCGGCCATGCGCTTGAGGATGGGGCCGACGGTGGCGTCCAGCTCGGCATTCATGGTGACCACGTGCCGGCCGTGCCGGATGGCTTCCACGGTCACCAGGGCGCCGAACTCCACGTCGCCGGTCACGTCGATCAGGCAGTCGAGGTTGGCAGCGCGGCACAGCAGCAGGGCGTCCTCGGTGATGGCGGGCTGCCCGGCGCGCAGGGCGTCTTCCAGGGCGTCCTGGGTGCTTACCTCGCGCACGCTCTCCACGCCGGCTTCCGTGTAGGCGCGCCGGGCGTTCCCGAGGGTGCGGTTGGCGACCGCGGCCAGCCGCATGCCGGGCACGGAGTTGATGATCTGGTTGGCGACGCCACGGCCCATGAAACCGGCGCCGATCATGCCGACGCGGATGGGCTGGCCGGCGGCCTCGCGTGCCTGCAGGGCGCGGTCCACGATGATCATCCGGCCACCGCCTCGCGCGCCGTGACCGCCTGCGGGTCCAGCAGGGGCCACGCGGCGTCCTTCCCGGAGATCACCGTGACCGGCAGGGGCCACTGGATGCCCAGCACCGGGTCGTCGTGGCGCAGGCCGCGCTCGTAGCCGGGCGTGTAGAACTCGCCCACCTGGTAGGTCACCTCGGCGCCGTCCGTCAGGGCCTGGTAGCCGTGCGCGAACAGTTCCGGGACGTACAGGGCGCGGCGGTTGTCCTCGCTGAGTTCCACGGCGACGTGCTGCAGGTAGGTGGGGGATTCCGGGCGCAGGTCCACGATCACGTCCAGGATGGCGCCGCGGGTGCAGCGCACCAGTTTCGTCTCGGCGGCCGGGGCGAGCTGGTAGTGCATGCCGCGCAGCGTGCCGGCCTTGTGGTTGAAGCTGAGGTTGCCCTGCGCGACGTCCACTTTCAGGCCGTGCTCGGCGAATTCCCGCTGGCAGAACGTCCGGGCGAAGAAGCCGCGCTCGTCCTCGCGGAGGTCCACATCGATGATGAAGGCCCCTTTGAGGGGCGTTTCGGTGAAGATCATGCCAGGGTCTCCTCGCGCCGGGTGGGGGCGGGCGTGGCGGGCGCCGGGTGGGCGAAGGGGTCGGTCCAGAAGAAGTCCTGGTCGATCTGCCCGGTGGCGAGCAGGTACTCGAGCTGCTTGAGGCGGGTGTAGCCGCGGGACTCGAAGTCGCTGCGGGTCAGGTCGATGCGGGCGAACAGGGCGGCGAGCTGCGCGGCGCCGCGCTCGGCGTTCCATTCGCAGCGGAAGCCGGGCAGGCGGGTGTTGATCTTGGTGAAGTCCACGCGGTAGCTGCGGTTGTCGCTGCCGTTCTCCCCGAAGCTCAGCTGGCAGCCGGGGAAGGAGGCGGCGATGATCTCGGCGATTTCCCGCACGCGGTAGTTCTGGGCGGTGTCGCCGACGTTGAAGACCTGGTCGTGCACGGCGTCGATGGGCGCGGCCAGCACGCACTGGATGGCGCGGGCGATGTCGTTGGCGTGCACCAGGGGCCGCCAGGGCGTGCCGTCGGAGGTCATCCTGATCTCGCCGGTGGTCCAGGCCAGCCCGGCGAGGTTGTTCAGCACGATGTCGAAGCGCATGCGGGGCGAGGCGCCGAAGGCGGTGGCGTTGCGCAGGTACGTGGGCGAGAAGGTGTCGTCCGCCAGGGCGCGCAGGTCGCGTTCCACGAGGGTCTTGCACTCGGCGTAGGCGGTCTGCGGGTTCACCGGGGAGTCCTCGGTGACGTCGCCTTCGGTGGCGACGCCATACACGCTGCAGGAGGACATGTACACGAAGCGCCGCACGCCGGCCGCCTTCGCCAGCCGCGCCAGGCGCATGGACCCGTGGTGGTTGATGTCGTACGTGATGTTCGGCAGCAGCTGCCCGAGGGGATCGTTGGACAGTTCCGCCATGTGCACCACAGCCTCCACGCCTTCCAGGTCGGCGACGCTGATGTGCCGGATGTCCTTGAACTGCGTGGGCGCGGTCAGGGGGGTTCCGTGGTACAGCCAGCCGCTGCGGTAGTACCCGGTGTCCACGGCCGTGACCTGCACGCCCGCGCGCAGCAGGTGGGGGGTCACGATGGACCCGAGGTAACCTTCCGTGCCGGTGATCAGGACGTTCATGCGTGCACTCCTTGCGGTCCCTGGTCGTGCCGGGGCTGGGGACGGGGCGGGGGGGCCTGCACGGCCACGCTGTGCCGGGCGGCCAGGGGCGGCACGCGCCCGGCGATGACCCGGCCGATCTCCAGGCTGGAGGTCGCCGCGGGGGAGGGGGCGTTGCACACGTGCAGGGCGTTCGGCCCGTCCACGAGCAGGAAGTCGTCCACCAGCTGTCCGCCCCGGGTGAGGGCCTGGGCGCGCACGCCGGCGGCGCAGGGCACGATGTCGTCGGCGCTCACTTCGGGGATCAGGCGTTGCAGGCTCTGCACGAACCGGGCCTTGGACCAGGAGCGGGCCATTTCCATGGCGCCTTCCCGCAGGTGCTGGCGGGCCAGGGCGCGGAAGCCCGGGTTGGCGAGCACCTCCGCGAGGTCGCGGACGTTCAGGTCGGTCTTGCGGTACCCCTCGCGCCCGAAGGCCAGCACGGCGTTCGGGCCGGCGTGCACGGACCCGTCGATCATGCGGGTGAAGTGCACGCCCAGGAAGGGGAAGTCCGGGTTCGGGACCGGGTAGATCAGGCCGCGGACGAGGTGGCGGCGCTCGGGGCGCAGTTCGTAGTACTCGCCGCGGAACGGCACGATGCTGCCGCCCGGGTCGGTGCCGGCCAGGCGGGCCACGCGGTCACTGTGCAGGCCGGCGCAGTTCACCACGACCCGCGCGGCGTGGTCGCCGGCGCTGGTGCCGATGTCGTAGCCGTCGCGGGTGGGCGTGAGGCGGGTGACGCAGGTGTCGAAGTGCACCTGGGTGCCGTGGGAGCGGGCGAGTTCCACGAGCACCTGGCTGACGTGCCGGTAGTTCACGATGCCGGTGGACGCCACGCGGATGCCGGCCAGGGCCTGCACGTGCGGCTCGAACTCGCGGACCTGTTCCCCGGTGAGGCGTCGGACGTCCAGGCCGTTGTCCAGGCCGCGGCGGTACAGCGCCTCGAGCTGCGGGAGTTCGTGGGGTTCGGTGGCGACGATGACCTTGCCGCACTGCTCGTATTTCAGGCCGTAGTCGTCGCAGAAGCGCATCATGGACTGCACGCCGGCGGCGCACAGCTGCGCTTTCATGCTGCCGGGTTTGTAGTAGATGCCGGAGTGGATCACGCCGGAATTCCGGCCGGTCTGGTGCCGGGCGGGTCCGCTTTCCTTTTCCAGCAGCAGGATGGACGCGTCCGGGTGCTGCTGCGCCAGGGCGCGGGCGGTGGCGAGGCCCACGATGCCGCCGCCGATCACTGCGTAGTCGTGCCGCACGGGCTCACCAGACCTTCCAGGGTGCCTGGTGGTCTTTCCACATGCCTTCCAGGACGTGTTTGTCGCGCAGGGTGTCCATCGGCTGCCAGAACCCGCCGTGCCGGTAGGCGCCGAGCTGGCCGTCGCGGGCGAGGTTGCGCAGCGGCTCGGCTTCCCAGGTGGTGCTGTCGCCCTCGATGTAGTCGAGCACGCCGGGTTCCAGCACGAAGAACCCGCCGTTGATCCATGCGCCGTCTCCGTCGGGCTTCTCGTGGAAGCTGCGGACGGTGTAGCCCTCTTCCATGGCGACGGCCCCGAAGCGGCCGGGGGGCTGCACGACGGTCATGGTCGCGAGGCGGTCGTAGCGGCGGTGGAAGTCGATGGCGGCGCTGATGTCCACGTTTCCGACGCCGTCGCCGTAGGTCAGGCAGAAGGTGTCGTCTTCCAGGTACGGCCGGGCGCGTTTCAGGCGGCCGCCGGTCATGGTTTCCTCGCCGGTGTCCACCAGGGTCACGCACCACGGTTCGGCGTGGGCGTGGTGGATGCGGGGCGTGTTGGTGCGCATGTCGAAGGTCACGTCGGACATGTGCAGGAAGTAGTTCGCGAAGTACTCCTTGATCATGTACTGCTTGTAGCCGCACAGCACGACGAAATCGGTGATGCCGTGCGCGGCGTAGATCTTCATGATGTGCCACAGGATGGGCCGGCCGCCGATTTCGATCATCGGTTTGGGCCGGACGGTGCTTTCCTCGCTGATCCGAGTGCCGTAACCGCCAGCAAATATCACTGCTTTCATGGAGCACCTCGCGGGACCTGCCTGAAAGAGGGGGAGTAACCGGGGAGACGAGAGGATGCGGTGGGGATCGGTGCGGCGGGGGAGGCCCGCCGGCCGGCCGCGCGGCCGATGCGTGAGGGACGCATGAGCGGGTGCTGGACTTCAGCTCAATGTAGTGGCCCGGCGCACGCTGGACCAGCGCTGGGTGACGGAAAACCGCCTGATCAACGGTCACGCAGGCCCGCGAGGCGCTGAACATCCGTTGTGCGCCCGGCCAGGGAGCGAGCCCGGCCCTGACAGTCGGCTGACAGGCCAGTGACGCGGGCCTGACACTCTGCGCGCACGCTGTCAGGCATGAAGAAGACCTTCACCGTGGGCCTGGCCCTCGCGCTGACCACCCTGAGTGCCGCTTCCGCCCAGACCAGCCTCACCGGGGCGGGCGCGAGCTTCCCGTACCCGCTGTACAGCAAGATGTTCGCCGAGTACAAGAAGGCCACCGGCGTGGACGTGAACTACCAGTCCGTGGGCTCCGGCGCCGGGCAGAAGCAGATCAAGGAACGCACCGTGGACTTCGGCGGCAGCGACAACGCCATGACCGACGAGATGCTCAAGGACGCCCCCGCCAAGATCATCCAGATTCCCACCACCATGGGCGGCGTGGTCCCCGCGTACAACCTGCCCGGCCTGACCAAACCCCTGAACTTCACCGGCAAGGTCCTGGCCGACATCTACCTGGGCAAGATCAAGACCTGGGGCGACCCCGCCATCGCCAAGATCAACGCCGGCGTGACCATTCCCCCCCTGCCCATCACCGTGGCCCGCCGCAGCGACGGGTCCGGCACCACGTACGTCTTCGCGGACTACCTCGCGAAGGTCAGCAGCGAGTGGAAGAGCAAGGTCGGCGTGGCGAACAGCCTGCAGTGGCCGGTCGGCACGGGCGCCAAGGGCAACGACGGCGTGGCCGGCGTGGTCAAGAGCACCCCGGGCGCCATCGGGTACGTGGAGATGGCGTACGCCAAGCAGAACAAGCTCGCCTACGGCGCCGTGCAGAACCGCGCCGGGAAGTACATCCTGGCCGACAACGGCCCCATCGCCAACGCCGCCCTGGGCGTGGTCATCCCCAACGACACCCGCGTGAGCATCACCAACAGCGCCCGCGCCGACGCGTACCCGATCAGCGCGTTCTCGTACGTGATGTTCTACCAGGACCAGAAGTACGGCAGCCGCACCGAGGCGCAGGCCAAGGCCCTGAAGAACCTGCTCGGCTGGATGCTCAGCTCCGGCCAGCAGTACGCCGAACCGCTCGACTACGGCAAGCTGCCCGCAAACGTGGCCGCCAAGGCCAAGAACCTGCTGAACACCATGACCTACGGCGGCAAGAAGCTGTAACCGAATTCCTGCACCTGCACGGGGCGGTCTCCACTGGGGGCCGCCCGTTTTCACGCCTCCGGTCCACGCCGCCGCGCCCGCCCGCCATGACGCCGGGCTGACGTTTTCCCGGTGAACTGGGGGTATTCGCCCCGGAGGGGCATGAGTCCATGACGAACCCTGACCAGACCCAGCGCGCTTCCCTGCCCGCCCCCGCCCCGGCCGCCCGACGGGGCCTCTCCAGCCACAGTGACCGGGTGTTCGAGACGGTGATCCTGCTGCTCGCCAGCGTGATCGCCCTGGTATTCGTGCTGAGCCTCTGGCAGCTCGGCAAGGAATCCTGGCCGGCGCTGCAGCGCTTCGGGCTGGAGTTCTTCACCAGCCGCACCTGGAACCCGGTGACCGGGCAGTACGGCGCGGCCGCCATGATCCTGGGCACGCTGGTCACCAGCCTGGCCGCGCTGGCGATCAGCGTGCCGCTGGCGGTCGCCAGCGCGCTGTTCGTGGCCGAGTACGCCCCGAAATGGCTGGCCGACCCGGTCGGGTACCTGATCGAGCTGCTGGCGGCCGTGCCCAGCGTGGTGTACGGCCTGTGGGCGCTGTTCGTGATCGCACCCGTCCTCAGCCGCTGGCAGCAGACCTTCTTCGATCAGGCGAACCACCCCGACCGCTTCGCGAAGTTCATGCAGTGCAGCGCCCTGTGGGCCGAGGGGAAGAACAGCTTCACGTGCTTTTTCGTGCCGGACGGCGCGGCCGGGCGCGGCCTGGCGCTGGCCGTGATCATCCTGACCGTGATGATCCTGCCGTACACCGCGTCGGTGGCCCGGGACGTGATCCGGCTGGTGCCACAGGACCAGCGCGAGGCGATGTACGCGCTGGGCGCCACGAAGTGGGAGGTGATCTCCCGCGCGATCCTGCCGTACGCCCGCGCCGGGATCATGGGCGGCGTGATTCTCGCGCTGGGCCGCGCACTCGGCGAGACGCTGGCGGTCGCCATGGTGATCGGGGACAGCCAGGACCTCCTGAAGAGCCTGTGGGGCAACGCCAGCACCATGGCGTCCGTGATCGCCAACCAGTTCGGGGACGCGCAGGAAACCTTGCACCGCTCCAGCGTGGTCACGCTCGGGTTCACGCTGTTCTTCCTGAGCGTGCTCGTGAACTACGCCGCCCGCCTGATCATCGCCCGGCTCACGCCGAAAGGAATCCAGCAGTGACCACCCCTGCCCCCGCCGCCCCGGCACGCCCGCACCTGTCCCCGGCCCGCAAGGCGAGGAACGCCCTGATGGGCGCCCTGATCGTGCTCGCCACCCTGGTGGTCGTCGCGCCGCTGATCCTGATCTTCGCGTACCTGCTGCGCGAGGGCTTCAGCGCCATGTTCGGCCTGAACGACGGGATGGCCGACCTGAACTTCTTCACCAGGACCCCCGCGCCGGAAGGCGAGACGGGCGGCGGACTGCTGAACGCCATCACGGGCACGCTGACCATGCTGGGCCTGGCAAGTGTGATCGGCGTGCTGGTCGGCGTGGCCGGCGGGATCTTCCTCGCCGAATACCCCCGCCACCCGCTGATGCCCACCATCCGCATGCTCAGCGATGTCCTCGCCGGCATTCCCGCCATCGTGATGGGCCTGGTCGCCTACGGCCTGGTGGTGCTCACCACCGGGAAGTTCAGCGGCGCGGCCGGCGCGCTGGCCCTGGGCTTCCTGATGATTCCCATCGTGGTGCGCACCACCGAGGAAGTGCTGAAACTCGTGCCCGGCACCGTCCGCGAGGCCGGACTGGCCCTGGGCCTGCCCAAGTGGCTGGTCACGCTGCGGGTCGTGCTGCCGGCCGCGGCGGGCGGGATCGTCACCGGCGTGATGCTGGCCCTCGCCCGCGTGGCCGGGGAAGCCGCGCCGCTGCTGTTCACCGCGTTCGGCAACAACCTCGTGAACCTGGACCCCAGCAAAGCCATGAGCGCGCTGCCGCTGGAGATCTACAAGGGCGCCACCAGCGCCTACGACGAGAACCAGCGCATGGCCAAGGCCGGCGCGCTGCTGCTGATTCTGATGATCTTCGCCACCAGCCTGCTCGCCCGGCGCTTCAGCCGCCGCCAGTAACCCCAAGGAGCCCCAGAACCCCATGACGACCATCCTCAGCGCGCAGGACGTGAACATCCACTACGGTGACAAGCACGCCGTGAAAAACGTCAACCTGAACTTCGCCCGCGGCACCGTGAACGCCCTCATCGGCCCCAGCGGCTGCGGGAAGACCACCTTCCTGCGCGCCATCAACCGCATGCACGACCTCACGCCCGGCGCCCGCGTGGCCGGCCGGATCATCCTGGACGGGCAGGACGTGTACGACCCGGGCG
>JAANMV010002048.1_pt1 | contig 20688 bp, 18 predicted proteins | sample 7279661 | NCBI WGS metagenome assembly JAANMV01 (sample SAMN14094540, study PRJNA606508) | bioreactor metagenome | isolation source: A lab-scale SPAN reactor treating ammonium-rich wastewater day 121 | place: Ireland: Galway | collected 2017-05-16 | reverse complement strand
CACTTGCGGAGCAAGTGACTTACATTAAAGAAAAAGCCTTTGGTCGCTGTCGCGGGAAACCGTGATTTTGCGGTAGTAGTTACGGGTGGAGCAGCGCTCCGCCTTATTTCGATGTTGACCGTTCCTGGCCAAGTGTGAAATGATACAGTAATACAGCCTTTCCACGCGGCTCCGACCATGCTTCATCAAGCCACCGCCACGTTTACGTTGCTCGCGATGCTGCTGCACGCCGGCTTGGGGTGCGGGTGGCATCATGCGCATGCGGTGGAGGGGGGCCAGGTTTCGTGCGCGGCGATCGGAAGTGCGTGTTGCGGCCATCAGCACTGCCGCAATCCCGAGCGCGCCGCTGGAAATTGCACGCTGCACGCGCACGAAACACCGCGGGATGGCGGGAATCACCGCTCCGCGGAATCAGTTTGCTGCAGCGCCGATTCGTCGCTCGAAGGTTTGACCGGTTCGGTTTGCGCGGACGAGAACCGCGACCCGGCGCCGGCGCATCGGTGCTTTGAAAGCGAGTGCCGGTATTTGCCTACGACGCCCATCCAGCCTCCGGCCCACGATGATGTGGCCGCCTGGCATTCGGCGATCGACGCCGTCATCGACCTGGCTGCGCATCTTCATTCGGGCGCTGCCGTGGCGTTTACCAGGACGCCCGCGCTGACCGTCTTGCCCTACTTGCCGCGTTCCGAAGTGACGCGTGTCTGGCTGATCTAGCCGTTCTCTCGCCAATCTCTGGGCTTGCGCCTTGAAACGCCGTGAGGAGCCTCGCGCGCGTCTGGCGCGGCGTTTGCCGCATTCCCTGGTAGTTGTTTAGGCAAAGGAACCTGGTATGAGAACCTCGGCGGGGTCGCTTGCTTCACAAACGCGCGTCAATTGGACGCTTTGGTTGACCGTGGGCCTGTTGCTGTTGGCGGTGGGCGTGGCCGTGGCCTCGGTCGGCTGGTGGCGTCCGATGCTGGAGCGCTATTTACCCTCGGGTGGAAGTTCGGCGCCGGCCGCGGCGGCGCACGATCACGCGCATGAAGAGGGGCACGACGATGCGGATTCCCTCGAACTGTCGCCGCAGGCTCGCCGCAACATTAGGCTGGAAACCGGCGAGGCCGCGCTTCGTAATTTCCACCGCAGTATTACCGTGCCGGCGATGGTGGTCGAACGGCCCGGCCGCACGCAATACACCATCGCGGCGCCCATCACGGGCGTGGTGACGGGCGTCTACGTCGTGCGGGGCGAGGCGATCGTGTCCGACAAGCTGCTGTTCACGCTCCGCCTGACGCACGAAGACCTGGTCCAGGCGCAGACCGAGTACCTGCGGACCACCGGGCAGCTTGCGGTCGAGGAAAAGGAATTGGCCCGTTTGCAAAAAGTGGCCACCGGCGCCGTGGCGGGGCGCGTCGTGTTGGAACGCCAATATGAACGCGACAAGCTCCAAGCCCTGCTCACGGCCCAACGGGAAGCGCTGCGCTTGCACGGTCTCAGCGAAGAGCAAGTCGCCTGGATCGATCAGCACGGCCGGTTGCTAAGAGAGATTCAGGTTTACGCCCCCCGGGTCCACGAGGACGACTCGTTGCACCACGACGCCGAAACGCATGCCGGTCAGCCCCCTGGCGCCGAGGAGGAGAATCACGAGACTCGGTCCCAGCGCTTCGTGGTCGAGGACTTGCCGGTCCAACCCGGCCAGGCGGTCGCGGCGGGCCAGCCGCTATGCGTGCTGGCGGATTACGAAACCCTGTACATCGAAGGCCGCGCCTTTGAACAGGACGCCGACGAACTCGTCGCCGCTGCCGCCGAGCAGCGCCCGGTGACGGCGATTACCGAACAAGGCTCGTCGTCGGAAAACGTTGTGGAAGACCTGGATATTGTCTTTGTCGCCAACCAGGTGGACACGCAATCGCGCGCGTTGCATTTTTACGTCGCCTTGCCGAACCACGTCGTGCGCGACGCCGAGCGCCCCGACGGCCGGCATTTCCTTACGTGGCGGTTCAAGATCGGGCAGCGGATGCAACTGCGCGTGCCGGTCGAGGTTTGGAGCCAGGTCCTGGTGTTGCCCGTGGACGCCATCGCCCAGGAAGGCCCCGAGTTCTACGTATTCGTGCAGGACGGCGAACACTTTCATCGCCGCCCGGTGCACATGGAATATCGGGACCAGCGGTTTGCGGTGTTGGCGAACGACGGCTCGCTTTTCCCCGGCGAGACGGTCGCGCTGACCGCCGCCCACCAACTGCAAATGGCGCTCAAGAACAAGGCTGGCGGCGGCGTCGATCCGCACGCGGGCCACAATCATTAGCCGCATCGGGTAATGCAACGTGGGGCAGGCTTCCACAGAAGTTCCAAAAATCGCCCATGCAGGCTCCCGTGCTGTTTTCATCCCCCACCGAGACAAGCCCGGTGGCGACGAAATCCGAACATCGCCTCCGCGCGAAGCGAAAGTTTGAAACTACGGTTCCAGCCTGTTATTCCCTCTAGTTCCTGACAGGCGGGAAGCCTGCCCCACGAGACGATTCACCATGCTCAACGCCATCATTCGTTTTTCGTTGCGTCAACGGCTGCTGATCATCGCACTTTCGTTGTTCGTGCTGGGGTATGGCGGATGGCAGATGTTCCACCTGGACATCGACGTCTTCCCCGACCTGAACCGCCCGCGCGTGGTGGTCATGACCGAGGCGCCCGGCATGGCGCCCGAAGAGGTCGAGGCGCTGATTACGTTCCCGCTGGAAACCGCCTTGAACGGGGCCAACGGCGTGCAGGACGTGCGCAGCTCGTCGGGCGTGGGGATCTCGGTCATCTACGTGGAGTTCGATTGGGGCACCAACATCTACGATGACCGGCAGATCGTCGCCGAACGGCTCCAATTGGTCGGCGAGCAGTTGCCGCAGGGGATCAACCCGCAACTGGCGCCGATCTCGTCCATCATGGGCCAGATCATGATGGTCGGCCTGCGGAGCGAGACCGGCGAGACCAGCCCGCTGGAAGTCCGCACGCTGGCCGACTGGGTCGTGCGGCAGCGCTTGCTGACCATTCCCGGCGTGTCGCAAGTGTTCACCATGGGCGGCGGCCGCAAGCAGTTCCAAGTGCTGGTCGATTCCGACGCGCTTCTGCGGTACGGCGTCACGCTGGATGAGGTCAAGCGGGCCGTCGCGCAAAGCAACCTTAACGCCACCGGCGGTTACCTGGACAAGCAAGGCCCCAACGAGTTCCTGGTGCGGGCGCTGGGGCGCATCCAGACCGTCGAGGACTTGCAGAAAACCGTGGTTACCATTCGCGAGGAGCGCCCGGTGGCGCTCCAGCAGGTGGCCCGCGTGGTCGAGGCGGCCCAGGTCAAACGCGGCGACAGCACCGCCTTCGTCCGCCGGGAAGACGGATCCTGGACCGGCGGGCCGGCGGTGCTGCTCATCGTCAACAAGCAGCCCAACGCCGACACCCGCGAAGTGACGGAAAACGTCAACCTGGCGCTCGAGGAGTTGGCGCCGTCGTTGCCCGACGATCTTCGCATCCATTCCGACATTTACTCGCAAGAGGCCTTTATCGACCGGGCGATTGAGAACGTGGTCGAGGCGCTGCGGGACGGCGGCATCCTGGTGGTGGTAGTCCTGTTCTTGTTCCTGCTCAACTTTCGCACCACGTTCATCACGCTCACGGCGATCCCGCTGTCGATCGTGATGACGGCCTTGGTGTTCAAGGCCTTCGGCATGTCGATCAACACCATGACGCTGGGCGGCCTGGCGGTGGCCATTGGCGAACTGGTGGACGACGCCATTGTGGACGTCGAGAACATCTTCCGCCGCTTAAAGGAGAACCGGCAAAGCGGCAATCCCAAGCACCCGCTGCAAGTGGTCTTCCAGGCCAGCGCCGAGGTGCGCAACTCGATCGTCTTTAGCACGATGATCGTGGTGCTGGTGTTCATCCCGCTGTTCGCCCTGTCGGGCATGGAAGGGCGGTTGTTCACGCCGCTGGGCGTGGCGTACATCGTGTCGATTTTGGCGTCGCTCTTGGTGTCGTTGACCGTGACGCCCGTGCTTTCTTATTGGCTGTTGCCCAACGCGAAGTTCCTGGGGCACGAGCAAGACGGCTTTGTGCTGCGGGGCTTGAAGTGGGGCTTTTCACGCATCATTCGCTTCAGCTTGCGGTTCCCCTGGGCGATTCTGCTGGTCACGCTGGCCGGTGTGGGAGTGGCCTTTGCGGGGCTGATGCGGCTGGAGCGGGACTTCCTGCCGCCGTTCAACGAGGGGGCGGTGCAATTGAACGTGGTGCTGCCGCCGGGCACGTCGCTGGAAACCTCCAACAAGATTGCCGCCGAGGTGGAGAACCGGCTCCAAGAGATTCCCGACATTCAGGCCTTCGCCCGCCGCACCGGCCGCGCGGAACTGGATGAACACGCCGAAGGCGTCAACATGAGCGAGTTCATCATCAACCTGGATCCCGCCTCGGAGCGTGGCCGGGAGGAAATTCTGGAAACCATCCGCGAAGCGATGGCCGACATTCCCGGCATTGTCACCTCGGTCGAGCAGCCGCTGGCGCACTTGATCTCGCACATGCTTTCCGGCGTCAAGGCGCAGATTGGCATTAAGCTCTACGGCGACGACCTGGACGTGTTGCGAGCAACGGCCGACCGCATGAAGAACGCCATCGCCACCGTGCCGGGCGTGACGGACTTGATGGTCGAACCGCAGGTGGTTATTCCGCAGCTCCGCATCGAGGTAGACCGCGACAAGCTCTTGCAATATGGCCTGACGCCGCAGCAAGTGAACGAGTACGTGCAAACCGCGATGAATGGCGAGGTGGTGTCGCAGGTGCTGATCGGCCAGCGCACCTTCGACCTGGTGGTGCGGTTGGACGAGCCATTTCGCGAGAACCTGGAGGCGGTGCGGCGACTATCCATTGAGTTGCCCGAAGGCGGCACGGCGCCGCTCTTGGCCGTGGCGAAGATTTACGAATCGGGCGGCCCGAACACGATCAACCGCGAGCAGGTCCGCCGCCGCATCATCCTGCAAGCCAACGTGACCGACCGGGGCGTGGTCGACGCGGTGCAAGACATTCAGGCCCGCTTGCAACCGATCCGGGAATCGTTGGCGCCGGGCTACTTTATCGAGTACGGCGGCCAATTCGAGAGCCAACAATCGGCCAGCCGTATAATCGCGGTGCTTTTCTGTATCTCGCTGCTCGGCATCTTTCTGGTGCTGTTCACCATGTTCCGGTCGGTCAACCTGTCGTTGCAAGTGATGGCCGCCTTGCCCATGGCGTTCATTGGCTCGGTGGCGGCGCTCTACGTGACGGGGCAGACCTTGACCATCGCGGCGATGGTGGGCTTCATTTCGCTCGGCGGCGTGGCTTCGCGGAACGGCATCTTGCTCTTGAACCACTACCTGCACCTGGTGCGGTACGAGGGTGAGGGCTGGACGAAGGACATGATCGTTCGCGGCGGCCTGGAGCGCCTGGCGCCGGTGTTGATGACCGCCCTGACGGCCGGCATCGCCTTGATTCCGTTGACGCTGGCCGCGGGCGAGCCGGGCAAAGAGATTCTTTACCCGGTGGCCACGGTGATCGTGGGCGGCTTGATTAGCTCGACGCTCTTGGACTTCTTTGTGCATCCGGCCTTGTTTTGGCTGTTTGGCCGTCGCGAAGGAGAGCGCGTCGTCAACGAGTCGCGCCAGGAGATTCCCCTAGAGGAAGAGGCGCCCGAACCCCACGTCCCGCCAACGCCCCGCCCCGCAGCGTCCTAACGCGGACGATTCATGGAGCACCTCATCCAATTCAAAGTATTGGGACAGTCCCGACTGCGGCGCAAAGTATTCTTTCGCCCCGGAGGGGCGCAGGCGTGTAGCCAGGGGCGCAAGCCCCTGGGGTATTGGACGATACGTCGTCGCTAGCCCCGAAGGGGCGACAGACGGGAGCAGCTACTGTAAGATGTCGCCCCTTCGGGGCTAACGCTGGAATGATCGGCGGGTTTCCCAGGGGCTTGCGCCCCTTCGGGGCGAAAGAGTCTTTCGCCAAAGCTCCTGCACACGATAGTCGCAAGCGAACACTCACGCCTGACCTGGCATTTCCTCTTGGAAGTGGTGCTACATCCAAGCGAAGTTTTCCGTTGACGGAATCTTTAATGCCGTTGCGGCCCCCGTTGTGTTACCTAGAGCGGTTTGTAATTTTGGGACGAACGGCGCTGGCTCTTGGCCTGTTGAATTACGCGGCGGAGAAAAATTTGGTCCGTGTTTTCAGGGCTTTCGCATGAATGTCAGCCGTGGCGCCTCGCACTTGGCGCGAGGTTTGCGTTTGCCCCACATCGCTGGAAATCGCATCGCTTCGCAGGAAAGGAGACCTCATGTCGCGCTTCGTCTCGGGCGGTCTGCTGGTATTGGCGTTGGCGGCGGCCCCGTTGTTGGGCAGCGCCGTGGGGAAGGCGCCTCCGGTCGCCATGCCGGAAGCTCCGCCCGAACTGCCCGCGGGCGCGGTGGACTTGTCGCCGCCGCGGGACGCTTCGCACGATCACGCCGGGCACATGCACGATCACGCCGGGCACACGCATGGCGCGCCTGCGGATCGACGGCCGAGCCTCGTTCCCGCGCCGTGGTCGCCGACGCCGGTCGAACCGCCGCACGCGGCCGGGCCGCATGGCGGCGCGCTGGTTCCCTTGGAGCCGGAGCCTTTGCAATGGGTGTACGACGAGGCGAATCACGCCCTGACCATTTACTTGCCGCAGTCGATGCGAACGCCGGTTGAGGCGCGCTCGCCGCATGCGGGACACGGGCACGCATCGCCAGTGGAGCCGTACTACGAAGACCACGCTTGCCCGCTTGGCCACGGCGGCCGGTCGTTCGCGCGCTCCGACTGCATGCACGAAAGCTACCGTCACGGCGCCGAGGCTTACGAGTGCGAATATCAACGCCGCCATCGTTCGGCGGCCCATCATTACCCGCACGTACACGCAGCGCCCCACGCAGCGTGGGATTATTAAGGCGATTGGAACCATGCCCCCCAAACATCGCCCTACGTGGCGACGCGCCAATGTAGGTCAATCGCTGGAGCGAGTAACCAACGGCGAGTGAAGCGAGTCGATCTTTTCCGCTTGTTCCACGAGCGGTTCGTTACTCGCGGAGCGAGTAACCCAAACTTAATTGGACTTCCCTTCTTTCAAGGAGATTGCGAATGTTGCAACGGATAACCAAGTGGGCGCTCAGCGTGGCGGCGATGTGTGCGGTGTCTCTGGGTGTCTTGGGGGGATCGGCCTTCGCGGCGGAATCCTACGTTGTGCAGTATCGCCTGGTGGAATGGAAGACGGCCCACTTTGAAGAGGCCGCCAAGGCCGACGCGCACCTGGTGACGCTCAAGAATCTAGGGTGCGAGGCCCAAGCCGGCGATCATGGCGGACACATCGACGTTCGCTACCGCTGCCCCGCCTGGCGCAGCCTGGCGGTCCAGACCGACGCCGGAGCACACCGTTGGGAGAAGTGGCTGCGCGCCTGCGGGTTTGAAACCGCGCACCAGCACTAACGAAAATTGAAACGGCGGAAATCAACCGCCAATGTAGGTCACTCGCTCCAGCGAGTGATCTCCCTTGAATCACGCATTCGTGAAAAACGCCCTAAAACTCCACCTGCGCGCGGGCGGCGTAGATGTCGGTGTCGCTGTCGCCTTGGGCGTCGTTATCGAGCCAGCAGTGGATCCAGTTGAACTGGAGCTTGGTGTGGGCGTTCCAGTACCAGTTGAGTCCCAAGGTGCTGTCGGTCAGACGTCCGGGATTGGAGGCAAAGCCCGGCAGCGGCGCGGCGTCGGGATCGTGCAAGTTGACGTAGGAAAGCCGGGCCGCCACTTCCCACGCTCCCCAGCCGCACACCCCCAGGTGTTCCAGCGAGAAGAAATCCTCGAACGGCGTCACGCGGTCAAAGGCGCCGAAGGTGCGGTTGTAACTGCGGTTCTCGCCCGTCAAGAAGTACCCCACCTGCGCATAGGCGCCGTCGTAAAAGAGCGTCTCGCCGCCGATCTGATCGACGGTGGTCACCACGTACTCGCTCTGAAAGTGCGCCGGGCCATACTGGCCGGCTAGCTCTACGCCGTAAATCTCAAAGTCGCGCGAGGCGATGCGCCCCGTATCGGCAAAGAACGGCGTGCCCGCGGCCACCGCCCCACCTCCCGCCGGATCGCCCACGAAGAACTCGGGAATGACGCGGGCCTGGTAGAAAGGCGTATCGCCGTCCAGGTCGTTACCGGTATTGCGGCTGTAGTTGAAATGGCCGCCCACGTGCAACAAGTAGCGGCCGTCGGCGCATTCATCGTACCAAAGCAGGTGCGTCAACCGGGTGGCGAAGGCGTACCCGCCCACGTCGCCAATGTCGGTCCCAAAGCGGCTATCGAGGAGCGGCGCGTTCATAAACCCACCCGTGCGGTAGACGCTATTCTGCCAACTGGTCCGCTCGCTTTCGGAGTTGTCATACGCCATGACGCCGGTGCGGCGGAATGGGTCGAACGCCTGGAACGGCAACGCCCGCTCCAAGAAGGTCAATTGCCGGATGGACGTGTAGGAATCCATGGTAATGGGCTGGCGGAAGTGCCCGATCCGCGCCGCGCCCAGGACCGGCAGGTGGGTTTGCTCCAGCCACACATCCATAAAGCTCGGGCGGCCGGGAGTGGCGAAGTCCATCTCGATCGAGTAGTTGGTGAACTCGGCCACGCTTCCCACGGCCTGCAAGCGCGCCCGGCGGAACCCCACGCCGTCTTGAATGTCGCCCACCGAGTCCACGCTGGCGGCGTCTTGCCCGAACCAGCCCGCATCGGCATGAAAGAACCCAGAGATTTTGATCTTGGGAAACTCAGGGGCGTCGGGCTTGGAAGCAGGCTGATCGGGCGCGATGCAGGACTCGCACGCCAGGGCGTGCGTGCTTTGCGGCGTGTGTAATGGGGAAGCGGGAGCGGAATCGGGCGCCGGGTTAAGTCGTCCCTCGCCGCCCGGAGGAACGCCCATGTTGCCCTGTGCGGCGCGGACGGCGTTCAATTCCTGTTCGGCCCGCTCCAAACGCGAGATCACTTCCCGCCACTGTTGCGAACTGATTTGGACCGGCTCATCCCGGGGCGCCAAGGCGGCCTGCGGCGCCAGGAACTCTTGCGCCGCGGCCGGGCCTTGGGGGACGAAGGCGCCCCACCCCACAATCAACCAGCAAAACAATATCGGTCGCGACATCCTTGGCTCCCCGATCAACGTTACCTCGGCGCCCAGCCGCCGACTTTGTCGATTGCGGCAACAGCGTCGGCCTTGCGGATTATGCGAATTATTCGTCGTAGGAAGCTATCGACCTTCCTGGCAGGCTTCTCCACCTTACAACTTAGTGAGGGTCCGCAAACTCACTCTAGATACCGCACTTTGCCACTGCGACGAGGTTGGAATGAGCCAACCTTGCGGCTGAGGCTAGGCGGCTCAAGATTGTTCAAGCCGCGGGACGACGAACGAAGAAGCCGGGCAGTCCCGCTGTTTGGCATTCCCGCTGTCCATTTCCCGCGTTTCTGGAGGCGCCGCCCATGAGACTCTCTTTATCTGGCCCGCTGTTGTTGTGTGCGTTGCTGGCCTCGCCTGCGTTCGCCGGGCCGCCACGGTCGTGTGGCCATTGCGGGTGCTGCGAGCAGGTCCGCAAGGTGTGCCGCATCGTCTGCGAGATGGAAGAGGTCAAGACGGTCACTTACGACTGCGAGTGCGAAGACTTCTGCACGCCCGGTCCATCGTACAAATGCGGTTGCCGGGAGATTTGCACCTGCGGCAAAGTCCGCACGCGGCGCAAGCTGGTCAAACACGAAGTGGTGAAGAAAGTTCCCAAGTACCGCTGCGTGGTCGAGTACTGCTGCCCCGATTGCCGTGGTGGCGCCCCGGTCATCGCTCATCATCCGACTGCGGCCGAGCGCCCGTCTGGCCCACCCGCCACGTTGACCGCCGCGCCGGTCTTGCCGCCACTCCCGCCGGTGGTGGTAGCTCCGTAAATGGGGCGGGGAAATGCAAATGGCAAATTGAAAAAGCGACGCCACACCGTAGCACGGCGCAACCCACCTCAATCTGAAATTTACATTTTGCAATTTGCATTTCCCCCTCCTGACGACGCGCTGCGTTGCGCCGCACGCGCTCCCACGCCAAGTGCGGCAACCACCCCAGCCCTTCTTCGCGAACGCCTTCCTCGCCCGAAACGCCAACTTGTGAGCCTGTAGCCTCACGGTTAGAATCGCCGGTTTGGATAAGGGATTCCATTCTGGCATACAGGGGAAGTCGTACCGTGAGCGAGAAGAAGACGTTAAAGGTGGCGGTGATTGGCGGCGACGGTACGGGGCCGGAAGTGGCCGCCGAAGGGGTGAAGGTGCTGCAAGCCGTCGCCCAGTTGGAAGGGTTTTCCGTCTCGCTTCAGGATTTTGACTTCGGCGGCAATCGCTACTTGCGAACCGGCGAGATTCTGCCCGCCGGCGCGGTGGATGAACTGCGCCAGTTCGATGCGATCTTCCTGGGCGCCGTCGGCCACCCCGATGTGCCGCCGGGCGTGCTGGAAAAGGGCCTGCTGCTGGAGCTGCGGTTCCAGTTGGATCAGTACATCAACCTCCGTCCGGTGAAGCTCTACCCGGGCGTCGAGACGCCCCTGACTGGCAAGGGGCCGCAGGACATTGACTTCGTGGTGGTCCGCGAGAACACCGAAGACATGTACTGCGGCGTGGGCGGGTTCCTCAAGAAGCACACGCCCGACGAAGTGGCCACGCAAACCGCCATCTATACCCGCAAGGGCTGCGAGCGCTGCATTCGCTGGGCCTTCGAGTTCACCCGCAAACGCAACAACCCCAAGGGCAAGAAGCTGACGCTGGTGGCCAAGACCAACGTCTTGACCTACGGCCATGACCTGTGGTGGCGCGCGTTCCAGGCGGTGGCCAAGGATTATCCCGACGTGCAGGCCGACTACAACCACGTGGACGCCTGCTGCATGTGGATGGTCAAGAACCCCGAATACTACGACGTGATCGTCACCACGAACATGTTCGGCGACATCATCACCGACCTGGGCGGCATCCTTCAGGGCGGCATGGGCGTGGCGGCCGGCGGCAACATCAACCCCGACCCGGGCGGCGTGAGCATGTACGAGCCGATGGGCGGCAGCGCCCCCAAGTACACCGGCCAGAATGTGATCAACCCCATTGCCGCCATCAGCGCCGCCGCCATGCTCCTGGAGCACAGCGGCTATGAGAAAGCCGGCCAGCGCGTGCTCAAAGCCATTCAGTCCGTCACCGGTACAAAGATGAAAAGCCAGGCCGCCGGCAAGATGGGCTACAGCACCACGCAGATTGGCGACTTGGTGTGTGAAGCGCTCTGACGTTGCACAAACCCTTGCATCGGCGTCGCTGTGGTCAGTCCCCCAACCGAGCATTCCTCATGAAACCCGCGGTCTTGTTCGCCGTAACCGGCTTCCTGACGCTTGCCGCCGTTGGGGCGACGGGCGACGAACAAGCCAAGGCCGTCTCCGACGTGCAAGGGCGTTGGGTCCGCAAACAAGCCACGCCCATGGGAGAGGTCACGCTAGTCAAAGAGCACAAGAACGCCACAACCACCTTGACGGCGACCGATGCGGCCGGCAACGTGCTCTACGCCCACGTCTCGGACTTTTCCGTGGAAGACGCGGGCAAGGTCCGCATCTTTACGTTCTTCAACCGCTTGATCACCGCCGGTCCCGGTAAGGGCCACGTGGCGAAAGAGCCGGTGTCGTTTGTCTATCGTGTAAGCAACGACCGCTTCATTGAAGCGTATGGCTTGCTCGCCGATGACCCCAGCCCGCCCCGAATGATCGTTTGGGAGCGAATGCAACAACCCGAAGCCAAGGAATAACGCCCATGCATCCATTGTTCGACCTCTCGGGGAAAGTCGCGCTTGTTACCGGCGGCAGCAAGGGCATTGGTAAGGCCACCGCACGTTTGTTTGCTGAAGCGGGCGCGGATATCGCCATTTGTTCTCGCCATGAAGACGAGTTGAAGAAGGCGGCGGCGGAAATCGCCGACGGTCTTAACATTCGTTGCGTCCACCGCGTGACCGACATGACCAACCGCGACGACGTGGACGCGCTCGCCCGCTGGACGGTCGAGTCGCTAGGGAAGGTCGATATCCTGGTGAACAACGCTGGCAGCAACGAGCCGCAAGAACTACTCGCCCAAAACGACGAGACTTGGGACCGCATCTTGGAGTTGAACCTGACCAGTTGCATGCGGCTCTCGCGCACGTTGGCCGCCGACATGGCCGAGCGCGGCTGGGGCCGGATCATTCATCTTTCGTCGGTCATGGCCTTGGTTTCCAATCCCGGCCGCGGCGCCTACTCGGCCACCAAGGCGGCGCTGGTGGGCATGATGCGCGCCCACGCCTTGGAGCTTGGCCCGCGCGGGGTGACGGTCAACTGCATCGCCCCCGGTCCGATCCTGACCGACTTGCCCATGAGCTTGCTTTCCACGGAACAGAAGGTCGCGTTCGCCGAACGCACCGCGCTCAAGCGGTGGGGCGAGGCCAGCGAAATGGCCGGCCCCGCGCTGATGCTCGCCAGCGAAGCCGGTCGCTACATTACCGGCGCCGTGATCGTGGCCGACGGCGGCATGCTCTGCCGCTCGTTTTGAAACGCTGTCGGTTGTCGGCGATGATCGGACCAATGGTCAACCTTCGTTTCGCTCATGGCGCCTGAACCTGCAAATACGTTGCGTCGCTCGCCGTGGCGGTGGTTCTGGCGAACGCTCTTGGCGTGCGGCCTGCTGGCGGCGGTGGGGCTCTTGGCGGCGTGGTGGATCATGGTCCGCATGCCGGGAGAAAGCTTTCACGGCGAACCGCCCCCGCTGGACGAGGACCAGGCCCGCCTGCGCGACCAGTTGCAGCGGCACGTGGATACGCTGGCCGGCCAGATTGGCGAGCGCAACCTGCCGCACTACCCGCAATTGCAACAGGCGGCCGACTACATCCACCAGCAGTTCACCGCCGCGGGTTATGAAGCGGCCCGACAGGAGTTCACCGCCCGCGATCATGCGTTCGTGAACATCGAGGCCGAACTCCGCGGCCACGCCGCGCCGGAAGAGATCGTGGTGATCGGCGCCCATTACGACACCGTGCCCGGTTCGCCCGGCGCGGGCGACAACGCAAGCGGCGTGGCGGGGCTGCTGGCGCTGGCGGAGCGCTTCGCCCGCCGGCAGCCGAGTCGGACGGTGCGGTTTGTGGCCTTCGCCAACGAAGAGATGCCGTACTTTCAATCGGCCGAGATGGGTTCCTGGGTTTACGCGCGGCGCTGTCGCCAGCGGAACGAAAACATCGTGGCCATGCTCAGCTTGGAAACGATCGGCTACTTCAGCGACGCGCCGCACAGCCAGCAGTACCCCGCGCCCTTTGGCGCGTTTTACCCCAGCGAGGGAAACTTCATTGGCGTCATCGGCAACGTGGCGTCGCGGCCGTTGGTGCATCGGGTGATCGACATCTTCCGCCGTCATGCCCAGGTTCCCTCGCAAGGCGGCGCCATTCCCGGCGACGTGGCGGGCGTGGGCTGGTCCGATCATTGGTCGTTCTGGCAGGAGGGCTACCCGGCGGTGATGATTACCGACACGGCCATCTTCCGTTATCCCTACTACCATCGCCCCGACGACACGCCCGACAAGTTAGACTACGACAAGATGGCCCACGTGGTCGGAGGCGTCGCCGCCGTGATCGACGAATTGGCCAAGTAGGTCCCGTCTGCCAGACGGGACCTTCCCCATTGCTCCGCCGGTTAAGGTCACGCCCAAAGAAAGTCCTGCTCGGCAAGCGGGACCTACCGTGTCGCTGCGCGAGTGGCCGGAACGCACGCGCGGAGCGAGTGCCCCCATTCAGAACGAAACGACCGCTTTCATGCTTCCCACCATCGCTGGCGACATCTACGACTATCCCGCGTATTACGACCTGGTGTACGGCTCCGACTGGTGGGCCGAGTTTCACTTCCTGCTGGACTGCTTTGAGAAGCACGGCCAGCGCAAGATCCAGCGCGTGTTCGAGCCGGCGTGCGGCACGGGGCGGTTGCTGTATCGCCTGGCCAAAGAAGGCTACAAGGTTTCGGGGCTGGACCGCAACCCGCGGATGGTCGCGTATTGCAACCGGCGCTTGGAGCGGCATGGCTTTCCGCCTTCGTGCATCGAAGGCGACATGAGCGACTTCCGGCTTTCGCGGCCGGTGGACGCCGCCTTCAACATGATTAACAGCTTCCGCCACCTGGCCACCGGCCGCGAGGCGCAAGGGCACTTGGACTGCCTGGGGCAATGCGTATCGCGCGGCGGGCTGTACGTGCTGGGCCTGCATCTGACGCCCACCACGGTCGAGCCGTCGGAGCGCGAGTCTTGGTCCGCGCGCCGCGGGCACCTGGCCGTGGTGACCGACCTCTGGGTGAAGGACCGCGACTTGCACAAGCGGCAAGAGCGGTGCGGCATGACCTACGACATCTACACGCCTACCCAAGCATTCCGCCTGGAAGGCGAAGTTTCGTTCCGCACGTACACGGCCGCCCAGTTGAAGCGACTGGTGGCCGCTTCGCCCGCTTGGGAAATCGCCGCCGTGTACGACTTCGGCTACGACGTGGAGGCGCCCATCGAAGTTACCCCCGCCACCGAAGACGCCGTGTTCGTGCTACGAAGAAAGTAGCCCCATGTGGCGCACTCGCTCCGCGAGTGGACCTCACTCAAACGCCCGCTGTACCATCGCGATCAACGCGATACGCAAGGTCACCACGGCAGCTCGCGGCCTCGTCCTTGCTCTTTCGCCTTCTCCAGCACATGCGCGGCGACGGCCACGTCTTCCAGCGCCAGGCCGACCGACTTGAAGAGAATCAGATCCTCCGGCGTCTGGCGCACCGTCACGCGGCCGGCGACCACGTCGGCCAGGTTTACGGCGCGGGACCAGTCGAAGGCCGACGATTCCAACGCTTGAAACAAATCGCCGGCTTCGTGTTGACAGGCGTCGATGCTGTCGCACACCACGGCCACGGAGCGCTGGACCGTGGCTGCGTCCACTTCCGCCTTGTGCAGCCAGTTCGAGCCTATGGCGCAAACCAGCGTGCCGGGCGTAAGGTAATCTCCGCGAAACACGGGCGTGACGCTGCTGGTGGCGGTCACCACAATCGGCAAGTCCTGCACTGCCCGGTGGGGATGTTCAGCCGGCGTTACTTCGATGCCTAGTTCTTGCGACATCCGTTCAGCAAAGTGGCGGCGGTGTTCCTCGCTACGGCTGTAGACGACCGCCCGCCGCAGCGGCATGGCGGCGGCTAGCGCCGCCAGTTGTGCCTGAGCCTGCCAACCGCTACCGAAGATCCCTGCCGCGTTGGCGTCCGCAGGGGCAAGATGTCTGGCCGCCACTCCGGTGACGGCGCCGGTGCGCATCTGGCCGAGGCGGTCGGCCTCGATCAAGGCGAGCATCTGGCCCGAGGCGGCGTCGTAGATGGCCACATGGAACCGCGCCCCTTGGCGATTGGTTACGTACTGTTTCCAGCCGACCAGGCCCAAATAGTCGGCCGCGGCCGACATGGAGTGCAGCACCACGCCATCGCCCTTGGCCCGCACCCGCGGCACGTTGTGCGCCCGGCTGGCCGCCAGTTGCGAGAACGCTTCTTCGACCGCCTCCAGCGTGGCCGGCATGGTCAGAAGTTGCGCAACGTCGTCCTCGGTGAGAAACAGGCAAGGCATACAAAGGCCCCCTTTGGGAGTGCGGCGATTCATCGCCGCTTTCGTCTTTGCATTATCACAAGTTTGCGCCTTGTGGGGCGAGCGTCCGTTGCAAGGGCAAAGAAAAAAGGCGAAAGCGGCAATGAATTGCCGCACTCCAAAAATTAGGCCATTTCCGCCGGTTGGCCGCGAACGGCGTGACGTTCGATGGCGGCGCCGATGAAGGCGGCGAACAGCGGATGCGCGGCGGTGGGTTTGGACTTGAACTCGGGATGGAACTGCACGGCCAGGAACCAGGGGTGGTCCGCCAGTTCGACAATCTCCACCAGCTTTCCATCGGGACTCAGGCCCGAGAACTTCATCCCGTGCGCGGTGAACTGCTGGCGGTACAAATTGTTGAACTCGTAGCGGTGGCGGTGCCGTTCCTCGACTTGGGCCTGGCCGTACGCCGCGCGGGCGTGGGTTTCCTCCTCCAGCAGGCACGGCTGTTTGCCCAGCCGCATGGTGCCGCCCTTGTGCGTGATGTTCCGCTGGTCGTCCAGGAGGCAGATGACCGGGTCCGGCGTGTCTGTGCTGAACTCGGTAGAATGGGCGCCTTCCAGGCCGACCACGTTGCGGGCGAACTCGATCGCGGCGCACTGCATTCCCAGGCAAATGCCAAAGAAAGGAATCTCGCGCTCGCGGGCAAAGCGAATGGCCTCGATCTTGCCTTCGATCCCGCGCTCGCCAAACCCGCCGGGCACCAGGATGCCGTCGTACCCGGCCAGCAACCGCTGCGCGCCTTCGCTTTCGATCTCTTCGCTTTGGATGCGGGCCACCCGCACTTGCGCCCGGTGGTGGATGCCGGCGTGGTCAATCGACTCGTAGATCGACTTGTACGCATCCTTGTGCTGCGCGTACTTGCCCACCACGGCGATGCTGATTTCGTGGTCCGGATAACGCAGCCGCTGGAGCAGGTCGCGCCAGTCGTCCAGTTGCAACTCGTCGGCCGCCAGGCGCAGCTTGCGGACGATCAACTCGTCCAGGCGGTTCTCCACCAGGCTCAACGGCACTTCGTAGATGGAGAAGTCCTTGTCGCGCTCCTCGATGACCGAGTCAATCTCCACGTTACAGAACAGGCCGATCTTCTCGCGTTCTTCGCGGGGAATGGCGCGCTCGCTGCGGCAGATGAGCACGTCGGGCTGGATACCAATTTGCCGCAGCAGGCCGACCGAGTGCTGCGTGGGCTTGGTCTTGAGTTCGCCCGCCGCCTTGAGGTAGGGCACGAGCGTCAGGTGAATGTAGAGGCAGTTTTCCTTGCCCACGTCCAAGGCGAACTGGCGGATGGCTTCGAGGAAGGGCTGGCTTTCGATGTCGCCCACCGTGCCGCCGATCTCGGTAATCACCACGTCCACCGACTCGTCGCGCAGTTGGCGGATGACCCCTTTGATCTCGTTGGTGATGTGGGGGATCACTTGCACCGTCTTGCCCAGGAACTCGCCGCGGCGCTCTTTCTCGATCACCGACAGGTAAATCTGCCCGGTGGTGTAGTTGGAGTGCCGGGTGAGCGGGCTATGGGTGAAGCGTTCGTAATGGCCCAGGTCCAAGTCGGTCTCGCTGCCATCGTCCAGCACGTAGACTTCGCCGTGCTGGTAGGGCGACATCGTGCCGGGATCAACATTGATATACGGGTCGAGCTTTTGCATCCGCACCCGCAACCCGCGCCGCTCCAGCAGCATGCCAATGGAAGCGCTGGTCAGCCCTTTGCCCAGCGAGCTAACCACGCCGCCGGTAACGAAAATGTGCTTAGTCATGTTTTTAATGCGGAATGCGGAATGCGGAATGAAAAAAGCGAGGCGCTACGGCCTCGCGTGAGCGGTTGGTCGCTAAGATGGGCGCCGCTCTTCCGACGCAAACCAAACCTCCACCATCCGCTCGACGTGTTCTTGAGGAATCAAGCGTTCCTCGTCGAGTGTCGCGATCCGACGGAGAACCGTGTCGCGAACACATGAGCTAACCGGCACGGCCGGAACGATATGCTGGAAAACAAATCGAGCGCTGGGGCCATGGAAGGTGGAGCGGCTAGTTCGGTGTGGCGACTTCTATGTATTCAACCTCGCTCGTCGGCTCGGGGATCGGCAATCCATCTTCGGCCATGCCTTCCAGGTGCAACTCAATTGCTTCGCGAATTAACCGCTCGACTTCCTCCCTGGTAGCTCCGGTTGCGACGCAGCCTGGCAAATCCGGCACATAGGCCCCCAGGTTCGAGCCGGCATTCTCCACGACAATTGCATACCGCTTCATGATTTCCTCTTCATTCGTCCGACCAGCCTGCTTGTTTGAAAATACTCGCGAGTGTGCCTGGAGGAACGGTGTCGCTGGCTTTACCAGAGACGGTTACCCGGCCCGGTTTGGTAGGGTGCTTGAATTGCCGGTGGCTGCTCTTGGACTTAACCTGAATCCAGCCCTCATCTTTGAGCCGTCGCAATACTTCTCGGACCTTCATTCCGCCAAGCTAATCCGTCGCAAGCGGGTGGGTCAAGCAGCAACACGCGTGTTAGTCATCGGCGGTTGACTCTTGCCCACGCGTTCCAAACATCGTTCCCTATTGCCGGCGTGAACATGCGCGCCTTGAGTTCCTTGCGAGAACGACCTTCAAATGCACCCAGGACATGAACGTAATGTCCCAAAGGGATAAAACCGGGGTTACGAAAATGGCGATCAGCGTGTGAACAATCGCCACGATGAAAGAGGCCAGTGTGACCATCCGAGGGGGAGTTCGGCACGCTGATGAGTAAGCTACTTTGTCACCGCGCGCCCGTCTGTCACCTAACAAAATTCTGCTGGACAGCGTCAGCCCCTTTTTGCTCAACGCTCATCGCTGGCAACCATCATTCCGCATTTCGAATTTCGCATTCCGCATTCAAAAGATTTTACCGCCGTCGCCAGCGGTTGACAAACGCCCGATAGTCCTTGGGGGTATCGATGCCGACGGTGGGCTGCTCGACCACCCCGACGAGGATGGTTTGACCCATCGCCAGTACGCGAAGCTGTTCCAGACTTTCCAACTTTTCCAAGTCCGAACGGGGCGTTTGGGCAAGCTGGAACAGAAATTCCCGCCGATAGGCGTACAAACCCATGTGTTGATAAAAATGCGGCGGATCGTCGCTCAGCAGCCGGTCGTCCCACTCGCGGACGTGCGGAATCCGGCTGCGACTGAAGTACAGCGCCCGGCCGGCGTGGTCGAACACCACCTTGACGCAGGCGGGGTTGTCCAGGTTTTCGCGGTTCCGCAGCGGGGCGGCCACGGTGGACATGACCGCGTCGGGGTTCTCCTCCAGCAGGCGAATCGCCAGGTCAATCGTCTCGCCCGAGACTTCCGGCTCGTCGCCTTGCACGTTGACCAGAATCTCGGCGTCGGGCAGTTGCCGGGCGGCCTCGGCCACGCGGTCGGTGCCGCTGGCGCAGTTCGGGTCGGTTAGAATCACACGGGCGCCAAAGGCGCGGGCCTCGGCGGCGATTTCTTCGCTATCGGCGGCGATCACCACTTCCACGAGGCTTTGCGATTTGCACGCCGATTCCCAGGTGTGCTGCACCAGCGGTTTGCCGGTTTCCCGCAACAGCATCTTGCGCGGCAGACGCAGCGAAGCCAGCCGCGCGGGAATGACGGCATAACTACGACGATGCACATGCAGCTTAGGCGCCGGATGAGCCATGAACCGATCCTCCGTGACGAGCGAGAAATAGAACCAAGAGGTGCATCCTGGGCGATAAAATACCGTGTGGGCGCATTCCGGCGAAGCGCAATTGCGCCCCCTCAAATTGGTAGGTGTCAGTTTAAAGCGAGCGTGTACGCCGGAAATCATGCCATACAAGGGAAAGCCGCACACTGGACGATTGCCCAAGAATCTGGGAAGATAAGCAAATTCCAAAGGTCCCGGCTCTCGGGACTGCGCCGTTGAGAGCTTGAACCGGCACCTGCCGCCTGGTCTCGCTTCTCCTAATCCATCGGAACAGCACGACGGGGAACACGCCATGGCCGCCCGCACACGCAGGACGAAAGGTTTTACGTTGGTCGAGATGTTGGTGGTGATCACCATCATCGGCACGCTGGCGGCGATCCTGCTGCCCGCGGTGCAAGGCGCCCGCGAGGCCGCCCGCTCGCTCCAATGCCGCGCTAACCTGGAGAACCTGGCCGCGGCCACCGACATTTACGAGTCGGCGATGACTCAATATCCCGGCTACCAGAACACGCTCGGCGCCACGCGCACCAAGGGTTCATGGACGATGGCCCTCTTGCCGCACTTGGACGCCGGCCCGGTGTTCGACGCCTTGACCGATTCCGACCCGAACAACGACCGTTATGTCTACCTGGAGGTTCTGAATTGCCCCAGCGACGTGTCGCAAGCTGAAGGGAATTTTCCCTCGCTCTCGTACGTGGCGAATGCCGGGTGGGCGGGAAACATCAATGCGAGCGGCGGTTATTCCGAAAGCGATTCCATTCACGACGGGATCTTTGTGGATCGGTTTGACGACGCGACCAACACCGTCGACAATCGCAAGCCCAACCTGAACAAGGACACCGTGGGCAACAACGACGGCACGCAGTTCACCTTGCTGTTTTCGGAAAACCTGCACGAAGCGCGGCAGCCCACATCGCTCAATAACCGCGCCAACACCTGGGCCGCCTTTGAGCAACCGGCGTATGACGTGGAAAAGTTAGGCGCCCCCGACGCTCTCGCCCCCAAACGCTACACGGTGTTCGTGTGGCACGGTACGGCGAATCCGTTTCGCGTGATTAATGGCGAAAAATACAACGAGTTGGCCCGCGTCGACAACAGCAGCACGGATGCGGCCCGCCCCTCGGCCTTCCACGTGGGCGGCGTGAACGTGGTGTTCGCCGCCAGCAATTCGTTCTTCATGCGCGAGACGATCGACTACCGCGTCTACCAGCAGCTTTGCACCACCAACGATAAGAAGTCGCACATTCCCGGCGCCGCCGGCTTGCCCCCCCTGAGCGACGCCGACTTCCAGTAGTCACTGGCACCGACAGGAACGGTC
>JAANMV010002045.1_pt1 | contig 20699 bp, 20 predicted proteins | sample 7279661 | NCBI WGS metagenome assembly JAANMV01 (sample SAMN14094540, study PRJNA606508) | bioreactor metagenome | isolation source: A lab-scale SPAN reactor treating ammonium-rich wastewater day 121 | place: Ireland: Galway | collected 2017-05-16 | reverse complement strand
CGCCTGGGCGCGGTCGGTGACGGCGGTGCGGCCGCAGCCGATCCCGGCCCTCGCGCGCCGCGCCGCCCGGCGCAGCCCCGCCCCGAGCCGGGCGGGGTCGGTAAATTCCAGCAGGTGCAGGTGCGCGTCGTCGGCCAAGGCGACCATGCCGCCCAAGGGCGTATCGATCCAGCCCGCCAGCAGCCGGGCATCCGGCGCCGGGGCCTGGCCCAGCAGCGCCGGCAGGGCCTGGCGGAAATCCTGCGCGTCTTCCAGCGCGGCGCTCATGCGCCTTGCAGCGACCGGGGGCGGGTCGATCCGGCCTCGGGCGCGGCCAGCCAGTCCAGAATCTGCGCCGCCGCCGAATCGGGGTCGCTTTCGCCCCGCGCCACCGCGTCGCCCATCTCGCGCAGCCGGGCGCGCACCTCGGGCCGGTCGAGCCGTGCCAGGAGCCCGGCGCGCAGCTCGGACAGGAACCAGTGCCGCGCCTGCTCGGCCCGGCGGGCGTCGAAATGCCCGTGCTCGCGCCGCCAGTCGGCCAGCCAGGTCATGTTGGCCCAGGCCTTTTCCAGCCCCTCGCCGGTATAGGCGGAGACCGGCAGCGCCTTGGGAAAGCCCTCGGGGTCGTAGGGGCGCTTGCGCAAGAGCCGCAGCGCGCCGGCGTAATCGGCCACCGTGCGCATCGCGGTCTCGCGCAGATCGCCGTCGGCCTTGTTGACCAGGATGATGTCGGCGATCTCCATGATGCCGCGCTTGACGCCCTGCAGCTCGTCGCCGCCGGCGGGGGCGAGCAGCAGGATGAACAGGTCCGACATCTCGGCCACCAGGGTTTCGCTTTGCCCGACGCCCACCGTCTCGATCAGCACCACGTCGAAGCCGGCCGCCTCGCAGAGCCGCACGGTTTCGCGGGTGCGCCGGGCGACGCCGCCGAGTTCCGCGCGCGAGGGCGAGGGGCGGATGAAGGCGTTCGGGTCGCGCGAGAGCGTTTCCATCCGGGTCTTGTCGCCCAGGATCGAGCCGCCCGAGCGCGCCGAGCTGGGGTCGACGGCCAGGACCGCGACCTTGAGGCCCTGCGCGGTCAGCATCTTGCCGAAGGCCTCGATGAAGGTGGACTTGCCGACCCCCGGCGTGCCCGACAGGCCGATGCGCAGGGCCTGCTGCTCGGGCAGCGCGGCCAGCAGCGCGACGGCGCGGGCGCGGTGGTCGGGGCGGGTGCTTTCGATCAGCGTGATCGCGCGGGACAGCGCGCGGCGATTGCCCTGCGTCAGGGGTTCGGTCAGTTCGTCCATGCCCATCCCGGCTGCATCCTTGCGACGCGGGGGCCGACTGCCCCCGCACCCCCGTGGATATTTCCACACGGAAGACATGTAAACGCCGGGCCGTTGTGGTGGAATGGTGTGTGGGGTAGGTCTGGCGCGGGAAACGGAGCGGGTCATGCTGACACGGCGGGCGATTCTGGCCGGGATGGCGGCGGCGATGGCGGCGGGGCCGGTGGCGGCGGCGGCCGGGTTGCAGTTGCTGATGGTGCGGCGCCGGGGCTGCGTCTATTGCGCGCAATGGGATCGCGAGATCGCCCCGGTCTATGCGCGGCATCCCGAGGGGCGGGCGGTGCCGCTGCTGATGGTCGACCGAGACGGGCCCTGGCCCGACGGGCTGGTGCTGGCGCGGCGGCCCTGGCTGACGCCCACCTTCATCCTGCTGCAAGGCGGGGTCGAGCAGGTGCGCGTCGAGGGCTATCCGGGGCGGGAGCGGTTCTTCGGGGTCTTGCGCGATATGATGGCAGCAGTGGCGGGTTGAGAGGGCGGGCTGAGGCTTTCGCCTTGCGCCGCTTTGGGTTATCCGGGCCTACAGTAAGCACTTACTTAACACGGGTCAGCCATGCACGACATCCGCGCCATCCGCGAAAATCCCGCCGCCTTCGACGCTGCGCTTGGCTTGCGCAACATGGCCCCGGTTTCGCCCGAGATCCTGTCGCTGGATGCCGACCGCCGGTCCCGCATCGCCGCCGCCGAGACCGCCCAGGCCGAGCAGAACCGGGCCAGCAAGGAGGCCGGCGCCGCCAAGGGCCGCGGCGATGATGCCGAGTTCCAGCGGCTGCGCGCCCTGGTAACCGCCAAGAAGGACGAGACCTCCCGGCTACAGGCCGAGGCCGCGGCGCTGGATGCGAAACTGCGCGAGTTGTTGCTGGCCGTTCCGAACCTGCCCCTGGAGAGCGTGCCGGCGGGCCAGGACGAGGATGACAATGTCGAGATCCGGCGCTGGGGCGAGCCCCGTGCCTTCGACTTTGCCCCGCGCGAGCATTTCGAGATCGCGGGTGTCCGCCCCGGCATGGATTTCGAGACCGCCGCCAAGCTTTCGGGCGCGCGTTTCGTGGTGCTGAAGGGCGGCGTCGCCCGCATCCATCGCGCGCTGGCGCAGTTCATGCTGGACCTGCATGTCGCCGAGCATGGGCTGGAAGAGACCTGGGCGCCGGTGCTGGTCCTGTCCGAGATGATGGAGGGCACCGGGCAATTGCCGAAATTCGGCGAGGACAGCTATCAGACCCGCGAAGGCTGGTGGCTGATCCCGACATCCGAGGTCACGCTGACCAATACCGTGAACGGCGACCTGGTCGATCATGCCAGCCTGCCGCGGCGCCTGGTGGCGCATAGCCAGTGCTTCCGGTCCGAGGCCGGCAGCGCCGGGCGCGACACCGCGGGAATGCTGCGCCAGCACCAGTTCGAGAAGGTCGAGATGGTCTCGATCACCGATGCGGAATCGGGGGTGGCGGAACATGCCCGCATGACCCGCTGTGCCGAGACGGTGCTGGAGCGGCTGGGCCTGCCCTATCGCACCATCGTGCTGTGCGGCGGCGACATGGGCTTCGGCGCCCGCATCACCCATGACCTGGAAGTCTGGCTGCCGGGGCAGGGCCGGTATCGCGAGATTTCCTCGGTCAGCTATTGCGGCGATTTCCAGGCGCGGCGGATGAATGCGCGCTATCGCCCGGCCGGCGGCGGCAAGCCCGAGTTCGTCCATACGCTGAACGGCTCGGGCCTGGCGGTGGGGCGCACGCTGATCGCGGTGCTGGAGAACGGCCAGCAGGCGGACGGCTCGGTCCTGCTGCCCGAGGCGCTGCATCCCTATCTGGGCGGCCGGACGCGGCTGGGCGCGGACGGCGTGCTGGCGTGAATTAACAAAAGATAGATCGCGCGAAACCCGCCGCGAGCGGGCGGCGTTTCCTGCCCATGTCTCGCGCGGGCGCCCTGTTGCTGATCCTGGCAGTGCTGGTCTTCATTGCCAGCACGCTGCTGCATGCGGTCCAGCCCGGCCCGCCGATGCCGGCCCTGGCGGATGGGGGCTACGGCCTGTCGCCCTGGCAGGGCCTGGGCGATTTTCCCGCCCCTTCGGTCGATCTGTCGGCGCTGTTCCTGCAGCCTCGGGGCCCCGGCATGGCCGGGTTGCTGGGCATGACCTGGCTGGCGCTGGCCTATCACGCCGGGCGGCGCTGGCTTGAGCTGCGGCGGATGCGCCTGGCGCAGGCGGCGGCGCCCGAAGAGGGGGGCGAGCTGCCGCCGCAAAGCCTGGGCCCGCCGACCGCTGGCCACCTGCTGCGGCTGCATCGCCATGACGACAGCCTGGCCGAACATGCGCCGCTGATCGTCGGGCTGCTGGCTGGCGCGGTCTGGCCCTGGCTGCTGCACAGCCATCCCGTCGCCGCCTTCCTGCTGTCGGCGGCCATGCTGGCGGGCTTCCTGGCGGCGGCGCTGCGGGGGGTCCGGGTCGGCAGCCTGGTGCAGCGCAGCTCGGCCCTGGGCTTCGTGGCGGGCTGGGGGCTGCTGGTCAGCTTTGCCGTCTTTGCCGGGCTGCTGCGCGACCGGCTGGGCGTGCCGCAGGAGGTGGCGGCCGTGGTCGCGCTGCTGATCGGCTCGGTCGCCGCCGTCAGCGTGCAGTTGCGGCTGGGACGGCGGATCGGCTTCAGCGTGGCGCTGATCTGGGGGCTGATCGGCATCGCCGCGGCCACCGTCACCAGCGCCGCGGCCATTGCCACCATGACCGTCATCGCCATCGCCATCATTGCCGTGGCGCTGGTGCGGGTGTTGACCTAGGCGGCGGCCGCCCGCCTAGCTGCCCTTGGGCTTTTGCCGCTGCCTGTGCTTGGAGAGCGCGCCGGACTGGCTGATCTTGCTGGCCTTGTCCTTGTAGGGGTTCTTGGTCCCCTGGTCGCGGAAGGTCAGCCGGATCGGCGTGCCCGGCATGTCGAAATCGGCCCGCAGCCCGTTGACGAGATAGCGCTGGTAGCTGTCGGGCAGCTTGTCGGTATGGGTCGCCATGACCACGAAGGCCGGCGGCCGGGTCTTGACCTGGGTGATATAGCGCAGGCGGATGCGGCGGCCGCCGGGCGCGGGCGGCGGATGCGCCTCGGTCATGGCGGAAAGCCACTGGTTCAGCCGGGCGGTGGGGATGCGGCGGTTCCAGACCTCATGCGCCTTCAGGATGGCGTTGTGCAGCCGGTCCAACCCCTTGCCGGTGCGGGCCGAGACCGTGACCAGGGGCGCGCCCTTCAGCTGCGGCAAGAGCCGCTCGAAGGCCTCGCGCAGTTCCTTGAGCTTTTCGGGCTTGTCCTCTTCCAGATCCCATTTGTTCGCGGCGACGACCACGGCGCGGCCCTCGGTCTCGGCGAAATCGGCGATGCGCAGGTCTTGCTGCTCGAAGGGGATGCCGACGTCCAGAAGCACCACCACCACCTCGGCAAAGCGCACGGCGCGCAGGCCGTCGGCGACGGAAAGCTTTTCCACCTTGTCGGTGACGCGCGCCTTCTTGCGCATGCCGGCGGTGTCGAAGATGCGGACCGGCGTGCCCATGAAATTCGTGCTGACGCTGATCGAATCGCGGGTGATGCCGGCCTCGGGGCCGGTCAGCAGCCGGTCCTCGCCCAGGATCTTGTTGATGAGCGTCGACTTGCCGGCATTCGGCCGGCCGATCACCGCGATCTGCAAGGGCTTCTGCGGGCCGGGGCGCCAGTCCTCGTCCTCGTCGCCATCCTCGACGGCGACATCGGTTTCCGGCGCCTGCTGGACGTTCTGCGCCTCGAACTGCTCGGCCAGGGGCAAGAGCGCGCGGTAGAGGTCGTCCATGCCCTCGCCATGCTCGGCCGAGATGCGCAGGGGCTCGCCCAGGCCAAGCGCATAGGCCTCCATCGCGCCCGCCTCGCCGGCGCGGCCCTCGGCCTTGTTGGCGGCCAGGATGACGTGCTTCGCGCGCTTGCGCAGGATGTCGGCGAAATATTCGTCGGCCGCGGTCACGCCGACGCGGGCGTCGATCACGAACAGGCAGACATCGGCCTCGTCCACCGCGCGTTCGGTCAGGCGGCGCATGCGGCCTTGCAGGCTGTCGTCCTCGGCGATCTCCAGCCCGGCCGAATCGACGACGATGAAGCGCAGGTCGCCCAGCCGCCCCGCGCCCTCGCGCAGGTCGCGGGTCACGCCGGGCTGGTCGTCGACCAATGCCAGGCGCTTGCCGACAAGGCGGTTGAACAGCGTGGACTTGCCGACATTGGGGCGCCCGACAATGGCGAGGGTAAAGCTCATCTGTATGCGATCAACTGGCCGTCATGGGTGACGACGTAAAGGGTCTGGCCCGCGACGGCCGGGCCTGCCGCGGCGCCGCCGGGGATCTGGGCGGTGCCGATCAGTGCGCCCGAGGCGGGATCGAAGACGCGCAGATAGCCGTCCGACGAGGCAAGGTAAAGCTTGGAACCGGCCAGCACCGGGCCGTAATGGTTCCAGACCCGGTCCTGCTTGCGGATGACCTGTTCGGTGAAATAGGGCAGCTTCTGCGCCCAGATCCGGCCGCCGTTGGCCGCGTCCAGCCGGATCAGCTGGGCCTGGTCGTTGACCAGGAAGACCGAGTTGCCGGCGGCCAGCACCGGGCTGGCCGCGCCCTCGCGCGCGTGCCATTTCATCGTGCCGGTGGTCAGGTCATAGGCGCCGACGCCGCCGGCGCTGGTGCCGGCATAAAGCGTATTGCCCAGGATGACCGGGTCGCCGGTCATGTCGCGGAAATAGCTGACCGCGCGGCCCAGCCGGGTGCCGCCGACATTGGCGACCCAAAGCTGGCTGCCGTCGCCGGCGTCGACGCCCGCCAGCGCGCCGGTGTTCGACGGAAAGACCACCGTGCCGCCCGAAACCGCGGGCGAGGGGGCGCCCATCACCCCGGCCATGTCCTTGTTGCCGAAGCTGCGCCACAGCACCTTGCCGTCATTGGCGCGCACCGCCCAGCCGGTCTGTTCGCGGTCCATCACATAGACCACGCCATTCGCGACCGTGGGCGCGCCGCCGATGGTCGAGCCGACCTTCTGCCGCCAGGCGACGCCGCCGGTGCGGGCATCCAGCGCCACCAGCTCGCCATAGCCGGTCGAGGCGAAGACGCGGTTGCCCTCGAAGGCCAGCCCGCCGCCCGAGACGCTGCGGTCGCTTTCGCCGGCCGGGCGCAGGTCCACGCTCCAGACCCGGCCGCCGCCGGTGGTGGTGGCGGTGACGGTGGATTGGCTGTCCAGCGCAAAGACCAGCCCGCCCGCGACCACCGGGTCGGCGGTGATGCGGTGGCGCTTGTCCGAGGCCGCGCCGATGGGCGCGGCCCAGATCCGCTGCGTGCCGGCGCCAAGCGCGGCATTGCCCGGCGCATGGGCGGCATTGCCGGCGCGCTGCGGCCAGTCGGCATTGGCGCGCACCGGCGGCAGCGACAGGGCGGCGGTGGTCGGCGCCTGCGCGCCCTCGGTCGCGGGGCTGTCGGGGGACAGCACGGCGCGCGGGTCCAGCCGTTCGCCGGGCAGGATGGTGTCGCGCTCGGCGCAGGCCGAAAGGGCGGTCAGGCCAGCCAGAGCGGCGATCAGGGACAGCCTCGTCATCGCTTTCTCCTTTATCCGGGCCGGGGTGACATCGGGTTTCGGCCGCGGGCGCGTTGGTTCGGTTTGCCGGCGGGACCGGCCATCAGTTCGCGGCGGGGGCCGGCATGGTCTGGGGCACGGGGCCTTCGGCGGGCTCGGGCTCGACCCCCAGGGTGATCATCATCTCGGACAGGCGGCGGCGCAAGGGCTCGGACAGCCCGTCCTTTTGCTGGATCTGGCCGATCAGCATCACCGCATCCTCGGTGCGGCCGGCGCCGATCAGCGCCACCGCCTTCTGCTCCAGCGCCAGAAGCTCGAAGGGCGCGCCGGGCTTGGAGAGATCCGCCAGCAGCCGGTCGCGTTCGGCCGCATCCATCGCAGGGCCCGCCACCATCACCGCCTTGAGCAGCGCAAGATCGCGCAGCACCGCATCGTTGCGCAACCCCTCGGCCGCGGCCTTCAGCCGCTCGGCGGCCTTCTGCGGCAGGCCGGCCTCGGCCTCGGCGCCGGCGGCCAGCATCTCGGCCAGCAGCTTGCGGCCGGCCGAGCCGGCGGGATCGACGGCGGAAAGCGCGGCGATCGGATCCTGGCCCTGGCGCGCGGCCAGGACGGCGTCGCCCCAGGCCTCGGCCCGGCTTTCGGCCTGGCTGCCGGAATATTCCCGCCAGGCGGCGCCGCCGACGATGCCCAGGATCACCAGGAGCGCGATCCAGCCATAGCGGCGGAACAGCGCGAACAGCCGGTCGCGGCGCAGATCCTCGGTGACCTCGTCGATGAAGCTGTCGTTCTGATTGGCCATGTCGCCCCCGGATGTTCTTTCGCGCTGTTCTATACGCGGTTTCACCCGTTTGCCAATGGCGGGGCGTGCCGGGACTGGCGCAGGGCCGAGGCGGAATAGATCGCCAGCGCCGCCCAGATCATCGCAAAGGCGATCATGTGCCAGCCGGTGAAGGGCTCGCCGAAAAGCAGCACGGCGCACAGGAACTGCAGCGTCGGGTTCAGGTAGAACATCAGCCCCAGCGTGGCCATGCCCACCCGCCGCGCGGCATAGCTGAACAGGATCAGCGGCACCGCCGTCACCGCGCCCGAGGCGACCAGCAGCAGCGTGTCCGGCAGATTCGCGCCGAAGCCCAGCGGCTCGGCCAGAGGCGCGGGCATCGCGCCCAGCGACTGGGCGACCAGCCAGCCAAGCGCCAGCGGCGCCAGCAGCGCGACCTCGGCCGCGACGGAAAGCACCGGCCCCAGCGGCAGCGCCTTCTTGACCGCGCCGTAGAGGACGAAGGTCAGCGCCAGCCCCAGGCTGATCCAGGGGGCGACGCCCAGGCCCCAGGTCAGCAGCGCCACCGCCAGCGCCGCCAGCAGGACCGCCAGCGCCTGCACGCGGGTCAGGCTTTCGCCGAAGAACAGCACCCCCATGACCACCGCGGCCAGGGGAAAGATGTAATAGCCAAGCGAGCTTTGCACGACGTGGCCGGACTGCACCGCCCAGATGAACATGCCCCAGTTGGTCGAGACGGTCAGCGCCGCAAAGGCGATCCGCCCCAGCTGGCGGCCGCTCAGGGCGGCGCGCAATTGGCCCAACCGGCCCTGGACGCCCAGGATGGCCAGGAACAGCGCCAGCGACCAGATGGTGCGATGCGCCAGCACCTCGACGGTGGGCACGCCGGCCAGCGCGCGATAATAGATCGGCGACAGGCCCCAGGTCACGCAGACCGCGATCATCGCCCAGAAGCCCTTGGTCCATTCGCTCATGCGCGATTCCTTTCGTCCCGCCAGCCATGCGTCCGATTCGCGGCAAGGGCAAGGCCGGGGCCCCATGATCCGGCCAGGGCCGGCCGCGCCGATGGGCAAGAGGCCGGTTGCGCAGGCTTCCGGCCGGGCCTTGGCCGGGCGGCGACCGACGCCGCGGCCGCAGCGGATGGGCAAGAGTGCGCGGGGCCGGTTCCCCTGGCTTCCCGCCGGGCCTTGGCCCCGCAAGGCCACGCGGCCTTCGCCGGGCGCGAGGGAGGGAGGCCGAGGCCCGGCCCGATCCACGGTTGCGAGGCCCAGGGGACATGCAGCCAGCCGGCCGCGCGGGCTTTCCCTCAGGCGCGGATCTGGCGCGCCTCGTTCAGCAGCATGATCGGGATGCCGCCCCGGATCGGAAAGGCCAGCCCGGCCGCTTCCGAGACCAGCTCCTGCGCCTGCGCGTCATAACGCAGCGTCGTATACGTCACCGGACAGACCAGCGCCTCGAGCATGTGGCGGTCATAGCCGCGTTCGGCGGTGTCGTCGGTCACTGGATCGTCTCCTCGTTGTCGCCGCCGTGCAGGGCGTATTCCAGCAGTCCCTCCAGCAGTTCGCGGCGGCCGGCAAGCACCGGCGCCTCCAGCAGGGCCTGCTTTTCCTCGGGGGCAAAGGGCAGCAGCATGGACAGCGAATTGACCAGCGTCTCCGCCTCCGAAGCCTCGGCGGCATCCCAGTCGGTGGACAGGCCGCGCTGCTCCATGTAGCGGCCCAGCCGCGCCATGAAGCCCTTGCGGTCGAAGCGCGGGTCTTCCTCGGGCTGGAGGGCCAGGTCGCCCTCATAGCCCGACCAGTCGACTTGGCCGCGCAGATAGGGGGTGAAGCCGGGCCGCACCTCGTTCAGCCGAAACCGCGAACGCGCCCGAAGCGAAATCATCAGCCGGCCGTCGTCCAGCTCGGAAAAGGCCACGATCCGGCCCGCGCAGCCGACCGAGGCCAGCGAATCGAGCCCGCCCTCGGCTGGCTGGATCATGCCGATCAGCCGCGAGGGGGTCTTCAGCACGTCCTCGACCATCTGCAGGTAGCGCGGCTCGAAGATCTGCAAGGGCAGGCGGGTGCGGGGCATCAGCACCGCGCCCGGCAGCGGGAACAGCGGGACGGTCTCGGGCAGGTCGATGCCGCGCGCCATGTCAGGCGAAGATCAGCGAGGACAGGCGGCGACGCCCCTTCTGCGCCAGCGGATCGGTGGGCTTCATCGCATCGAAGATGATCAGAAGCTGCGCCTTGGCCGCGCCCTCGTTCCAGTCGCGGTCGCGGCGGAAGGCCTCCAGAAGCTGGTCGATCGCCTCCTCGACCTCGCCGGCGGCATGCAGCGCGGTGGCATAGTCGAAGCGCGCCTGCTGGTCGGCGGGATCGGCCTCGACCTTCTGGCGCAGCTCGTCCAGGGGGCCGGCGCTCGCGGCCTGCCGCGCCAGCTGCAGCTGCGCGCGCGCCGCCTCGACGGGCGCGGCACTGGCGATGGCGGCGGGCACCTGCGCCAGGGCTTCCTCGGCCCGGTCGGCATGGCCGGCGGCCAGATGGGCGCGGATCAGTCCGCCCCAGGCGGCGGCGTTCTCGGGCTCCTCGCCCAGGATGGCCGAGAAGGTCTCGGCGGCATCCTCGGCCGCGCCTTCGGCGATCATCGCCTCGGCGGCATCCAGCGCCTCGGCCAGCCCGCCGTCATCGCCGCCAAGCGCCACCAGCTTCTCGACGAATTGCTTGATCTGGCTTTGCGGGATCGCGCCCTGGAAACCGTCGACCGGCTGGCCCTGGAAGAAGGCATAGACGGTCGGGATCGACTGCACGCGCAACTGGCCGGCGATCATCTGGTTCTCGTCCACATTGACCTTGGCCATGCGGACGCGGCCCTTGTGGCGGGCGACCTCGGCCTCCAGCTGCGGGCCAAGCGTCTTGCAGGGGCCGCACCAGGGCGCCCAGAAATCGACGATGACCGGCACCTGCATCGAGGCTTCGACCACCTCGGCCATGAAGGTCGCCTCGGACACGTCCTTGATGAAATCGGCAGGGGCGGCATCTTTGGGGGCGGAGCCAAGCTCGAGCATCGGGTATCCTCATGCGAAAGGGTCGCCTCCTAGATGGCGCAGCGACCGGCGCGATGCAAGATTGGCCGCGCCCCGCGCGCCCCTGCGGCGATGCGCCGCAGCGGAGGGGTCAGAGATCGAAGCTGGCCAGCACCGGGACGTGGTCGCTGGGCTGCTGCCAGCCGCGCAGGGGCCGCAGGATGCGGCTGTCGTGGCCGGCATTGGCGATGTCGGGCGTGGCCCAGATATGGTCCAGCCGCCGGCCCTTGTCGGCCGCGTCCCAGTCGCGCGCGCGATAGCTCCACCAGCTGTAGAGCAGGCCCTGCGGGATGTCCTTGCGGGTGATGTCCACCCATTTGCCGGCATCCTGCGCCGCGCCCAGGTGCTCGACCTCGACGGGCGTGTGGCTGACGATCTTCAGCAGCGCCTTGTGGTTCCAGACGTCGTCCTCGCGCGGGGCGATGTTCAGGTCGCCCACCATGATCGAGCGCGCGGGCCGGTCGGCATGGAAGACGTCGCGCATCTCGGTCAGGAAATCCAGCTTCTGGCCGAACTTGACGTTCTGCTCGCGGTCGGGAATGTCGCCGCCCGCCGGGACATAGAAATTGTGGATGGTGACGCCGTTTTCCAGCCGCGCGGCGACATGGCGGGCATGGCCGAGCCCGGCATAGTCGCGGTCGCCCGCATCCTCGATCGGCAGCTTCGACAGGATGGCGACGCCGTTGTAGCCCTTCTGCCCGCGCGCGACGAAATGGTGGTAGCCCAGTGCCCGGAACGCCTCCAGCGGGATCTTCTCGACCGGGCTCTTGGTCTCCTGCAGGCACAGGATGTCCGGGGCTTCCTCGGCCAGCAGGCGGGCGACGAGGCCCTCGCGCAGGCGGACCGAGTTGATGTTCCAGGTGGCGATGGTGAACACGGGCAGGCTCCTTATTCCGGGCGCGACCCTAGGGGGCAAGGCCCGGCTTGTCCATCGCTGCCGGACCGGGGGTTTCACACCCCCGGACCCCCGTGGGATATTTGGACACAGAAGAACAGCACCGAGAGGCTGCTTCTTTCGTGGAAAAATATCCTCTGGGGGTGCGGGGGGCGAAGCGCCCCCGCGGGACGGCGCCCATGGAAAACCCGGCCGCCGGGCTGGGCCGGGGCCGGGTCATCATGTGGCCGCATCCTCCGACCACCGGGCTTCGCAAGCAGAACCCGCAAGCCGCGTGCGGGTTCCGCCGATCGGCATGGATCAGGCGACCAGGCGATAGCCGCCCGATTCCGTGACCAGCAGGCGCGCGTTCGAGGGGTCGGGCTCGATCTTCTGGCGCAGGCGGTAGATATGGGTTTCCAGCGTATGCGTGGTCACGCCGGCATTGTAGCCCCAGACCTCATGCAAGAGCACGTCGCGCGGCACCACCCCGTCCTGGGCGCGATACAGGAATTTCAGGATGTTGGTTTCCTTTTCCGTCAGCCGGATCTTGCGGTCCTTCTGGTCGATCAGCATCTTCATCGCCGGCTTGAACGTATAGGGGCCAAGCTGGAAGATCGCGTCCTCGGACTGCTCATGCGTGCGCAGCTGCGCGCGCAGCCGCGCCAGCAGCACCGGGAACTTGAACGGCTTGGTGATATAGTCGTTCGCCCCCGAATCCAGGCCCAGGATGGTGTCGGCATCGGTGTCGTGGCCGGTCAGCATGACGATGGGGCATTTCACCCCCTGCTTGCGCAGCCGCTTGCACAGCTCGCGCCCGTCGGTATCGGGCAGGCCCACGTCCAGCACCACGAGGTCGAAGATCGCGCCCTTGGTCCTTTCGACCGCCTCATGGCCCGAGCCCGCTTCGAACACCTCGAAATCCTCGGTGGCGACCAATTGCTCGGCCAGCGCCTCGCGCAGGTCATCCTCGTCATCGACCAGCAGGATCTTTTTCAGTCCGGCCATTCTTGCCTCCTTTGGCGTTATGGCGGAAAACTGTGGCGCGGCGCGGCAGGCGTCCAGCGGTTTGCAGCAATTCTCACATGGAGTTGTCGGAAATCCGCCCTATGTTTCAGATTGTTTCAACCATGCTGGCCCGATGACCCTGATCCCGACCCTGACCGAGACCCTGTCGCGCGCCCGCGCCGATCTGCGCATCGGCCTGCCCGTGGTGATCGGCGACCAGCTTGTCGCGGCGGCCGAGACGCTGGCCGCCCCCCGGCTGGAGGCGATGCGCGCGCTTGGCCCGGCCGTGCTGGCCATCACCGGCCCGCGCGCCGAGACGCTGAAGGTCCGGGTCTATGACGGCGACCTGGCGCGGATCGAGGTGCCGGGCGATGCCGATCTGGCCTGGCTGCGCGCGGTGGCCGATCCGGCGGGCGACCTGATGACGCCGATGAAGGGCCCCTTCCGCAGCCCGCGCGGCGGCGATGTGGACGCCCATCGCGCCGGCATCGCGCTGGCGAAATCGGCGCAGCTTCTGCCCGCCGTTCTGGTGGTTCCGGCGGCCGGGCCGGCCGAGGGGCTGACGCGGCTGTCGCCCGGTCCCGCGCTGGCGCAGATGGCGACCGAGGCCGCGATGGCCCCCGTCGCCGCCGCGCGCCTGCCGCTGCTGGCGGCCGAGAATTCCAAGCTGCACATCTTCCGCCCCGACACCGGCGAGGCCGAGCATTACGCTGTCGAGATCGGCGCCCCCTCGCGCGCGGCGCCGGTGCTGGCGCGGCTGCATTCGGCCTGCTTCACCGGCGACGTGCTTGGCAGCCTGAAATGCGATTGCGGGCCGCAGCTGCATGCCGCCCTGGCCGCCATGGGCCAGGCGGGCGAGGGGGTGCTGCTTTACCTGAACCAGGAGGGGCGCGGCATCGGCCTGGCCAACAAGATGCGCGCCTATGCCCTGCAGAACCAGGGTTTCGACACGGTCGAGGCCAATCACCGCCTGGGGTTCGAGGATGACGAGCGCGATTTCCGCATCGGCGCCGGCATCCTGAAGAAGATGGGCTTCGGCGCGGTGAGGCTGATGACCAACAATCCGAAAAAGGTCGCCATGCTGGAGGGCCACGGCATCCGCGTGGCCGAGCGCGTGCCGCTGATCACGCCGCGCAACCGCCACAATACCGGCTATCTGGACGTGAAGGCCGCGAAATCGGGCCATCTGCTGTGAGGTTGCTGCTGACGCCCATGGGGCTGCGGGCGGGGTCGCGGGTCATTCCCTGCGCGGTCGGGCGCGGCGGCATCCGCACCGACAAGCGCGAAGGCGACGGCGCGACGCCCGTGGGCCGGCACCGCATCGTCGGGCTGCTCTATCGTCCCGACCGGGTGACGCGGCCGGCGGCCTGGGCGCGGCCGATCCTGCCGGGCGACCTGTGGTGCGATGCATCAGACCATCCGGCCTATAACCATCCGGTGCGCGCGCCCTTCGGCCCCAGCCACGAGGCGATGCGGCGCCCCGATCCGCTTTACGACATCGTGCTGGTGACGGATTGGAACTGGCCCGATGCCCGGCCGGGCGCGGGGTCCGCGATCTTCCTGCATCAATGGCGCCGGCCGGGGTTTCCGACCGCAGGCTGCATCGCCATGGCGCGGCGCGACCTGGCCTGGCTCGCCTCGGCCGTCGCGCCGGGGGATGTGCTGGACATCCCCGCCCTGCCGCGCTGGCCGGGGCGCAAGGCCACGGTGCGGCACGGCAAGGACTGAGGACGGCAAGGGCTGAGGCGCGTCAGAGCGCCGTATAGCCGCCGTCCACCAGGTGATAGCTGCCGGTGATGAAGCTGGCGCGCTCCGAAAGCAGGAACAGGACAAGCCCCGCCACCTCGTCCGCCCGGCCCAGCCGGCCGACGGGATGGCGGGCGACCAGCGCCTGCTTGACCTCCGGGTCCAGCTGGTCGAGCAGCGGCGTGTCGATGAAGGCCGGGCCGACCGAGTTCACCCGGATGCCCTGCGCCGCATATTCCAGCGCCGCGTTCTTGGTCATGCCCACCACGGCATGCTTGGCCGAGACATAGGCCCCGGCCCCGTTGAACCCGACCGAGCCGAGGATCGAGGCCATGTTCACGATCGCCCCGCCGCCCGATTCCAGCATGGCCGGGATGCCGTAGCGCATGCCATAGAAGACCGCGTTCAGGTTGACGTCGATCACCTTTTGCCAACCGTCCAGCGGGTATTCCCCGACCGGCGCGCTGGGGCCGCCGATGCCGGCATTGTTCACCAGCAGGTGCAGCCCGCCCAGCCCCTTGGCGACCTCGACGGCCTTGCGCACCTGCTCGGGGTCCGAGACGTCGGCCGCCACGGCCTCGGCCCGGCCGCCCGCGGCGACGATCCGCTTGGCGGTGGCGCGGGCCGTCGCTTCATGCAGGTCGGCCGCCACCACCGTGGCGCCCGAGGCGGCCAGTTCCAGCGCGATCGCCTCGCCCAGCCCCGAACCGGCGCCGGTGACAAGGGCGATCTGGTTGTCGAAACGAATATCCATGCGATTCTCCTGCGCGGTTCCGGGACAGCATATCATCCGCCGGGAACCCGTCCCTGCGACCAACCGTATCAATGCGCGGCGGCGGCCTGGGTTCCCGTTACAGCGGCCCGGTCTGCCACAGCCGGATCTTCAGCCCGCCATGGGCGACGTAGGGGCCCGGTTCGCGAAAGGGCAGGCCGGTGGCGCGGGCCAACGGCGCCTCGCTGGTGACAAGGCCGATGCGCCAGCCGCGGAAGCGTTCGCGCAGCACCTCGCCCAGCGTCGCGTGCAGGCCGAAAAGCGGACCCTTGTTGCCGATGCGCGTGCCATAGGGCGGGTTGACCATGACCAGGCCCGGCGGGCCTTCGGGGCGGAGGAGATCGCGGATGGCGTGGTTTTCGAAGCTGGTCCAGCCGTCCAGCCCGGCGCGGGCGGCGTTTTCGCGGCTCATGCGGATCGCGCCGGGGTCGCGGTCGCTGCCGTGGTAGCGCGGTTCGGCCGGCGCGGGCGGGGCAGGGGCGTTGCGCATCGCCTGCCATGCCTGCGCGTCGAAGCTTGGCAGCCGTTCGAAGGCGAAAGGCCGCATCCGTCCGGGGCTGAGGCCCGCCGCGATCTCGGCCGCCTCGATGACGAAGGTGCCCGAGCCGCACATCGGGTCCAGCACCGGCTCGGCCCCGTCGAAGCCGCATTGGCGCAGGAACATCGCCGCCATGGTCTCGCGCATCGGCGCCTTGCCCACCGCCTGCTTGTGGCCGCGCCGGTGCAGCGATTCGCCCGATGTGTCCAGGCTGATGGTGCAAAGGTCGTCCTCGATGCGGATCTTCAGCGTGACCGGCGCGTCCTCGGCCAGGGGGGCGCCCAGGCTGTCGCGGATCGCGGCCTCGATGCGCTGGGTGATGGCGCCGGCGTGATAGATGCGGGACTTGCGGCTGCTGGCCTCGATGCGGATGGGCACGTCCGGGCGCAGCCAGTCGGCCCAGGGAAAGCGGCGCGCGCGCTTGTCGAGCTGCGCCGGATGCAGGGCGCGAAAGGCGCCGATGCGCGCGAGGACACGGGTCGCGCCGCGGATTTCCAGGTTCGCCCGCCAGACATCCGCCCAGCCGCCGGTGAACGTGACGCCGCCGGGCTGGGCTTGCGCGTCCCAGCCGAGCGCGCGGGCTTCCGCCGCCAGCGGCTCTTCGAGGCCGGGGGTGGCGACCAGGAAGATCTCCATCCGCGCCGGATCGGCGGCCAGCGGCGCGGCGTCAGGCTGCGGCCGGGGCGGGGTCGGGGCGGATCGGGTCTTGGCGGGCTGGGCTTTGGTGATGCGGGGCTTCATCGGGTTCCGGCTGGCGAAAGGGCCCCGCATCATGCGCCGGGGCGCGGGCGAAGGCAATCCGTGGCCATTGTCGCCGTTGCGGCGTCAGTATTCCCCGATTGGCGCCATTCCGTGCCATGCGCATCGCCCCTATCTTGGGCGCAACAGGATATAAGGAGAGCATGATGGCCACGAGTGACGCCCCCCTCCAGATCGGCCGGGTGGCCCTGATCGTCAACGACCTGGACCGGGTCGGGGATTTCTACCGCTCGGTGATCGGGCTGGAGCGGATTTCCGGCAGCGGCGAAGAGCTGGTGCTGGGCGCGGGCGACAAGCCGCTGCTGGAGCTGCGCCGCGACCGGGCCGCCCGCCCGCGGCCGCAAGAGGCGGGGCTGTTCCATACCGCCTTCCTTCTGCCCGACCGCGCGGCGCTGGGACGCTGGCTGCGCTTTGTCGCCGGGCGCGGGATCGGGCTCGACGGGGCCTCGGACCACCTGGTCAGCGAGGCGCTCTATCTGCGCGACCCTGAGGGCAATGGCATCGAGGTCTATGCCGACCGTCCCCGCAGCGCCTGGCAGCATGACGGGGCCGAGGTGCGGATGGACACGCTGGCGCTGGACATGGCGGACCTGCTGGCGGCGGACGCGGGCGCCTGGACCGGCGCGCCGGAGGGAAGTGTGGTGGGCCATGTCCACCTGCAGGTGGGCGACGTGGCCGCGGCCGAGGATTTCTGCATGAACCGCCTGGGCATGGAGCGGATGGCGCATCGCTTCGGCGCGAGCTTCTTTGCCACCGGCGGCTATCATCACCATCTGGCGGGCAATGTCTGGAACAGCCGCGGCGCGGGGTTGCGCAGCCCCGGTTCGGCCGGGCTGGCCGAGGTGGTGCTGGCCGCCGAACCCGACCGGCTGCGGGGGCTGGGGGCCGCGGCGTTGCGCGATCCCTGGGGCACCGTCTTCCGCGTCGAGCCCAAGGGTTGAGCGGGGCCGGGGGCTTTGCCCCCGCGCCTCCCGGACCCCTCGATGGGGTCCGGGAGGCGCTCCCCCAGGGTATTTATGCAACGAAGAAGATCAGGCCGGGCGCCAGAGCCCCTCGCGGCGGGTGAAGCGCAGCTGTTCGGGCGGTCGGAAGCCGGGCTCGGTCATGGGCGCGACGTGGCGCTCGACCAGCAGGTCGGGGCCGGCGAACTCCAGCACGGCGAATTCGTTCTGCCGGTCGCCGGGCCGGTCGCACAGCGCGGTGCCGGCCTGGACTTGCAGGATCGGCCGCCCCCGTTCGCCCAGGAAGGCGCCGATCGACCACAGGTGCAGGTGGCCGGTCAGGACCAGCTGCACGCCCTCGGCCTGAAAGCCGGCCAGCGCCGGGGCGGCGCCCTGCATCAGCGCCTTGTCCACCTGCGGGCGCTGCTGCATCGGGTGGTGCAGCGCGACGATGTTGATGCAGGCGGGGTCCAGCCCGGCGATCACCCGCGCCACCTGCGCGGGCGTGACGATGCCGCGCTGCCAGGACATCGGGTCCACGCTGTTGATGCCCTGCACCCGCAGGTTGCCGACATGGCCCACGGGCTCGAGGTTCTCGGCGATGGCGCGCCGCCAGCGGCGCCAGGGGCGCATCATCCGGTCCGCCAGCTTGTAGAGCGGGATGTCGTGGTTGCCGGGCACCGCCAGCAGCGGCGCCTCGATCCGGCGCAGGAAGGCCGCGGCCTGCGCGAATTGCGCCGAGCGGCCGCGATGGGTCAGGTCGCCCGTCACCACCACCAGATCGGCGCGGGCGGCGTTGATGCGGTCGATCAGCGGCTCGACCAGCGGCTTGCGCTCCAGCCCGAAATGCAGGTCCGAGAGATGCAGGATGCGCGTCATCCAGCATCCCGCCCGCCGCTATCGGCCGGGACCAGCACCTTCAGCGCGCCCCGGCGCACGCGGATGCGAAAGGGCGAATCCATCCAGGTCTTTTCGCCGTCATGGGCGACATATTCATGGCGCGGCACGGTCTCCAGCTCGAATTCATCGGCGCAGATCAGGTCGAAATCGGCATAGCGCGCCGTCTTGCCCAGGGCCAGCCGCAGCGCCGAGCGCACCAGCGGCCCCGGCCGCTTCGCCCGCGCCAGCAGCAGCGCCATCTGGCCCTGGCGCACGCAATCGGCCCCTTCCAGCCCGAAGGTGTCGAGCTGGTAGGCGCTTTTCGCCACGAAGGCCAGGGCGGTGGTGAAGCGCCGCTCTTCGCCGTTTGCGCGCACGGTCAGGTGCAGCGGGCGGCGCAGCGTCCACAGCGCCGCCACCGCCGACCAATAGGCCGCCAGCCGCGACCGGCCCCAGCGCCGATAGATGCTTTCGCGGCGCCGCAGGATCTCGGGATAGGCGCCGAAGCTGACATTGTTCAGGAAGATCATGCCGTTCATCTCGCCGACATGGACGCGGCGGATGCGGGGGGCGTCGAAGATCGCCAGCGCCGCCTCGACCGTCTCGCCCGAGCCGAGGTCGCGGGCGAAATAGTTGAAGGTGCCGCCGGGGATCACCGCCATCGCCGCCGGGGTGCCGGCGACCGCGCCGGCCACGGCCGCCTGGGTGCCGTCGCCGCCGGCGGCGACGATCAGGTCGAACCCCTCGGCCACCGCTTCGCGCGCCATGGCGGGCAGGTCGGCACCCTTGCCGGTGCCGCGGAAGCGAAGCTCGGCCACCCGGCCCTGCAAGGCCGCGCGCAGCTTGCCCGCGATGTCGTCGCCCGCCTCGCGCCCCGAGCCCATGTTCACGATGGCGCAGACCCGCGCCCTGGCCAGGTCGAAATCGGGGCTTGCTGCCGGCTCGTCCTGGCCGTTCATGTCCTGGTCCTTTCCGCATTGCCACGCCCCCCGAACCCGCGGCCCCGGCGCCCGGTTCCGGTTCCCGCCGGGGCCGGGGTTGCGACAATTCGCCGGCCGGCGCTAATCCTGATCTTTTTACTTGCCTTTCTGGACCCGCTTTGACAGATTGCCGGCGGGAAGCTGAAGGGCGGGATTTCCAGACCGCCGCCCGACCGGCCGTGCCCCTTGGGGATTGCGGCGGTTCGCCACCCGAGACATCAGTTGCCAAACCCTGCGCAGGAGAGTTCTGCCCCGGATACGATCGCAGCATCATCCATGTCTGCACAGCCAGCGCCAGTTCCAAAGCCGCTGGCCGCCGCCGGGATCGGGGACGAAATTCCTTTGAAACGAGATGCATGATGAACATCCGCCTTTCCGAGGCGCCCAGCAAGACGGCGTCGCCCGTGCCTGATCCGGTTCTTTTCGGTTTCGACGGCCCTTCGGGGCGCATCCTGGGGCGCGGCCCCGCGCGGCGGATCGCCGCCGGCAATGCCGCGACGCTGGAGACGCGCGTGGCCGCGGCCCTTGCCGGGGCGGCGCCGGACGAGATGATCGGCGGCGCCTTGCCCTTTGACCGCGAGGCCGGGGATTGCCTGTGGCAATGCCGGCGCAGCGATGCGCCCGCGTCCGGCGGCGCCGTGCCGCAGGGCCTGCCGCTGCCGGACTGGCGCCTGACGGCCGAGCCTGCCGCGCGCGACTATGCCGGCGCCGTCGCCCGCGCGCTTGGCATCATGGCCGAGGAGGCCGGTAGCCGCGACGCGCTGGAAAAGATCGTGCTGGCTCGCACGCTGCTGGTCGAATCCACCGCGCCGATCCCGGTCGAGGCGCTGATGGCGCGGCTGCATGCCGACCGCAGCGTGACCGCCTTTCGCGTGGCGCTGCCCGCCGGGCCCGAGCATCCGCAGGGCCGCGCGCTTTGCGGCGCCACGCCCGAGCTGCTGGTCGAGAAGCGCGGCCGGCGCATCGCCTCGCATCCGCTGGCGGGCTCGGCCCGGCGGCTGGCCGATGCGGCCGCCGACCGCGCCGCCGCCCAGGCCCTGTCCGGCTCGGCCAAGGACCACCGCGAACATGCGCTGGTGGTCGAGTCGATCCTGGACATCCTGGCCCCCTATTGCCGCGAACTGGGCTGCCCCGAGGGCACCTGCATCACCTCGACCCGCAGCATGTGGCACCTGGGCACCCGGATCGAGGGGCGGCTGAAGGACGAGGACACGCCCTCGGTCGTGCTGGCCTCGGCGCTGCATCCGACGCCGGCGGTCTGCGGCGTGCCGATGGCGCGGGCGGCCGGCTTCATCAAGGCCCTTGAACCCGTGGCGCGGGATTTCTATGCCGGCGCGGTCGGCTGGTGCGACGCAAGCGGGGACGGCGCCTGGCATGTCGCCATCCGCTGCGCCGAGATCAGCGGCCGGCGGGCGCGGCTATACGCGGGCGCGGGGATCGTCCCCGGCTCGGACCCGATGGCCGAGGCCGCCGAGACCGGCGCCAAGTTCGGCGCGCTTCTGGCCGCCCT
>JAANMV010002041.1_pt1 | contig 20754 bp, 23 predicted proteins | sample 7279661 | NCBI WGS metagenome assembly JAANMV01 (sample SAMN14094540, study PRJNA606508) | bioreactor metagenome | isolation source: A lab-scale SPAN reactor treating ammonium-rich wastewater day 121 | place: Ireland: Galway | collected 2017-05-16 | reverse complement strand
GTATGGCACCGAGTAAATACGAAAGAATAATCAACAATACGAATTCCATTTTTACCTCCATTTAATTTTTTAAAGAAATTGAATTAAATCATCTTATAACTAAAATATATTTTTGGCAAGAAAAAAACCCGTCTGAGACAGATTTTCTAAATTTTGGTATAGAAAATGTCTTGGTAGACGGGTTTAAATGAATCTTGACTTTAGGGCTCCTTACGGAAAATTTTGTGCTTTGTGAAAAGCTTTGAGTTAAGTGGTGTTCTTCTTCGGAAGACGTTTGTTTTGCAACAAGACATTTTATTTTTTGATCATATGATCCACTTTCTCTTTTTCCGTATACGTATTTTGTTCCTTTTTAGGGGATTTTGTTTTCCTCTATTTAGAGGATTTAAAGTACAAGACTCAAAATTATTACCTTTCGGTAATGACTACATTACATTATTCAAATTTAGTGGTCAAGTAGTATTTTTGTATAACCTGTGGATAAATTAAAAAACATTAAAAAATGCTATAATTATCATATATTTAATAAAGGAGGATAAAGTGAAGATCATTAAAAATTCTATCGAAGGCAATAAACCGCCACCCGATTTTTTTACCATCTATTTACAAAAACAAGTACAAATTAATCAAAAATCAGCAAAGGAAAGATTGTTAGAGTTAGAAAATTTTTTATTAAGTATCGATATTAGGTTAAAAACCATTGCTCAACAATTAAATTTTGATTATGAAAAACTCCATTTAATTATACTTCCTAAAAAAATTATTTATAGTGATGCTGGAGCTTTTGGTCTAAGCAAAAAAAATATTAAAAAAATTTGTTTATTAATAAAATACTTATCATCCCATCAAACATTACGTAAAGAAATAAAAAATTTGTATTTTTTTAGACAAATAGTTAGTCGCGATATTAGTTACTGTAAAAAATATGCTAGACCACAAAAAATTTGCCTCCCACAAACATTGTATCAAGAAATAATATTGGTAAAAAAATCAGCCTAAAAAAGCCCCAATCAATTGGGGCTTTTTATATCTGGCTTTCACTAAAAATATATGTTAAACTGATACTCAAGCTAAATTTATGAAATTATTTTGGCAATATCTAAAAAATTATAAAGGGATATTCATTTTATCTCTTTTTTTGGCACTAATTAATCGCATTTTTTCTTTATTAGATCCACAAATTTTTCGGCTTATCATTGACCGTTATGCTACTAAATTCAATGAATTAACCAAAGATGAATTTTTATATGGAGTTCTTGGTTTATTAATTTTAGCTATTAGTGTTGCTTTGGTTTCTCGAATAGCTAAAAATTTTCAAGACTACTATGTCAGTATGATTACTCAAAAATTAGGAGCCAAACTTTATGCTGATAGTGTTCAACATGCATTTTCTCTGCCTTATATGGAATTTGAAGACCAACGTAGTGGTGAATTGTTACAAAATTTAAACAAAGCTCGCCAAGATGCAGAAAAATTGATACGTAGTTTAATCGATATTTTATTTTTTTCCTTAATTGGTATTTTATTCGTACTCGGTTATGCTTTTTTTGTTCATTGGTCACTGGGGCTTATTTTCGTTTTAATTATCCCCTCACTTAGTGCAGTTACTTTTTATATCAGTCGTAAAATCAAACAAGCTCAAACAGATATTATCTTAGAAAAATCTGGTTTAGCTGGCTCCACTACTGAAACTATCAGAAACGTTGAATTGGTAAAAAGTTTGGGACTGGAGGAACAAGAAATTATCAGATTAAATAACGTCAATGATAAAATTTTGGAACTCGAATTAAGAAAAATAAAATTAGTTCGTACAATGAGTTTTATTCAAGGAAGTTTAATAAACTTATTGCGTTCTACTATGTTATTATTGATGTTATGGTTAATTTATGTACAAATTATTTCTTTAGGCGAATTTTTTACTCTACTTTTTTATTCCTTTTTAATTTTTACACCCTTAACAGACCTGGGACAGCTAATAACCGAATACCGTGAGGCTCAAGCTAGTGGTGAAATTTTACAAAAAATATTAAATAAACCTATTGACTTACAACCAACTCAACCCCTGGCTTTGGAAAAATTAAAGGAAATTAATTTTCAAAATGTTGATTTTTTTTATCAATCAAGCAAAGATCCTTCCGTTAAACAAATAAATTTAAAAATCAAAGCCGGACAAACGGTAGCCTTTGTCGGTCCCAGTGGATCAGGTAAAACTACACTTATTAAACTAATAGTGGGTCTTTACAAGCCAACTAAAGGTAAAATATTTTATAACCAAATAGAAAATAGTAAATTAAATTTTACTCAACTACGTCAACGCATTGGTTTGGTAGCTCAGGAAACACAACTTTTTGCCGGCACTATCAGAGAAAATTTAATATTTACTAATCCTCAGGCAACGGATGAAGATTGTTTACAAGCAATGCGATCAGCCTCAGTAGAAAATATTTTAACTAGAGATAAACTGGGCCTAGAGGCTAAAATTGGTGAAGGTGGTTTGAAATTATCTGGTGGTGAAAAACAAAGACTGGCAATTGCCAGAGCTTTACTTAGAAAACCAGAAATTCTAATTTTTGATGAAGCCACTAGTGGTTTGGATACTATTACTGAAAGCGCAATTACCAAAACTATTAAAGAAATAGAACAAAAAAATCCTGACTTAATCAGGATTTTGGTAGCCCACAGACTTACTACTATCATGCACGCTGATATTATTTATTTAATGCAAGCTGGTCATATTGTTGCCCAAGGTACTCATGAGGAATTACTAAAAAACAATTTGCTCTATGCTTCATTATGGCAACAACAAAATTTATAAAATTAGTTTAACAATTTTTTAACTTTTTCTACTAAATCGGTTAAATGGATATCAATTTTTAACCAATAATCAATTGCCCCCAACTCTTTAGCTCTTCTAATCCACTTTTCTTCATCAACATTGGATAAAATAACTATTTTTTGCGAGCTTAATTTACCTTGACGATTTAAACTTTCCAAGACGTCAAAACCATCTTTATTGGGCATTTGCATATCAAGTAGTATTAAATCAAAACTATCTTTAGCTATTTTTTGCAGAGCTTCATTACCGTCTTGAGCAGGAACCACTACGAAACCTGCTACTGTCAACATATCGGTCAACATTTTTAGAATATCAAATTCATCCTCAGCAATTAGTATTTTTTTAGTCATATAATATTAATTTAATATTAAGATTTTTTTATTAAAGGAAAATTAATACTAACCTGTGTGCCAATCCCCTCAATACTATCAATATATATCTGTCCGGACATCATAGCAACTAGTTCTTTAGAAATCCACAAGCCAAGGCCGGTACCAACTATATTTTTTGTTTTATCATTTTTTATACGATAAAACTTTTGAAATAATCTTTCACGCTCCAAAGCTGACATACCAATACCTGTGTCAATTGTTCTAATTTCCAACCAATCTTTTTTAACAGAAAACTTAACTTTAACCGAACCAGTCATAGTATATTTTACAGCATTACCTATAATATTTACAAAAACTTGTTTAAGTTTAGCAGCATCTGCTTTGATTAAATAATTACCCAGGCACTCATAAGATAAAACAATATTTTTTTTATCTGCTTCAACTTTCAATTCAGCTAAAACTTCTTGCACTATCGGTAAAGGATCAATACTCTGAGATTCGATTTTTAATCTACCCTGTTCAATTCGTGATACATTTAATAAATCATCTACCAGGGCTGCCAATCTATCAGTCGCACTAGCAATAGTATGTAAATAATCACGTAACTGCTTAGTTAAAATATTTTGTCCATCAACCAATAACATGGAGGTGTAACCTTTAATCACCGTTAAGGGTGTACGTAATTCATGAGAGGCAATGGAAATAAAATCATCTTTCATTTTATCTATCTCTTTTATTCTACGATATAAAGCAGCGTATTCAAATAAACGAGTATTAGCTGATAACAATAAAATTAAAATTAGTACCGTGATGGTTAAAAAAATATAACTTCTGGTAAAGGTAGTGGCAATCAACTGATCCATAACATCTAGTGAGACAACCATCGCTAATAAATACTGTTTAGTGTTGCTTTTATCAACCAGTGGCATAACTACTAACCAATACCTTTTATTAGAAGAAAATATATTTTCGGCTGAAGGGAAAATACTTTCTAAATTTTCTGCTCCTACTAAGCTAGCAACAGCGTCGTTTCGTTGCCAAGAAAAAAAATAATGGGGGGATAAAATTTGCCTATTTATTTGCCCGGCAATTGAACTAGCAACAATCCTAAAAGATTCATTTTCATAAGCGCTAACTTGAATGGCAGTGATATCTTTTTGTTTAAATAGAGTTAAATCTATGGCCGTCTGTATTTCTTCATTTGACCAATTAGAATCAAGCAGAGCAACATTAAATAAACGACCAAAAGCTAAAGCTTGTCTTTGCAATTGTACATCGATATTGGTTTTAAAATTACGATTTAAATTTAATGTATTCAAAATAATAACTACTGGAATTAATATAACTAATATTAAACCATAAACAAGTTGCCAATTTTTATTTAAAAAAAAATTTTTCATGTTACTAAACTTTCTGATTTACCGTGTCTCCTCCTAACTAAAAAAAATATAATTATAGCAAAAATAATTAAAATTATTGCGCCCTCAATATAATATTTTTCCAATAAAGTAATGTCCTTCACTTGTGTAAAATCAATAAACTCATTAGCGGAAACGGCTTTGGCTTCATTGATAAAAAATATTTGAGCGGGAGATTTCTTCTGAATTTTACCCGTTTCATCATTAATTACCAAATAAACTTCATGTTCACCATTTACTAAATTATCCGCTAAGGCATATTGCCAACGTCCATATTCATCTACTTGGACAGTAGCTAACAACGGTATGTCTGAATAAATATACAAACTTAAGACTGAAAAAGCAGGCCCTGAACCTCGTAACAATAAATTTGCTTCTTCACTCTCTTCTGGAGTGACATTGGTTATCATTTCAATTTGCAAATCATTACTTACTTGACCGGCAATTTTTGGATGTTCAAATATTGCTTCCTCAAATAAAGCTTTTTCTACGGCAGCTAAACTTTTTTGCCATTTTTCATTTGGTAACAATGGATTATAACCATTTTTTATTTCTAAAAAATCACTATAGCCATCATTATCAGTGTCAGTTAAATTAACATTCGTACCCAATCTTTTTTCTATATCATCAGACACTCCATCCTGATCAGTATCTTTTATCAGTAAAGCTGGCAATGGTTTTACCAAATAATTATCTGCAACCACTACTTCTTCTTGAGCTGATAATAACTGGTAATTTGTTTTTTCTTTTATGTTTATCGGTAAGCGAGGTAATAAGTTTTGTAATTCTGGTTGCTGTAGATTTTCATTAGAAATAAAACCATTGGCAAATTTTATCTTCGCTTGTTCTAAAATACGTAAGGATATTTCTCTGGCCGCTAATTCGTTGACGAACAAATTTAAACGATTTTTACAATCATCACCTTCAAGACAATATGCTTTATTTTGATATTTATTAATTAAATTTCGGGAGCAACTAGCGGTATCATTACTGCCTGCAAGTTGGCAGGCAGTGGAAAGAATTTGACCACTTAAAAATTCTTTACATTTTTCTTTAGTAATTATACCGGCTTGTTTACATTCGCTTGGCAATTTTAAATAATCTAAAAATTTTTGACATTCTTCGTTGATATATATAGATTGTTGAATACAAAAAGGATTAAGATTTGAATTGGTTGTAATTACGTTATTTTTTTGTTCTACATAATCAGCACATAACGGCTCTTTTCTAAACTCTGCCAAATCACACCAACGGGAAGCTCTTGGCTCTGTTAAATAACGTTCACACAAATCATAGTTTGTCACTCCATCACGTAAACACTGTTCATTTTTTTCTAAACAATCATCTCTATTTAATACTTTTTCAATACAACTACCAGTTATATTTTGTTCATTTCTAAAATAAGCTGCACAGGAGATATTTTTCACATCCTGATTTAAACAATCAGCATATAAATCATCAACACTAGTGCTAGTAACTGAAGCTGAATTATTAAATTGATTGGTAACTGAATTATCTTTTATGGTTGATGAAACTGATAGGTTTTCTATTGAAAAAGTGGGGTTTGGCGGGTTAACAATTAATGGCTCGTCTACAAAATAGTTTGATGAGGTTGGTTGATTTTTTTCTATATCAATATTTTTATCAGTGGTGGTACTACTAATAAAAAATATTTTTACTATATCGCTGTAATATTCTTTTCCCTCAGTTCTTGCTACAGCCAATAATTCATTTTCACCACTGGGATAATTACTAGTTAAAATATATTCTTGCCAAAGGTTATTGTCGTATTTACGAGCAGAGATTAAATTGCCATTTAAACGGAAAAATACTTCTCTTACTGGTTCTGAAACTTTAGCTTGTAATAAAATCTTCCCATTTAATTTTTCATTATCTATAGGAGTAATGATGCTTAATCTTACAGGTAGAGTTGAAGTGGTAGTAAATCTATCGGTGGAATTGGCTAAATAAAAAAATACCGATTGCTTTGTAACAACGTTGTTAGCACTGATAAATTGTACAACTAATTGGTAACGACCATCACTACCTAATTCGTCTGAATTTATTTCTATTTGATGAGTAGTTGTTGAATTTAAATTGTGACTAATATACTGTTTTACTAAAACTCCAAAATTATTATAAATAGAGAACGTTATCTCCTCAACTACTGTATTAGATTGAGCTGTAAAAAGTAAACGTCCATTTAAAACTTGCTCTGGTTCTGGTTGAATAATTTTTAAACTTACTAAGGGTAAGGAATCTTGAGCAACGTTAAAATTTCTAGTCTGACCAGCCAGTTCTGTGCCATCATTAAAACCAACTATTGTTTCTAAACGATAAATACCGTTTCCCAGTTTACCTATGTCTAAATCATAATACCAAATATTGGTTGCATCATTTTCTTGTCTAGCAAAAGCATATTTATTGGTTGAACTGGAAACATCTAAACGTATAAAATTTAATTTAACAAATTCAACACTATTGGTTGTTTCAAACTTTAAAGTGTAGTTTTGGTTTAATACTTGACCTTGGGCTAAATTTAAAATTTCTATTAGATTATTAATATTTTGTGCCCGTAAATAACCACCGATTGTAAAAATTGTTATAAAGACAAAAATAAAAACAAGATAAGAGAAGGTTGAAAATTTAATTTTTTTATGACCTACTCGCACCATAATTTATTTTAAGATTAAATTTATTATACCATAAAATAACAAAAAATATAAATAAAACATTAAATATTTTTCACCTCTTGACAAGCAAAACAAAATTTAATAACATTTAGATATACATCTAAATGTTATTTATGACCTTTACTACTACTTTAAACGCACTAGCTGATGAAAATCGTCAAAAAATCATTGAGTTATTAAAAAAAAGAGATTTGTCAGTAAATCAGATACTAGCGCATTTTGATATTGCCGGCGCTTCTTTGTCACATCACTTAACAATACTAAAAAATACTGGATTAATTTCCAGTCGAAGACAAGGAAAATATATTGTTTATTCTTTAAATCTTTCAGTCGTTGAAGAACTTATAAGTAAACTATCAAAATTATATAAGAATTAAAAAAATATATGTTATTACCTTACAAAATAGATTGGCGAAAAGAGTGGTTAGGAATTTTTATATTAATAATAACCCTAGCTACTAGTTTTTATTTTTACCAAAACTTTCCTGACACAGTGCCAACTCACTGGAATATTTACGGACAACCAGATAATTGGTCTGGAAAAGAGTTTGCCGCTTTTTTCTTTCCTGGTTTAATCATTATTCTTTACTTAATGATGATTGGGTTACCTTTTTTTGATCCAATGAAACAAAGATACCAAGAATTTTCTAAAACATATCAAATTATCAGGATTTCATTTATTTTATTTTTAAGTGCAATATATTTTTTAGCTTCACTAAATGCTTTGGGTTATAAAATACCAATTGACAAAGTAACACCCCTTGGCATTGGTTTACTTTTTATTATTTTAGGAAATTTTTTACCAAAGGTTAAAAAAAATTGGTTTGTGGGTATACGTACACCTTGGACTCTATCCAATGAAGATATTTGGAATAAAACTCATCGACTGGGGGGAAAAATATTTATGTTTTGTGGTTTATTAATGATTATGGGAATATTTTTTGATCCCAAAATTTATGTATTTTTATTTGGAATAATAATTTTTTTAACTTTATTTTTTTCCTTTGGTTATTCATGGTGGTTATGGCACAAAAATAAATAAGCCCATAAATTATGGGCTTTTTATAGTAGCTTTGGGTAATTCAACAATTCCGCCGCATTTGGGGCAGAGCACTGTATGGCCATCACCATTTTTATCAATTTCAAAACACAACTGACAAAAATTAACTGAACACTCAGGGCATTCAAAAATACTAAAATCTTTGTAAAAATTTTCGGGTTTTGCCCCACAAATAGAGCAACTAACCCCTTCAGCTATCTTTAAAAACATCTCTTTTCTCCTTATAAATGATTTGTTAATTTGCTATTAATTTAGTACAACTTAATCCATTATTTGTATTTTGTCAACTACAAAAAATCCCCTCGAGAGTGAGAGGATTTTATTTTCTTATATCTATTAGCTGCTCGAACAACGTCAAAATAAAATTAAAAATATTTTGCCACATTATTTTTTTTCTTTAATTTTCTTAACTTCTTCTATTTGACCACCAAATTGGTTAATAACTATTAAATTTACTGTTAACACTAAACAAATATTTAAATGCCAAGGTAAATCAAGAATAAAATCACCTAAAATAATAAGCACGACTGTGGCTAGTGCTACAACTACAAAATCACCTAATAAAGGTTCGGTAGTTTCTACTTTAGCTTCTAAATTAAAACTTTTTATATAGTTATCAAAATTTAAAATAAATAACATTAAAGCACCTTCAATTATCACCCAAAAAGGAAAAAATAAATATGCATACTGCCATAATGAAGCCAAAGGATCTGTGGCAATATTAATATAATATGTAATAAAAGAAAAAAGACCAGCCGTAAGCATGGCAATACCAGATATTAACACGATAAAACCTTTGTAAGCTCTAGAAAAATCTTCTTTAATAAAAACTTTTATTAACCAAACTATTAACAGTAATAATAAGAAATTAAAAATAATAGCTATCTGTATTGTTGAGAGCTCTGCTTGAGCAACTGCATAACCAATCAACAAAAAAATTACTAAAATAAATTCTTGTCTTAACTTTGGAATCAGCTTGTCAAAAAAATTACCCATCATAATTTAATTATTTACTAAAAATAAACTTATTTGATAGCCAAGAACCTATACTCAAAATCAATGACCCCCAAAATGCTGGCCAAAAACCGGTAATAGCAAAACCTTCTAAAAAGGAAGCAACAAACCAAAATAAAAATGCATTTATTACCAGGGTGAACAAACCAAGCGTAAGTAAATTGATCGGTAAAGTAACTAAAATAATAATTGGCCTAATTAAAGCATTTACCAAGCCTAAAATAGCTGCCGCCAAAAAAGCCACATATAAATTCGCCACTTCTATACCTTGTAATAAATAAGCAATCAACAACAATAACAAGGCATTAATTAACCAGCGTACAATGAATTTCATAAATTCATTATAACAAAATAATTCAATACTTAAAAGTTAAAACTAAGGAAAAATTTGTTCACCGTTTTCTCCATATACAAAAATAGCTTTGGTGGGGCAACTTTCGGCTGAAGCAATTAAGGTCTCATCAGATAATACTTCCCAACCATTTTTAACAATGGCAATATTTTCCTCATCTAACTCGTAAGCTTCTGGGGCTACACCAACACAAGAAGCAGCGCCAATACATAATTCGCGATCGACTTCAATTTTTTTAACTTTTTCGGCCATAAAAAATATATTAATTTTCTTTATAATTTTATTATAACAAAATTTAAAAAATAATCTACTTTACTTCACCACTAAATTTACTGGTTTTCCTTTAGTAAAGGATTTGATATTCTCCATGGTAGTATCCAAAATTCTTCGCAATGCCTCATCAGAATTAAATGCATTATGCGGTGTTACGATTACATTATCAAATTTTAACAAGATATGATCATGTAATAAAGTATTTAATTTCTCCCGAGAAGTGCGACGATCCAGTAGTTGAATTTCTTCCTTGATCAACCCCTCTTCTTCTAAAACATCTAGTCCCACTCCAGCCAATTGACCAGAAACCAAAGCTTTTATTAAAGCTTTGGTTTCTACTAAACCACCACGAGAAGTATTTAAGAGATAGCTACCCTTTTTAAACAATTTAATATTTTTTTGATTTATTAAATGATGTGTCTGTTTATTGTAAGGAACATGCAAACTTATTATATCTGCTTGTCTTAATAATTGTTGTAAACTTACATACTTAGCTTGATAATTCTTAATTAAAGACTTATTTTTATAAACATCATAAAGCAAAATTTTCATTTGAAAACCATGAGCTAATTTCACTACATTAGCACCAATACTACCAGTACCAACTATGCCAATAATTTTATCTTTCAAATCAAAGCCACGTAAATTTTCCAAAGAAAAATTTGATTGTTTAGTACGATTAATTGAAGGATAAATTTTTCTTGATAAAGTAAGCAATAGTGCAAAAGTATGTTCTGCTACAGTATTTGTACCATAAAGTGGGACATTACTAACCTTAATGTTGTATTTTTTGGCAGCCGCTAAATCAATATGATCATAACCAGTTGAACGAGTAGATAAAAATTTTAAATTAGGCAATAAAGAAAAATGCTTTTCTGAAAAAGTTGAATTAATAAATCCGCTAACTATAGAGAAATCTTTTATTTTTTTTATTTCAGATATATTTGATAATAAAGGGAAAAAACTAATTTTCCCAATATTTTTATCATGTAAATTTTTCTGTATATATTCTTTTTCCCATGTTTCACACCCTAAAAAGGCAATTTGATATTTTTGCATTTTTTTCATAAGCTCAATCGACTTTCTTAGTTGTCGTTGCTGTGCTAGTAGTGCTAGTGGAATTATAAGTACTAGTGGTACTAGCGTAAGTACTGTCTGTTAAATTATCAAATAATGATTGATTTACTAATATGGTCATGTTTCTAATTTGTTTAAAATATTCATTCAAATTTCTAACTGCAATATTTATTTCATTGGCAAAATTTTCATTTTCCTTCAAAGCAACTAAAGCATCTAATACTTTTATTTCTCTATTTACTCTTTCCAAATAATCTTCTATTGATATTAAATAATCAACGGTTTGATTGTAATTAGGATTAGCTTGAGCTAAGGTACTTAAATATTCATATTGTTTTGATAAAAAATCAGACAAAACTCTAGCTGAGTCTAAAAAATCGGAAAAACTTTTCTCAAACTGGGTATTATTTACAGTTGAAGTGCTACTTGTGGCAGACAAAGCAATTAATAAACTATCAGTCTTTTGCTCAAACTCAGCCACTCTTTCAGTTAGTAAATTAATATCAAAAGTAACTTGAGTGTCATTAGTATTATCTTGTGGTGAAACCGTTTCCGTAGCAAAATTTGATACTATCCCTGGTGGAGTTTCGTTTGACTTGGTGGTTTTAATGCTACTTGGCATTTGATTGTCCTGCCAAATAAAATAAATTACACCGGCAAATAATAAAAATAAAATAATAAACAAAATCCACCACCAAATATTATTTTTTGATTTTGGTTTACCAACTTTAAGTTGCTCTGATGTTTGACGGTTAACTTTATTATTTTCTATTGGCGATTTGACTGGTGTTTTCACCACCGGTTGAGTTGGGACTGCTTTATTAGTAGGTATCTTTTTTTTAACTCTAATATCTAAACTCATATTAATTTTCTCTAATTTTTACTTTGGCTAAACGCCAAATACTACCAAAAAGTAAAAGAAAAACTAGCCATGCAATTAAGCCACCAAACAAAGGAATAGCGAAAATAAATCGCCAGATAATTGCTCCTAAAACTAAACACCAAAATAAATAATTTTTTGAATCCTGAGTTAATTTTGGTTTTTGGTTAAGACGTTGCCAAATAAAATCTCCTAACCAAATTGCTAATAAAATTTGTCCAATATAAAAAACTAACAAGTAAAGTAATAACAATAACATGCCTAAAGGTATGCCTATTAAACTGATAATTAACAAAAACACCACTAAAGGTACTAAAATAAATACTACCAATCCAGGTAATAACAATTTATATTTTTCTTTTTCAATTAATCTAGGTAAGATCAATAAACGGTTACCAAACAATGTAATTAAAACCAATCCAACTAAAATTATTCCGAATAAAAATACTAACCACCAAAATATTTGACTATAAGTAATAATATTTCTTGGGGCTTGGGGTATTATATTTTTTTCATTAATCTCTCCATGTATTATCACGTCATTAGCGATTGATAATTTATTTTTTCCTGTATAATCAACATTACCCCCAATTTCACCGGGAGAGTTTATTTCTACCATGGTGGCATTTCCAATACCAACAATAACTAAACTATTTTTTATCTTAGCATCTATACTAGCCTTGCTTGTTTTGATATCAAGTCGTTCAAACTCACCACCTATTTTCATATCTTTAGCTACTAAATAACCATGCCAATCAACAACTGCTTGGGTATCTATAACACTCGCAAAAACTGTAACATTGTGAGCAACACTATTTTTCAATAATACTTTTTGCGCAAGTCCTCTAACCGAACCACCCACCTTAGCGTCCAAATCAATTTGACTGGCAACAAAAAAAATACTTCCTTGTACCTCTCCACTTACTTTTATATTTTGTCCGATTATAAATAAATCACCTTCAATATTGCCACTAAAATTAATATTAGTACCACTTAAAAATACGTCTTTCTCATAATTACCCTCAATATTTAAATTTTCACCATTTACAAAGTGGTTATCGGTTATTGTCTGTGCTTGGACAGGCAAAACCAATAAAAAGCTTAATAATATAAAAAATAATATTTTTTCATAAATTTATTATTGATACTATTGTAACATTGCCTGACAAAAAAATAAAATAAATCATTTAGGTTGGTTTTTTTGCCATACTAATCAAACTTTCAAATTTATTGTCCTGATTTATTCTTTCCTCACGACTAAAAACTTGATTCTGTTGTAAAATAAATCCAGTTTGCTCTAACAATTTACCCAACTCTCTTTTATGAAAAGCATAATAGTATCTATTTACCAAAACTTTGCCTTGCTGATTTTTCCAAGGAATAAGTAAAGCTTGTTTTTCTAAACCGCGTAGCCAATTAACCAACATTTGTTTTTTAATCTGATATTTTTTATTGGCATAATTATTCCAAAAATACCAATTATTCATCAGAAGTAATCCCCCTGGTTTAAGAACCCGGTACATCTCTTGCAACGCTTGCCAACGATTCTCTGGATGCGGTAAGTGATGTAAAACCGCTACGGCCAACAACACATCAAACGTTTGGTCGGGCCAAGGTAACTTTCTAATATCAGCCACTTGAAAATCAGCAGTTTTAAAGTTATACTGCTGACACTTATACTTGGCAATATTAATTAGTTGACTAGAGATATCACAACCCACATAGTCAAGTTGTTTATCAGATAATAATTGCATCATCCGACCGTTACCACAACCAACATCTAACACTTTTTGTCCTTCACTAAAATACTGTTGCCAAGTATTCATTTCTGGCCAAACCTTATATCTGGTATCAGAAAAATCTTTGGCTATTAAATCATAGCCTACTGATATCTGCTTAATTATTTTTTCCGCTTTGTTTTTTTTCATATGAATAGCCAAACTGCTCAAAAAGAAATTATCAATACTATGTTAACTTATCCACCTGCTACTGACGAGCAGTTTTTAACATTGAACAGAAAAATTTCCACTAAATATAAACTTCCTCCACAACCAAAAAATCAACTACGTTCAGTATATCAAAAGCTCATAGAAAATAAAAAAATTAAACCCAATCAAAAAATAAACGAGCTTTTAAAAGTCAGAGCTACTAGAACTTTATCTGGCGTCACCCCCATTACTGTTTTAACCAAACCTTACCCTTGCCCCGGTAAATGCATTTATTGTCCGTTGGAGCCGGGTATGCCCAAAAGTTATCTATCAACTGAGCCGGGGGCTATGCGGGCGGTGGCTAATAAATTTGATCCTTACTGGCAAGTGCATAACCGCATGCGAGCACTATATTTGAATGGTCACGAACCAGATAAAATAGAACTTTTGGTTTTAGGGGGTACCTGGTCAGCCTACCCTTGGCCTTACCAACAATGGTTTATTAAACGTTGTTTTGAAGCGGCAAACTGTTTCCCTTTTGTTTTCAACAATAAACCAATTCCTAAAAAATATCGTTCTTACAATTTGTCTCAAGCTCAAAAAATAAATGAAACTGCCACTTACCGCATTATTGGCATTACTTTGGAAACTAGACCAGATTGGGTAACTGTTAAAGAAACCAAAAGACTACGCGCTTTAGGTTGTACCAGAGTTCAACTTGGCATCCAAATATTGGATGATAAAATTTTGGATTTAATAGTCAGGGGACACCATATTAAAGATTCAATTATCGCCACCAGACGCTTACGGGAAAATGGTTTTAAAATTGATCATCATATTATGCAAAATCTACCTGGCGCCACCCCGACAAAAGATAAAAAGACTTTATTACAAATTTTTAATGATCCTGATTTTCGTCCAGACCAAATAAAAATTTACCCTACTATTGTCAGTAAATATGCTCCGCTTTATGAGTGGTGGCAAACAGGAAAATACAAACCTTACGCTTCTAAAAAATTATTTGATCTACTTTTAGAGCTAAAACAAATTGTGCCTTATTACTGTCGCATCAATCGTTTAATTCGAGATTTTCCTGAACAAAGCATTCAAGCCGGTAATAAAATTACCAACCTTAGGGAAATGTTACAAAACGAACTTAAAAAAAGAAATTTACGTTGTCACTGTTTACGTTGCCGTGAAGTCAGATATCAAAGTAACGACATAAATAAAAGTAAATTATTTATTGATGAATATAAAGCTGCCGATGGTAAAGAATTTTTTATTTCCTATGAGAATGAATTACGCACCGCCGTCTATGGTTTTGTCCGTTTACGACTAAATTCAGAAAGCAACGAGGTACTGTTTCCAGAAATAAAATCTGCTGCCTTAATTAGAGAACTCCATGTCTATGGTGAACTTGTTCGGCATGATAGTAACAATAAAGACAAAGTACAACACCGAGGTTTAGGGAAAAAATTAATGCAGCAAGCGGAAATGATTGCCAAAAAACATGGCTATAAAAAAATGGCTGTTATTGCCGGTGTCGGGGTTAGGGAATATTACCGTAAAAAACTGGGTTACCACTTGCAAGGTACTTATATGGTAAAAAAAATTTAAACCGCTTAAAATAAAGCGGTTTTTACTTGACAAAAAAATAAAAATAGTAAATAATAATTGGTCATATTACATTAACAAACCAAAAGAGGAAATCATGGAAAGTAAAAATTCTATAAAAGTACTAAAACGAAAAGAGAAATCTTTTATTCACCTGCCAATCGAGGTTCCTACTATACTAATTGATAATCTAATCAATAAAAATGAAAAAATATTTTTGCCTGAAGCTTTTCATCATGAATTTAAAAATTTCATAGCCGAAAAAGATCCCAGTGCTTGGGTATTTATTAAAAGAGGTCTTGATGAACGTCATCAAGATAAAAATATCCGAAAATATTTAATTTTTTCCGAAACAGTTGAAGATGAATTCAACATATTCATAAAAAATTTTTCAGATAAATATCACATTAAATTAATTATAGAATAATACCAACCCCTCAAAACTACGAGGGGTTTTATATTTGCCAAATATATGCTCAATGAATTAAAATTACAGGCATGAAACACTTACAACTATCTGACCCAGAAATATACCAAATTATCCAAAACGAACTTAAAAGACAACGTGATGGTTTGGAAATGATAGCCTCAGAAAATTATGTCTCCCCAGCAGTGCTAGCAGCCATGGGCACGGTCTTAACCAATAAATACGCCGAAGGTTACCCAGATAAACGTTATTACGGTGGTAATGAGTTTATTGATCAAGCAGAAAAATTGGCGATTTCCCGAGCCCAACAAATTTTTCAAGCTGAACATGTCAATGTCCAACCTCACTCAGGTTCACAAGCCAATGCTGCTTGTTATTTAGCTTTACTTGAACCGGGTGATACAGTCTTATCTATGAGTTTATCTGAAGGTGGGCATTTGACGCACGGACATAAAGTAAATTTTTCTGGTAAATATTACAAATTTGTTCATTATGGAGTAAATGCAAATAGCGGTTTGATAGATTTTGATGTGGTGAGAGAATTAGCCTTGCGTCATCGGCCAAAACTTATTTTAGCCGGCGCTTCAGCTTATCCACGTATTATTGATTTTCAAAATTTTAAAAATATAGCTGACGAAATTCGTGCTTATTTAATGGTTGACATGGCACATATTGCTGGTTTAGTGGCAGCAGGATTACATCCTGATCCTGTACCACTAGCTGATGTAGTAACTGCTACTACCCACAAAACCCTGCGCGGTCCAAGAGGAGCAATAATTTTATCTAAAAATAATAATAACTTGGAACCATTGGCTAAAAAAAACCTAGCCCAAAGTATTGATAGTGCAGTTTTTCCTGGAATCCAAGGTGGGCCCTTGGAACATATTATCGCTGCCAAAGCCGTAGCTTTTAAAGAAGCATTACTGCCTGAATTTAAAACCTACCAAAAACAAGTATTAAGTAATGCCCAAACTTTAGCCCAGACACTACAAGACAACGGTCTAGAACTAGTAAGTGGTGGCACTGACAATCATCTATTACTGATTGATTTAACCAACACTGGACATAGTGGCCGTGAAATAGAAACTGCTTTAGATGAAGTTGGTATTTATACCAATAAAAATACGATACCCGGCGAGCAAAGAAAACCTACTGATCCTTCAGGTTTAAGACTGGGTACTCCAGCCATTACTACCCGCGGATTAAAAGAAACAGAAACAAAATTAGTAGGAGAAATGATAGTGGAAATAATAAAAAATATTGGAGATGCTAGTATTAAAAAAAATGTCAGACAAACCGTGTTTGCTCTGACTAAAAAATTTCCCCTTTATCCAGAATTATAAAGTCAAATATAAAAACAGGCCCGCCAACTTGGCGGGCCTGTTTTATATCTAAAATAATTCGACAATATTTATAAATACTTTTTAAAATAATCAAAATAATTATTAAAAGTAAAACTAAATCCTTGATGTAGCGGTTGAGGTAATTTATCTAAACGCCACCAACCAATCTCATCAATTTTTAGTGGATCATTTATTTTTACTTCTTCTCTGTTAACTAAAATAAAAAAAGGTATAGCTAACCAATGTGTAGGTTGATTGTTATGCATCCGGAAAATACTATGGGCTGGTAATTTTTCTAAAATTTTACCCTGACAACCGTATTCCTCAGTTACTTCCTTTAAAACATTTTCTTCTGGAGTTAAACCAAATTCCAATTGCCCAGAACCAGGATCCCACTTACCTACTTCATCGCGACATTGCTGACTTCTTTTGTGTAATAAAAAATTATTTTCCCCATCATGACAATAAAAAGGTGTACTAATGCCTATATAATCTACCCCTGGTTTCATTATTTTAACCAATTATTATTTTTGACTAATTTTAAATCAGACCACCATTTACCAAAACCGAAAAAGTTACCGGCCTGAAAAAACGCCAACAACCATAAAACTAAAATATAAATTAAATGCTGATCAACAAACGGATTGGTTTTAAGTGGTAATTGTGATAAGTAAATAAAAAACATCATTAAACTCCCGGCAGTGGCGGCAATTTTCATGCCAATACCTAAAAATAATGCCAATCCTACCCCCAAAAGTCCTAACATAAAAAGCCATGCAACTATGGTGCTATCTGACATACTATTAAAAACTGAAGCCAGAGAACCTTGTAAATTTCCTAAATATCCTCCGGTCGGAGTTCCACCTGAAATCCAGGCACGATTTTTGGGAGTTGATAATCCCAAACCAAAGGTTTTATCCAAAAACGCCCAGAAAAAAATAAAACCTAGAAAAATTCTTAGGGCAAATAAAAATACTTTTTGATATATATTTATTGTTTGGTTAAACATAAGATGTTTTTAATTTTTTTTGCTCTTTATAATTAGCTAAAGCCAATTTTATTAACTGATCAATAAGCTCGTCATAACTTAAACCGCTTATTTGCCATAATCTAGGATACATACTAATTTTTGTAAAACCAGGAATAGTATTTACTTCATTTATATAAAAATTATTATCAATCATAAAAAAATCAACTCTAGCCATACCACGACAGCCCAGTGCCAAAAATGTTTTTATAGCCAATTCTTGTACTTTTTTAATTTGACTATCATTTAACTGTGCCGGAGCAACTAGAATTGCTCCTTGATCATCTAAATATTTTGCTTCATAAGAATAAAATTCGTGTTGCGGTACTATTTCACCAGGTAATGATGCTTGTGGTTCTTTGTTGCCTAAAACTGCACACTCAATTTCTCTACCAGGAATATATTTTTCAATTAAAACTTTATTATCAAACTGAAAAGCGTCTTTGATAGCTAATTCGAAATCTTTATGATCTTTGACTTTACTAATACCTACTGATGAGCCTTGGGCAGAAGGTTTCACAAAAAACGGTAGGCCAAAATCTTTAACATACTGATCAAAATTTGCCAAAGCCTCGTCGCTAGTCAACACCACTTGGTAAGGAGATACTGGCAAAAAATTTGCTTGGATTAGTTTCTTAGCAAAATCTTTATCCATACAAACAGCCGAAGATAATACATCTGGACCTACAAAAGGTATGTCTAACAATTTCAATAAACCTTGCAAAGTACCATCTTCTCCATCAGTGCCGTGCACAATCGGAAAAGCAACATCAAGTTTATTTATTTTTTGTCCATTGGTTAAATCGATTATCTCTCCTCCCTGACTTAGAGCTATATTGATACCGTTGTTTCCCAAAGAAATTTTTTTGGGATCTTCTGAATTGATAAAAGCGTTATTAGTTTCATAAAGTCGCCAATTACCACTCTTATCAATACCAAGTAACACTGGTTGATATTTATCAACAGGTAAAGCATTTAATATGTTTTTGGCTGATTGTAGCGAAACTTCGTGTTCAGCACTACGACCGCCACAAATTATACCTACTACTTTCATATTTTTATGATAGCAAAAATAATGATTTAAAACAGCTGGGGTTGAAATGAAGACATTTGACCAATAACTTTGACATTTATTATTTTAGCAATGGTAAATATTCTTTCTGCCTTAACAGTATGATCGTAAGCTTTGACTCTTTCTTGATCCATTGCCCTAATATCAAGCTGACGATTTTCACGTTTTGTGATATTTGCTTCAACTTTTAAATACTCGATCTCAACTTGCTGTTGTTGTTTTAGGGCGGTAATTAAAATTTCTTTTATACTTGGGCTAGCGCCCCAAGAAACATTAAAAGGGATTAATTTACCAGTCGACTGATACCATAAACGCCCGTGTCTTTGACCATACTCATACAAATCTTTAGTTACTCTTACATCATCTAAACAATATCTTATTAACTTTTCCCAATCACCGGCATGATAATAAGCGATGGCATCTAGTCCGCTACCAGATTTACCACTATACAAAGTACTCTGAGCTAAACTTTCTAACTTTATTCTAAAACCAATTTGTTTAACCACTTCTTCTAAAATATCAATATGAGAAATAGATTTTAAATCTAAATTAAAATAGGGTTGCAGAACAGTATTGTCAAAATATTTAGAATTAAAGCCAATTAATAATTCAGCTTGTTTAAATAATTCTTCCAACTCTCTGATTTCTGATTCTTTGTATGCCTGGTACTTACCTGATTCATAATCATACACTCCGCAAACTGACATACCTAAAAGATGGGCATTTTGGTGCCCACCGACTTCGTCAAAAGTTTTTTTTGTTTCTAAATCAAAAACTATTTTTTTCCCCATATTATTCTTTATCTTCCAGCCAACGCCAATATTTATGATATTTCTTTTTTGAACTCCATACTTGATAAGCCATGATTAAAGAGATAAAAGCTAACCATAAAAAAAATACTACTGCCAAAATCACCAACGCTTTGGGAAAAATAAAAATAAGTACTGCCAACAAAAATAAAGTCACCCCTTGGACAAATAGTCCCCAAAACACTGCATCAATAGTTTTGGTTAAATGATTGAAAAATTCTTTAGTAATCATAATTTAGTATTAATAGCAAAGTTTATTATAACAATTTTTTTTAACATAAACAAATTAATAACTAAGCAAAACGAGCCAATAATATTAAAGAAGCTACTGCCAGTAATACGCCGATAATTTCAGAAGCATTTAATGTTTCTTTAAATACAAATACACCTACTGCTACCAATAAAATTACAGTGGTTAAAGCATAATAAACTCCCAAAGTAGATAATTTAATATGTTTCATCACAAAAAACCATCCAAATGCAGACAATGAATAGACTGATAGGCCTAAAATAAACCATTTGACCAATATATATTTCTGACTATGGCCGGAAAGTTTTATAAAATAGTCTCCCAATACACCAAACACACTCATCAATAC
>JAANMV010002040.1_pt1 | contig 20759 bp, 15 predicted proteins | sample 7279661 | NCBI WGS metagenome assembly JAANMV01 (sample SAMN14094540, study PRJNA606508) | bioreactor metagenome | isolation source: A lab-scale SPAN reactor treating ammonium-rich wastewater day 121 | place: Ireland: Galway | collected 2017-05-16 | reverse complement strand
CTTAGTTGGGTGGGATTCGACCCACAGGGTTCCACCGCAAGGTTTCAAAACTCTACGTCATAAAATTTATCCTCCTTGCCCAGGCTTGTCCTGGCGCAAACGACACTAGCTGTCACCTCCACCGGTTAAGCTGACTTCACCAGCGCGGCGACACCTCCCCGATTCGATCCGGTGTGCTCCGGAAATGGCGATCCCCCAAAAAGGGTCAGGGAAGCGAGCCGGGCTGGCGCTCGACCCGGCAAAGGGAAACGCCCCGCGGCGGAGGTATCGAATTCGTCCAATGCCCCCTCCACCGCAAGACAACGACCCGTTGAGGAGGAATTGTCATGCGCTCTGATGCGAGCGACCCAAAAGCCATCGTTCCGTTACCGGCCCAGATCGTGCTGCTCTTGTTGCTCTCCGTCTGGAAACTTCAGCGGGAACGGATTCGCCATTCCCCCTATACCCTCTACAACCTCAACGAGTGGCTCGCGCAGTGGCTCTAAACGGACGCGTGGCCGCGGTCTGGACCCCCACCCTGGTGCAGCGAGGCTGGGTGCCGGTCACGCGCGCCTTCCTGGAGGCCTATCCCAGGCTGCACATCACGGCCAGCGAAGCGCTGCTCTTGATCAACCTGCTGGCCTACAAAGGCCGCAAGGAGCACGCCCATCCCAGCATCGCCACCCTGGCCCGACGCCTGGGGGTGGAGCCGCGCACGGTGCGCAACCTGGCCCGCAAGCTCGAGAACCGGGGGTTACTCCAGCGCATCATCCGGCGCCAGGGACACGGGCGGGCCCAGACCAACCTGTGGGATCTGAGCCCGCTCTTCCAGCGCCTGGAAGAGCTCGAGTACGAGCGCCGATGACGTCACGGCTTGCCGACCGGCACCTCGGCCCAGATGACGCCCCGCAGATCCCCCACCTCGAAGCCGGTCGCCCGGTCTTGCGGGTAGAGCCGCTCGAGGCTGCTCTTGAGCTCGGAGGGCATGGCCCGGGGGTCGCCGTGGCACTGCAGGCACAGAGACTGCGTCGCCAGCGGGGCGATCACCCCCACCCGCTCCCCCAGCGGCACCACCCAGGTGGGAGCCTTCTCGGCCGGCTGGTCGGCGTACCGGTCGAGGTAGCCTTGAGCCCACTTCGGGGTCGCGTTCTTCGGGTTGCGCAGCAGGTGGCTGGTGCGGCCGAGCGGGAAGCTGGCCACCCCGCTCGTCAGGCGCGGCGCCTCCTCGCGGCAGACCTCGATGGCCAGCACCGGGCCGCCCTCCTGCAGGGCCTGGCCCAGGCGGCCGAGCAGCCGCGACTTGACCTGTTGAAAGGCCTCCAGGGCCAGCTTCACCGGTGCCTTCAGGTGCTCGGGAGCAGTCTCGGGGGTGTAGGGTTGGGCAGCAGCCGGGAGGGCCAGGGCCAGAACAAGAAAGAGCCTCATCCAGCGCGGTTCGAGCGCCCTCGAGGGTGTCCCTGCCCCGAGCCTCGAAGGCCGGGCCGATGAGCCTGTTTCTCGAGCAACTCGCCGAGCTCGCCCGCGCCCACCCCACCCGCGCCAAGTGGGTCTTCCTTCCCTATCGCAGCCTCAAGTGGACCCTCTCCGAAGCCCTGCTCCACCGGAACACGAGCTGGGCCAACTTCCGCTTCCTCACCCCCTTCGAGATGGCTCTCGAAGCGGCCGCGCCCGACCTTCTGGCCAGCGGACTGAACCCCAAGCCCGAGGGGCTCGGGCCGAGCCTCATTCACAAGCTCATGCTCGAGCTCCCCCCGAAGACCCCCCGCCACTTCGCCGAGCTGCTCGAGCAGCCCGGCATGGCCGAAGCCCTGTGGACGGCCGTGAGCGAGCTTCGCATGGCCGGCCTGACCCATCGCGAGCTGGGAAGGGCGCTGACCGGCCCCAAGAAGAAAGAGCTGACGGCGCTGCTCAACGCCTACGAGCAGACCCTGAAGGCCCGGGGCCTGGCCGACCGGGCCAGCGTTTACGCCCACGCCACCGAGACTCCCGTGCAAGAAGGCGACCTGGTGCTCGAGCTCCCCTCCACCGTCTGGGCCCCGCTCGAGCGCGCCTTCCTCGACCGGCTCCCTGGCCGCAAGCTCTCCCCCCGGACCCCCCGAATCCTGCCCCTGCCCCGACGGCTCACCAGCCCCCGCCAGGCGGAAGAACCAGCCGGGCTGGAGCCTCGATTCTTCAGAGCCGGACGCCGCGACGCCGAGATCATGGAGGTCTTGCGCCGCATCGGCTCGCTCAAGCTCGATCAGGTCGAGCTGGCCTGCGCCGATCCCGAGTCGTTCACCCTGCTCAAAGACAAGCTGGCCGGGCTGGGCCTGCCGGTCACCTTCGAGCGCGGGTTGCCCCTTTCGCTCTCTCGTCCCGGCCAGGCCCTGCTGGGATTTTTGACCTGGATCGAGCAGCGCTACTCGGCCTTCGACCTGCGCGAGCTCTTGCTCTCGCGGCTGGTGCGTCCGCCCGATCTCGACCCCTCGCTGGCCGGCTCGCTGCTCGAGCGCTCCGAGGCCACCTGGGAGCGCGAGACTTATGCCACCCACCTCGCGCGCTTGCAGGCCTGGCTGCTGCAGCGTGGCCAGAGCGAGCAGGCCGAGCAGGTGGAGCGGCTTGGCAAGTGGATCGCAAGCCTCTTTCGACGCCTCCCGGTGGACGCCCGGGAGACCGCCGACTGGGCCACCTGGGTGCGCGGGCTCCAGGAGATCCTGGACGCGCACGTCACCCGCCGCGGGCCCGAGGACCACGCCGCCCACCAGCGCCTGACCCGCGCCCTCGACGAGCTCTTGATGCTCGAGGGCCAACGCTGGAGCGTGGAGGAGACGGTGCGCTGGCTGCGCCAGAAGCTCGAGCCGCTCGACTACCTGGGCGCGCGGGCCCTGCCGGGCCACCTGCACGTCACCACGCTCGACCGGGTGGGGCTGACCGCCAGGCCCCACACCTTCGTGCTGGGCCTGGAGGAGGGGCGCATCAACCTGCACGCGGTGGAGGACGCCATCCTGACCGACGCCGAGCGCACCGCCCTCCACCCCGGCCTTGCTCTCTCGCATGACCGGGGCGCCGAGCGCATGCACCGCATCCAGGAGCAACTGGCCGACCTCACCGGCAAGGTCACCCTCAGCTACTCCACCCGCGACTTGCGAAGCGGGCAGGAGCTCTTGCCCTCGTGGCTCTTTTTTGAGGCCGCCCGCAAGGTGCAGCCGCTGAAAAGCTATGAGGAGCTCGAGCACTGGCTGGGCGAGCCGGTGGGCTATGCCAGCCCCGAGGCCGCCGCCAGTCAGACCGAGCGCTGGCTGCTCGACCCCGGCCCGGCTCTGGAGACCTTCCCCAACCTGGCCGCCGGCCGCCGGGCGGCCGAGGAGCGCGCCTCCGACCGCTTCACCGTCTACGATGGCTATGCCCCCTCTGCCGCAGGAAGGCTCGATCCGCGCCACAGCGGCGAGGCCATCTCGGCCAGCCGCCTGGAGCTTCTGGCCGCCTGCCCCTTCCGCTACTTCCTCGAGCGCGGGCTTAAACTGCGCCCGCTCGATCTCTCCCGGCCCGACCCCGACCGCTGGCTCGACGAAGCGGCTCGGGGCACGCTCTTGCACGACCTCTTCGCGACCTACCACCGCGAGCTTCGCCGGCGCAGGTGGCGCCCCGACAAAGAGCGCGACACCCCCCGGCTCAAACAGCTTCTCGAGGAGGCGCTCGAAGCGTTCCGGCGCGATTATCCTCCCCCCTCCAGGGCCATCGAAAAGAGCGAGACCCGCCTGCTCAGGCGCGACCTGGAGTGCTTTCTGCGCCTGGAGCTGAGCCATCCCGAGCGCACCCCCATCGGCTGCGAGGTGGCCTTCGGGCAAGACGAGCTCGAAGGCGAGCCCCTGGCCCGTGCCGAGCCCGTCACAGTTCTGGACATGCCCCTGCGCGGGCGCATCGACCGCATCGACCGCATCGACGACCAGAGCGTCGAGGTGGTCGACTACAAGACCGGCCGGCGGCTCAAGACCGTGCGCGGAGCCGTCTTCCAGGGAGGGCGCCTCATGCAGCACGCCCTCTACGCCCTGGTGACCGAAGAGCTGACCGGCGAGCGCGTGCGGGGGCTGAGCTACTGCTTCCCCACCGCGCGCGCCGAGCGGCCCTGGGTCTTCTTCCCCTCCCCCGATCCGGCCCGGCTCAAGGCTCTGCTGCAGGACGTGCTCGAGCCCCTCGAGACGGGCGCCTTCCTGCACACCGAGAGCCGCAAAAATGACTGCGTGTACTGCAACCTCAAGAACGCCTGCCGGGCCAACAGCGACGAGGCGGCCAGAAGCAAGCTCGAAGCCGGCAACCCGCTGCTTGACTTTCGCCGGCGGGCCGGGGAGGTGCCCTGATGAGCCTCCCCGACGAGAAAGCGCGCCAGCAGATCGCCAGCGATCTCACCTCCAACCTGATGGTGGAGGCCCCCGCCGGCTCGGGCAAGACCCACAGCCTCTCCTCTCGCATGGTGGCCGGACTGCGCTCGGGCCGTTACAAGACCGGCGAGATGGCGGCCGTGACCTTCACCCGCAAGGCCGCCTCCGAGCTGCGCGGCCGCCTGCAGCTTGCGCTGGAGGAGGCCATCGCCAAAGAGCCATCGCCCCTCCTGAGCCAGGCCCTGCAAGAGCTCGACCGCATGTTCCTGGGCACGGTGCACTCGTTTTGCGCCGCGCTCGTGCGCGAGGTTCCGGTCGAGGCCGGCATCACCCCCGGCTTTCGCGAGACCGACGAGGCCGAAGATCAGACCCTGCGCAACTTCATCTTCCGCCGCTGCCTCGAAGAGCCCGAAGGCATCACGGTGCGCCGCGAGCTGTCCGAGTCGGGGGCATCTCCCGAGGACCTGCTCGCAGCCCTGGCCATCGTGTGCGACAACGGCGAGGTCGACTTCCCCCCCGGCAACCACCCCCGGCCCGACGTCGCGGCTGTCTGGAAGGCCGTGGACCAATTTGCCCGAGAGCTCGAGGGCCTTCTCCCGGCGGGCGTGGAGGCCATCCACACGACCTGCGATCTGCTCAAGCGAAGCGATCAGTTTCTGGGCAAGAAAAGGCGATCCTCGCGCGATCTCTTCGACCTGGTGGGCCTGCTCTCGCTGTTTGAGCGCGAGCCCGGGTCGGTGCAAAAGTGGTGGGGCGCCACCCCCGCCGAGCGACGGGCCAAACGCGACCGGGCCCTGGCGCTCGTGCAGACCTTCCAGCAGAGAGTTGCAGAGCCGTTCCTGCGCGACTGGAAGGCCTTCCTCTACACCCTCTGCACCGGCTTTCTGGTGACCGTGCGCGAGCGCTACCGCGAGGAGCGACGCCGCCGGGGGCTGCTCAACTTCAACGACCTTCTGACCATCGCCGCCGGGCTCGTGCGCGAGCGTCCCGAGGTGCGCGAGCGTCTGCAGCGCCGCTACCGCTGGCTGTTCGTGGACGAGTTCCAGGACACCGATCCCATCCAGGCCGAGGTGCTCTTCTTCCTGGCCGCCCGCCCGGGGCAAGAAGAGAGCGACTGGAGCCAGCTCAAGCTTCGTCCGGGAGCCCTCTTCATCGTGGGCGATCCCAAGCAGTCGATCTACCGCTTCCGACGTGCCGACATCGAGACTTACAACCAGGTGCGCGAGCGCATGGACCACACGGTGGCGCTGAGCGCCTCCTTCCGCTCGCTGCCCGGGCTTTGCGAGTGGACCAACCGCGTCTTCAGCCGCCTGCTGCCCGAACAGCCCACCGACGAGCAGGCCGCCTTCTCGCCCCTGGTGCCGGTGAAGAAAGGCCAGGCCCGGCTGTGGCGCAGCCCGGTCAGCTCGGAGCGATACTACCAGGTCAGCGACTGCGAGGCCCCGAGCCTCGCCGAGTGGATCGCCGGAGCCATCGCTTCAGGCGACTATCGCGCCGGCGACTTCCTCTTGCTCACCTTGAGGCGCGAGCACCTCAGCCTTTATGCCCAGGCCCTGGCCGAGCGGGCCGTGCCCTGCGAGGTCACCGGCGGCCACGCCAGCGCCGACGAGGAGGTGGCGGCCCTCTTCGAGCTCTTGAGCGTGCTCAGCGACCCGCAAGACGAGGTGAGCCTGGTGGGCGTGCTGCGCGGCACGCTGTTCGGGATCGACGACGACACCCTCTATCGCCACCGCCTGCAGGGGGGCGGCTTCTATCCTTCCGAGCAGGGCGAGCGGGTCGTCAACGAGGCCCTGCAGCGCCTGCGCGCCATGCACCAGTTGCTCGGCCGCCTGCCCATCGGCGCCGCGGTGGAGAAGGTGCTGGAAGACTCGGGTCTGCTGGCCCTGGCCGCCGCCCGAGCGGGAGGCGCCGCCGAGCTGTTGCAGATCGCCGATCAGATCCGCCTGGCCTGCTCGGAGGGCCTGACTTTCTCCGAAGCCCTGCGCGGACTTCTGGGCGTGCGCCAGGAACGCCCTCTGGCGCTCGATTGCGGACGCTCGGACGTGGTGCGCCTGATGAACCTCCACCAGGCCAAGGGCCTGGAGGCCCGGGTCGTCTTCCTGGTGGCCCCCACCGGGGGCTTCGCGGTACGGGCCGACCGGCGCATCCTGCGCACCGAGGGGGGCGCGCGGGGCTTTCTCACCATGCGCAACCAGTATCGCACCTTCGCCCAGCCGCCCGACTGGCCCGAGCACGAGGCGGCCGAGATCGCCTTCCTGGCTCAGGAGCGGATTCGCCTGCTCTACGTGGCTGCCACCCGGGCCCGCGAGCAGCTGATCGTGTGCCAGTGGACCGGCACCCACGGCTCGGCCCAGCGCCCCTGGGCGGCCTTCGACGAGTTCTTGGGCGAGGCCGACGAGTTGCCCCCGGCGGGGAAGGTCGCCCGGCCTCGCAAGCGTCGCCAGCACCCCCCAGTGTGCGACTGGGAGAGCGCCCGCGAGATGAGCTGGCGGCGCACCTCGGTAACCGCCAGCAACCACGAGGATCGCCTGGCCACGTGGAGCGCCCCCGTCCCCGAGGAGGCCCTTCAGAGCGAGCGTCCCGACGCGGGCGCCGCCTGGGGCGAGCTGATCCATCGCCTCCTCGAGCAGCTCATGCGCCGTCCCTCGCTGAGCGACGACGAGCTGGAACGCTTAGCGCGCTGGCTCACCTTCGAGTCCCCCGAGCTCTGCGCTCTGATACCTCTGGCGCTCCAGACGGTGGAGCAGGTGAAGAAAACCCCCTTCTGGGCCCGGGCCATGCAGGCTGGCCAGCGCCTGGTGGAGGTGCCCTTCGGAGCCCGGGTGGAGGACCGGCTGATCTTCGGCGTGCTCGATCTGGCCCTGCAACAGGAGCAAGGGTGGGAGCTGGTGGACTACAAGACCGACCGCAAGAGCCTGGACGAGCTGGTGGCGCGCTATGCGGGCCAGGTGGAGCAGTACGCCGAGCACTGGGCGAAGTTGGCGCCCGAGCCGGTGCGCTACGCGGGGCTCTACGGGGTGCGGGAGGGAAGGTTAAGCGGGGATCTGGCCCACGGCTGAAAGCTCAACGGCGGAACGGCAGATCGAGCACCACCTGAGGCTGGGGCGTCTCGACGGGTGCGGTGCGCGCGGCGCGCACCTTCAGGTAGGCTCCCCCGACCTTGAGGCGGTCCCCGGTGACCCCGACACCCGTACCGGCGGGGCCCTGGCTCTCGGGAGCCTCCGGAAGCTCCACGCGCTGCTGGGAATGGTAGCTCTCCCGCCCGGTCTGGGGATCGTACTGATAGTTCAGGGTCTGGTTGGCGTCGGAACGCTGGAAAGCTACCCGACGGCCGTCGTGATAGATATCCCGCTCCGAGAACGTCGTGCTGGCAAGAGTCGTGCCGTCGGACAGGGCATAGGACTCGCGCCCTCCAGCATTGAGGGTGCGGCACTCTTGCTGGCCATCCGCGAGCCTGTAGAGGCTCAGGGTGAACTTGTCGTCGCGGCCGCTGAAGTGCACCGAGGTTCCGTCCTCGAGCTGAGCCGACTGCGCGTTGAAGAGCCCGTCGCAAGGCGCGCAGGGCAGCTCGGTGAGCTTCCCCTGCGAGGCCCTGAAGGCTTCCTGAACCTGGCCTTCCGAGCACACCAGGAAGACCGGTCCGCCGATCAGAGCATTGCTGAGCAGGCACACGGCCAGGCGAGAAGAGTCCTGGCCGAGCCTGGCGATGAGAACCGCGCCATCGCGCTGCACGGTGGCCTGGCTGTCTTTGGACTGGACAAACTGGCTGAAGGCAACGCTGTCTTGCTCGTGCTCCTGGGCGCACTGCCGGGCGGCCGCCATCAGCGAGCGATTGGCGGGGAGCGGGAAGGGTTGTCGGCTTTCAAAGTTTCTTACGAGCATAGCTCATTCTAGCCGATCCGGTGTGAAAGAACTCTGAACCGCCAGTCGTGGTTCGGCTATCCGATCAGGGCCACCGACTTAACCTGTACCCAGAACGTCTTTCCGGGCTCCACCCCCAGAGATGCAACGGCCCTCTTTGTCAGGCGAGACAGCAACACGGTCGCCCCGACCCGCATTCGCACCAGCGCCAGTCCCGGATGCTCGTCGTCCCCAACCTCATCGACTTCCCCCTGTAGAGCGTTCTGGATGCTGCTGACGCCGGGCTGCTCAGCGAGGCTCACGTCGCGCGCCAACACGCGCACCCGTACGCGAGCGCCGATGGCCAGGCCGTGGTCGCGGGCCCAGAGGCTGAGCCCGGAAAAATCCAGGCGCGCCAGATGCCACTCCCGCGCCACCTCCCCCACCACGCCCTCGAGAATCGCCCCGGCCTCCTCGCCGAACCGGATGGGCAAGTCAAGACGGGTAACGGTCTCCGCCAACGGCCCCCAGGCTACGGCGCGGCCCCCCTCCAGTGCCACCAGATAATCGGCCAGGCGGGCCACTTCATCCGGGGAATGGCTGACATACACAATGGGAATATCCATCTGCTCATGGAGGCGCTCGAGATAGGGTAAGAGCTCCTGCTTGCGCTTGAGATCGAGAGCTGCCATGGGCTCGTCCATCAGCAAGACTCTCGGACTGACCGCGAGGGCACGGGCGATGGCCGCGCGCTGGCGTTCGCCGCCCGACAGGCGCTCTGGCTTTCGGTCCAGCAGATGTGCAATGCCCAGGAGCTCGACGGCCTGGTCGAGGCGTACGCGCTGCTCTCCACCCGTCCGTCTCAGGCCATAACGCAGATTACCCAGCACCGTGAGGTGGGGAAACAAGCTCGCTTCCTGAAAGACATAGCCGAGAGGCCGCCTGTGCGTCGGGAGCCAGCGTCCCATATCCTGCCAGATCTCGCCGTCGACCACGAGCCGGCCTTGCGGAGCCCGCTCCAAACCGGCCATACAGCGCAAGAACGTTGTCTTCCCCGAGCCCGAAGGGCCAAAGAGCGCTGTGACCCCGCGTCCGGGAAGCGTGAGATCCACATCCAGGGAAAACCCCGGCCAACCGATTCGGAATCGAGCGCTGATGTCGGCCAACCTCAGACTCCCTTCCTGGGAGAGTGACGCCAGGAATACAGGGCCAGCAGCACAAGAAACGAAAAGACCAACATCACCGCCGCCAGTCGGTGCGCCTCCAGATACTCCAGAGCCTCGACGTGGTCGTAGATCTGAACCGAGGCCACCCGGGTAATCCCAGGCAGATTCCCCCCGATCATCAGCACCACGCCGAACTCCCCCACCGTATGCGCGAACGTCAGAACGGCCGCGGTCAGAAACCCTGGCGCGGCGAGCGGGACCGCAACGGTGAAGAAGGCATCCAGCCTGGATGCCCGCAGGGTCGCAGCCACCTCGAGCGGTCGGTTCCCCACCCCCTCAAAGGCCGATTGCAGAGGTTGAACCATGAACGGTAAAGAGTAGAACACCGAGGCGACCACCAGGCCCCAGAACGTGAAGGGCAGAGGAGCGAGCCCGAGGCTCTTCATCAATTGCCCCACGGGCCCGTTTGGGCCCATGGCCAGCAGCAGGTAGAAGCCCAGAACCGAGGGCGGAAGCACAAGCGGCAGCGCAACCACGGCACCGATCGGACCCTTCCACTTCGACCGGGTTCGCGCCAGCCACCAGGCGATCGGCGTGCCGACCACCAGCAGGATGGCCGTGACGAGACACGCCAGGCGCACCGTGAGCCACAGCGCTTGCCAGTCACTGCCGGTCAGCATCCGCATTCCTCCTCAGGCGCGTGGCGGAAGGCTTGGAGCGTTAAGATGTTGGGAAACAAGCCGACCACCAGGGGCAGCCGAAAATCCGCCCCACTCAAGCTGCCGGCGACGAAGACCTGTCCCTTCGTCACGGCCGGGATTGCACTGCGGCTCCCTCGCCCGGGAGGGAGAAGCCGTACCGGATCATGACAGCCCGGGCGGGCCGGCTGCCCATGTACTCAGAGAAACGCCTGGCGAGAGGGTTGGCTTTCGCCCGGCTGGTGATGATGAAACCCTGTTCCAAGGGCTCGTGCAACTTGTCCGGGATCAGCCTGTGACCGCCGCGCCTGGCCAATTCAGGATTCAGGGCCAGAGACAGAGCAATCACCCCCACCTGGGCATTTCCGGTTTGCACGAACTGTGCGGCATGGGCGATGTTCTCACCATAGACCAGCTTTGGCTCAACCTGCGTCCAGATGCCGGACGCCTTCAAGGCTTCCACCGCGCGCTGGCCGTAGGGGGCATGCTTGGGGTTGGCGATCGCGATCCGGGTGATTTTTGGTTCGGTCAGGCTGGCCAGGGTCATTCGACTGGCATCCATACTCGCGCTCCACAAAACGATGCGACCGTAGCCATAGCACTTGACGTCTGAGGCAGCCAGGCCCGCCTTGACCAGCTGCCGGGGGAAGCCGATATCGGCTGAGAAGTAGAGGTCGTAGGGGGCACCCTGCTGGATCTGCGTGCAGAACTTGCCGGATGAGCCGTAGGCTACCTCCACCTGGTGGTCCGGATTCGCCTGTTTGAAGTTGGCGATAAGCTCGGTCATGGCAAACTTGAGGTCGGCCGCGGCGGCGATCGTGATCTTCTCAGCTTGCGCCGGTGCTGCGAAAAGCAGCCAGCAAGCAAGCAGTAAAACGTGCAAAGGCTTCATGATTTCTCTGGTTTCTTGGCGGGAGGTCACGCCAGTTTCTGGAACCGAAGGGGAGTCTCCTCGAAGGCCGCAGGATGATCCGTGAAGTGAGGCCGTTGCGGGAAGGCCTCGACCGCAGGACGGAGGGGCTCTCCGGCCGGTCCCGAATCAGCCGGATCATGGCTAGAATTCTCGCTTTGTTGCTCTTATTGTGCCTGCCTCTCATGGCTACGATCGAGTGGACGCACGACCTCACCGTCTATACCATCGACCTTGAGTATCGCGGCAAGCGAGTCGGTGGGGGCGTGCAGAAGCACGACATCACCGTGGGGGCGCCGACCACGGCGGTGGTGATGATCAAGAACAACAGCCGCAACCCCTCGGTGGGCTACAAGGTCGACCTTTACTCGGTGGTGGACCCGCGCCGGAACCCTCCCGTGACCAAACAGATCGGCAGTGTCCCGGGGAAGAAGGTGCGCTCCGGGGAGATGGCCGAGCACCGCCTGAACTGGGCCGCCGAGCCGACTTACGGGCTGGTGGCTCAGATCGTCTTTACCAGCCCCCTGCCCGGGGGCGACCCGATGGAGCGGTGCAGCGAGTGCCGACGTGGCAGCAATTGCAGCTGGCCCCGTGACTGCCGGAACGGGGCGGGCGAGGGCGTTCACAGCTGCCACAACGCCAACGACAATCCCGCCAACAACCAGGCGGCAACGGACGTCTTGATTACCGGGTCCACCGACGTGGGCACGTCGGCTTCGGAAGGGGTGGACCTGGTCATCGAGTCCGCCAACCTCAACCACGTCAGCGCCGGCGGCGTCAATAAGACCCTGTGCTCGGTCTACGTCGCCAACCAGGGCACCCAGGACCACCGCGGGTCGGTCAAGGTGCAGGTCAAAGTCGGGTCGACCACCCGCTCGGCGACGATCAGCGGCGGCATTCCCAAAGGTACCTCCAAGAGCGTGAATATCGACGTGGATTCTACCAACAAGTCGATCCTCGTCACGGTCGATCCCGACAACAGCATCAAAGAATCCAACGAGACCAACAACACCAAATCCGTACGTTGACCCGGACCTCAGGTGGCCTGATCCCGGGCGGCCCAGAGCTGTAAGCACAGATCGGCCGGCAGGTTTCGTCTGGCGCCTCGCCAACCTCGAGCCATGCTGCTCAAGACAACTGCCCTGTTCTTCCTCACGGCCCTGGCCGAGATAGCAGGCTGCTATCTCTCTTTGCTCTGGCTCCGCGGTCGCGCGCCGACCTGGAGCCTGGGCCCGGCAGCCCTTTGCCTGGTGCTCTTTGTCTGGCTTCTCACGCTCCACCCGGCTGCCGCCGGCCGGGTCTACGCAGCCTACGGGGGGTGCTACATCATGGCCTCGCTGGTGTGGCTCCACCTCGTGGACAAGGTATCGTTGTCGGCCCACGACTGGGTCGGCTGCGGGGTCGCCCTGTTGGGCATGGCCATCATCGTACTGGGCTGGAAGAGCTAGGGCGTTACCTGGAACGAGCCACGAGCACCGCCCCGGCCACAAACAGGACCAGGCTGTAGCCGAAGGCCACGGACGTCCCCGCCCAGGTCCACAGCAGTCCGACGGCGATGCTGGAAACGAAATCGCCCACGCCGTTGACGGTTGCCAACACGCCGAAGGCCGTGCCGTGGTGCTCGGCCGGCGCAAGCTCAGCGCAGAGGGAATCCTCCAGCGTCTCTTCCACCGCCACATAGAAGCCTCCCAGGGCAAATAGAACCGCCAGGGTCCAGGGAGAGGCGGGCACGAGCATCAGCCCGGCGACCATGACAGCGCCGGCTGCATATCCAGAGGCCAGCAAGACCCGCTTGTCCCATCGGTCGGCCATCCAGCCGGCCACCATGGCGAAAGCGGCATAGATCACGTTGTGCAGGACATAAAGGCCGGCGGCCGTGGCAGCCGCGGCCGCCGGGCCCATGCCGGGCGTCAACTGCTGCGTGGCATACAAGATGAGCAGCGTGTGCGCGAAATCGCCCAGGCCGAACACGCCGACCGCGACGATGAAGCGCCGATAGCCGGAAGGAAGTGCGTCCAGGCGCTCGCGAAACGCAACGTAAGGGACCGCTTCCCGCCGGCGCTCGCGCACCAGGACGGCGATGGCAAGCGACGCGAGCAAGCCAGGGATCAGGGTGAGCGCGAACAGGGTGGAGTAGCTCCCGCCCACCAGGCTCAGCAGAGCCAGGGCCGTGGCGGCTCCGACGACGGCGCCGAGCGTGTCCATCATCCGCTCGAAGCCGAAGGCGCGGCCATAGGTATCCGGCTCGACCGCGGCGGCCAGAAGCGCTTTGCGCACGGGCGTGCGGATGCCCCGACCCAGCCAGGCCACCGCCCGGGCCGCCAGGATGTGCCAGGCGGTGGTCGCCAGGCCGAAGGCCGCGACGCCCAGCGCGGTCACCGCGTAGGCCCCCACGGCCAGCGGTTTCCTGTGGCGGAGATTGTCGGTGTAGTAACCGGAAGCCAGCTTGGCGAAGCTCGACAGGCCGTCCGACACGCCCTCGATGATTCCCAGCCAGGCGGCCGCGACGCCCAGCGTGGCAAGATAAGCCGGGAGCAGCGTGGTGGCGGTCTCGTGGGACCAGTCGCTGAGCAACGAGGCCAGGCCAATTCCGAGAACGGTGCGGTTCAGCCAGCGCTTCGCCGCTGGACGATCGGGTGGCGCGGGCTCTGGAGTCGAAGGGCTGGTCGTCATGGCAACGGCCCGAGTGTTCCCCGCGACCGGCGCCTCAGCCTCCCTGACTGGGCGTGGCCGATGGGGAGAATTACCGGTCCCACACCACAGCGGGCACCACCCGCTCTTGCGGACGAGCGCCTCCGTGGGCCCGGTCGCCCTCCTCCACCCCCAGAAAGCCGTGGTCGGCCAGCAGCAAGATCTTACAGCCGGGCCGGATCAGGCGCAGCAGCGGCACTAGCCGCACGCGTGCCTCGCCCAGCAGCTCCTGGTAGAGCGGCCAGAGCTCAAGGCTTGACTCGTGGCGGCGCCGATCCACGAAGGACAGGTGGAGCATCAGCACCGGCGGGGGCGAAGCCAGGAGCCCCTCCACCCGCGAGCGATTGCGCTTTTCGTCGGCGTTCTTGACCAGCACCACGGGTCGTCCGAGCAAAAGGCCGTCGCTGCCGGGCGGGGCTTCCTCCTCGCCGCCCAGCAGGGCCGAGCGGGCCTGCGTCGTCACCGTGGGGAGCGGCGAGAGGGCCAGCTGCTCTTGCGCGGGAGCGCCCAGCTCGGCCTCCACCAGGCCCCGCATCAGATCCCACAGATCCCAGCGCAGGGCGTCCACCACCAGCACTACCAGCGGGCCGCTCCAGCTCCCCACCAGGGCGGCGGGGGCCTCCCCGAGGCCCAGAGAAGGCAACTCGCAGCCCTCCAGCAGAGTCTCCAGGCGGGCCGAAATGCCCGCTTCCAGGGCAGGCTCGAGCAGGCCGGCGGAAAGGTCGAGGTGGCGCGCGCAGCCCCACTCGGGCAACAGGCGGGCCACGGTGGGATAGTCGGTCGACTCGCAGGAGAGCACCTCGGCCGCCAGGCGGGCCACCTCCAGGTGCTCGAAATCCAGGCGCGGCAGCTCCAAAAGGCGACGGGCCACGGAAGGATCCTCAAGCGCTTTGTACAGGGCCGATCGACACAGGCGCAGCGAGACTTCGGGGAAGATGCGCTCTTGCAACGCACCGGCGACCGGGTCGAGAGCCGACACGGGCAGCACCTCCGAAAGCCGCGTGTAGGCTTCCTCGGCCGAGCCCGAGGGCGCTCCCGCGTCCTCGAGCTGGAAGCGGCGTCGCAGCTCGCGTCCCGGCTCCAGCGAGTGCTGGGCCAGCCAGGCCGCAAGCCAGGCACCCAGGCCCCGCTCGGCGTCGTGCCCGTACTGCACGTGCACCCAGCTGTCGGGACGAAGCGAGCCCGCCTCCAGCCATTCCTCGAAGGCCTGGCGCAGGCGAGAGAGCGGCAGGCGCTGATCCTCCAGGCGGCGCACCAGGTCTTCCAGGCGACGCGGCGCCACCAGCACCTGGCCGGTCAACCCCCGGCTCAAGCTCTCCACCGTGGGCCCGTCGAGCAGGCCGGCAAGGTGTGTGGACAGGCGCGTCCAGGCCCCCTCCAGAGCGGGCTCGGCGGCCAGCTCGGCGGCCGCCGCCAGCACCTGCTCGAGGCGGGCCGCGCGGGCCTCCTGGCCGACCTGGCGCAGGTTGCGCACGAAAGCGTCCAGTCGCTCGTGAGCCTCGCACAGGGCCCGGCAGGCCGAGACCAGGCCCTGACGCACCTGCGGCCAGGGGTCCTCTACCTCGGGCGGGCTCTGGCCGGGCACGAAGCCACAGGCGCAGCGCACGCCCAGCAGGAGCTGCTCCTCGAGACGGTGGCGACAGGGCCGGGGCAGCTCTTCCAGCAGGTGCTTGAGGGACGCGGCGCTGGGACGAGCCTCCAGCCCCAGCACCGGGCCCAGGGCCTCCACCGCGGCCCATTCGCCCGTAGCCAGAAGGCGCTTCCTCAGGCTGAACACCTCGCCGGCATAGAACTCGCGGTGGGCCTCGGCATAGCTCTGGCGATAGGTTGCCTCGCGCTCGGAGAGCTCGAGCGAGAGCTCCTCCCAGCGCTCGGGATGGGCGGCCAGCTCGCCCAGGCGGGCCTGCACCTCGGGCGCTTCCTCCCAGCGCCGCCAGGCGGCGGCGATGGCCCGACCGTGACGGCGCAAGAGCTCGAGCCAGACGCCCAGCTCGCGAAACGAGCGCTCGAGCTCGGCCACGTCCTGCTCGAGCAGCCGGCGCAGGCCCACGGCGGCCCCGGCCGGTGAGCCCACCGCGGACAGCATCTGCTCCACGCGCCGGGCCCGGGCGGCCAGCTCCTCGAGGGGCAGGGCCGGGCAACTCGGGAGCTTGCCCGTGAGAGAGTGCAGCTCGTCGGCCTGCTCGCGCAAAGCGCTCAGGCGGGACAGGGCGCTCTCCCACAGGGTGCGAAGGCGCGTCGGGCTGAGCGGCAGCAGGCTCTCGCCCGGCCACAGAAAGGCCAGCTCGCCCAGGCGCTCGAGCTGGCTCGCCTCCAGCATCTGGGCCTGGCCCAGCGCATCCACCCGGGGCTGGGTCAGGTCCCGGATGGAGCCCAGGCGGGTGGCGCGGTCGTTGACGTAGGGGGTCACCCGACCGGCCTGGATCAATCCCGCCGCCAGCAGGGCGAACTGATCCGCGAGCAGCCCGAAGGGGCCCTTCTGCAGGGCCCGACGCAACTGGCTCAAGGGAATCTTCTGGTCGGGCAGCAAGCGGTCGAGCAGCTCGGCCTGCACCGGGGACCGCACGGGATCAACCTGCAGGGCATAGTGGTCGCTCGCCTCCTGAACCAGCCCCAGGGGCTTGAGCAGGGTCTCGATGAGAACGTCGGCCTGGCCGGGACGAGTCGCCCGCCCTTCGGCCAGGAACTCTGCCCAGAGTCGCTCGAGAGCTTTGCGGGTAAGCAGGTCCGTAAACGGGGCCACGCTGGCGAAGCGGGGATAGAGCTCGGCCAGGCGGGGCTTCAAGAGCCGGGCCAGCACCTCGCCCCACTGCATGGGGTCACCGGCGGGAGCCTTCTCCTCTCCCCCCACCCGCAGCACCCGCCCGGCCGCGTAGAGGTCGGCCAGGGCCCGCTCGAGCTTTCGCTCCAGCTTCTCCAGGTTGGCCCGCACCAGGCGGGCCGGCTCGTGCTGGCCCTCCTCCTCGAAATCGTGGGCCACCCGGCGGTGAGCCAGAACCTCCAGGGCCAGCTCGGTCGCCTCGCCTTCGGGCGGGGCCGGCAACCAGAAGAGCACCGTGGGCGCCATGCGACTCTGCCGCGCGTGCTCGAGCAGGGCCCGAGCCGCCTGCCCCTGGCTCTCCTCGGGCAGGCCCAGATAGACGGCAAAGTCGAGCGAGTCCTCCTCCAGCCGATTCAGGGTGCGAATGAACTCCTGGTAGGGAAGCGCGCGCACGTCCAGCCAGCCCGACAGGCCCTCGCGCACCGAATTCTCCCACTTGAGGGTGCTCTTGCGCAGACCCGCGTACTCGGCCAGAGGCAGCTCGTTTCGCTTCACCAGCGAGAGCAGCTGGCCCCAGTCGCCGACCTTCTCGGGACGAACCGCGCGCAGACGCCGGCTGAGCAACTGGTTGACGTTGGCCTCGAGATCGAGGAAGTAATCCTGGCCGCGCCGGGCCACGAACGAGGAGCGGGCGATCAGTACTTCGAGCACGTTCTCGCGCAGGTAGTCCACGTTCACCTGGGCCGACAGACGGCTGATACGCCGGGCCATCATGCGGGCTAGGCCGGCCGCGTCGCGGGCCACCGGGGTCTGGCGGGCCTCGGCCAGGATCAGGATCTTGACCGCCTGCTCGGCCATCTCGCGCTCGCGCGGCTGCTCGAACAATCGCGGAATCTCGCCGGCAAGGTGGGCCCAGACGGTATCGCGGTAGGGCGAGAGCTCGCCGATCTCGCTGAAGCGCTCCTCGAAATGGTCAAAGATGGCGTCCGGCGTCAAGAGCCGGTCCACCGGCTCGTCGAGCAGGCCGCTCTGGCCCTTGAGGGGGTTGCCGGCCAGGCGGGTGTGCACGAAATCGACCACCCCGCGGTGACGCGAGAAGATGGGCATCAGGCCCTCGAGCAGCTCGAGCGTGGCGGGGTGGACCGGGTAGGTCTTGAGGAATCGCTCACGCGAAATCAGCCCGGGATAGGCTTCCTCCAGCTCACGCCAGAGCCGCTCGAGGGCCTGCTCGGCGCCCGGTTTGCGGCGGATCAGGCGGCCCTCCACCAGGTCCGAGACGTGCCGGGCCGAGAGGGTGAAGCGCAGGGGATAGCGCTCCTTGATGCGCAGGTAGGTCTCCTCCTCGCCGTAGCCGAGCTCTTCGAGCGACTGCTGCAGCGTGGCCACCACGAAGAGCGGCATCTGCTGGGCCCACTCGCCCAGGAACTGCAGATAGCGAATGTCCTCGTGGTAGCCCGCGCTGTTGCCCTTGGAGCGCAAGAACTCGGACAGCTCGTCGAGCAGCAGCACCAGGGCGCGCCCCTTCAGGTGCTCTTGCAGGCGGTCCATGGTCTGGCGCCGGTCGAAGCTCAGCTGCAGCGGGTTCTCGGGCAGGCTGCGCAAGAGCTCGAGGGCCGCCCGGGCAGCCTCCTCCTCGCCCAGCTCCTCCCAGCCTGGCATGGGGTAGTGGGGCAGGATCAAGAGCCGGAAATTCTCCAAAAGACGGGTTCGGTCGGCCAGCACCGGGCGCGTCCCGGTGGCCGAGCGCACCGCCTCCTCCACGCCCAGCATCACGATGCTCTCGAGCGGCGTGCGGTTGCTGTAGGCGGTCAGGGGGATGGGCACGACCAGGAAATCGCGCTCCACGGCGCTCAGGCCCTCGGGGAGCCGCTCGCGGGCCAGGGGGTCGCGCTCGAGCAGGCGCTGCAGGAAGGTCAGGCAGTGGGACTTGCCGCTGCCGTAGTGGCCCTTGAGGAAGGCTCCCAGCCCGGTGGGTTGCGCCAGAGCCGGCAGCAGGCGGGCGAAGAAGGCCTCCACCTCGCCGGTGAACACGAAACTGCCCAGCAGCTCGTCGCGCAGCTCGGCGCGACCGGCATCCACGAGCTGAATGACGGTGCGGATCGGGGGCACCTCGATGAGGTCGCCGATGGTGCGGGGAGCCTGGGCCGCGCTCTTGCGAGCCATAGGCTCTGCGCTTTAGCTTTTACGGGCGGGAGTTCCTTTCTTTCGGGCTCAGAGTCCCAGGAAGAGGCGCAGCCCGAGCTCGATGAGCGTGGCGCCATCCTGGGACCCTTCGGTCCTCGGGGTCGACGGACTGGTCAAAGAGTATCGGGCTCGACTCCCAGCTCGCGCAAGCGCGCTGCCAATCGATCTGCCCGCTCACGCTCCTGCTCGGCCCACTCACGCTCCTGCTCGGCCAGCTCGCGCCCGGTCGGCAGCAGCTGTCCCTCCCGGTCGCACCAGCGCAGCCAGGTTGAAGTCATCCCTTCGTAATTTCCCTGCCAGAGAGTCAAACCCAGCCCGATCTCCTCCAGCCACGAAGGGTCGAGCACATCGACGTAGCGCCCGGCGTGAAGGGCGTAAACGCGCAGGACGCGCTTGCTCAAGAAGTGGCAGGGGTCGAAGATCACGCAATACGAGACCCCGGCCTGAGCGTAGCGCGAGAGCTTCTCTTCCTCCCCACCCTGGCGGTTGGAGACCACCTCCACCACCAGGTCGGGAGGCTTGCCAAACTCCCAGATCATGTACGAGCGGTTGTGATCCTCCCACCAATCGTCCCGGACCTCGGCGTCCAGGCTGACGATGACATCCGGCACCACGGCTTGCTCGGAGACCTTGTAAAAGAGGCCGACATCAGCGCCCGCCACGAACGGACGCGTCTGACCGGCTCGAGCCCAGGAGGTATAGAGACTCTCGGGGAGCAGACGTATCTGGCGTTCCTGGAACCAGTTGTCCACGGGCTCATCGTTCTCCGTGATCAGGTGCGAAATGTCAGGGCGGGGCGCAAGCTCCTCGAGCGGCCGGGCGGCCTCTGCCATGGCGATCACCTCCAGCCCAGCTTTTCCACGCCAACCGGCGAGGAGCCTCCTGCGGCGAGCCGCACCAGGCTGGCCCTCGCTGTCTCAAGGCTGCTCGACGGGAGACCCGGGCTTGCGAGCCTTCTTCCTGGGGGTGGTTTTCTTTCCAGCCTTGAACACGCTCATGTACGCGCCCCACAGCCCTTTGTTTTCAGCGGCGCGCGCGGAGATGTAGTCGTGGGCCAGCTCGCGCTTGCCGGCATCGCGGCAAGCAGTGAGAAAACCGTTGAGGACGGCCCGGTCGTCGGGCACTTTCTCCAGGCGCTGGCGCAACAGCTCCACTGCCCGCGCGGACTGGCCCCAGTCGCGGCTGGTCTTGACGAACGAGTTGACCGAAAAGCGGTCATTTGGTCGCAGCTCGATGGCCCGTGCCAGGTAGTCCAGCGCCTTCTCGGGCTCGCCGAGATCCTTGTAGACGTAGCCCACGTTGGCCAGGTAGTAGCCGTTGCCGGGCTCGCGGCGAGCGCACTCCAAGAGCAACTCCAGGGCCCTGGCCGGCTCCTTGAGCTCGCGCAGGCTCTGAGCCAGCCTCTCGCGCAGGCGCAGGCTGTCTTTGTGGCTGCCCAGCGAGAGGAGCGACTCGAGCTCGGAGGCCATCACCTCGGGTCCCTCGTGCTTGAGACGCAAGACCACATAGTCCTCGAACAACTGCCTGTGGTCGGGAAAGCGCTCCAGGCCTCGCTTGAGGAGCGAGAGCGCTTCCGTTTCGGCAGCAAAACGGGCACGCAGGCGATACCACTCGGCCTCGTCGCGGGCCAGGCGCCCGAGCATGGGTCCGATGCGCTCGGACTGGCTGTCGGACTGGAGAAAATCGGCTACCCGCCGGGCCACGGCCACCGACAGCTCCGGCTCGCCGGCCAGCTGGTCGAACTCGAGCCGGGCCTCGTCGAGCCGTCCGGCGCCCTGCAAGAGCCCGGCCAGCAGGGCCCGGCCGAAAAGAGGCAGGCGGGGAAAGCGCAAGCGGGCGTTCTCGAGCACTTCCAGGGCCTCGGCCGCGCGCAACAGGCGGGCCAGGGTGTCGGCGTGATTGACGGCCAGATCGGCCGTGTCCACTCCTTCTGCTTGCAGAGCCAGCACCTGATCGAGCGCCTCCTGGTGGCGGCCCTGCTGCTTGAGGTAGAGGATCGACTGGCGTCGCTCGTTGTAATCGAGAATCACCCCGGACGATTGGCTCCGGGGGGGGACACTCCTGCCGCAGCTGTCCACGGACACGCCGGAAAGGAGCGCCCTATTCGGAGCTATCCACAGACACGCCGGAAAGGAGCGCCCTATTCGGAGCTATCCACGGACACGCCTGAAA
>JAANMV010002032.1_pt1 | contig 20797 bp, 18 predicted proteins | sample 7279661 | NCBI WGS metagenome assembly JAANMV01 (sample SAMN14094540, study PRJNA606508) | bioreactor metagenome | isolation source: A lab-scale SPAN reactor treating ammonium-rich wastewater day 121 | place: Ireland: Galway | collected 2017-05-16 | reverse complement strand
GACCGTGAATTCATTCACGGGACCAGGGCAATCGCATCTACCTAGAAACTCCCGGCTCCTGCCAGTTTCTTGCCAGAGCGCATCCCGCTGCGGCGGGATGGGTCACTCGCAATGACAGAATAAGGTGAATTGTTATAGATTGATGATTAAGATTAATGATTAATCATTAATCTTAATCATCAATCATCAAGTATTGATCAGAAGACGCCGGCGCGGCGGGGCAACTTGACAGGGATCGCCCCCCTTTCTATACTCGCGGCATGCGCACGCGCTCGCTGATCCTGCTGATGGCACTGATCCTGGCCCTGTTTGTGGCAGCGGGGGCGACGGCTGCACCCGCTGCTGCTCAGGAAGGAGCGACGCCGACTCCCTCGCCCACGCCCACGCCTGCGCGCACGCCAGAGGAGATGGAGACGCTGGTGCAAGAGATCATCAGCCGCATGACCACGCCGCAGCGGGTGGGACAGCTTTTTCTTGTCACTTTTGTGGGCAACGACACCGGCCCCAACAGCGACATCGCCCGGCTGGTGCGCGACTGGCATGTGGGCGGCGTGGTGCTGCTGGCCGCCAACGAGAATTTCCGCAACGAAGGGGACACCGCCGATCAGGTGCTCAGCCTGGCCAACGACCTGCAAACCTTCGCGTTTCGCGATCTCAACACCCCAATCCTCACCCCTGCCGGCGCTCTGAATCCCGCCCTGCCTGCCGGCGGCGCCATCCCCGGCCTGCCCCTGTTCATCGCCATCGATCATGAAGGGGACAGCTACCCCTACACCCGGCTGATCAACGGCTTCACCCCCATCCCCAACAACCTGGCCATCGGCGCCACCTGGCAGCCGGCCTACGCCCAGCAGGTGGGGGAGATCGTGGGCCGGGAATTGCAGGCGGTGGGGATCAACCTCTTGCTCGGCCCCTCGCTGGATGTGCTGGACAACCCCCGCCCCGAATTGAAGGGCTACGCCGGCACCCGCACCTTTGGCGGCGACGCCTATTGGGTGGCGCAGATGGGCAAGGCCTACATCGCCGGCGTGCACCAAGGCTCGCAAGGGCAGGTGGCCACGGTAGCCAAACACTTCCCCGGCCAGGGCGCCAGCGACCGCCGGCCCGACCGCGAGGTGGCCACGGTGCAGAAATCCCTCTCCGCCTTGCAACAGGTGGAGTTGGTGCCCTTTCGCGCCGTCACCGAACAAGCCACCAGCGCCGTCACCACCGACGCCATGATGACCTCCCACGTCCGCTACAAAGGCTTTCAGGAGAATCCCCGCCAGCTCACCCCGCCCATCTCCCTGGCCCCCGAATTGCAGACGATCATGAACGAGTTCAGCGCCTGGCGCACGAATGGCGGGCTGCTCGTATCGGATGCGCTGGGGGTCAACGCCCTCAAACGCTACTATCAGGCCTATGAACCGGGGCGATTTCCCAGCCGCCGCGTCACCCAAGAGGCGTTTCTGGCCGGCAACGACTTGCTCATCCTCTCGCAATTCGACCGCGACGGCATCTGGAGCGCGCAGTTGGCCAACATGGAGGACAGCATCGCCTTCCTGCAACAAAAATATGGGGAGGATCCGGCCTTTCGCGCCCGCGTCGATCAATCCCTGGCCCGCATCCTGCGCCTGAAGCTGCAACTGAATCCCCAACTGAGTTGGGCCGCCACCCAACGCCGCCCGGAAGTCCTGTCCCAGGCCCTGAATCAGGGCGCCGGCCTGATCACCCAGATCGCGCGCAGCGCCAACACCCTGATCTTCCCCGGCGCTACCGAGTTGGCCGACCGTCTGCCCAGCCCCCCCCTGCCCGACGAGCGGGTGCTGATCTTCACCGACAGCCGCCCCACCGGCGATTGCCCAACCTGCCCGGCCCAACCCTCCATCCCGGTCACCGCCCTGGAGGAGATCGCCCTGCGCCTCTATGGCCCCACCGCCAGCGACCAGGTGCGCGATGACCTGATCGACAGCGCCAGTTTTCTGGAACTGGATACCCTGCTGCGCCAGGCCAGCGACCCCGGCAGTGTGGCGGCCGAGGCCAGGCTGAGCGAGGCGCGTTTCGTCGAACTGAACGGCCTGATCAACGGCGCCCAGTGGATCATCTTTGCCATGCAGGATGTGGATACAGAGGCGTGGCCCAGCTCCGCCGCGCTGCGTCGCTTTTTGGATGAACGCTCCGATCTGCTGCGCGACAAAAAGCTCATCGTCTTCGCCTTCAACGCCCCCTATTTTCTCAGCGATACCGAGATCAGCAAACTGACCGCGTATTACGGCCTCTACAGCAAGACCCAACCTTTTTTGGAGACGGCGGTGCGCACACTCTTTCGCGAGTTGACGCCCCTGGGCATCCTGCCGGTCAGCGTCGCCGGCGTGAACTACAACCTGAACCGGCAATTAGAACCGGACCCCAGCCGCACCTTCCCGCTGACGCTGCTGACACGGCCCACGCCAGAAGATCCGCCCCAGCCCATCTCCACCGAAAATGTCAAAGTCGACCTCGATATCGGCGACACCATCATCTTGCAGGCCGGGCCGGTGCTGGATCGCAACGGGCATGTGGCGCCCGATGGCACGCAGGTGGAATTCCGTTTTCTGGATCAGCAGGCGGGGGTGGAGTTACCGCGCCGCCAGGTCAGCACCAGCCATGGCTTCGCGGTCACGCAGTTGACGATCGAACGGGTGGGGGTGTTGCAGCTTTCGGCCAGCGCCGGGGAGGGCGCCCTGTCGGAGGTGGGCATCATCCTCACCGTCACCGGCGAGGAGGGCGCGTCGCTGGCCACGGTCACGCCCACAGCCACCCCTACGGACACACCCACCCCCATCCCCACCGAGACGCCCACGCCCACGCCCACCCCTTCCCCCTCGCCCACAGCCACCCACACCCCCTCGCCCACGGTCACGGCGCCGGTTGTCGGCAGCACAGTCAGCCGCCCGCGCGATCAGGCCACTCTGAACATCTTTTTCATCGCCGGGCTGGCCAACCTGCTGGCCGCCGGCCTGCACTATCTGCTCGCCCGCGGCGATCGGCGATCTCCCACCGCGGTCGTGCGCGATCTGCTGATCTCGATCATCGGCGCGCAGACTGCTTACCTGCTCTTCCTGCTGGGCTGGCTGCCGGGAAATGGCTGGCTGTACCAGACCTTGGGCCATGCCAGCGCCCTAGTCGTCGCCTTTGGCGGCGGCTTGCTGCCCTTTGTGGTGGATCTGCTCCGCTTCCGCGCCCGCCCTGCCTGACGCCTCCGCCCATGCCCCTGACCCCCCTGCCACCCGGCGCCATCCTGCGCGAACGCTACGAGATATTGGAGTTGATCGGGCAGGGAGGCATGGGCGCGGTCTACAAAGCCACCGATCTGCGCCTGACCGGACGACTGTGCGCGGTGAAAGAGATCTTGCCCAATGTGGCCGGCTATGAGGCGGATCTCTCGGCCTATCAGGAGCAGTTCTATCAGGAAGCCAGCATCCTGGCCCGGTTGGATCACCCCAATCTGCCCAAGGTCAGCGATTATTTCTCGACGGAGGGCCGCGAATATCTGCTGATGGATTATGTGCCCGGCCGTGATCTGAGCGAGATCATCGCCGCCGCGCGCAACCAAAGCCAGTTTCTCAGCGAGGATCAGATCAAAAAATGGGCCGCGCAGTTGTGCGACGCCCTGATCTACCTGCACAGCCGCACGCCGCCGGTGCTGCACCGCGACATCAAGCCCTCGAATATCAAAGTCACCCCCAGCGGCCACATCAAATTGGTCGATTTCGGCCTGGTCAAGCTGCTGCAAAGCGATGAAAGCCGCACGGTGACGGTGGTGCAGGGCCGCGGCACCATCCAATACACCCCGCTGGAGCAATATGGCGGGGACACCGGCCACACCGACGCCCGCTCCGACATCTACGCGCTGGGCGCGACCCTGTATCATCTGGCCACGCTGCGGCAGCCGGTGGATGCGCGGCAGCGCTTTTTGCGGCCCGGCTCTCTGCCCTTGCCCCGCACCCTCAACCCCGCCCTTTCCACCCCCTTCGAGCGGGCGATCATGGCGGCGCTGGCCATGCACCCTGAAGACCGGCCCGAATCGGTCGAGACTTTCACCGACATCCTCTTCAGCACGCACGAGGTTGTCACGCCCGGCGGCGTCTACGCTGTGGCCGAGCCAGGCTGGCGGGATGCGCTGCGCGCCAATGGTCTGTTATTGACAATCGCTCTGCTGCTGGCCCTGCTCTCTTTCGCCCTCAGCCTGGGCGTGCCCTTGATCTGAAGCGGTGCGCATCCCGCCGCCCCTTTTCCTTTCCCCGATCCTCCGCCCCCACCCTCTGCGAGTCTTGCCATGACCCAACCAGAAGTCGCCATGTTGATCTTACAGCGCGCCGAGGGCGGCGGCCGCCGGTGGCCGCTGCACCTGGAAGAGATGCGCGTCGGCCGCGACCCCGGATGTGAGATCCACCTGCCGGAGCGGGTGGTCTCGCGTGAGCATGCCTGCATCAAACGCCAGAGCGACGGGTATTACGTGTACGATCTGGGCAGCAAGAATGGCACCTTTGTCAATGGCCAACCGGTCAGCGAGGGCTGGCGGCTGCAAGATGGGGATGAGGTGCAGATCGCGCTGCGCTTTCGCCTGGCCTTTGTCGACGCCGGCGCCACCGCGCCCCTGACCATGGAGACGCCGGCGCTGGCGCCGCAGGGGCAGGGCCAGGGATTGCAGATCGACCACACCCGCCGCACGGTGCTAATCGGGGGCAAGACCCTGTCGCCCTCCCTGTCGGTGGCGCAGTATCGTCTGCTCTGCCGCCTGGTGGAATCGGCCGGCGCGGTGGTGGGCCGCGACGATGTGGTGCGCGAGGTGTGGCCGGAGGCGGAAAGCGTCGGCGTGACTGAGCAAGCGATCGACGCCTTGGTGCGCCGCCTGCGCGAACGCATCGCCGAGATCGACCCCGATCACCCGTACATCCTCACCGTGCGCGGCCACGGCTTCCGCTTCGAAAATCGGGCTAATTAGTTATTAGTTATTAGTTATTGATCATTGGTCATTAGGTATTGACCGTTAATCATTTATTTGTCAATTATTAATGATTTAATCGAAAATTATAACAATTTACCTTATTTTATCATTGCGAGAGGCGATAGCCCCGAAAAAATCGCCAATGCTGATTGACACCCACAAAATGGACGAACCACGTTGGAGATTGCTTCGCCATGTGACCCGACTTTGCCCTTGCAATGACATATCAAATAAATTATTACCATTTGCAATTTTTTGCAAGAAACTTACTAAAAACTATTCCATCTAATCACTTCCCCTCCCACCTCCGCACCCTCTATCTGCACCCTCTATCTGCACCCTCTATCTGAAGTCTCCCTCTACCTCCACATCCCCTTCTGCCAGCGCAAGTGCCCGTACTGCGACTTCAACACCTACGCGGGCCGGGAGGGGCGTTACGCCGCGTTTGCCGCCGCTCTCGCCGCCGACATCGAGCGGGAGGGACTGCGGCGAGGCCGGCCCCCCGCGCCCACGATTTTCCTGGGCGGGGGCACACCCACCGTGCTGGCGCCAGCACAACTGACCCAGATCTTGCAGGCGGTGGGCCGCGGCTTCGCCATCGAACCGGGAGCGGAGATTACCAGTGAAGCCAATCCCGGCACGGTCGATCAGAGCCGCTTCGAGACGCTGCGGCGGCTGGGCGTCAACCGCCTGAGCATGGGCGTGCAGTCGTTCGACGACGACGAACTCGGTTTTCTGGGCCGCATCCACAACGCCGACGAGCCGGGGCGAGCGATGGCCTTGGCCCGGCAGGCCGGATTCGCTAACATCAACCTCGACCTCATGTTCGGCCTGCCCGGCCAGCGACCCGAAATCTGGCAGCGCACGCTCGACCGGGCCATCGGGCTGGAACCGGAACACCTCTCCCTCTACAGCCTGACGGTGGAGCCGGACACGCCGCTGGCGGCGTGGGTTTCCCGCGGGCAGGTGGCCGAACCGGACCCCGACCTCGCCGCCGACCTTTATGAAATGGCCTGTGAAACACTGGCCGCAGCTGGCTACGAGCATTACGAGATCTCGAACTGGGCGCGGGGGCCGCTGCAGGCCGACGGCCTGCCCCGCTTCGCCTGCCGCCACAATCTGGTGTACTGGCGCAACGGCCCGTATCTCGGCTTCGGGCCGGGCGCGCACAGCTCGCTGGAGGGACGGCGCTGGTCGGTGGGGCGCAGTGTGGAGGACTACATCGCCGGCGTGGCCGCGGGCGCGGCTCCGATCGATTACGAAGAGACCCTTTCGCCGGCATTGGCGATGGGCGAGACGATGATGCTGGGCCTGCGGCTGCTGGGCGTGGGCGTGGGCCGGGCCGATTTCCAGGCCCGCTTCGACGTCGATCTGGCCGAAGTCTATGCCGACACACTCGACCCACTGCGCGTGCAGGGCCTGATCGAGATCAGCGCCGCACGCCTGCGCCTGACGCAACGGGCCTGGCTGCTGGGCAACCAGGTCTTTGCCGCGTTCCTGCCCGACGCTGCCTAAAACCCCACCGAACAATTCAGACAGCGACTTGCTGTGGACGCGCCGGAATCTGACTTAGGATAATTTCCCCGAGATCGATTTTCTTGCTGGCGTTATCAATGTCGATTCCCACCAAATTGCCGTCGGCATCATAATCAAGAACGATACCTGCCGAGATTTCCACACTGTCAACGCTGGCAATCGGGGATAAATCAATGTAAAGGGAGTCGGTATCGGGGTAATACTGGAGTCTCATTGCTTGAACCTGCGGTCGGGAAATGCGTTGTGTATCGTCATTTTATCTTCGAGGGTGATCACCCGCAGGATTCTTCCGCCCAGTTCCGGGACTTCGCCCCAGAATCGATAGCGATTGTGCTCCTGTGGTTCAACCCGCAAAGGATTCTTTATAACCAGAATACACCATTCTTTGCGGAGATAGGGGCGTTTGCGCATTACCTCATTTTCGAAGTAATCAGTGAAACCGAATTGCATTTGATAGTCTCTGGCGTTTGCATAACTGGATGACGTGAGCCCAATAATTGCAGCGTAACAGTTCACCTCATTCTGTCATTGCGAGTGACCCATCCCGCCGCAGCAGGATGGGTCACTTGCAATGACACATCAGATGAACTATTACATTGCAGCATATCATTTCGACTCTGGCAAGTGCAACTCACTTGCGAAGTGAGTTGCACTTGCCAGAGTCGCACTTGCCCCGATTTGCTCTCGCCTCCCGCCCGTGCTACATTGCCGGCGACGTTTTGTGTAACCTGGCTTCCGGCTGGCGACGTTGCCGGCCACGATCTGGATCATTCTCCGAGAGCCTCTTGCCTGTGCCGCAGCCGCTCCCCCTCCTCGCCGCCATCATCTTCCTCGCCGCCCTGCTGCAAACCCTGACGGGCTTTGGCTTTGCCCTGCTGGTGATGCCGGCGACGACGCTGTTGCTGGGCATCCGCGCCGCCGCGCCCCTCGTCGCCCTCGTCGCCCTGGCGCTGTACGCCGCCAACCTGCTGCGCTTTCGCCAGGCGATCGCCTGGGGCGAGTTGCGGCGGTTGGGCGGGATGGCGGCCCTGGGCGTGCCTGCCGGCATCTGGCTGCTGCGCAATGTAGACGAGCGCCTGATCACGGCAGCCCTGGGCCTGTTGCTGGCCGCCTACGCCCTCTACGCCCTCCTGCGACCGGCGACGCTGCAACCGATCTCCCCGGCCTGGGCCTATCCGCTGGGCTTCGCCGTCGGCTGCCTGGGCGGCGCGTTCAACATCCCCGGCCCGCCCGTCATCCTCTACGGCTCGCTGCGGCAGTGGCCGCACGACCGCTTCCGGGCCGTGCTGCAAGCCCTGTTTCTGATCAGCGGCAGCCTGGTGGTAGCCGGCCACGCCCTCAGCGGCGCCTACGCCGGCGCGGTGCTGCCCACTGCCGCCCTGCTCATCCTGCCCCTGCTGCTGGGCAGCGCCCTCGGCGCCCGCCTCGACCGCCGCATCCCCCCCCAACACCTGCGCACCTTCGTCACCGCCTTCATCTTCCTCCTCGGCCTCAGTCTGCTCTTCTGAGCGGACGAAGGACGAAGGCTCGTGTTGCCATCATCCATCGTCCTTCGTCCTTCGTCCCTTCGTCCACCGTCCCATGCGCACGATGCTGCTGGAGATCACGCCCGCCCGCATGCTGCTCAGCCAGGCCCTGAGCCGCCTGACGCCGAGCGCGGTCTTCTGGCCCAGCTCGCCGCTGCGCCTGGCCCACCTGCCCGACCCGCCCCTGCCGCCCGGCTGGGCGCGCGTGCGCAACCATCTCTGCGGCATCTGCGGCAGCGATCTGCACCAACTCTACCTCGACGTCGGGCTGGATGTGGCCCCCGCCGCCCTGCCCACCCACCGCCGCATCTTCCTCGGCCACGAAATGGTGGGGAGCGTGACAGAGATCGGCGCCGGCGTCGAGCATGTGCGCGTGGGCGACCGTGTGGTGCGCTGGGGGCGGATGGACGACTGCCGCGCCCGCGGGCGCGACCCGCTCTGCCCCGCCTGCGCCCGCGGCCACCGCGTGTTATGTGAAGTCGCCTCCGAGCCGCGGGCGCAGGAGCCGATCGGCGGCGGCTTCGGCGACAGCTTCATCAGCCCGGCCAGCGCGCTCGTGGCCGTGCCCCCTGCCGTGCCCGACGAGCAGGCCATCTTCACCGAGCCGATCGCCGTGGCCATCCACGCCGCCTGGCGCTGCCTGCCCCGTCCCGGCGATCAGGTGCTCGTGCTCGGCTGCGGCGCCATCGGTTTCTTGCTGATCCAGACCCTGCGCCTCGTCCAGCCTGACTGCACCCTCACCGCCCTGGCCGAGTTCGAGTGGCAGGCCGAGTTGGCCCGGCAGTTCGGGGCTGATCACACCTTTTTGGTCAGCGATAACGGCTTCGCCCAGGCCGCGGCCCTGACCGGCGGGCGGGTGTACGAGGGCCGCTTCGGCAACCGCATGCTCATGGGCGGCTTCGACCTCGTTTTCGACGTGGTCGGCATCCCCGCCACCCTGCAAAACGCCCTGCGCTGGACGCGGGCCAACGGCACAGTCGTACTCGTCGGCGTGCATCTACACCGCATGACCCTCGATCTGACGCCGGTGTGGTATCAGGAAGTGAACCTGCTGGGCGCGGTCGGGCACGATATCGTCGAGTGGCAGGGCGAAGCCGTCTCCACCTTCGATCTGGCGTTGCGCTGGCTGGCGCAGGGCCGCATCCACACCGCGCCCCTGCTCACCCACCGTTTTCCCCTGGCCGATTACCGCGCCGCCTTCGCCGCCGCCGTCGACAAATGCCGCGCTCGCTCGATCAAAGTAGCGTTTGAGATGTAGGCTGGTAGATTGGTAAGTTGGTAGAGATGTGTTGGGCCGCATCGCAAACTGCATCATCGAGGGGAGTGTATCCCGTCTGGATCGCGACGACAGGATGGGGCTTTCAGCTTTGCTTGAGTACAAGCGGCAATTTGGAGCAGTTTTTCACGGAGTCAAAAGTCCCCACCATCTGTCTCGGCCAATCTACACCAAACCAGGTTGGAGTCGGTTGAAAATGAGGCTTGTAGTATAGATCGATGCTGAGTGTCTGCGCGCCTGCCGGCGGCGTCAAGGCAAGTCTGAATCGGCGCCTGCCCAGGTCTCGGTTCCGGTATTTTGCACCCAAACCCACAACGGCGAACAGATCCCGTTTGTGTGTTGGGGTGGGCGACTCCAGCCCAAATGAAGCAGGTTGTCGCGCCTCAATGGCGTGACGAGGGCGTTATTGTTGTTGGCGTCACGTAGATGAACGTCGGTGTAATAATGCATGAGTACCTGTTTGTAATTCTCCCAAGCAAAAGGCCACGGTCCCAATGTTCCCTGAAAACTGAGGTTTCCGCGCATCCAGCGGCTCGCCCCTTTTTGGCTCATACCATGACCATGTCCATCCAGTACAACTGCAGGATCACGGCTGATCGGATCGGCGACCGATTGGAGGGCGGAGTGCCCTCCGGCAATCGTGCGGAGAGGAACATCGGCGGTAAACTCGGAGAAAATCGGTGAATCATTTGTGTCACTGCTCATGTAATACCTGTCTTGCATAGCCGCATCGACAACAGACTTTTGAGATGCCGTTAACGTGTCATATTTGCGGGGCAGGAACACCTGAAAACCGGCCGAATTATTGATAGTGCTGCCACTGTTGATGTGCCAATAAGCATAGGTGCGCGCCGCGACCGCCTGAGCGCGAACGGCCTGGGGATGATGTGCCGCAGGCCCCATTTCTTGTGTAACGACATCGCGCAGATAACGGTTCGTAGTCGCTGTACCTTCGAGTTGCACTGTCACAGGATTGGTTGTAAATGGATAGCCGCCGTATGCAGATGAAGCCGTGCAGCCATATTGGGTATCGCCATAGGTACATAGAGTGTAACTTGAATGTATGCTTCCATTCGGATTCAAGTAATACACTTTTAATGTGATCTGCGATGGTGACGTAAACTGTAGGGGCGAACCGGCTGCAATTCCAGATACCAAGCTCACACAGCCAATAATCACAAGGGCAAATAGGAAAACACGAACTTTCTGATTCATTGTCGCACCTCCGTTCCTTATGCCTGCTCAACCGGAATCAGACACAATTGGGTCTCAAATTCCAGTGGTTCGATACCAGCCAGCTTTGGACACGCTGCAACTATTTTTGTGCCATCGGACGACCAGCGAAAGATATTTCCCCATGATGCCCCAAATTCGTATCCTTCGAGCACGGGTTGCAGATCATCCAGATCGATACTTGTTATGTGTAATCCGTAGTATTCGATGCCAAATTCATCTTTACGAACCGATTTCATAACGGCTAGATGATAGCTATCCGGCGCCCAAGCGACATCAGAGATAAAGTCAAGTTCCCAATTCCACTGTTCAGGTCTCAGAAAAGGTGAAGGCCCTATAAAACGAAGGTATCCGGTTTTTGAGTCCCAAACGGCTAATTCAGTGAAATACACTGGGAGATCATTACTAATTGTGGTGATCATGGCAATATAACGGCCATTTGGACTCCAGCGAGCGAGCATTGCCCAACGTGGCCCTGTTGCAAACTCAGTGTTTTTTGTACCCAGATCGACTTCTTTGGTTTCTCCAGTATCAAGATTGGCGATTATAAATTTCTGATTATCAAAAAGCGCTATCCGGGTATCTGAAGGAGCCTTCTCCATATTAAAAAAAGTGGTGCGATGGAGATCTCCGAGATCAAATCCAAGAGCACGAAGATCGAGCGAGTTTCCATCAACAGCCCTGCCAAATCTATCGACTAGTCTGGCCTGGTTTACTTTTTTAGTGCCAATCAATACCTGGTCGCCATACCCTAGAATAGCCGGGTGTACATCAAGCATGTCCGGTTGTTTTCCCTGGGATTCCCCTGCTTCATTAATCCACAAACCATGCTGTAATTCTTCTAGCGATGTTCGTGCTGTAAACGCCACTAGCTGATGCTCGTTCAACCATACAGGTTTGGCTGGGTCGCCGAGTCGCTGTCCAAAAACTCGCTGTTCTCCCGATATGAAGTTGAGAGTAATGATAGTCTCTGTGATGATGCCTGACTGTTGCAAGGTAAGCAAGACTTCGTCGCTGTTTGGCAGTGATTCAATCAAATTGATCGCTGAAGAATGACCGAAGATAACTTTAGGTTCGCCGAATTTATATCCGCCTGATGGTGGCATCGGCGTTGCCCCCGAAGGTGTCGGCGTGACCTGCGACGGAGGCGTCGGCAACGGCGAATCCAACATCGCCCCCGGCGCCGCCTCCTGCTCGCGCAACAGCCAAACCAACGCCACGACTACAATCGCCACACCCACCAGCCCCACAACGCCGGATCGTTTTCTTTCAATTTTCATGAGTTTACTCCATCAATACATCGAGCGGTGAGAGCGAGATATTGAGAATCTACACCACTTTACCCTGTTTTTTTTACCTGTCAAGCCCCCTTTTGCCTCGCCAACTCTTATTTTGACCGCCGCTGCCGTTCAGATAAAATGCTCTCTCGGAATCAGTAACCAATTGACTGGGAAACCGGTACACCGGACAACCACCGCCGAGCGCCCTGGTTTACCATTCTACCCGGTATACCAATTCCCATTCCGCCAACCCATGAAACGCCTCCGCACCTTGCCCCTGCCGCTTTGACGATCATTGCTATGCTCCTTGGCCCGCAGTTCCTCAACTTCGTCGAGGCCCGCGATGCGATCCACCGGGCGTGAAATTGGTAGACTGGTAGATTGGTAGGTTATTTCATTTTTTCATTTTTGAGCGATCTCCACCAATCTACCAATCTACCAATCTACCAATCTACCAATCTACCAATCTACCAACCAACCAACTAACCAACCCACAAACCCACCATCCCACACACCCCGGAGGAATCCAACCATGACCGCTGCTGCGCCGCCGATCGTCAAATCCACCCGCAAAGAGCGAACTGCCTGGTATCTCTACGATTTCGGCAACTCCGCCTTTGCCTCTGTCATCTATCTCGCCGTCTACTCCACCTATTTCAAGCAAGTGGTGGTGGGCGGGGCCGAGGGTACCCGGCTTTGGGGCCTCTCCATCGGCATCGCCCTCTTCATCGTGGCCTTCATCGCCCCCATCCTCGGCGCCGTGGCCGATTTTTCCGGCGCCAAAAAGAAATTTCTGATCTTCTTCACAGCCATTTCTGCCATTTTCACCGGCTTGCTCTTCTTCGTGCAGCAAGGCGACATCCTCATGGGCATGCTCTTCTTCATCATGGCCGAGATCGGCTATCGCAGCGGCCAGCTTTTCTACGATGCCTTCCTGCCCGAGCTCGCCGGCCCGGATGAAATGGGGCGGATATCGGGGGTTGGATGGGCCGTAGGCTCCGCCGGCGGGGTCATTGCCCTGCTCATCATCCTGCCCCTGGTGCTGCTGATCGGGGGGCCAACGATCGTGCGCTTCTCCATGGTGATCACCGCGCTGTTCTGGGTGGGCGCGTCCATCCCTCTGATCCTGTGGCTGCAAGAAAAAGCCCAACCCAAGCCCCTGCCCGCGGGCGAAAGCTATTTCTCCATCGCCTTCAAACAGCTCAGGCACACCATCGCCACGGCCGGGCGCTTCCCCGAGATGAGCAAGTTCATGATCGCCTTCCTGGCCTACGGCAGCGGCGTGGCCATCGCCCTCGAGTTCGCCGCCATCATCGGGGCCACGCTCTATGGCATGGCCACCGAGATGATCATCGTCTTCGCCATCATCGTCCAGGTGACGAACGTGGTCGGCGCCTACCTTTTTGGCATTCTGGTCGACCGCTGGGGCGCAAAGCAAAGCCTGATCGCCTCCATCCTGCTCATGATCGGCGTGATCATCTGGATTTTCTTCAACACCACCCAGATCGGCTTCTTCTTCATCGGCGCGGCCGCGGGCGTGGCCATGGCCGGCATCCAGTCGGTCAGCCGCACGGCCGTGGGCCTGTTTGCCCCGCCCAAACAAAGCGCCGAGTTCTTCGGCTTCTTCACCACGGTGGGCCGGATCTCCTTCTGGATCGGGCCCCTTGTCTTCGGCATGCTGGCGGCGGCAGGCGCCCGCTACTACGAAGGGCAGGGCCTGGCCATGCTCCCCGCCGAACAGCAGGGCCTGCGCATGGCCATCCTCGCCATCGGCGCCTTTCTCGCCCTCGGCTTGATCATCTTCCTCACCGTCGACGAACGCAAGGCGCGCGTGGCCGCGCATGGGGAGTAGGTTGGTTGGTTGGTTGGTTGGTTGGTTGGATGGTTGGTTGGTTGGTTGGATGGTTGGATGGTTGGTTGGTTGGATGGTTGGATGGTTGGTTGGATGGTTGGATGGTTGGTTGGTAGATTGGTGAGTTCGTGTATTTGCTGGCAATCGTTGCTAACAAACCAACCAACAAACTAACCAACTAACCAACTAACCAACAAACAAACAAACCAACCAACCAACTAACAAACTAACCCACAAACAAACTATTCAAGGAGTTTTCCACAATGACGCAGATGACCGGCGGCGAATTGCTGCTGAAATGCCTGAAAGCCGAGGGCGCCAGCATGATGTTCGGCGTGCTCGACGGCAGTTTCAACGCCTTTCTCGCCAAACTCAAAGAGTATGACATGGGCTATCTGTGCCCGCGGCACGAAGCCGCGGCCGCGCACATGGCCGAAGCCTGGGCCCGCGTGCGCGGGGAGCCGGGCGTGGTGGTGGGCGGCATCGGCCCCGGCGCGGCCAACATGGTTTCGGGCGTGGCCGTGGCCTTCGCTGAAGGCACGCCCCTGATTGCCATCAGCGGCCAGCGCCGCCGCAACATCATCTATCCCGACCGCGGGGGCAGCTTCCAGGTGCTCGACTTGCTCGCCCTCTATCGCCCCGTCACCAAGTGGCAGGCGGGTGTGCGCGACCTGCGCCGGCTGCCGGAGATCATGCGCATGGCCTATCGCATGGCCCGCAGCGGTCGCCCCGGCCCAGTCTACATCGAGATCCCCGAAGACCTGATGCGCGGCGTGATCGACAGCGCCGAAGCCGAGGTGTGGCCGCCAGAACGCGCCCGCGCCCTGCACATGGGCATCGCCCCCGCCCACCTGATCGCACAGGCCGCGGACAGGCTGGCTGCGTCCCAGCGCCCTCTGCTGCACGCGGGCACAGGTGTGGTCTGGTCCGGCGCGTGGGCCGAATTCACGGCCCTGGGCGAACACCTGGGCGCGGTGATGACCACTTCGCTGGGCGCCCGCGGGGTCGTGCCCGAAAACCATGCCCAATACATCCACGTGCTCAATCGCGACGCCCTGGAAGCAGCCCGCGCCGAGGCGGACGTGCTGCTCGTGGCCGGCTCGCGGTTGGGCGAGTTGGATGGCTGGGGCCGGGACCCGGTCTGGGGCGACCCTGATCAGCAACAGATGATCCAGATCGACATCGATCCCACCGCCATCGCCCTCAACCGCCCGGTGGATCTGGCGATCGTAAGCGACGCCCGCGCCGCCCTCACCGACCTGCTGGCAGCCGTGCGCCAGCGCACCCCGGCCCGCCCCCGGCACAGCGGCTTCACCGGCTATGACCCGCACAGCGCGGCCTGGCGACAGGAATTGGAACAGGCCCTGGGCTACGGCGGCAAAGGCGTCAACTCCGGCAAGATGATCCGCACGGTGCGCGACTTCTTCCCCGCCGACGCCATCTTCGCTCAGGATGGCGGCAACACCAGCCTGTGGTGCGCCAATTACCACCCCATCCTCGCCCCCCGCAGCTATCTGTACACGGCCAAGATCGGGCATCTGGGCACCGGCCTGCCCTACGCCATCGGCGCCAAACTGGCCGCGCCCGACCGCCCGGTCTATCTGATCACCGGCGACGGGGCGCTGGGCTTCAACATCCAGGAATTGGACACCGCCGCCCGCCTGAATCTGCCGATCACCATCGTCGTGGCCGTGGACAAGGGCTGGGGCATGGAGCGCTCCTCGCAGCTTTTTGCCCAGATCGGGGCGATGGTGGAGACGGAGCATTTTCAGGACATCCGCTACGACCGCATCGCCGAGGCTTTTGGCTGCCATGGCGACTATGTCGATGCCATCGATCAGCTTGCGCCGGCGCTGGCACGCGCACAGGCCGCGGGCAAACCCGCGCTGATCCAGGTCATGGTCGATCAAACCGCCAACCTCGCCCCCCCCGGCGCCCTCATCTTCGGCTCCATGGTCTACCGGGCGGAGGAGTAGGTTGGTTGGTTGGTTGGTTGGTTGGTTGGTTGGTTGGTTGGTTGGGTTGGTTGGTAGATTGGTAGATTGGTTGGTTGGTAGATTGGTAGATTGGTGACGATCGCCGCTAAACCAACCAATCTACCAATTTACCAATTTACCTACCAATCTACCAATTTACCGATTTACCGATTTACCAATCTACCAATACCCAATATCGAACCAAAAATGTACGATCTCACAGATAAAGTCGCTCTTGTCACTGGGGCTGGGCGCGCAGGCGGTATTGGCGCGGCGGCGGCGTTGCGGCTGGCGCAGGAAGGCGCGCACCTGGTGATCAGCGATCTGTGCGCGCCGCTTCCGCCGCATCTGGCCAACCCCGGAACCGGACAATGGCAGGAATTGCAACAGGTGGCCGAGCAGATTGAAGGGCTGGGAGTGCGGGCGTTGGCAGTCAAGGCCGATGTCAGCAGCGCCGCCGATGTCAAAGCCCTGATTGAGCAAACGCTGGCAACATTCGGGCGGCTGGACATCCTCGTCAACAATGCCGGCGTCGCCCTCGGCCCGGCGCCGGTGGCGCAGATGAATGAGACAGCCTGGCGCAAAACCCTGGATGTCAACGCCACCGGCGTCTTCCTCTGCTGCCAGGCGGCCATCCCCGCCCTGATCCAGACCGCCAAACAGCACGGCTACGCCCGCATCATCAACATGTCCTCCATCGCCGCCGTGCGCCCCAAACCCTATCTGGCAGCCTACGCGGCCAGCAAAGCCGCGGTCATCGCCCTGACGCAGGCGCTGGCGCAGGAAATCGCCCCCTTTGGCGTCACCGTCAACGCCCTGCTGCCCGGCGACATCGACACCGGCTTCAAACAGTGGGGCATGCGGCTGGAATCGCTCGTCACCGGGCGAAATTATGAGGATGTGGTCGCCCAAACCGTGGCGCAAATCCCGGTGGGGCGCATCGGCCTGCCCGCGGACGTGGCCGACGCCGTCGCCTTCCTCGCCTCCGCTCAATCCGGCTTCATCAACGGCCAGGCCATCCATCTCAGCGGCGGGCGCGAACTGACCGCGGTGATCCCGTCTCCCGGCAGGTAAGTATGAACCAGCCCCCCTTGCCATCCCGCCGCCGCTGGACGCTGCTGGCCGCAGGCGCAGCGGCGGCGGGAGCGTGTCTGTTCGTGCTGATCCTGTTCAGCGTCAGCGGGCGCAGGGCGCTCGACGCCGAAAGTTGGGCCATGGCCGCGGCCGCGACCGTCGCCAGCTTTGTGGTGGGTGGCCTCTGCTGGCGCCTGCTCATCCTGCGCCCGCGCCAGACCGACCTGTGGCGGGGGGTGATCGCGGGTGGGCTGACAGGGCTGCTGACCCATCCGCCCACCTGGTATCTGCTTTCCCTGATCTATTTCTTCACCGGCGCGCGCTCATCGCTGGGCGAGCGCACGCTGCACCCGCTGGAGGCGATCCCCGGCAGCCTGATCCTGGCCGCGGGCAGCCTGCTGATCGTGGGGTGGTTGAGCGTGCCGTTGGGCATGGCCGGGGGCGCGCTCTTCCTGCTCTTCTATCGCCGGCAGTTGCGGCGCCAGTCGTCGTCGGCCAAGGACGCGTGATCGGACGCAGGCCAGGGCGGGGAGAGAGGGCCGCGGCTTTTGGGCCTGCCTCTCCCCATCCGCTACAATGCAAGGCCTGCCTCTGGCCTGCGCCTATGAAATTACTCCGTTTCCTTCCCCTCCTCCTGCTGGCGGCCGCGGTGATCTATGTGGGGCCGCCGCTGCGCCAGTACGCGGCAGCCCGCGGGGCCATCCCGCCGGGCGTCACCCTGGGCGGGGCCGCCATCGCGACTGAGACCACGGCCGAGGCCGCGGCGCAGTTGCGTGATCTGTTCGAATCGCCGGTGCTGGTCTTCCATGGCCAGCGCCGCATCCTGCTGCGGCCGGCTGAGATCGACTACCGCGTGGCCGCGGAAGAAATGGTAGCCGCGGCCCAGGAGAGGGGCCAGGGGCTGGCCTTTGCCCGCGATTTCCTCTTCCATCTCCTCGGTCGCCCCCCCTTGGGCGGGGACATCCCCCTGCAATACAGCTACGACCGCGCCAAACTGGGCGCGTGGCTGCAAGCGCAGGCCGACGCCTACGATAACGATCCCGCGCCGGCCTACGCCAAACTCGACACCCTCACCTTTGTCCCCGGCCTGCCCGGACGCTACACGAATCTGAACGAGAGCGCCATCGCCATCCTGCGCGCCTTCACCAGTTTCAACGACCGCACCGCCGCCCTGGCCCTGGTGGAAACCCCCGCCCTCCCACCCGACCCCACCACCCTTGAAGCCGCGTTCCGCCAGCGTCTCGAACGCTTCCCCGGCATCTACAGCCTCTATTTTCAAGATTTGCACAGCGGCGCTGCCATCGATATCGACGGCGACACCCCCTTCGCCGGCATGAGCACGGTCAAGATCCCCATCCTGCTCAAGCTCTATCACGACTACGAACTGCCCCTTTCGCCCACCCTCAGCAACTGGATCAGCGACACTGTGCAATCGGAGATTGCCAGCAACGCCGCGGCCAACGCCCTGATGTACCACATCGGCGGCGGCGACACCCTCAGCGGCGCCCGCCGCGTCACCGAATTCATGCGCGAGCTGGGCTTCGAGAACACTTTCATCGCCATCCCCTACGATTCGGACCTGCGCCCGCCCGCGGTGCGCACCCCGGCCAACGTCAATCCCCAATACAACACCTTCCCCGACCCGGCCATGCAGACCACGCCCCGCGACATCGGCGAGCTTCTGGCCGAGATCGGGCAATGCGCGGAGGGCCGCGGCAACCTCATCGCCGCCTATCCCGGCCGCATCCGCGCGGAGGAATGCCAGGAGCTTGTGGGCTGGCTGGAGCAGAATCCCATGGGCTATCTGATCAAATATGGCGTGCCCAAAGATGCCCGCATCGGCCACAAGCACGGCTATGCCGCGGATTCGCAAGGGGATGTGGCCATCATCTACGGCCCTGAAGGTCCCTACATCCTCTCCATCTTCGTCTATCAATATGGCTGGGTGGTGTGGGAGTACTCGAACCCGCTGATGAACGACCTCAGCCGCCTGGCCTGGAATTATTATCTGGCCCGCGCCGGGCAGGAGCAATTGCCGCCCTTTGCCGATGACCCGGCCCCGTGAGCGGACTCTCGTCCCGTTCACCCTGCCCGCTCCCCCCTCCGCGCTCCGCGCCGGGTTGATGCCTGCGCCCATAGCCACGCGGACGCGGCTGTTTTCCGCCGGCCTATGTGATTGACCCTCGATCTGTGGTCTGCTATACTCCCAACGAGGCGCACGATGATCAACCAATCTCTGCTGGATACTTTACTGACGACCCGCAGCCAGGTGACGCACGAACTGACCTTTTTGACGCAACGCACCGGCCAGGATGAATTGGCGCTGCTGAGCCAGGCTTTGCGCCTGGGCTTGAGCCTGCTCTACCAACAAACGGCGGAGCAGGCGTTCATCGATGGAGCGTTATCACGCTCCGAAGCCATTGCGGTTCTGGGGCTTGAACGTGTCACCGAGATCGAATATGCGCGCCAAGCGTTGGCGCAGGATGTCGCGCGCGGCTGGGGCCTGTGATGCGCGTCGTCTGCGACAGTGGCCCACTTTCTCATCTGTGGCAGATCGGCGAGTGGTGGACATTTCGTACATTCGCTGCCATCCATGTGGCAGCGCACGTTGCAACAGAAGTCAGTCGTCACGTGCAATTGGTGGTGTGCAAGTGAGTTGCACGACCGCCTGCAGCGACTCGCTATCGAGCTGAATCGTTGGGCGGTCGTGCAACTCACTTAGTCACGACGGCGTCGGCGACCCGGAAGGTGTTTGCGTATCATTTGAGTATCATGAGAAACCAAGTATAATGCGAATCAGAAAGCTGCCGGAGCCGAAACATGGATCAAGTATTGAAAGTCATTTATCGCAACGGCGTACTGACGCCTGTACAACCGCTCGATATGCCTGAGAACCAGCATCTGGAGATCACACTGCATTTGCCGGAACGCGCAATGCCGCCTGTCAATGGCCACACGCTCGCCAGTGAAATGCTCCGTATTGGCCGGGAGTGCGCAGCCCTGCCGCTTCTGGATGGCCGCACACCCGAAGCCATTCTGGGTTATGACGATATCGGGGTACCCCAATCCTGATGGTGATCGATTCTTCAGCGCTCATTGCCATTCTCTGCGATGAGCCGGAAGCCGGCGCCTTTGCAGAGGCGATTCAAAATGCGGTCACACGTCTGATGTCGGCTGCCTCATTTCTGGAAACCGCCATCGTCATTGAGTCGCGCTATGGGATCGCAGGCGGAGACAAGCTCGATCAATTGGTTGCTGTGGCGCAAATTCGAACCTAAAAACCGATGTTGTGGCTGTCGTAATGTAACGCTCGACTCTCCCACACCACCCCGCCCATCCCCCACATCATCGCCGCCGCGGGCGGACAGGGGCGTGAAATGGAGATGCCGGGCGCGGGCCGCGGCTCCGCTTGGCCGGCGGCTGCAAGAAAATCGGGCGTCCGTTATTCCGCGATTGCTGAAAACGCGTCAGGCCAAAACGAACGACTTCCATCCTGAAGCAGCAACACACTCTGCTCCTGCGCGAATTCGAACCCGCCCGCTGTCACCTTTTCCCCCGCAACCGCAGGCACAGCCAAAACGTCCGCTTTGCGCAGCAATGCCGCCCGCCGCACAGCACGTTCGACATCGGAACGGTCGATGACCCCTGACACTTCGACGGCCAGGTAGATTTCGGGCGCGCTATCTCTATGTCTGGGCCGCCCACGAATGAGCAGATCTAGGGACAATAATTCACCGATTTCGCTCTCTTCCAGATGTTTTTCCAGATCCTCAAAGACATCTTGCAGTGAAATCACCTTTACGCGGCGCAAAATCTGCCCGAAATAGGAAAATGCTCTTTCTCGGTATCGCCGCTCCAGATTGTCACCAACAAGTTGGGCGATGCGGTTGTCATTGTGATCGACGCGAGCGATGAGTTTCTGCAACATCTCTTCGGTGCGCGCCTGCGCCTGGACCAGTTCCATCACCACTGCTTCCAGGCGATCAAGGCGTTGTTCCGTGCGCGCCTGCGCCTGCGCCAGTTCCATCACCGCTGCTTCCAGGCGATCAAGGCGTTGTTCCGTGCGCGCCTGCGC